>WNFS01000115.1_pt1 | contig 54097 bp, 45 predicted proteins | sample 5400141 | NCBI WGS metagenome assembly WNFS01 (sample SAMN13153358, study PRJNA577476) | soil metagenome | isolation source: 60 cm saprolite under Madrone tree | place: USA:California | collected 2016-06-14
CAATCTTTAGCGGAATAACTTTGTCATCCAGCCCCCACAAGATCAGGGTCGGCACATTTATCTTCGGGTATTGCGCGATGATCTCGTTAATATTCTTTGGTATCAACTGCTGCCCGGTTTTCAAGAGGGCATATCGTCCGCCCTTCAAACCAATCGGCCGTCCGTATTCCTTAATCTGCTCTTTTGTAATCTTGCTCTTATCGTAATACGCGTCTTTAAGGACTATGTCCGCCTGACAGTCAGGCGGAATAAGATGCACTGCCAGCCAGCCAATCACCGGCGTCCGCAAAATTTTCACGTGCGATGGCAAGTCTATATTGTAACCGCCACTGTCGATCAGAATTAGTTTTGACAGCCTGTCGCGATCGTGTTCACACATGTGAATTGCAAGCAGCAACGACACCGCGCCGCCATATGAATTGCCCACCAACGTAATATGTCTGAGGTTCCGCTCCTGAATAAACTGATAAACCAGATCGCGCTGCGTCAGGATCGAATAATTATCGTCATCAGGCTTTACCGAATCGCCGGCGCCCTTAAGATCGATCAGAATTATCTGGTAGCCAGGAAAGGTGTTCTGATGCATTACAAATTCGCGCCACGAATACATGCTGGCGCCCAGACCGTGAATCGCAAGTAGGGGTTCGCCAGTGCCGTAGATTGCGTAATGGAGTCCGGTTGGCGTGCAGCCGGATTGTGTCGGTGGTGGCATCGGCTTGGGCATCGGCACTGGCGTTTGGGGACACTCTGCGAACGCGGACGCGCAAAAACAGATTGTAAGCGCGGCGGCAAAGAACATTACTGCAACCTGATTGCGAAATGAAGAGTAGATGGAAGAGTTGGAGTTCATGGCCAGAATAATAAGCCGCAATCGACTTTTAGTCATCAAATTTGCAGGTAAGTACCTGCGCCAGTTGCCCGTCGCCGTTCTGTTGTGTCCACCCCAGCTTGGACCGAAATAGCCTGCGGGTTATGATTGATTTTCAACTATGACTGCAGCGCTCAAAGATTCCTACAACCGTCCGATTCGCGATCTGCGCGTGTCGCTGACCGACCGTTGCAATTTTCGCTGCTTCTATTGCCTCCCACACGGCGAGCCGCCAATTGCACCGAAAGAGCAGATGCTTTCGTACGAAGAGATTGAATACGTCTGCGACATTTTCGTCGAGCTGGGAATCGAGAAAATCCGCTTAACCGGCGGCGAGCCGATGATGCGCCGAGACATCGAAACGATTATTGAAAAGCTTGCGGCGTTGAAGTCGAAAGGGCTTCAAGATCTCGCACTAACCACCAATGGCTATTTCCTGCCCGATCGCGCACAAGGTTTGAAGGATGCGGGACTTGATCGAATAACAATCAGTCTCGACAGTCTGAAGCGCGACACGTTCAAACAAATGACGGGCGTTGACGTGCTGGATCGTGTGCTGGCAGGAATCGCGGCGGCGAAATCAGCCGGATTGCAACCAATCAAAATCAATGCGGTGATTGTGCGCGGTCACAACGAAGGCGAAGTGGCGGACTTTGCCGCTTTCGCGCGCGCGCACGATGTCAAGATGCGCTTCATCGAATTCATGCCGCTCGATTCGGGCCATGATTGGTCGCGCGAAGACGTGGTTTCGGGTCGTGAGATTTACGAACGCATCAATGAGCGCTTTCCGCTCGAGCCGGTCGATGTTGTTCGCGGCTCGGAAACTTCGTCGCGTTATCGTTTTGCAGACGGCGGCAGAGGCGAGGTTGGAATCATCGCTCCCGTCACTGAACCATTCTGCGGCGCCTGCTCGCGCATTCGGCTAACTGCCGACGGTCAGATTCGCACCTGTTTGTTTTCAACTGTCGAACATTCACTGCGCGATGTGGTCCGCACTGGCGCCACGCGCGCTGAAATTATTGACTTCATCGCAAGCGTGGTGCTGAAGAAAGAGCCGCGCCATTACATCAACGATCCCCAGTTCGTCGCGCCGTCTCGCTCAATGAGTTTTATTGGCGGCTAAGGACCTCCGCCGATTCCGTTTTTCAGGATTGAGCGGCCGACCGTCCCGTCTGCTGCATCGCCTTGATATCATCCAGTAGCACGCGCTCGTGTCCTTCCGGGTTTACCTTAAGATAGATTTTCCTGAGCGTGCCTTTTGGATCGATCACGAAGGAAGTGCGATCCCAGTACATGGTGCCTTTGTAGTCGCTTTGGCCTACGCCCGCCGCCTCAAGAAGTTCATGGTTTGGATCAGCAAGTAAATCGATGGTGAACGCAAACTTATTGCAGAAGTCTTTGTGCGAAGCCACGTCGTCCGCGCTGACGCCCGCCACCGCAATGCCAGCCTCATCAAATTCCTGCTTGGAAGCGGTGAACGATTTTCCCTGTATCGTGCAGCCTGGCGTGTCGTCCTTGGGATAGACGTAAAGTACCAACCACTTCCCGGCGTAATCATCGAGCGTGACGGTCTTGCCATCCTGGTTCTGCAAACTAAAATCCGGAAATCGCTTGCCTATCTCTGCTGTCATGATCGTTTCCTCTCTTACCTAATTGTAATTAGATCTTTCTGCTGTCGGAAGAGTTGTCATTGTTGCATAGTGGTAGCGTCATTGCACCCGTGACTGAAGAGTTCTAGAATCGCGTTGAGAAATTGACAATAAACAGCTTTCGGGGGAGCCCCTGTCCAGCAGAAGACCGGGGCTGAGAGTCTGGACATTGGCGATTGCCAATTTCCGATTGCCGATTTGATTAGTTGACGAATTCAATCGGCAATTGGCAATCGCAAATCGGCAATGTTCGGAGACCCCTTGAACCTGATACGGTTAGCACCGTCGAAGGGAGAAACAGCCGTCCGAACGCGAGTTAAGGTCGGATATGTAACCGTTCCATCCTTTTAACAGGTGGAACGGTTTTTTAGTTTGAACACAACAACGTAGATCCGAATAGCTCGTTAACTATTCACGATTTACGATTCACGAGTTACGAGGTCCATTATGAGTGCCGCAATCAAACCAGCAGAGAATGAAACGCCTTCCGTTAACACCGAAAAGCCGTTGCCAAAATCGCGCCGCATCTACATCGAAGGAAAACAACCCGGCGTGCGCGTTCCGTTTCGCGAAATCGATCAGAGTCCGACGCGTAATTTCGATAACTCGCTGGAAGGGAATCCTCCCGTGCGCGTTTACGACACGAGTGGTCCATACGGCGATCCTGCGATTCGATCCGATGTCCGTGAAGGTCTGGCTGAGTTGCGTCGTGAATGGATCGTTGGTCGAGGCGATGTCGAGGAATACGAAGGGCGCTCTCTGCAACCGATCGACGATGGCTACTTAACGTTTGACGCTGCGAACCAGGCGCGCCAAAAAGAGAAAGCCGCTGCCGGTCAATATCGCCTTGAGGACTTTCCTGCGCTCCTTCGCACGCCTTTGCATGCGAAGAAAGGTTCATGCGTTACGCAAATGCACTACGCGCGTCAGGGCATCATCACGCCGGAAATGGAATTCATTGCCATCCGCGAAAACCTCGGCCGCCACTTAGATCGAGTGAACGAGGATCGCGAACACTGGGACCGCGGGCGTCCCGCCCGCCGTGATGCGGCAGAGGCGCCGCGCGATTCACTATTCCATCAACACCGCGGCCAATCATTCGGCGCTTCCATCCCTGAATACGTCACGCCGGAATTCGTCCGCGACGAAGTCGCGCGCGGTCGCGCCATCATTCCCGCAAACATCAATCATCCTGAATCCGAGCCAATGATCATCGGCCGTAACTTCCTGGTGAAGATCAATGCGAACATCGGCAACTCTGCTGTCTTGTCATCTATTGACGATGAAGTTGAAAAGATGCGCTGGTCCATCAAGTGCGGTTCAGACACGGTGATGGATCTTTCGACGGGCAAAAACATTCACGCCACGCGCGAGTGGATCATACGCAACTCGCCGGTGCCCATCGGCACCGTGCCGATCTATCAGGCACTGGAAAAAGTTGGCGGCAAAGCGGAAGAACTTACCTGGGAAATCTTTCGCGACACACTGATCGAACAAGCCGAGCAGGGCGTCGACTATTTCACCATTCACGCCGGCGTGCGCTTGCCTTACATTCCCATGACTGCAAAACGCACAACAGGAATCGTAAGCAGAGGCGGCTCCATCATGGCCAAGTGGTGTCTCTCTCATCACGAAGAGAGTTTTCTTTACACGCGCTTTCGCGACATCTGCGAAATCATGGCCGCCTACGACGTTTCATTTAGTTTAGGCGACGGCCTGCGCCCCGGCTCGATTGCCGATGCGAACGACGAAGCGCAGTTTGCCGAGCTCGAAACGCTTGGTGAGTTAACGAAGATCGCGTGGGAGTACGACTGCCAGGTGATGATCGAAGGTCCGGGTCATGTCCCCATGCATCTAATAAAAGAAAATGTCGACAAGCAGCTTGAGACTTGCGGTGAAGCTCCGTTCTACACGCTTGGCCCACTGACCACCGACCTCGCGCCCGGTTACGATCACATCACTTCCGCAATCGGGGCGGCGATGATTGGCTGGTACGGCACGGCGATGCTTTGTTATGTCACGCCGAAAGAACATCTTGGACTGCCCAACAAAAAAGACGTTAAAGACGGTGTCATCGCCTACAAGATCGCCGCGCACGCTGCTGATCTCGCCAAAGGTCACCCTGGCGCGCAGTATCGCGATAATGCCTTATCGAAGTCACGTTTTGAATTTCGCTGGGAAGATCAATTCAACCTCTCGCTCGATCCGGAGGTCGCGCGCGAGTATCACGACGAGACTCTGCCGCAAGAAGGGGCTAAGCTCGCCCACTTCTGTTCCATGTGCGGTCCACACTTCTGCTCCATGAAGATTACCCAGGACGTCCGCGAATACGCGGCGCAGAAGCAGATCGATGAACAGGCCGCGCTGGGTGTGGGGATGAAAGAGAAGGCGGAAGAGTTCGTCGCCGCGGGCGCGGAGATTTACGGGAAAGCTTAGTCCGCAAACTCAAGCTACTCGCGGCACTTGAACGTGACGGTCTGGCTTTGTCACAGGCCGTAGAACTCAATTCATTTCCTCAGGAGAAAATCAAATGGCAATAACTATAAGGGTCGCTGTTTACACCAACAGTGATGACGCGTTCGTGGCGTGGGCTCCCAGTGATTTTATTGCGGGCTGTCGGGGATTCTTGCTGGAGCGTGCACGGAAAACCGCTTCCGGAGAAAAAGTGGAAGCCGTCGAAAACCGTGTCGGCTTCAGCAAAGACAATCCGAAATCGGGAGAGCATCGGCCCTCGAATGAGTGGCCGTTTCAGCGCTTTAATTGGACCGATCACGCAGTCGACGTCGGCAACCAGGTGCGCTTTCGAGTGACAGCAATGGTCGACGATGGCAGCGGCCGTCCTTACAAAAAAGGTCCGGCCAGCAAATGGACTCCCTGGGCCAGGCTCACGCCCGACGCCGGCGACGGGTTTTCCTGCTTCTTCAATCGTGGCCTGGTGCTTTCGCAGTTCGTTGCCAGGTATCTCAAACAAAAACACTTGAGCCCGGCAAAGTTCAAAGCGCAACTCAAGAAGAGTGTGGATCCAAAATTCCGCTCGTTCCTGGAAGGCGATCTTGGCGCGAAGCTCTTCGAAATTTTGAAGGATGGGAAGGCGAACAAGGCTCAACTGCACGCGGCCTTGTACGAACTCGGCGACGAGCCGCTAGAGAATGCGATGATTGCGCTTAAAACTCGGCTGCATCTCATCCTGGCCAACGGGTCTGATAAATCAGGAGATGGAAACGCGGACGCGCGCAAGCATCTGAACGATGAAGGAATCCTTACGATCAATCGCATGCTAAAGTCCAAAGGCCTCGGTCATAACAAGTTTTTAGTTTTGTCGAATGCGAATAAACCAAAAGCAGTTTGGACTGGCAGCACAAACTGGAGCACAACCGGATTGTGCACGCAGGTCAACAACGGATTGCTAATCGAAGACTCTGACGTTGCAAAGTTGTTTCTACAACAGTGGAAGAATCTAAGAAAGGCGTCGCCGCCGATACTTGATCCCGCAAATTTTCCGCCGGCGCTGGTTGCTGCCAACGACAAATCTCATTCCTTTAATGTCGGCGCAGCGAAGGTCACAGTCTGGTTTACACGCACGTCGGATGGGCGCGACCTCAATGCTCTAAAAGATGTTATTAACGGCGCGAAAAACTCCATTCTGTTCCTGATGTTTACCCCGGGAAAAGCGGGATTGCACACCCTGGCCGGGCAACGCGCTAACGAGAAAGACATGTACGTGCGTGGCGTGGTCAGTACGCTTGGAAATGCCGCGGGTGACAGCGACAAGAACGTTTTGGACATAAATTTAGTGAGCAGCGAAAAGAAGTTTAAGCCGGATCATTACACAGTTTTGCAACCGCAAGGTCTGGATGTCGATTTCGGATCATTTATCGCAGAAGTCACGCGCCGAACTTTTCTGTCGCAGATAGGCCACGCCATCGTACACTCGAAAGTGCTGGTCATCGATCCGTTGTCCGCCAATCCGGTAGTCGTGACGGGTAGCCATAACTTCTCAGCGCCGGCGAGCGAAAAAAACGATGAGAACCTGGTGATTGTTCGCGGCCATAAGAAACTCGCAATCGCATACGCCGCCTATGTAATGTCGGTGTATCAACATTACCGTTTCCGTTCGTACGTGCGCGAGATGCTGGCTCAGGGAAAGAAACCGTGGAGTTATCTCGACGATGATGACCAGTGGTTAAAGCAGGAGCTGAAATCCAAGGCGCTCGAAATTGGATATTGGACTTAATGCTGACCGGCTGGATTAGAGATCAAGGTAACAGACTCTTGAAGTGAATCTCTCGCTTTAAACTCGCCAGTGAAATTCGAAAAAGCTTCCCATATTGTTGTTCGCCGCGGCAAAGCTAACGATGCTTCTTTGTTGGCTGAACTCGGCGCGCGTACCTTTTCTGAAACCTTTGCTCCGGATAACACGGCGGAGGACATGACCGCTTATCTTGCCGCGTCATTTAATCCAACACAACAGGCGGCGGAATTAGCTGACCCTGACTGTTTGTTCCTAATCGCCGAGACTAATAGCTTCGTCGTGGGTTACGCGATGCTCCGGTTCGGAAATGTGTTGGACAGTGTCACTGGCGATACGCCAATTGAGTTGGTGCGTTTGTATGTTTCGCAGGAAAGTCTCGGTAGCGGCGTGGGGGCGGCCTTGATGAAGGCTTGTATCAACGAGGCAAAGCAGCGAGGTTATGAAACGCTTTGGCTTGGCGTCTGGGAACACAACCACCGCGCCCGGACGTTTTATCGTAAATGGAATTTTTATGAAGTCGGGACCCATATTTTTCAACTAGGCGACGATCCCCAGACTGACATATTGATGCAACGCGCCGTTTCTGACTGAGCAAAAGGGCCGACAGTCTCAGAAGTCATTCGAGTGGAATCGCATCTGACCTTCAAATCCGACAACCAGCACCAGGATGATTAGCCTCGAAGCGATCAAAATAATCCTCACGCTTGTCAGCGGAATTTGTTGGACCATCGTTTATATCGATGGCATACGCCTCGGTTTCAAACACCGCTCGTACGCAATTCCCTTTTACGCTCTTGCTTTGAACTTCGCCTGGGAACTGCTCTACACCTATTACGGATTTCAGTCGACGATCAGCGTGCAAGCGGTTGTCAACTTAGTCTGGCTTGTCTTTGACATCGGCATCCTCATTACCTATTTCAAGTTTGGACGGAAATATTTTCCCGCGCGTGTGCCGGGCTACTCATCAGCTTCCGGAGATGCAACCGGCGCATTTATCGGCTGGAGCGTTCTCGCTCTAATCGCAGCCTTCTGTATCGAGCTTGCTTTTCGTAAAGAGTTTGGCGTGCGAGTTGGCGCAGGTTATTCCGCGTTCCTGCAGAACCTGCTGATGTCAGTTTTGTTCATTGCCATGCTGGTGAAACGCGCGAGTCGAGAAGGACAAAGCCTAACTATTGCAGTCAGCAAGTGGTTGGGCACGCTGGCGCCGACAATACTGTTTGGAATCATCGGTGACGGTGGCTTTCCCAACGGCAGTTTTTTGATCGTAGTGGTGGGAATACTTTGTTCGGTTTTTGACCTGATTTACATCCGGCTTCTGCTGAAAACGAGCCCTCTAAAACTATCGCCGCAAACAGACGGCACTTGAGATCTACTTGATGAGGGTTTGCTGTTCGGATTTGACCAACCAGCGTCCATCGCGTTTGACGAAGGTGTCGGTGACGCGGGCGCTGTACGTTCGTCCATTTCGCAGCGTCTGACTTTGGATGTAAGTCAACACCGCTGAATCTTCACTGAAACTGCTCAACTGGCCGTCAGTTATCTTCCACGATTTAGTCACCTTGTCAGGCTTGGTCGCCGCCAGCACCTGGTTCTTGTTTTGAGTTTTGCCGTCGGCGCCGGTGCCGGAATAGTCATCGGCGATGTAGTTAGCGAGCGTGGAAATATCGCCCTTGAAACTGGCCGTGGTTATTTCGCCTTCGATCTTCATTAACTCAACCGTTAACGCTTCGCGATCGATAGCAGGTTTTGAGTTGGAGGATTCTCGCCGAGTATTGGAATTCTCGCCGGACTTCAGCTTCTCAGAGAGGTTGCACAACGACAGCGCGGCGAGAAAAACCATACCAGCCAAAATAGCTTTCATCAATGCCACCTTTTCCTGTCAGTGATTAATCAATCGCTTTGTATGCGAAACACGTTGGCAAGTCAATGTTATTAAGGCACCTGCTGGTTTGAATTAATCTCGGTGGGTCCTCTGTGTTCTCTGTGTCTCAGTGGTGAGCAATCGTTAATAAAGATTCACCACCGAGATACAGAGAACACCAAGCTTGCACAGAGAAGACTGAAACCAGGAGGATACCGAGGGTCTATACCTGGTCAACCTCGAGCGAACAGATCGTTGAGTTCGTTAAATGGGGCGGCAGCAGCAAATTCTTTGAATGAGCCGGTCTCTTTAATCCCGCGTGCAGATTGGATGAAAGCGCCCCAGGCGACGCGCGCGAGCGCCGCGCCCACCGAAACTCGCCGCACGCCGAGATCGGTGAGTTGAGAAACGGAAGAGTCGCAGTTGTTAGTCGAAACCAGAACATTAACCGGCCTGGGCGCTACCGCCTTCACGATTGCCGCTATTTCATCCGACTTGCTGACGCCGGGGGCGTAGAGACAATCAGCGCCAGCATCCGCAAAAGCGACGAGGCGCTCAAGCGAGGTGCGCAAGGGATCGTGATCGCCAACCAGCCAGGCTTCACAGCGCGCTGTGAGCACGACCGGAATTCCGGAACCATCGATCGCGGCCCGCGCCGCCTTGACGCGATCAAGCGCTAAACTGAAATCGTAAAGCGGCGCAGTGTTATCTCCGGTCGCATCTTCGATCGATAATCCAGCGACTCCGGTTGCAATGCAGCGCGCGACATTCGCCGCGACGCCTTCCGGATCATCGGCGTAGCAATTTTGAAAATCCGCATTCACGGGTAGCGTTGTTGCCCCGACAACTTCGCGTACGTGCTCGAGCACGAGATCGACAGGAACTGCCGAGACTGAATCAGGCAACGCGCGCGAGAATGCAAAGCCCGCTGAAGTGGTTGCGACCGCCTCAAAACCGAGGTGTTGAAGATAGCGCGCTGTGCCTGCGTCCCATGGATTCGGCAGCACGAAACATCCAGATTCGTGTAAAGCGCGAAACCTTTCGATAGCGACGGATTGGTTAGTCATGGCGAGATCTTACTCGTGCAGCAGCCTTGCCTCAAATTTTATGGGCCATGTCCGTTTCGGCTTTGCCGCCTGATGTGCGGCGGCGGCTATGCCCCGCCGACAGCAGCCAGATTAGTCCCGGGCTATGCCCCGGTCCGAACGATTGGCTGGCCCAAAGACCGATCAAGGGGCATAGCCACCGCCGCACATCAGGCGGCAAAGCCGAGGCCGCAGCAACGAAGGACTTTTAGATCAACGCTGTAAGGCTGGTATCATAACGTGCTCCGGATAAATTCATCGGTACGCCCATGCCAAAGTTCATAGCTTTCTTGCGAGCCATAAATGTCGGCGGCCACGTGGTGAAGATGGAGCAACTGCGTCAGCTTTTCGCGGCCATGGGTTTCGACAACGTCGAAACTTTTATTGCCAGTGGCAACGTAATATTTGAATCAAAATCCAAAGATCCCACAGCTTTGCAGCGTCAGATTGAAACGCATTTGCACAAATCCGTGGGTTATGAAGTGGCAACTCTCGTGAGAACGCTTGACGAACTTGACCGGATCGCAAAATACCGGCCGTTCAGTGAAAATGAACTGAACGCCCAAGGCAACACTCTTTACGTCGGCTTCATCGCAGACAATCCCGGTAAGGCGACTTCGCAAAAAGTGGAAGCTCTCGCAAACGATGTGGACTATCTGAAGGTGACCGGCCGCGAAGTTTACTGGTTGTGCCGCACTAAATTCAGCGATTCCAAAATTTCAGCTGCTCTCTTGGAAAGAACTTTGGGAACAAAGGTCACGTTTAGAAACATAAATACAATTCGCCGGCTCTTGAAAAAGTATTCATGAACCGTTCTCAATACGAAAGCGCTGCGTACTCTCTTAATTAAGCGGGGAACTGCAAACCGGAGGCTTTAAATGATCATGGTCTTACGTTTTTTTATAATGTCCATCGTTCTCTGTGCCGCGGCCGGCGCGGCGTTTGCTCAACCGAAGTCGAGGGTTCCAATGCGCACACAATCCGTCGAGCAGCGCGTCAAGAAACTGCACGAGCTTCTGAACGAGCAGTGGGAATACACGCTGCGCACCAGTCCGGAGCTTGCCTCGATCATCGGTGACAAGCGTTACAACGATAAGCTCAGCGATTTCTCACAGGCAGCTATCGATGCCGATTTGCGCCAGGCACGTATCTTCCTGCAGAACTTTCAGGCGATTGACACGACCGGCTTTCCCGAGCAGGAACACCTCAATCGCGATCTGATGGTGCGCGACCTGCGGGAACGTCTCGAAGCTGCGAAGTTCAAAGAATGGGAAATGCCGGTAACCCAGTTTGGTGGGTTACACATTGACACCCCTCAATTCGTCACGTCGCTGTCATTCTCAACCGTCAAAGACTATGAAGACTACATCGCGCGGTTGCAGCAATTACCGCGCGCCTTCGACGAGACCATGATCCAAATGCGCAAAGGGATGAAGGACGGCTTGATGCCGCCGCGAATTTTACTTGTGCAAGTGGCGGAACAGGCTGAAGACATCGCCAAACAAAAAGCAGAGGAGACCCCCTTCGCGCAACCAACAAACAACTTTCCCAAAGAGTTTTCCGAGGCCGAGCGCGATCGTCTGCGCGTGGGTGTCCTCGCCGCTATTCGCGATCAGGTGCTGCCGGCATACGTGGCCTTTGCGAAGTTTGTGCGCGACGAATATGCGCCGAAAGGTCGGACTGACATTGGAATCGGGGCGTTGCCCCAGGGGAATGAGCGTTACGCGTTCGATGTGCGACGTCAGACGACGACGAACATGACGCCGGAAGAGATTCATCAACTCGGCCTGCGCGAAGTGGCACGCATCGAAGCCGAACAACTGGCTATAGCCAAACAACTTGGCTTCAGCGATCTAAAAACTTTCAAGGAGTCGCTGCGGAAGAACCCGGACGTGCATGCGAAATCTCGTCAACAAATTCTTGACGAGTATCGCACTTACACCGATCAGATGTGGAAACGACTGCCTGAGTATTTTGGCCGGCTGCCCAAAGCCAAACTCGAGATACTGCCTGTCGAAGCTTTTCGCGAGAAGACTGCCTCAACTTCATACAACCAGGGCACGCCTGATGGTTCGCGTCCGGGCCACGTCTTCGTCAACACTTACGACTATGAAAACCAGTTGACCATCAACAACGAAGACACTGCATACCATGAAGGCGTGCCCGGTCATCACATGCAAATCTCGATTGCGCAGGAGCAAACGGATTTACCGCCATTTCGACAACAAGCTTTCTACACCGCGTACGTCGAAGGCTGGGCGCTTTACACTGAACGGCTTGGCAAGGAGATGGGTTTCTATCAGAACCCCTACAACAACTACGGACGGCTCGACGATGAAATGTGGCGCGCGGCGCGACTGGTTGTGGACACAGGCATTCATTATAAAAAGTGGAAACGCGAGCAGGTGGTCCAATACCTGCGCGATCATTCCAGCCAAAACGAAGCCTACTTCCAGGCAGAAACGGATCGCTACATCGCCTGGCCGGCGCAGGCCCTGGCGTACAAGATTGGTCAACTAACTATTCTGCGTTTGCGCGAAAAGGCGCGCACCGAACTCGGCTCCAAATTCGACATTCGCGGGTTTCACGATGAAGTGCTTGGCGCTGGCGCGTTGCCGTTAGATGTTTTGGAACAACGCATCGATAGATGGATCGCACGCGTGAAAGCCCAGCCGGCCGATTAGTGATCTCCATTCGACAAACTTTATTTGAAACAAAGAGCTCGTGTCTTTTCGTAAACTCTCGCGATAGATTTATCTTTCGAAAACTACACGATAGGAGACTGTATGCGATTGAAAATAGCAGTGGGTTTGGTTGTGTGCTTGCTGACGGTCAGCATGTTTTCAAGAGTGTCAACGATGCCGTTGTACGAAAAAACGGACGCCGATCCAATTTCCGGCGAGTGGGATGTTTCGTTCTACGTTCAGGGGAGTACCTATCCGGCAACATTCAAACTAAAACTGGACGGCAACAAAGTTACCGGCACTGCCTACTCGGAACACACCGGGGCCGGCACGCTGCGTGACGGGTCATGGGCCGAAAATAAACTCAGCTTCACGCTGGATTTTGCGAAACATGAATCGATTGCCATTACCGGTCACCTTGAGAATGACAAGCTGGTCGGCGAGTTTACTACTGAAGGCTTTACTGCTAAATGGGACGCTAAGAAAAAAGTGGTCGCTAAACCAGGCGGCGTTACCCCGGCATCGAGCGCACTCGGCCACTAACCGCAATAGTTCTGTAATTAGCTGACGACGCTGCGAATGCGTTACATTGTCTGCCATAGTAGTAGAAATTTGATCTCAACAGGAGCGCAAATGAAACGTAAAGCTTCAGCCGTCTGGCAGGGCGGCCTCAAGGATGGCAAGGGAACTATTTCGACCGACAGCGGCGTGCTCGCCAGCACACAATATTCTTTCAGCACGCGTTTTGAAGATGGCGCCGGCACTAATCCCGAAGAGTTGATTGCGGCCGCGCATGCGGGCTGCTTCTCAATGGCTCTGTCAGGTCAATTAGGTGCGGCCGGATTGACAGCGGAAAGCATCAACACCACGGCGAGCGTGAGTTTGGAAAAAACTGACGCTGGGTTTGCCATCACTAAAGTGCATCTTGACGTTACCGCAAAGGTGCCGGGCGCCGATCAAGCGGCGTTTGAGAAAGCAACAAACAATGCCAAGACCGGCTGTCCCGTGTCGAAAGTCTTGAATGCCGAAATCACGATGGAAGCGAAGCTCGAGGCTTGAGTTGTCTTAACTAGGCCTGAATGTCATGAAAACGCAAAGCAAAAAAGGCGGGACACGTCACTCGTCTCTCTCACTCTTAAATTGAAAAGAGGGTTATGGCTTCGCTTTCTTCGCTTCTTCGTTATCTCTCTTCCTGACGTAAACCTCACCGCGCGGTGTCAGGCCGGCCTTTTGCGCCAGTGTATACAAAGCCGAGTCGACAATGCCCTGGTTCTCCAGACGAAAACTGCTAGTGCCGCTAACAAGTGTGTCGGGATCGCTGAATTGCACCGTCAGGTACCGCACTTTTGTTTTGATGAAGCCGAGCGGAAATCCAAAATAAGGGACATTGCTGGCAACCGTGGCAGCGGAGGGTCTCCTCTTTTGCGTATCGGCAAAGGCGGAATTCACTGCCTTGTAAGGAATGAAGAAAGCTTCTTTGCCGTCGTTGCGAAAGACCAAGCGCGCGTTGGTGTCGTCAAAGCTCAGCGTGCCATCCATGGTGTGGCTGTGGCCAAAGATGCCGCCCTCGTATTTCGCTTTCATCGTTTGCGGCGCCGGAGCAGGTGTCGCTTTCGATGCATCTGTGGGGGTGTCGACGGCACGCGGGCGCTGGCCAAAAGATGCGACGCTTGCCGCTGCGGTCAGGAATAGAATAGCTACCAACTTCATTAATTTACCTCCCGAAATCATTTAGCGAAGGGTCGCACGCGCTCAGCCGATTCCTTAAAATCAGAATCATTCGGAGCAAGGCTCAAACCTTTTTCATAAGCGGCCAATGCTTTCGCATATTGTTTCGTAACTTCGTAAGCATAACCGAGCTCGCGGTAGACGTTGACGTCGTCCGGCGACTTTTGACTGGCCGTTTGCAAGGCAGCGATTGCTTTGGGGAAATTCTTCGCGCGCGATTGCGCCACTCCCAACAAATAATAGGTCACCCCTTTTGCGTCCGGTTCCAGCGTCGCGCGTTCCAACGCCGCGGCGGCCCGCGGGTATTGCTGTGAACCGATCAAGGCCTGTCCAAACAGCGTTACGGCCTCCGCGTCGGTGCGCACTTTGATCAAGCCTTCACCGGCGCGAACCGCATTCAAATAATCGGCAGCGGATTTTGTGGTGTCGGTACCGAGCGCAGCGCGACGTAAATAGGCTGAGGTCAACAATGTCCACGCGGCGGCGAAACGCGGATCGATCACTGTCACTCGATTGAGCGATGCAATTGCGCCGTCCAGATCGTTCTTGCCAACGGAGATCTGCGCCAGATAAAAGAGTGAAGCTGAGTCTTTTGGATTCGCCTTGACGACAGCGTTAAAGGTCCGTTCTGCGTCAACAAGTTTGCCGGTTTTGTACTCAGCGAGTCCGCGGTAGTAAAGCATCGCCGGATCGGGTCGCGCGCCCGGGCGCGTAGTTGCTGTTACCAGCAGTGGCAAAGCGCGATCGAATTTTTCCGACAACACATAAGCCTGGGCCAACGCGTCCGCAGTGTTGATGTCTTCGCGTTTGGAAACCTCCTGGAGGTTTAATGCCTTCTCCAGATCGTCAATCGCCTGGCTGTACTGCTTCAGGTTCAACTCAGCAAAGCCGGCAATCTTCCAGGCTTCCGGATCGTTGGGAAACTGCGCGGCGAGAGCCTTAGCTTCTTTGGCAGCTTCGGCAAACTGTTTCTGTTGCAGCAACTGATATGCGTGTGACGTATCACCGGCGGCAACGGTATTCACGACGGGCCTGACAGGTTGTACGTCGATCAAGGGCCGGTCGGCCTTGTTGCGCGCCGTCGGACTCGGCCTCGGCTCGGGCCGTAACAAGGGTTCCTCCGCGGGTTTTTGCGGCTGCTTGTTGACCCGTCGCGGCCGGCTGGATTGGGCAGTTGCCGTGCCGGTAATCAGAAGCGAAAGAGTGCCCAGCAAGAGCGTGCGGCGAAAATATCGATTAAGCATAAAAGGTATTCGGAGAGTAGTTATGAAATCGCGGACCGGTAAACTGAGCGGCCTGGTTTCGGATGCCCTGGGCCGCTCATTAGTTTGCCCGGTTCCGGCTAAAAGACTACTAACTAAGGCCGCAAAAGAAAAGCGACCGGCCTGATGCCGATCGCTATAAGTAGGGCAGACATTTCTGTCTGTCCGGTTTTGTTCCGGGCAAGACAGCCAACCGAAAACAAGGGACAGGCAGGAATGCCTGTCCTACTGTTTTCTAAAAGTTCAGTTTGAATCCAAACTGAAACTGTCGCGGGTCATAGACCGCGGTCGGCTGGCTGTAATAACGGCCGTTGCTGGCGCGCTGGTTGAATGCGCCCACGGCGCGGAAGTCTGGATTCGCGGCCGCTTCGTTGAAACGATTGAAGAGGTTAAAGCCTTCGGCAATCAAATCCAGTCGCACGTTCTCGCCAAAGCGAATGCCACGCATCACGCGTAGATCCAGCGACGCGTAACCATGCGTAATGCCGCTGTTGCGAGGCAGGTTTCCAGCGGTGAACGCGGTCGTCGGGGCGAATAGGGTGCCGTCGGCAGCGAAGCTCGGACGATCTGTTGAGCCTTGCAAGTCGCCGTTGGTATCTGAGCCCGTCAGGATATTGAAAGGACGGCCGGAAGAAATTTCCAGAATCGGTGCGACGGTAAAGTCGGACAAGAAATGGTGCATAGTGCTCGAAGAGTTGCGCCAGGAAACGGGTGAACTGATTGCGCCGCTGAACACGAAGCGATGCCGCTGATCAAAAAGTGAATCGGCGCGTTCAGCGCGGAAGTTACGATTGTCCTGCGGCTTGAGCAGCGTTTGCAGGTCGCTCGAATCATCGATTGAATGCGACCAGGTATACGAAGCAAGAAACGTGAAGTTGTTTGCGAAGCGACGCTTCAACTCCAGATTCAGCGCGTTATAGCTTGAGTTGCCATCTGACAACTGCGCGTCTACTTCACCGAAGGGCGAAATCAGGCCAGGCGTGCGCACCGTATTCGCGCCAGCTAGGGCTGCATCAAACACTGCCTTGGTCACAGCGCCGCCCGTTACTGAGGACACGAAGAAATAGTTGGGTGCATTGGGACGGAAGAAATTGGCAGCAATCGGGCTAACAACCCCTTGACCTAAAGCGTTAACCCCTACGAGGCCGGGGATGACGACCGTATATCCCGGCGGGCAGCCGGCACCCGGACAAGCGGTCGGCAAAGCGAAGAACTCGGCCGCGCCGCTACCCGGCGGGTTGGCTCCTGCGAAGCGCCGGAAATTTTCAATCAACAAATCGGCACGTGGCGCGTTAACATCTTCGGGGTGCGGCAGATGATGTGCGCCCACGAAAATCCAACCTGCCGAAAATGACATGTTCTTCGTCAATTGATGTTCAATAGTCAGATTCGCCTGATTGGCGTAGGCATATTGGAAATCCTTGGCAACGCCTAGTGTGAAGGGGAACAGCGGACCGAAGCCGACGAATGTTTGGTCATTGAAGCGCACGCGTCCAGGAAGATATTGGGCTGAGGTGGCGACACCAGGCGTGGTCAGACCAGCCGGGCAGAGGGCGTTAGTTGTCGCCGTTGAACAAATAGTTCCCTGGAAAATTTGTAGCAGGTTGATTGACGCAGTAGACGCCGGGCTACCCGGTAATACGTTAAAGTATTGTTGTTGCTGTGCTGCGTCCGCAATGTCCGAGTTGAAGGCCACGGCCAATAGTGGGTGATCGTAGAACAATCCGTAAGCGCCGCGCAGCACCGTCTTTCCTTTGCCGTTGATGTCCCAGGCAAAGCCGACGCGCGGCGCAAAGTTGTTTGTGTCGCGCGGGAAGCCCTGCTGCACGCCCACCACGTTCTGGGCGGCCAGAAGGTCGGACGCAGAGAGCGCGATATGTGTCAACGGATCGGTAAAGGATATGGGCGCAATCGTATCAGTCAATTCAACGTCGTAGCGCACCCCATAATTGAACGTCAGGTTCGGACGTACCTTCCATGAATCCTGAGCAAAGAAAGCCAGCGGCCGGTTTTTGATCGAACTGTTCGGATTGCCGAAACCCTCGATGAAGGCGCTGGGGAATCCCAGACCATAGGACTGAACCGGAGTTATCGCCGGCGCGGCAGCCGACAGGCCCGGGATAAAGTTTGCCAGGGTGCTTTGCGGCACGCCACCAAAGTTGAAGAGTCCGGGGAAGTTCAACTCAAAGCGCGCCTTAACCTTTATCAAACTAAAGTCGCCGCCAAACTTGAACGTGTGATTACCACGAATCCAGTTCAAGTTATCAGTAACTTCATAACGGTTCTCCGTGCGATTAACTGGCGAGAACGGGTTTGAGCCAAGGAAAGCCGCGCCGATTATTTGGATAGCTGTTCCGGGAATCTGCGAATCGAAAGTGGCCTTGCGCCGGCCAAAATTGAAGCGCGCTTCATTGACCGTTGTGTTTGAGAGGGTCGAAGCAAGTGAAGCAACGAACGAAGTGTCCCGCAGTTTTGAAATGCCGGTGCGCGAAAAATCGTTTTGTCCTACTGTTTGGTTCTGGGATTCATCTTGTATCCCCGTTAGATCGCTTGGGTTGTATCCAAACCGCAGTGTCATCAGCTCGTTATGATTGAATGCGTGATCGACGCGCCCGGATAAGAATGTCGTCTTTTCCGAAATCGGAAAGACGCGTGAAAGACTGTTTAGCCCTCGAAAAGCAATCGGCTGACCATTGGCATTTATCGTTGTAAAGCCCGGGACCACGCCATTGTTGGCAAGTGTTGGAACGGGAGCGCCGGAAATGAAGAACCGCCCGCCGATTACCTGACCGCCTGGAATCGCGCCGCCGGGACTGATCAAAGTGCTGGCACCGTTAAGTCCAATTTGGCCGCCCGATGACGCGAAAGTCGCATAAGTAATGGCGCGACCGATACGCGCCGCATCCAGGCTCGCGAGTTCGCCGCCAATGAAAGCAACTTGCGCGGCTGTCAGGTTGTTGTAAACGTTGGTGAACGGTAGAAATGGAGCACCGATAGTAATGCTGCTGTTCAGTCCGGCACTGACGTTGCTCGTGAAAAATCCTGACTCCTGGCGGCGACGCTGCTCAAAGCTCGTAAAGAAGAAGGTGCGATCTTTGACGATCGGTCCGCCAAGCGTGGCACCATACTGCACGCGCGTAAACCCTGGTTTCTTGTTTGGATCGTTATCGATAAGCGGCGCCAGACCATTACGAGACTGAATTGATTTGTGCCGCAGGAAGCCAAAAACATTGCCGCGAAAATCGTTAGTACCGCTCTTTGTAACCACGTTGACGATGCCGCCGGTGGCGCGCCCAAACTCAGGCGCGTAGGAATTCGTCGCTACCTGATACTCCTGTACGGCCTCCATACTGACCGTCGAGCGCGCCGCGTTGATGGAGTTGTCGGTGTAGTCCGCTCCGTCAACCTGCACCAGTGTCGAACGCCCACGTTGGCCACCAATATTTAAGCCCGACGTCGGCGCTGGTCCGATCGGACGGCCGTTGTCACGTCCCACAGTTGAGATTGTCAATGCGAATCCGGTCGCGCTGCGTTCATTAATCGGCAGATCGTTGATGCGCTTCTGATCGATAGTATTTGAGACTGTGGTGCTCGACGATTCGACCAAGGCAACCTCAGCGGTGGAAATGTCGACTGTGGCACCCACCGCTCCCACTGCCAGGGGAATGTCGAGATCAGCGCGCTGACCGACCGTTAAGGTAACGCTCGGGATTCTTCCCTTTGAAAAGCCGCCGGCTTCGACCGTTATCTCATAACTTCCAGGCGGAAGATTTGTGATCTGGTAATAGCCTTCATCGTTCGTGGTGACGTCACGCGAAAAGTTTGTAGCCGGATTTCGCACAGTCACTGTTGCACCGGTGACGGCAGCTCCAGAAGGGTCGCGCACGTAGCCCTGAAGATCGGCGGCGTTGGATTGTGACTGACCAAACGCCGCGCTCGCGCTAAGGAGAGCGGAAATTACTACGACCAGGAAAGTGGATATGCGAACGGAAGTCTTCCGTGAGTGCGTAGGGGACGCAAACATCATTTCATTCTCCTTAGGTTAAGAGCAGGTTCGGTTAAATGGGTGAACTGTCAATTAAACTTCGACTCGCGCTGTACCGATAATTGCGAACTACCCCAGAACCTTCTTTTTCGCGCTAAGTCTGGGGAGCGATCCAGTCGTCGAAGTCACGACCTTTGAGAAACGCGCCGGGGCGCATGTAGACGAAAATGCTCAGTCGTTTTACTCCAAAGAGTCCCTCTCTGGCAAGCATTTCCTGTTTGTTGCGAAACCAGCGCGAGAACAACCTCAAACAGCGCCGGGATCAACTTAGCGAGGCGCGCGCCTTTTGGTGGTTGGCGTGGCGCGTGGCGCGCGCAAGTTTACGCCGCAGCCGCGCGCTCGCACCGAAAAAAAGAATGGCTGTCTCTGCCAGGTAAGGCACGAACGCGGCGCGACGAAGTAATCCGGAAACACGCAAGCGCGATTCGAACCTGCCGGTGTATTGCCGTTCATATTCTTCGGCGATTAACTCAACAGTTTGCGCGTCGCGCAGAATTCCGGGACGCGACACAATTGTTTCGGCAACAACTTCACCGCTCTCCAGCGCCATCAACATCCCACTGCCGGTGAAAGGATCGATAAAGCTAGCCGCATCGCCAATGGTCAACAGGCCCTTTGCGGGCGTCAACGTCTTGCGACCAAAGCCTTCGAGCGAAACGCTTAGCCAGGGCGAACGAAGTCGCGCCGGACCGAGTGTTTCAGCAGCGCGCGAATTCTGCATGACGACTTCCTGCAGCACGCGATCCGGATCTGAGCCGCGCCGCCGCACTTCGCTAGCCGAGACAATAAAACAGAGATTGCTCAGGCCGTGTTCGATCTCGGTGAGTCCGCCGTAGCCACTCGCATAGAAATAAATCTCGCAAGCGCCCGGCCTCACGCGCGTGTTTTCCAGATGCACCTTGAATGCCACCAGGCCGCGCTTCCGTTTGCTCGACGGGCTGTGATGGTCCCGATCAAAATGTCTTGCTAAGGCGCGTGACCGGCCGGTCGCATCAATCGTTATCCGTGCCCGGCAATCATTCGTGCCGGCAGAAGTCTTTACGTTCACGCCGCACACAGAATCACCTTCAAGCAGCGGCCCAGTCGCGTGCGCGTTTTCAAGCACCTCGACGCCAACCGCTTTTGCGCGTTCGAGCAGCCGCTGGTCCATTTCACTGCGACTGAGGCCGAGCGCAGTCGCTCCTGAAGTAAACCATTCGCTTGGGACTGTAACCTGGTGGCCCCGTGCGGAATAGAAAACAGTCTCGCCAAGCGAGGTGGCGCCTGCCGCAATCATCTGATCGATCACGCCGAGCTGCTGAAAATGACCAAGGCATTCAGGAGAGATGAATTCGCCACACAGTTTGGCGCGCGGAAATTTCTTCTCCTCAAGCAGCAAAACCCGCGCACCATGCAGCGCCAGCCGGATGGCTGCGCTAGTGCCTGCCGGACCAGCACCGGCGATTGCAACATCAAAGGCGTTTGAAGAATGCACTGTTAATTTCCTGCAATCATCCGGGAAGTCCCGGTAAGCACAAGCCGATACGGGAAATGCCGCACCACCTGAATTTCTTGGAGCTTCGCATCTTGCGCGAGACGTTGTAACTCCGCCGGCTTGAAACTTCGCCGGATCGAAAGCGCGCCATCCTCGCGTATTAAGCGATTGTGCAGAAACAGATGGCCGATCGTGGTATAGAAATAGTATGCAACCGGATGGCGGTGCAGGTCGATAACAAATATTCGACGCGCGGCAAGACGGCTTAGTTCTTGCAAAAGCTTTACAACGCCGTCGTCATTGAAGTGATGCGTAAAGAGCGAGCAGATCGCGTAATCGAACGTGTTGTCAGCAAATGGAAGCTGAAACGCATCGCCGCGCACCGCGCTGATTTCAGAAAAGGCCTTAGACTCGTCAGCAATTGCCTCAGCCGAACGAGCATTTAGCTCAACACCCGTCAAGCACGCCGTTCGTTTCTGCTCACGGGCCCAGCCGGCGATTACGCGCAGCAGCTCGCCTGATCCCGCGCCAACATCAATTACGGAAAAGCTTCGCAAGTTCACACGTTCGATTTCCTCGAGCAACGAATCTTTCAGCGCCTGCGCGTCACCGAGCCAGCGATTGACTCTTTGCAGTTCGACTATACAGCCCTCGTATTCCTCGGCGGTGTAGTCGCCTTTGTCGAGGTGTTCGAGCTCTAAACTGCGTTCACGAAACGTTTCGAACATGAAGGGACTATGATAGTGCGATACCCTCAGGATAACCATCGTGGTACATTTGGCTTTATGCTAGTAAATGCTGGCCTCGCAGCCGAACAATTCCCGAATCTCAAAAACGTTGGCGAAGCGGCCTCACCAAATTTTGTTGGTCGCTCGGCGTCATTCACGTGCGGCGCGGTGGCAAGAGTTTCGCTACAGGTTGGCGATGGGCAGCATATCGTCGACGCTAAATTTAAAGTCGCCGGTTGTTCGGTGCTGGTAGCTGCGCTGACTGTTCTCACCGAACAGGTCAAAAATAAGACTACCGCTGAAGCCGTAGCGCTTGCCGAAGATTTGGAGACAATTGAGCGGCGTTTGGGTCGCGAGGCTGTCGACCGAGACGACTGCGTGCTGCTGGCATCAGAAGCTTTGCTCGAAGCCATTCGCGCCTACAGCGACTCGGCGCGGGAACATTGGGACGGCGACGACGCACTTATCTGTACTTGCTTCGGCGTATCGGAACGAACGATCGAAAGTGAGATTCAGAATAAGAACCTAAACACGATTGCGGAGGTCACGCGCGAGTGCAACGCCGGCGCCGGCTGTCGCTCGTGTTACTCGTTGATTGAAGATATTCTTGAAGAAGTAAATGGTAAATGGTGAAAGACAGAAAACAGAATTCAGAAGTCAGGAGACAGAAGAAAAAATTTCGCGCTAGTCTATTCACGATTCACGAATCCATTTCCCGTGGCTGTCCATCCCCTGTTTTCTGACTTGTGTTTTCTGTCTTCTGTATCCTGTCTTCTGTATCTGTTTTTAACTATTCACGATTTACTATTCACTATTCACCACCAATGATCTATCTCGACAACAATGCAACCACGCGCGTCGCACCGGAAGTTTTCGCGGCGATGCAACCCTATCTGACTGAAAGGTACGGCAACCCGTCTTCCGCCCACTCGCTGGGGCAACGCATGAAGGCCGCGGTCGAACGCGCCCGCGAACAAGTTGCCGAACTAATCGGCGCTGCGGTTGCGAGTGAAATCGTTTTCACTTCGTGCGGCTCGGAATCAGACAATTGGGCCATCGGCGGTTTTCTCGAGCAAAATCCCAAGCGCCGTCACATCGTAACCACACGCGTTGAGCACGAAGCCGTGCGCAATCTTTGCGCGCATCTGGCGCAAATCGGCTGCGAAGTTACCTGGCTCGAAGTGAACGAAAACGGTGAACTCAATCTTGACCACTTGCGACAGGCGTTGCGGCGCGACACTGCAATTGTTTCGGTAATGCTTGCCAACAATGAGACCGGCGTGCTGTTCCCGGTAAAGGAAATCGGCAAGATTTTGCGTGAAAACTCAGACGCGGTCTTTCACGTTGATGGCGTTCAGGCTGTTGGAAAAATTCCCATCGACCTCAAGCACAGTGAGGTAGATCTGTTTGCGCTTTCCGGTCACAAACTGCACGCGCCGCAGGGAGTCGGCGCGCTATACATTCGTGACGGCGTGGCGCTGCCGCCATTCATCATCGGTGGTGGTCAGGAAGCCGGACGTCGCGCGGGCACCTCCGCAGTTCCAAACATCGTGGGTCTCGGTGCGGCTTGCGCGCTGGCAAAAAACTTCGACGGCCATGAAGAGATCGAAACGCTTCGTAACAAACTCGAAGACAAAATCTTGGGCACGATTCTCAATGCGCGCTTAAACGGTACGCCGGATCGCTCAAAGCGTTTGCCCAACACCACGAACATTTCCTTTGAATACGTCGAAGGCGAAAACATTCTGGTGCAGCTCGATCAAGCCGGCATTTGTGTCTCGACTGGTTCGGCCTGTCATTCCACTACGCGGGAATCTTCGCCGACATTGCGTGCGATGAATGTGCCTTACACAGCCGCCCAGGGATCCATCAGATTTTCGCTTGGGCGCTACAACACTGGAGAGGAAATCGATCAGACGCTGAAGGTGCTGCCAGATATTATTGGCAAGCTCGTAGAAATGTCGCCTTATGATAAGGAGCTCAAGGCTCTCATGGTCAAGCAGGGAACCTCACCCCGCTAATCGGCAGGGAACAATCACATAACCTTGTTCATGCTTTAGTCATCTTGCCTTTACTGTTAGAATTGTTTCGGCACTAAATATATCTTCGTCCATCGCCACCCCAGGGAGTTTTCGGAGCATTTATTCGATGTCAGGTGAATCGGCCATCGCCCAAAATCATCCTATAGCTGTCGCCAAAACCGGCCCGTCTCACAAAGCGCGCGCCGACAGCGTGAGCCTGATGGAGACCGATGATTACGTTTGTATTGAGCCCTCCACGCCGCTCTTCAGAGCTGTCCAGGTAATGAAACTGGATGAGGGTGGTTGTGCGATAGTTTGCGCGGCAGATCGTTCGGTGGTGGGGATTTTTACGGAACGCGATCTGTTAACCAAGGTTGTGGGGCAAGCGGTCGACGAGAATGCGCCGGTTAGTAATTGGATGTCGCCAGTGGTCGCGACTTTGTCGCCGGACGCGACTATTGGCGACGCCGTCGCCATAATGAATGACAAGGGCTATCGCAACATTCCGCTGGTGAAAGATGGCAAGCTGGTAGGTTCTATCTCGGTGTTCGACGTGATTCGCTATCTCGCCGAAAGCTACCCGAAAACCACGATGAACCTGCCGCCTAATCCTAATCAGGTGATGGATAGCACTGATGGCGGGTAAATGGTGAATAGTAACTGGTAAATAGATCCGCGGTTTTAACGATTCACTATTTACCATTCACCATTTACCTTTTCATACGAAAGGAACTTCGCTAAAACACACATGAGCACTGTTATCGAACCCCCGGTAGAACAAACGGAAAAACATCTCGAGGAAGTCGAAGCCGTAACCATCCGCTTCGCCGGCGACTCTGGCGACGGCATGCAGTTAACGGGCACTCAATTTACAAACACATCGGCGGTTGTCGGTAACGACATCTCGACGTTGCCTGATTTCCCGGCCGAGATTCGCGCGCCCGCGGGCAGCTTGCCCGGCGTCAGTGGTTTTCAGTTGAACTTCTCGAGCCAGGACATCAAGACCCCGGGCGATCAGCCGAGCGTTTTGGTAGCGATGAACCCAGCAGCGTTGAAAGTGAACCTGCCCGACCTCGAAGAAGGCGGCACGCTGATTATTAATACCGACGGCTTTACGCCCGAGAACCTGAAGTATGCAAACTATGCTTCCAATCCCCTGGAAGATGGTTCGCTCTCCGGTTATCGGGTGCACAAGTTGCCGGTGACAACGCTGAACATGAATGCGCTGAAGGGCAATGTCACCCTTTCGCGCAAAGAGATCGATCGCTCTAAAAACTTTTTCGCGCTCGGCGTGCTCTACTGGCTTTACGACCGGCCGATGGAAAATACGCTCCACTGGATCACCAGCAAGTTTGGCAAGAACCCGGAACTCGCAAAAGCAAACGAAATCGCGTTGCGCACCGGCTACAACTTTGCCGACACCACCGAAATCTTTACCACCCATTACACGATCAAGAAGGCGAAGATTACGCCGGGCAAGTACCGAAAGATTACGGGCAATGAGGCGACCGCTATCGGTTTTGTTGCTGCGTCCCAACTTGCGAATCGTCCGTTGTTCTACGGTTCGTATCCGATCACGCCCGCGTCTGACATACTTCATGAACTGGCGCGTCACAAGAGTTTTGGTGTGAAGACTTTTCAGGCCGAAGATGAAATCGCTGCGGTTTGCGCAGCCATCGGCGCCAGCTTTGCCGGGCAGATTGGATTGACTGGAACATCCGGTCCCGGCGTGGCTCTCAAGCAGGAAGCGATTGGTCTGGCGGTGATGACTGAGTTGCCGTTGGTGATTATCAACGTCCAGCGCGGTGGTCCATCAACCGGCCTGCCCACAAAAACAGAGCAGGCAGATCTCTTCCAGGCAGTCTGGGGACGCAACGGCGAATGCCCCGCGATCGTGATTGCGCCTTCGACGCCGGCCGACTGTTTTCGCATGGCGATTGAGGCAGTGCGCCTGGCGTTTAAATATATGAGCCCGGTCTTTTACTTATCTGATGGTTATCTCGCGAACGGCGCTGAGCCCTGGGCCATCCCTGAAATCAGCGACCTGCCGAAGATTGAAGTTAAGTTTGCAACCGATCCCGCGAACTTCATGCCGTATTCGCGCGATCCGGAAACGTTGGCGCGGCCATATGCGATTCCGGGAACGCCGGGACTCGAGCATCGCATCGGCGGCATCGAGAAGCAGCACATCACCGGCAACGTCAATTATGATCCGGAAAACCATCATCTGATGGTCAAGCTGCGCCAGGAAAAAATCGATCGGGCCACGAACGACATTCCGCCGGTAGAAGTGTTCGGCGAAAAGACGGGCAAGGTGCTGGTGCTTGGTTGGGGTTCAACCTATGGCTCAATCAGTACGGCCGTTGAGAAACTACAGAGCGCAGGCAAGAGCGTTTCATCGGCGCACCTGCGTTACCTGAATCCTTTTCCGAAGAACCTCGGCGAAGTGATTGCCGGATTCGAAACCGTGATCGTGCCAGAAATGAACCTGGGCCAACTGTGCACCATGATTCGCGCCAAATATCTGGTCGATGCGATTGCTTTCTCGAAAGTTAAGGGTCGTCCTTTCCAGATTCGCGAGATCGTTCGGAAGGTTGAGGAGTATTTGTAGTGTCCGACAAACTTCAGTTTGTCGAAACTAAGGTCACCCTAACGCTTTATGACCACCGCCGCTAACACTGATGCTCGATCCGTTTCTGAGACCTACGAAGAGGGGCTTCGATACTTTATGGGTAGCGGCAGTGTCAACAGGACGCTCGAACGCCTGGCGTCGGATTTGAAAAGTCACAATATCGACTATGTGGTAATCGGCGCGGTTGCTTTGTTGGCCCATGGCTATCCTCGTTTCACCGAAGATATCGATTTAGTCATGACCCACGAAGGTTTGGAAAAGTTTCATCGCGAGTTGATTGGTTTGGGCTATGCACCGGCATTTCCGCAGGCAAAGAAAAGACTACGCGCAACCGAAGAGGGCCTAAGCATCGACGTCATGCTTGCCGGTGAATATCCCGGGGATGGCAAACAAAAACCGGTCACCATGCCGGATCCGAAGACCGCTGCTGTCGAGATCGATGGCGTGCGCTTCGTTACGCTTGAGAAATTGATCGAACTGAAACTCGCTTCCGGCATGACCGCGCCAGACCGGTTGAAGGATCTGGCAGATGTGCAGGAATTGATCAAGGTTCGCCAGCTACAGACTGAGTTTGCCGAACGACTGGACCCGTACGTGAGAAATAAGTTTTTGGAGTTGTGCGACGCGGTCAAGCAAAGTCCGAAAGATTAGGTTATTGAATTTGATTGTGGGCGCACCCTGGCCTGCGAGAATTGACGTTCAGGACTAACAGATGAGCACCGAAGTACAACTCATGACCGCTGATGAGCTTCTGGCTTTACCTCGAGGCGAGTTTCGTTACGAACTCGTCAATGGAGAACTAAAGAAGATGTCACCAGCCGGCCATAGTCACGGAAGAATCGTAATTCGTCTCACCACACCGCTCGCTCAATATGTCCGGCAGAATGGGCTGGGCGAAGTATATGCGGCTGAAACAGGTTTCAAGCTTACTTCCAATCCTGATACCGTACGCGCCCCCGACATCGCTTTCATTCGCAAGGAGCGCGTTCAGGAGATCGGAGACGCCCCTGGTTACTGGCCGGGTCCGCCGGATCTGGCTGTAGAAGTAAACAGCCCCTCGGATACCGTGCGCGAGGTCGAATTGAAAGTAACGGAATGGTTGGGGTTTGGCGCGCGATTGGTATGGGTTGTTAGTCCGAAACTACGCAACGTTACTATCTATCGATCTCTAACCGATGCCTTGATATTAACCGAGACTGACACGCTAGACGGCGGAGAGGTCGTCCCAGGTTTTAAGATTTCCATAACCGAGATTTTTGCTGAGTAGTTATTTTCAAGGAGCATTCATGAGCACAAAAGGAAATGGTCATAGTGGCAACGGAAACATCGCGCATGTCGATGCGAGCACATCCGCCGACAGCGAAGTTGGGTCCGCAGTCTCCGGCAAAATCGCGCCGCCGCCTGGCCAACTGAAGAAAGCCGATTTCGTTTCCGATCAGGAAGTGCGCTGGTGCCCCGGCTGCGGCGACTACGCGATTCTCAACAACGTGCAGAAAGTGATGCCCGAGCTGGGCGTGCCGCGCGAGAAGATCGTATTCGTTTCCGGCATTGGCTGCTCGTCGCGCTTTCCTTACTACATGAACACTTATGGATTTCACTCGATTCATGGGCGCGCGCCCGCGATTGCTACCGGCATCAAGTGCGCGAATCCCGACTTGAGCGTCTGGGTGATCACCGGCGACGGCGACGCGCTTTCGATTGGCGGCAATCACTTTATGCACGCGATTCGTCGCAACCTCGACATCAATTACATACTTTTCAACAACCGCATTTATGGTTTGACGAAAGGCCAGTACAGCCCGACTTCGGAGTTTGGCAAGAAGACAAAGTCCAGTCCGCTGGGGGCCGTAGACTATCCGATCAATCCGCTTTCGTTAGCCATCGCCAGTGAATCGACGTTTGTGGCGCGCTCAATTGATATTGACGTCAAACATCTCGGCACCGTGGTTGAAGCGGCGGCAAAACACAAAGGCATCTCTTTCATCGAGGTCTATCAAAACTGCAACATCTTTAACGACCATGCATTCGACTCATTTGCCGAGCGCAGCGTGCGGACAGATCGTGTGCTTTACCTTGAGCACGGCAAGCCAATGATTTACGGCAAAGACCGGAACAAAGGCATTCGCATGAAGGGGGCGCATCCGGAAGTGGTAACGATCGGCGAGAACGACATCACTGAAAACGATCTGCTGGTCCATGACATAACCTTGAAAGATCCTTCCGTGGCTTTCATGCTGGCCCGCATGGAGCACCCTGACTTTCCGCAACCAGTCGGTATCTTCCGCGCGGTCGAACGGCCCAGCTATGAAAAGTTGATGGTCGATCAAATCGACGCCGCAATTGCGAAGGTTGGCCCAGGCAGTCTGGAAAAACTAATCAATAGCGGCGATACCTGGGTAGTGCAATAGCATTGCCGATTTCCAATTGCCGATTGGCGATTGGTCCTGCATTTTTGTAGCGTTGCTTGCTCGCCTAAAGAGGAGCAGTGGGCAACCGCAATTTTCAAATCGGCAATCGGCAATTGGAAATCGAAAATGAACTGTCCTTCCTGTGGTCACGAGAACATCGACGGCATTGACCGCTGTGAGAATTGCCTGGCGCCGTTTCGCCAACTTGATATTCCCAGCGTCGAGGCGTCAGAGAGTTTTGCGCAATCCGTCATGGAAGATAATTTGGGCCGACTTGCTTACGAGCCCCCCGTCTGCGTCGCGCCCGGCACGCCGACCATCGATGTCGCGCGGCAAATGAAAGAAGCCAACACCGGCTGCGCGCTGGTGCTCGAAGGCAACAAGCTCGTCGGTATCTTTACTGAACATGACGTGCTCCTGCGCCTGACCTCCGGTACTGGGACCGCGGGCGTCCCGCGCGCCAATGAGCGCAAAGCGCGAACAGCGTTTCCCGACGAACTTCCCGCGAATCAAATCCCTGCAACCGAGATTCCGCTCGAAGAGTTGCGCGCCGACGAAATGGAATTTGCCGAAATGGAAGAGACTAATGTGGCCGCCGGCGATCGATTCCATTCCGGTTTCAACGTGCCCGTCGCAGAATTGATGAGCCGCAATCCCGAGACGCTTCACGAAAAGGACTCCGTAGCCGAGGCGCTCAACAGAATGTCGGTGGGCCGCTATCGGCATCTGCCCGTAAGAAAAAGCGACGGCAGCTACACCGTCGCTTCGATTAAATCCGTCCTCAACTACATCGCCAAAGAAGACTGGTAACATGTAGGACAGACTTTCCAGTCTGTCCTTTTTTTTTCCTCGGACCGCTTCTCGTGGTTTTACGCAATTACGCTCTTCCCGCCACCTCACCTGTTTGTGTATTCACGCGCACCAGTTCGCCTTCCTTGATGAAGAGCGGCACGCGTCCGACTAAACCTGTTTCCAGCGTCGCCTGCTTGGTTGCTCCGCCGGCCGCCGTGTCGCCGCGCATCCCCAGCTCCGTCGAGACGACGGCCAGCTCGACGTATTGCGGCAAACGCAGCGACACCGCCGCGCCGTTATATTTCAGCACCTGCAACAACACGCCTTCCTTGAGGTAATCGCGATCACTGCCAACGTCTTCGACTGAAAAAGCAAACTGCTCATAACTCTTCTCGTCCATGAAGTGGTATCCGTGCGCATCGTTGTAAAGATAGGACGCGGGCGCAAACTCAACATCAGGCTCTTCAAACTTTTCGCTCGAACGAAAGTTCTTCTCCATGACCGCGCCCGTCAACAGGTGGCGCAATTTTGTGCGTACCATGGTGGCCGCGCCGCGCGCGGTGGGCGAAGCAAAAAAGACTTCCAGCACTACATAAGGCTGTCCTTCAACTGCAATCAACAGTTTCCGTTTTAATTCGTTCGCTCCAATCAGCCCCATTGCAGTTCATTTCCCCCGGGTAATACATGCGCTTGCTGCTGCCCAAATTTACAGCGCCGGCCTTAACTCAAACGACGAGAAAAACTTTTTGCCGATGTCAGCGGCAAGCGACGCGTCCATGTTTTTTAAGTGCAGGAAGGTAAGACTATATACACGGTTACCCACCAGGTAAATTCTGGTTAGCGCAGTTATCTCGGTGCCCTTATTTACCGTAAATGCCAGACCCAATTCGCGGCCCGGGTAACTATTCAGACTAATTTTCTCTTCACTTACCTTCGTCGCTCCGGCGCCGCGGATGATGCCATCGCGCGTTACGTCGAGAAAACTCTGCGAGTCAGCGCCGGTTGAGGCGACGTCAAAATATTCGCAGATGAATCCATAGCCGCTCTCAAGATCTGAATAACGATAATTTGTTACCTCGCCGGAATCCGTGGCGCTCACGGGTTCAAACTTTGGCTCGTGCTGCAGTAGAACGGAGAACCGCCCTTCCGGCGACGTAAACTTAATCCACTCTGTCTCAGTTTGAAACGCGTAAGCGTCAGCCCTATTTACATGAGCATCAGGGTAAGGCTGGCTCCCATATCCAAGCGGGGCGCTAATCAGAATAAGAAATGCGACGACTATTGTGTTGCGCATTCAAAACCTCCGGAAGAACAAAATAAGAAGAGTGCAAGACTTCTAGTTGATCATCTGCGTTAAAGTCAATCTCCGCCATTTGGCTGCGTCAGAAATATTCGGCCGCAGAATGTTTTCTTGCCACAACCATTCGCCTCACGGTGTTTTCAATTTGTAAGGCCAACAAATGTTCCGGGACTTCGGCAAACCTAAGCTTTGCCGAACAAATTCTCTTTCTAAGCGAGGCTACCATGTCAAAAAATATGAATTTCCTGACGCGCTCGGTTGTTAGTCTGTCCTTTCTTATTGTCATCGTCGGTTGTAACGTCGCCGCCGCACAAGCTGAGGTGACAGGCGACTGGACTGGCTCGCTGGGTCGGGAAAAATCCGCGTCCGTCCACCGGCAAAAGTCTGACGAACCGGAAATAACCGCAGATGATGAGGGCCCAGGCGCCCAGGTAAAAGGCGACCGGATTTATCTCGATTTCGAGCGGCCTACGACGAATGGCCATCGCAGTCAAATGGGCCAAACGTTTCCCTTTACTGAATTGCAGGGTCTGACACGCGAACAGGCGGTAAGCGGCGGCCCGGTCAAATTTAGTCTGGTGCGCGAAGCCGGCACGATCAGTTGCGAAGGGACTTTTCAAAGCGGCAAAGGTGCGGGCACTTTTCGTTTTACGGGGAACCAAAGTTTCATAGCGGCGATGAAGAGCCGCGGCTTTGACTTTGAAAACAACGCTGCAACCTGGCACGACGAACGCGATTCCGAAAACAAATTGTTTTCGGCTGCAGTGCTAAACATCACTACTGCCTTAGCCGATGATTTACTTTCGGCGGGTCTCGGCAAAATCGACCTTGACGATCTTTTCAAAGCCGCCATTTTCAAAATCGATTCAAAGTTTGCGCGTGAGATGAAGGCGAGCGGATTTCCCAACCTCGGAATGGAAGAACTGGTCAAAGCGCGCATTTTCAAAATCGATGCGAACTTCGCCAGCCAGGTGGCGCAAATGGGCTTCGCTAACCAGTCGTTTGAGAGTCTCGTGCAAATGCGTATTTTCAAAGTGACTCCGGAATTTATCGCCGCAGTCCGCAGCGAGGGGATTGCGAATCCTTCGGTCGAGGAACTGGTGCAGCTGAAGATTTTCAAGATCGACAGCGAGTTTATTCGCAAAGCAAAAGCAGAGGGCGTGCCGCTTGAGGTCGAGCGCCTGGTGGAAAGAAGGATTGGCGCGCACCGGAATTAACCAGTAGGACAGACATTCCTGTCTGTCCACGAAACAGTGGGCGGTGAGCTGTGGATGGCGCGCTTGTGGGCAGGACGCCGGTCGCGGTTTACCGCTCACTGCTAAACACTTGTCGAATCAAAACACTTTTTCCCTCATTTATCCCCGTGGGCCACTTTGCCGCGAGTCTATTTTCTGACTGCGGCAACAACTATTTAGCCAGTGGCTTCGCGAAATAACCTGGCCGGTAGCGGAGTTTGAGTTGCTCTGCTTGCAACAGCGGATTGGTGACTTCGATCCGTATTTGCCGGTAGGCTCCGTTGCGGTTCTTGTTCGTCGACGAATAGGCAATCAAGTATTGCGTGCGCAGTTCCTGCTCGATCTCAGTGAAGACACTCTTCAAGTCAACATCTTTTTTCGGAAAGAACGCGCGACCGCCGGTGCGTTCGGCGACGTTGCGCAGCACGTCATGATCGACGCCTTGATACTTGCTGTCGCCAATGCCAATCGCGTAAATGACTGTCTCCGCATCCAGCGCGCCCGCGATAGCTTCACTCGCCTCCAGACGGCTCGTCGTATCTCGTCCATCGGTCAATAAAATAATCGCGCGGCGTCTTTGCCCCGGGCTTTTGCCCAATACTTCGCTTGCTGTCAGCGCGATCGCTTCCCATATTGCGGTCGAGCCCTCTTGCGGTGGCCGCTTCATTCCCGGCCCGGAAGTTATTCCGGTCAGCGGCCGACCCGAACCCAGATAAGAAGGTTGCGCCACCTCAACCCGCTCGAGCGCGCGATAAATTGCAAACACATCGCGCGTTAATCCCTGTTCCAGAAACGCCGAACCGGTGAAAGGAATGATCGCCGCCTGATCCTTCTTTGACTGAATTACACTCTCGATGAACGAGCGCGCGGCGCGTTTCTCCTCCGGCAACGTGCGCTCTTCCGATTGACTGATATCGATCAGAAATGCGATGGACAGCGGCCGAGCGGTTTCCCGTTGAAAAGTGAAGAGCTGTTGCTCGACGCCGTCTTCGCGCACGCGAATGTCAGACTGTTGCAGCGTCGTGACAAAGCGAGTGTTCTTGTCACTGGCAGTGAACGGTAGATTGGTGACGTCGGTTTCTACGCGAATGACGTCGTCGTCCTGATTGGGAGTTTGCGCGTACGCAGCGCACAGTAAAAACAAAATCAGTTGTAATACTATGAGTGTGCGTTTCATTGATGTCATTGCAAGCCGCGAAGTAAGTAACTCCGTTCTGTGTTTGGGGAGTTGGCCGTTAACTGGCGCCAGACAAATACGGAACCGGGAGCGGTAGCGACCGGGTCGCGACGCGCCTGACGCTCCCTTATAATTCTTGCCGCAGTCGAACAAGATCCAGACTTTCTCAAGAGTTCCGCAGTGCCCCCCGCACCCGGTCGCTACCGCTCCCGGTTCCGTATTTGTGCAGCGCTGATGCTAGATACTTCCAATCAGCCTTCGCGTTCCCTTCAGATCTACTTCAGGGCCTTGATGTTTGCAGGTTTTACGAATAGCGAATCGGGGAGCGGTTGGTTGTAATCAAGTGACTCATAACTTATACGACTGCTCTGCACGCCGTTCATGTAGTGGTCGACGACCCACGGCGCAGTTATTCCCTGGACCGTAATCGGTTTGCCGAGGCGATCCTCTTCGCTGAGCTCTTCAGTTTCGTCTGTATCGGCTTTCTTTCGTGTTCGTTTGTAAATGACTTTCGCCGCCAGGCCATCCTTCGCGCCAAACTCATACTCAATCCAGTAACCGTCAGGATAAGTTAACCGAACAGTCTCGTTCCGTTTGCCAACTCCTGCTTCGCGCCGGCCTACATAGCTCACCGTCGCGCCTTCTTTTCGCCACCAGCCCCGCAAGAGATTTTCGACGCTGGTGCGCATGCCGCGTTTGAAGTCCGCGATCTGCGGCGCCTTCATATCACTCAAAGTTTTCGTGGCGCCATCAAACAACCAGCCGGTTTCGCCGGCGTTTGTTTGAATCACGCGAATGCCGAGGCTGACAAACTCAGTACGCTCGTGGTCGGGATAGAAAATGTAGTCGACAAACCGGGCGGGAAGCTGCGACATGCCGTCCTGAAAACGTGTAAAGAAGCCGCGGCCGACTGTGGTCTTGACGTTGAGATAGCTGCTGCCGCCAAGCACTTCGATGGCGTGATTGATAATGGCCTCTGCCTTTGCGTCATCAGAGGGTTTCGGCGGGACGCTCTGTTGCGCGAACGAAGCTGACGCACAAAGGAGGAGTAAAAGAGTCAGCGCAACAATGCTGTAACGAGGCAAGGTGTAAATCATTGTTCGAAATCTAAGACATCGTTCATAGAAAAAGGGCTCCAATCAATAACCTTGAAGCCCTTGTTTAGTTCCCGAAAAGCAAACTAAGGATCAATTGAGATTTGCGTTTGTGCCTGCGACCGGCTTAACCACGGCCTCGCCATCTTCCAGCTCGACTACGAAGTTGGTCGCCGTTTTCCACATCGCGGTCAGCGGCAGCTTCACTTTTTCGTCAATGTGCCGCTTTAGGAAGCGCGCGCCATACTTGGTGTTGAAGCCTTTTTCCGTCAAAAAGTTGAGCGCTTCAGCGGTGACGCTGACATCTTTGCCCTGTCGCTGCATCTGGCGCTGCAGTCTGGTCACGTAAAGCTCAGCGATCTGCCGCACTTCGTCCATGGTCAATGGCGCAAACACAATAATTTCGTCAATGCGATTGCGAAACTCGGGCGAGAAGCGTTGCTCCGCGGCCTTCATCACTTCATTTTTGACGATGCGAAAATCGCTCGCTGTCTTCGTGCCGAATCCCAATGGCTTCTCAAACTTTTTGAAGCTTTCGGAACCAAGATTGGAAGTCATGATCACGATCGCGTCTGATAGATAAACCTTCTTGCCGCGCCCGTCCGTCAACCAGCCTTCGTCGAAAGCTTGCAGGAACAAGTTCATCAAATAAGGAGAAGCCTTTTCCACTTCATCGAGTAACAGCACGGTGTACGGATTCTCACGCAGTTGTTCAGTGAGAATGCCGCCGCGCTCGGAACCAACAATACCGCGCGGCATGCCGATAAGTTTCTCGATGCTGACAGTGCCGTCGCTGTATTCCGACATATCGATGCGCACCATCTTCTCTTCGTCGCCAAACATGAATTCAGCAACCGCTTTGGCCAATTCCGTCTTGCCAACGCCTGTTGGACCAAGGAACAGCAACACGCCGTCAGGTTTGTAATGCGACTCTTTCAGTGGTCCTTTATTCAATCGCAGTCGCTGCGCCACTGCTTTGATAGCAGCTTTCTGGCCGATGACGCGTTGCGAGAGCATCGCTTCCGTCATTGAGAAGCGCTCGCTGGTATCGCGGAAGATCATGTCGCGCGGAATACGCGACTCCTGCGAAATCACTTCGATCACATGCTCGGGCTTGACGACCATCGTTTGCGGTTCATTAATTTCCACTTTCACCGCGGCCGTATCGAGCCAGCCAATCGCTTTGTCCGGCAGGTGCAGGTTGCGTATGTACTTGGGCGCCATCTCCAACGCTGTGTTGATAGCGTCGTCGGAAATCTTCACCGAATAGTTTTTCTCCAGGCGCGGCCGCAGCCCGAGAAGAATTTCGCGCGTCTCGCTGATCGAAGGCTCCACTACCTTCACCAGCCGGAAACGGCGCGCCAGCGCTTCGTCTTCGCCGATGTATTCTTTGTATTCCGAACTCGTAGTAGCGCCAATGATGCGCATGTCTCCGCGCGCCAGCGCCGACTTGAACATGTTGGCCGCATCTGAAGAGGTGCCCAGCGCCGCGCCCGCGCCAATGATGGTGTGCGCCTCGTCGATGAAAAGGATCAGATTGTCCTTTTCTTTAACTTCGTCAATGATGCCCTTGATTCTTTCTTCAAACATGCCGCGCAACATCGTGCCGGCAACCAGGCCGCCCATTTGCAGTTGCACTATATGCGAACCACGCAGACGCGCGGGCACTTTCTCGGGCTCGAGTTCAATCATTCGCGCCAGCCCTTCGACAACGGCAGTCTTGCCGACGCCGGGTTCGCCAACCAGCATGGGCGAGTTTGCGCGTTCGCGATGGCACAGAATTTCGACGATCTGCTGGATTTCCTTTTCGCGGCCAATGGTAGGCGCAATCTTGTCCGCACGCGCCAGGCGATTAAGCGAAACTCCAAAATGTTTTAGGTAAGGTGGCAGATCGAATTTCTTGCGATACTGCTCTTCTTCGTGCTCGCGCTTCTGCACTTGCGCCTGAACATTTTCAGCCACTGCATCAGGCGTCGCTCCCATGCTGAGCAGCACTTCAACGAAAAGACTGTCGTGATTGGTGAGCGCCGAAAAGATATCTGTCGCTTCGATTGTCTTGCGACCCTGGGCGCGTGCGCGTTCCATCGCCCGCTTGAAAAGGTCGGTGGTGTCAGGAGAAATTCGGAAGCCTTTACCAACATGCTGCTGCCGGCGGGTATCGAGCCGCTTATCGAGGGCGATCTTCACGCTTACCGGATCCAGCGACAGTTCACGCATCGTGGAATTGAACATGTCCGGCTCCTCATGCATTAGCGCATGAAGAATGTGCTCGACCGCCACGAAATTCTGATCCCGCTGTCGCGACTCGTTCAGCGCATATTCCAATATGCGTTGGCCACTGTCTCCAAATTTGTCTTTATACGAACCCAGATCAACCATTTTCTTAACCTGTACTTCCCAAAAGAAAACCTCGTGCACTATTTCGTGACAGCAGGTCTTCCTTTTTCAAAACGAGAACTGCAAAAACCGCCCTTCCCCGGCGGTTAGATGTTCCGAGCATATTCGCCGTTGCGTTTCAATGCAATAAGATTTCTTCCCCTGATACTTCCTGCAAATCTGCGGCCATCTGAAGAACTTTTCAGGAAACTTCCGCAAAAGTGCGTCAATATTCCTGTTAGGCGCGTCCCACTAATAGTCGTAATCTTCGCCGCCACCCGGCATTTGCGGCGCACCTTTCTTCGGTTCAGGTGCGTCGGTAATGGCAGCGTCAGTGGTCAGTAACAACCCGGCGATCGATGCGGCGTTCTGTAAGGCGGTGCGCACCACCTTGGTGGGGTCGACAATGCCGGCGGCGACCAGATCTTCATACGCTCCGGTGGCTGCGTTGAATCCTCGGTTGCCTTTCAACTCTTCAACTTTGCCCACCACGACCGCGCCATCGAGTCCGGCGTTTTCGGCGATGCGCCGCAATGGTTCCTCGAGCGCGCGGCGCACGAGGCTAATTCCGGTTTGCACATCAAGCTCATTGCTCGAGAGATTGTCGAGCGCTTTTGCTGCGCGCAGTAATGCGATGCCACCACCTACTACCGTCCCTTCCTGGGCCGCTGCCTTGGTCGCATTGAGCGCATCTTCCACGCGCATCTTGATTTCCTTCATTGCCGTCTCGGTGTGCGCGCCAACTTTTACCACCGCCACGCCGCCCGCAAGTTTGGCCAGACGTTCCTGCAACTTCTCGCGATCGTAGTCGGAAGTCGTGTCCTCGATCTGCTTGCGAATCAATGCCACGCGGCCTTGAATTGCTTTCCGCTCGCCGCCGCCTTCAACGACGGTGGTGGTGTCTTTGTCAACGATCACGCGCTTCGCGGAACCGAGGTCCGCCAACTGCACGTTTTCGAGTTTCACGCCCAGGTCTTCAGTTATCACGCGCGCGCCAGTCAGGATTGCGAGGTCCTCAAGAATCGCTTTGCGCCGATCGCCAAACGCCGGCGCTTTAACTGCGCAAACTTTTATTGTGCCGCGTAATTTGTTGACGACCAGGGTCGCCAGCGCGTCGCCGTCGATATCCTCGGCAACAATCAAGAGCGGCCGGCCACTGCCCGCGGCCTGCTCCAGAATCGGAAGCAAGTCGCGCATGGCAGAGATTTTCTTTTCATGCAAAAGAATTAGCGGCTCATCGAGCACAGCTTCCATGCGCTCGGCGTTGGTAACGAAATATGGAGATAAGTATCCACGGTCAAACTGCATTCCTTCGACAATCTCCAGCTCGGTTTGCAGCGTTCTGGCTTCCTCAACTGTGACCACGCCGTCCTTGCCCACCTGCTCCATCGCTTCGGAGATGAGCTTTCCAATTTCGCGATCGTTGTTTGCCGAGACGCTGGCCACGTTCATCAAATCTTCTTTGTTCTTCACCGGCTTGGAGATGCGCTGAAGTTCTGCGACTACGGCGTCGGTGGCCATTTGAATACCGCGCTGCAAAGACATTGGATTGGCGCCCGCGGTCACGTTTTTCACACCCTCGCGAAAGATTGCTTGCGCCAGCACCGTCGCCGTCGTAGTGCCGTCGCCCGCCGTGTCGTTTGTTTTGACGGCGACTTCGCGCACCATCTGCGCCCCCATGTTCTCGTACTTGTCCGCCAACTCGATTTCCTTGGCGACAGTCACTCCGTCCTTAGTGATCACGGGGGAACCATACTTTTTGCCCAACACAACGTTGCGGCCCTTTGGCCCAAGCGTGACGCGTACTGCGTTGGCCAGCGTGTTTACGCCCTTCAACATGGCGCCGCGCGCCTCTTCACGAAACTTCAGTTCTTTTGCGGCCACTCTCGTTTCTCCTTCTGAGATCTCGACTCGTTTTCTTCTTAGATCTGATGCTTCTGAGATCTGAAATCTTAAATCTTAAATAGCTTCGGTTTCAGTTCGAAACTACTCCACTGCCTTAGCTTTGCTGGAAGCACGCCCCACCTTCACCCGCGCCGGGCGCAACAACCTTTCGCCGATTCTGTAACCGGGAGCATATTCCTCGAGAACTTTGCCTTCGTCCTTCGGTTCAACTTCAGCCGTCTCGACCGCTTCATGCAGTTCCGGATTAAACTGTTCACCGACGGATTCAATCGGCTCAACTCCAGCTGCGGCTAGCGCATTTTCAAAACTGACTGCAGTGTGCCGAACGCCTTCAGCTACGTCCTCGGCCGATGCCCCTGATTCAGCAGCTTCCGTCGCGCGTTGCAAATTGTCCAAAACCGGCAACAGCGCGGTAATGAAATTAGCTTTCTCGCGGTGTGCGCGCTCGTCGGCAGCTTTGTTCAAACGTTGGCGTGTCTCATCGGTCTCGTTTTGTAGTTGCTTGCGCAGTTGTTCAAAACGCGCCTGCACTTCCTGAAGTTTCTGTTCAGCGGCCTTCGTGCGTGTTTCCAATTCCTCGACGTAGCTTGGTTTGAGATTAGGCCCGTCAGCAGCGGGCGCTGTGCTTTCGCTGCTGTCATCCAGATGAATGCGGCGTCGATCAGTTACCCTGATGTCCCGCGGCTCGTCCTCATCCCATGATCCTCTGCGATCCCTGCCAAATCTGCTCATACTATTGTTATACCCACGGCTGTCCAAAAATTCTTACTGCGTTTATTGGTAATCAGGAAACTTTGATTTCTACGCGCTGCGGTTCCCGCTCCGGCCGCTTTGGCAGATGAACTTCGAGCACGCCGTCCTTGTAGTTAGCCTTAATATCGTTTTGATCGACCGAAGCAGGCACACTGAAGGTCCGCAAAAATTTGCCAGTCGGACACTCGCCGCGATGCTGGGTTGAATTGCGCGGCACGCGCGCGCCTTTGATCGTTAGCCGGTGATCGCCGTCGATACTAATATCCAGTTTCGCGCGATCGATGCCGGGAAGATCGACGGCCACCACAAACGCGCCGTCGCTTTCATAAACGTCCGCAGCCGGGTACCAGTCCGCGCGTTCCATTTCATCGTTCTGGTCGGGTCCGCTCGCGCGCCGCTGGGTTGCATCTGCAAACAAACGGTTCATGCGATCCTGCAGAGTTACCAGGTCGTGCAAGGGATTCCACTGAGACATCTCGCCTTTTCTCTCCTCTTGTCTGAAAACGTGTCCGATGAACATTACGCGACTGCTGCCGCCGCCTCGTTCTTAAAAACCATCTTATCGCCTTCGGCGGACACTCTTACGGTTTGCCCCGCCAAAACATCTCCGTTCAGGATTTTCACCGCCAGCGGATTCTGTATGAGCGTTTGAATTGCCCGCTTGAGCGGTCGCGCACCGTAATTTGGATCATACCCTTCGCGAGCAAGAAGCTGACGCGCCGAATCATCCAAGACGAGTTGAATACCTCTTTCGCCCAGCATCTTACGTAGCCGCTCTAGCTGCACGTCAATGATCTTCACGATCTGCTCGCGAGAAAGTTGGTCGAAAATCACAATGTCGTCGATGCGATTGAGGAATTCCGGCTTGAAGTGTTCGCGGAGTTCCTGCAACACGGCTTCGCGCACCTGCGTTTCATCGCCTTCAGCGGCCTGAATCTCACGCGAACCGAGATTTGAAGTCATGATCAACACGGTGTTTTTGAAATCAACCGTGCGGCCCTTCGCGTCGGTCAAGCGACCGTCGTCCAGAATCTGAAGCAGCACATTGAAAACATCCGGATGCGCTTTTTCGATCTCGTCAAAAAGAATCACCGCGTACGGCCGGCGGCGCACTGCTTCCGTTAATTGCCCGCCTTCCTCGTAACCCACATATCCCGGCGGCGCGCCAATCATACGCGCCACTGCATGCTTCTCCATGTACTCAGACATGTCGAGACGAACCATCGCACGCTCGTCATCGAAAAGAAATTCAGCCAGCGCTCGCGCGGTTTCGGTTTTACCCACCCCGGTGGGACCAAGAAATATGAATGAGCCGATGGGCCGGTTCGGATCCTGCAAACCGGCGCGCGCGCGCCTGACTGCATCCGCAACCGCGGCCAGCGCTTCTTCCTGACCGATTACGCGCTTACCGAGACGCTCTTCCATCGTCACCAGCTTGTGCATCTCGCCTTCCAACATTTTGGAAACTGGAATGCCGGTCCACTTGGCCACGACCTGAGCGACGTCTTCCTCATCAACTTCTTCTTTGAGCATGACGCCGTCTTTCTGAAAGGCCGCAAGCTTTTCCTGTTCGGCAGCAAACTTATGTTCAAGCTCGGGAATCTGGCCATATTGCAGCTCAGAAGCGCGCGCCAAATCGCCGGCATTGCGGGCCTGCTCGAGTTGCAATTTAAGTTGTTCCAACTCTGCCTTGGCGGTACGCATGCGCTCGATAGCTTCTTTTTCAGATTGCCATTTGGCTTTCATGCCCGACGATTTCTCGCGCAGATCCGCGATACGCTGCTCGATTTCCTTCAGCCGCGCTTTCGATTTTTCATCTTCTTCTCGCTGCAAAGCCTGGCGCTCAATTTCCAATTGCAGGATTTCGCGCTCCAGCTCATCGATTTCCTGCGGCAGCGAATCAATTTCAATTCTGAGACGCGAAGCGGCTTCATCGATCAGGTCGATGGCTTTGTCCGGAAGAAACCGGTCAGTGATGTAACGATTGGAAAGAGTCGCGGCCGCCACGATTGCCGAATCTTTGATACGCACGCCGTGGTGTACTTCATAACGCTCTTTCAAGCCGCGCAGGATTGCGATGGTGTCTTCGACGCTGGGCTCGCCGACGTAAATCTGTTGGAAACGACGTTCGAGCGCCGCATCTTTCTCAATGTATTTCTTGTACTCGTTCAGTGTAGTCGCACCGACGCAGCGCAGCTCGCCGCGCGCCAGCGCCGGCTTTAACATATTCGACGCATCGATCGCACCTTCGGCCGCGCCCGCTCCGACCAATGTATGCAGCTCGTCAATGAAGAGAATGATTTGCCCTTGCGCGTTCTCGATCTCTTTTAGAACCGCCTTCAAGCGATCTTCAAACTCGCCCCGATACTTTGCGCCGGCGAGCATTGAACCGAGGTCGAGCGCCACGAGCCGCTTGTTTCTAAGCGTCTCAGGCACATCGCCCGAGACGATCCTTTGCGCAAGCCCTTCGACGATGGCTGTCTTACCCACCCCAGGCTCGCCGATCAAAACAGGATTATTTTTGGTGCGGCGAGAAAGTACCTGGATAGTTCTTCGTATCTCGTCGTCACGGCCAATCACCGGATCGAGTTTGCCCTTGCGAGCGAGCTCCGTCAGGTCCCGCGCATATTTTGAAAGCGCCTGGTAATTCTGTTCTGCATTCTGGTCAGTAATTTTCGAACCGCCACGCATCTGCTCGATCACCTTCAGCAAATCGTCACGCTTCACGCCATGCTGCCGCAGAATTTTTCCCGCTTCACCATCTTTTTCATCAGCAATTGCCAGCAACAGATGTTCGGTGGAGTTAAACTCGTCGCCCATCTTGTCTGCCAGCTTTTGCGTCGCCGTAAAGATCTGACTGAGGCGAGAACTGAAATACTGCTGTCCACCCTCAACTTTCGGGAACCGGCCGATGGCCGCCTGCACGTCGTTGAGCACAACTGGAACATTAACCGCGAGCTTGCCGAGCACTGGACGCACTACTCCTTCCGGCTGCTCAAGCATGGCCGCCAGAAGGTGCTCCGGTTCAACTTGCTGATGTTGATTTCGTTCCGCGAGCTCGATGGCCGCTTGAATCGCTTCCTGCGCTCGCAACGTAAATTTATCCAGACGCATGGCTGTCACTTCTCATTCTTTAAGCGGGGCATCAGGAGATTCACCTGACGACCCCGCTTGTATTCGTCACCTGGCTGAACGCCTAACGACCGCCGGCAGCCTGGCTCGACTTCGCGGCGTCATTCACTTTCTCCGCTTTTGCTTCGATCGTCTTCGCCGTACTGCCTGCACCTTCGCCGCTGATCTCAATGCGGCGCGCCTTCGTTTCTTCGCGCTTCGGCAACGTCACGCGCAACACGCCGTTTTTGTATTCAGCAGTCGCTCCTTCAGCCGAAACCGTTTGCGGCAGAGTGAAGGAACGCGTGAACGAGCCGTAAGAGCGTTCGACTCGGTGATAATTATCCGAGTCCTCTTTCTTTTCGAACTGTCGCTCACCACGCAAGGTGATCACATTGTTTTCGACAGACAACTCAAAGTCTTCCCGTTTCATTCCGGGCAATTCGGCTTCCAACACGATGTGATCCTTATTCTCATAAATGTCGACGCTGGGATTCCAGGCTCCGCGTCCAATGCTTTCTTCGCCGAAGCCTCGAGTCAGGTTCGTGGAAAACAATCTATTCACTTCTTCCTGCAGGGTGCGTAGGTCACGAAAAGGGTCATAGCGAACTATGCTCATAACAGTTCTCCTCCTTATTTTACTTCACGCTCGCCGGCTGGGATTTTTGGAAACGCCTTGTGAGCGCAAGGTAATAATAAAGATTGAGTCTGATTCTGTCAAGTTGCCCAAAGACTGCAAAAACCTGAACAAAACCTGCGCAAAAGCTGGTCCGCAAGCAACAGGATTAGGGGAGAAAAGTGCCCGGATTAAGGGATCAGGAGAGGCCAAAGAATCGCTTGATCGCGGAAAGAAGGCCAGCCGATTCGTCCATATCGGCCGCCCCCGGATCCTCGCTTGCCGCCAGGGCCTGACGGCGTTCGGTGATGATATGGCTCAGTGACTCGACGAGGTCGGGGTTGGCATCGAAAACCAGTTTCATTGCCTGGTGACCAATCTCCAAAACTTCGGTTTCTTCCAACGCGACGATATTTGCCGTGCGCGGTTCTCCGGTGAACAGTGCCATCTCACCGAAGAAAGCTCCTTCGCTGAGCGTGGCAACGGTTCGCGGCCGGCCGTTTTCATTCAACTGAACGGCGACGCGGCCGTTATGAACCACGAACATTGATGAACCAGGGTCGCCGGCGCGGATAACTGTTTCCCCGGGCGCAAACACGTGACTACTCGCTGCCTGGGCCAGCATGGTCGTTTCTTCAGTAGACAGTGGCGCAAAGATATCAACGGCGGCCAGGCGCTCGACAATTGGCGCCGCATCGCTTTCTCCCGGAGCGCTCTTTGATTTTCTTTCCACGAGCAAAGTGCGCGTCGGGTAGGCGAAGGTGAGGCCGTTGCGACGGAAGGCATACCAGATCCGTTGCCGCACCAGAGCGTCGGTGTCGTTGTACTTGGCATAGTCCTCAAGCCAATACTTGACTTCGTACTCTACCGCGCTCTCACCAAGGTTGCGGATGCGCACGATGGGCGTGATTTTCTGCGATACGTTGTCGGCTTCGCGTACGGCTTCTCGGACAACATGGATCGTCTTCGCCGGGGAATCGGAGAAAAGGGTATTAAAGAAAACCAGGCGCGCATTCAAGTTGTTGCGGGGACCCACCTCGATCGGCTCTTTCGCTGCTGTGCTGTTGCTAATGAGCACGACATGATTCTGGAAGGTTCTGATTTTGACGGCCCGCCAGGTGATCTCCTCGACCACTCCGGTGTGTTGGTGGGAGCCAACCGTGATCACGTCGCCAACCTGGAACGGCCGATCAGCTTGCAGGGAAATGCCGGCGAAAAAATTGCCCAGCGTGTCCTGCAAAGCAAGTCCCAGGATCACGCCGAAGATCGCCGAGGTAGTGAAAAGTGCGCCGAGGTTAACGTCAGGAAAAATCTGGGTGAAGATAATGAAGAACAGCGCCGTGAACGCGATGATCGAGAAAATATTTCGAACAAGCGTCGGGGCTTCGAAAGCACGGCGCAAGCGAACCAGTCCAAAGACCGCCGCGTTGAGTGCGCGAACGATTAGGTAGGCGAGCGTCGCAAACAATACCAGGCGTAAAACTCCGATAACGGTCCTGGGATTGAAGGACAGTCCCGCCATTCGTGAGCTCAACAAATCCAGCAGCGGCTGATCGAATTTGAGGAGAAGATAGATCGCCAGCACGACGATCGCTGTCGCGACCAGAAAGAGTATGGGTTTATTTTTTGCCTGGGGACGCTTCACGTTTTAGCCGACGATGTTAGCAAGTGCAACAGGGTTTTGTGGCCTATTCTTTTATCACTGATCTCACGGCTTGGCGAGTAAGATTTGCGTTGCCGCAACGCGCAGAGTTTGCTCGTCAGACCGTGAAAAAACCGGGAAGGACGGTTGCCAGAATTAACAACAAAGACAGGGCAGTGACAATTATCACCGTCAACCAGGCGCCGAGGTTATACATCCAGCCGTTTACAAAGGCGCCCATGAGTTCGCGATCATTTACAAGTCGCATGACCGCGAAAAGGATGATCGGCAAAAGCAGACCATTGATAACCTGGGTGACGAGTAACACGCGAATCAAGGGCAGGTGTGGAATGACTGCGATCGCGGCGCCGACTGCGACGAGAAATGTAAACACGCCAATGAAGATTGGCGCCTCGCGAAAGCTACGCGATACTCCTTTTTCAAAACCGAGCGCTTCACTGATCGAATACGCAGTGGCGAGGGGCAACACGCCCGCGGCCAGCATCGAAGCGCCAAACAAACCAACCGCAAACAATTTCTCGGCGTAAGGTCCTGCTAGTGGCTTCAATGCCCGCGCCGCGTCGGCGGCAGTTTCGATGCGCACCCCAAACTTGTGAAGCGTCGCCCCGGTCGATACCACGATAAAGAAGACGACCAGCATCGCAAAAATGGTGCCAACCCATACATCCGCTTTTGTTTTTCGATACTCCTCGAGAGTTACACCTTTTTCGACTACTGAAGATTGAACGTAGACCTGCATGTACGGCGAGATTGTTGTTCCGATAACAGCAACGCAAGTGAAAAGATAAGCCGCACCCAAACTGAAAGTGGGTTTGACGAAGCCAATCGCAACCGCGCTCCAATCCGGATGTGCCATAAAAGCTGAAACGATGTAGCCGAGAAACACCAGCGACATTAATAGGAACGCTCGCTCAACTCGTTGGTAGGAACCCTTTACCACCAGCCACCAAATGCTGACGGCTGACAAGGGAACTGAGATGAAGCGCGGCACGCCAAATAGTTCGGTCGCGGCGGCGATGCCAACGAACTCGGAAACAGTCACGCCGCCATTCGCGATCAGCAGAGCGAGCATGATGAAAGCGGTCCAGCGCACGCCGAACCGCTCGCGCACCAGGTCGGCAAGTCCTTTGCCGGTGACAGCGCCCATACGCGCGCACATCTCCTGAACGATGCCCAGGCTTACTGTTATGGGAATGAGGATCCAGAGAAGTTGATAGCCGTTTTCGGCCCCGACCGAAGCAAACGTGGCGATGCCACCGGCATCATTGCCGGCGCTGGCTGCAATCATGCCTGGTCCAAGCAACGCCAGGAACGCAAAAACTCTCCTGCGCCGCGCGACCGTTTGGCCCACACCACGAGCGCCACGACGCAGCAAGCGTCGTCCGGCGGCCCTCACCGCTGCCCGTGATTCTGCCACTTGGAGGTTCTCCGTCAGTCATCAATCTTAATGAGATCTGAAATTTCAAATTTGAGATAATTTGAGATCTCAAATCTTAATTAGCCGCGGATTTACGCGGATAAACGCGGATCCAAACCAGGAAACAAAAGGATCGGCCTTCTTGAAATTCAGATTCGAATAATCCGCGTTAATCCGCGGCCAACTTGATATCTATCCCAGCAACCTTGGCAAGCGCTGTCGCCAATCTTTCGGCAACAAGATTTCCATCGCATCATCCACAGTTATGATTCCGAGGATGTCGCCGGCTTCATCAACAACCGGCAGCGCCAGCAAATTATACTCAGCGATTCGCTGCGCCACTTCTTCAGCGGATTCATCCACATCCGCCTTTTGAAATTCCGTGCGCATTACGTCGGCCAGCGGCACCGAGGGATCAGCAAGAATCAAACTTCGCAACGCAATCACGCCCTCGAGTTGCCACGAACCTTCGCCGGTGACCACGTAGAGGTAATAGATCATGTTTGGCGTTTCCGCCATCTCGCGCAAACGCGCCAGCGCTTCACCGACCGTCAACTCGCGCGGCAGGGTGACGAATTCCGTCGTCATCAAACCACCCGCCGTGTCGTCAGCATAAGGCAACAGCTCGGCGACTTCGGCTTGCTCCTCGCTTTCCATCAAGCCGAGTAATTCTTCCGCTTTCTCCTCAGGCAGATCGCCAAGCACGTCGGCAGCTTCGTCAGGCGACATCCACTCAAGAATGTCTGCAGCGCGCTCCTCGTCCATGTCGCCGAGAATGCGCGCTTGCCGTTCCGACGGCATCTCTTCCAAAGTCTCCGCCGCAGTCTCGTCATCCAACGATTCCACAACTTCTGAGCCGTGGTGATAGGAAAGCGCTTCAGCAAGACGCGCAATTTCGACCGGATGCAAGCGCGCAAGTTTTCCGCTCGCAGATTTTAGCTGGACCGTTGCCGCATCGGTGGCGAGATAGCCAACGTCGGACCAATCGATAACTTCAACCGCGTTTCTTGTGCCCAGAAAATTCGCAGGCGCCAGCCGGCGCCACAGGCCCTGCAGGCTGACATCTGCGCCCGTCACTCTCCAATCACCGGCCGCTTCAATAATTTGTACGTCGTTAACGCGAACGACGCGCTTGCCGTCCACATCGATCAATTGCTTATCGAGCACGTCACGCGCGAGCAAGACTTCACTATCGCGGCGCACGAATGGGCGGAGATCCAGAATGTCTGAATTCAGCCCTACGCTTTGCTCGTCAAAGTTTGTAATGCGCCAACGTGGCACAAAAAAATCGCGCCGGCGATAGCGAGCCACCAGCCCGATCACTGGTGGATGATCTTCTTCGCCCAAACGCACAATCACGTCCTTGACAGTGGCTACACGTTCGCCTTCCAGATCGCGTATGGGGCGACCTAACACTTGCGATAGATAAAGCATTTTTGATTTTCCCGCGGATGCCGCAGCGCGCGGGCATCATAACATGAGGGATCGTCGCGGGCAGAAGCGTTTGCGATTGTTCGAGGTAACGAGATCTGCAGTGAACTTATCTGCGGGGTTGTCCCTGGAGCAGTGACAACTGACTGAGGGCTTCTGCGAGCGCAGCGTCGCGTTTCGCGTATAGATCTTCGCTATGGACCACCACCGTCCGATCTGGCTGGATAAAGGGCGTGGCGTTGAAAACATGACGAGCGTCGTGAGAACGAACGAAGCGCTCAAGCGCCTGGGCACGATGTTTGGTTGCGCACGTGATGCGCGTCTGTCGAGTTGTTTCAAAACTAGCTTTGTTCATGAATTGTTAGGATTCAACGACGGACAGGCAGGAATGCCTGTCCTACTGAGGCGGCGGTTTACGAAAGTTATAACGCAACAGAACGCGGATGGGGACCGCAACTCCTTCGCGCATTGCCGGAAAGAAATGCAACTTGTGAACAGTCTCAAGCGTCGCCTGGTCCAAGCCAAAGCCAGCCCAGCGTACGACTTCAGCGCGGGTAATCTCCCCGCGGCTATCCAGATCCACCAGCACGTCGACAACTGCTTCGGCTTCGGCAGCGGCGGCGGTCTCGGGATAGGGAGGCAAAAAGCGGCGGTATGGTTTCGGCAGTCTCAGTCCTTCAGCTTCCGCGACTTTGTCATCATCCGGCGCCGCTTCAATGATCGGTATCTCGCTGTCAATTATGATTGCGCGCTCAGCGCGTTCAACTTCTTCGGCGCGGCGCAACGCACGGACAAGGCGATTTCGCAACGCTTCTCCTGATAACTCGTTCAGCAGAGAATGTTCGGCAGCCACGGCTGTTGCGGATCGAAAGTTCGGTCGTTCCCAGCTTATTAGCCTGCCAGTGCGCGCGCTCACCAGAAAAATCGACGCGTACGCTTCGAAATAGACCGGACCAGCAGATGGCGAACGACGCAGGGTTTGTGCGTCGCCCAGTACGAAGAAATCAGAACCAAGCACCGCGCCAAGATTCCGCGCTTCGTTGAGCGATAGGTTTAACGAACCGGCATAACCTGACCCGCGAGCCGCCGCGCGCGCTTGATCTCGATCGAAAATCTCGAGAGCGTTTTCAAGTTTGAGATTGCTCAAAAATTTCTCGACGACTTCCCTTGCAAATGCAGTTTCACCAAAGTCGAGCGAGGCCATCGTTAGACGGCGATCCGACGTTTGCACCTGCACGCGCGAAACATTCGCCAAAACAAATAGCGCACCGATAACCAGACTCAGCGCCACACTGCGGCCGGTGACCAGACGTGAATGATCGTTTGGGATGAAAGGCATTTAGTTAGAGCTGGGGAGATTAGCAAGAGTTCGACAAACTTAAGCTTGTCAATCCATCTTCCAGAAATGCTGCGACGGCACCTGCAGGGCACGGTTGAATTTGCTCGATGAGTTTTCCCAGGCAATGGTTGCTGTCAGTTCAATTATCGCATCGTCGCCGTAGTGACTCCCCAGGCGCGCAAAAAGATCATCGCTGACATCGCGTCCCGTGATTGTCATGCTGTCCGCGTACTCGAGCGCAACGCGTTCGGCTGTATCATAAAGTTCGCTAGTCGCCTAGTTTGCCAATGCTTTAATCTTTTCATCCGAAACGCCCAGCTTGCTGCTCACGGCAGCATTAATGTCCTGTCAAAACTCGCAGCCATTAAGTGACGCCACACGCCGGTTGATCAACCCGCGCAAGCGCGCATCAATCAATCCGGAGGATTCAATGCCGGACCACATTGCGCGGGCGCCGCGGAAAATCGAAAGGCGCCTGGCATAGAACAGATGGTTAAGCAGCGGTGCGCCCCAGGTCTTTTTCTGCGCAGCGAGCACATCTTTCACATAACCATCAGTCTGCTCGAGATTCGCATCCGCTATTCTGGCCATTGCGGTTAATCTCGGTTTGCGTTCGCTTGATTCCCAGCAACCGAGCGTTCCCGCGGCGTCACGTCGTGATAAAGCCGGTAGACTTCATCTTTCACTTCGGCAGGAAAACAAACGCGATGCAGCTCATAGCCGCGTTGCAGTCCGCGTACGACGTCGCTCACTTCGCTAATCTCGCGGATGCGCGGCCGCGCGTAACCATCTTCGACGTAAATACGGCTTTTCGGTTCCTCGTCCTGCGGCGTGTAATAGTTGTAATACGGAACATCACTGGCGCGATCTTCGATGAAGTAATACTCGGGATCGTAGCCGGCTTTGGCTACGCAAGCGCGCGCGGCAGTCAAAAAATCGGGACGTTCGGCAACGGGCATGTCCAGATCGACGGCTTTGAAAAGACGTCGCGTGACGAAACGACGGCTGAGATCCGCAAGCACCTCGTCATCAGAGCGTTGCCACTGCTTTACGTGAAACAGAACGTCTGAATCGTCGACTTCGAGATGTTCGGTGATTGTCAGCAACTTTCTTCGCAGCACTTTTTCAAAGGCTGTACCGGACGCATGCCAAACGGGCTTGTCGTTTTCCAGTAACGCGACCGCGCGCCGCAAAATCGAACGAAGCACTGCCTCCGCCGATCGCAATGCGCGATGAAAGTAGACCTGCCGAAACATGTAATAGCGCGCCTGCAAATACTCTTCAACTGCGTAGAGACCACGGGCCGCCACATAAATTCGATCATGTTCTTCATCTATCGCTAGTGCGTTAATGATCCATTCCAGGTCATAGATTCCATACTTTGCGCCTGTCATTAACGAATCGCGCAGCAGGTAATCCATGCGATCGACATCGAGCTGCGAAGAAACAAGTTGGGCCAGCGCGGCCGGCTGAAACCTGCCTTCGATGATTGCTGCAACCTTCGCCGGCAAGTCAGCAGAATGCGCACACAGGCGCTGACCTACTTCAGTTTCCTCACTAAGCACAACCTCTACGGTCCATTTCTCGTGATGAAAGCCCAGGACCTTTTCCATCACGTGCGAAAATGACCCATGACCCACGTCGTGAAGCAACGCTGCTGCCCGTGCTGCCGCGTGATCCTGTTTATCTATTTGATGTTTTTCGCTGAGGCGATTCAGCACGCGGCTCATTAAGTGGAAGGCACCGAGCGAATGAGTAAAGCGCGAGTGTTCGGCGCCCTGGTAAGTGTAGAGCCCGAGGCCTAGCTGTTTGATCCGTCGCAGCCGTTGAAACTCAGGCGTGTCGATCAAATGCATGATCAATGCGCCTTCGTCGTTGTCGGTACGAAGCCGAATGATGTTGTGAACTGGATCGCGGTAGATTCGTTCTGACAAGCGGGTTCCTTCAGGCACGTGGAGTTTGCTCGAGAGTTTACCACGGCGAACCGCGAACTAACTGAGCGGTGACTCTTGAGTTATGAGCAGAGCGTGGGAAGGTCGCGGCTTTGCCGCTCAAAACATCGCAGTCGTAAGTGCGTTGAATTACCGTTGGTAGGACCGCCCAACGCCCGTTTCGTATTGAAAGAAAAGCAGCCTATTGTAATTCAACGGAACTTAGCGGCATGGATAGCACTTTACCGCATTTGAAGGACTCACAGGAACGCTTATTGGACTCTTAATGGACTCGCATTTTCCCTGGCTGTGGATTTTCTTTGGCTGCTCAGCAGACGCTTTTCTTGATAACGAGACACTCGCGTTTACGCCTTCGGAGGAGAACGAACTTTTTGAGAGTGATGGTCCTTCAAGCAACCACGCAAGGATCGTACGGATCAGGAGCATGGTCGCGCGTCCACGCTCGCCGAATTTGCATCAAGGCTGAGCAGGAAAAGAACAAACCTTCGACCACATTTTTCAAGAAAACAGAGCACCTGCGAACGTCGCCTTGTACGAGAGAAGCGTGGACCCCGTGTTCAGATACCTTCACTGCAGCCAAATTGAGCATTGTTTTCGAAATGTCCATGCCCGTGGCATGCTGCTCACGGCTCTGGGATGCGGGTAGCTTGTGTGGCGACTAACTGCCACGTCCCCTGCCGCTTCACGTAAACTCTTGTGTACCTGAACTGGCCGCCGATGTCTTTGCCATTGTCTTTGCCTTTCGCCGTATTCCGGCCAGTTACCACTGCCGTGTCCCCATAAGCGTGAACCTTGATTTCATCGAACTTGGCAGATTCGTACTTCAAGCTTCCAGAGTCATAGGCTGACACCATCTGGGCTTTGGTTCTGACTACTGCGTCTTGATTGGTGTAGACGTAGTCGTCGCCTACAAGACGTCCATACGCTTTCATGTCGCCTTTCGTGATGGCAACACGCAGCTCCTCCTCCAACTGCATCACCGCTTGTTCGACACTATCGACCTTTTGATTAGCGTAGTTCGCTTTCTTGCCAGTCATTTGACCAAGCGCAAGAGATGACGCCGCCATTGTCAGTGCGGCGACGGCAAGCATTCTCTTCATACATCCACCTTTCTCCCCTTCAAAGGATTATCAAAGGCTAAACAGACATGAAGCCCATAAGGGCGACTCCGGGCGCTCTGTGTTGTTGCTCACCGCGTCTGCGCCTTGGCCAGTTCGTAGTTGCCCTCCCAGCTGCACTCGAGCTCGGTCTCCGATTTCAGCACCGTCTTGAAATTACCGCCGCCAGTCAGGCCGCGTAACTCGCCATCGCCGCCGGAGAACTTATAGGTGCCCTCAACGGTCACGGCGCCGCCCGCCGAGGTGGCCTTGCCCTCGAACGTTCCCCAGTCGCGGCCCTTATCACCGTGGACGTTGTTGAAGTATCCGTGTTGCGAGCCCTGGCCGTTGAGCAAGTCAGTGACGCCCCAGTAGGCAATCCTTGAGTTGTTCCACAGCGGATCGGCAGAGGTCTGCGTGCCGCTAACCTCAGCTATGCTCATCTCGTGGTTGGGTTGGTCGGTAGGTGTCATTGCAGACTGTTTCGTGATCTTTCCAGAAAAAGATCCTTGTATGGAAGGCATAATTGTCTCCTCTCCTTTTTTGGTTGTTTGTCTGATGGATCGTGCGGATTGTCTACCACTGCTTCCTTCGCTGTCAACGGAATCAGGGCCGCGTTCGCCTTGGTGAGAACCCGTGTCGCCGCCGTGAAGTGAGTGGGTTCGAAAGATGGCCCCGAAGCGTCGGTAAGACGGCCTTTCTGCAAGTGGATTTTTGGAATCCAATTTTCTGAATTCTATTGCCGAAGTTGGATTAAACGACCAACCCACACAAAGGGCCGAACTCCGCCTAAGTTGTTTATTTACGCGGGTTAGGTAAGGTGACTCTGAAGGTCCAAGTGGGCCCTGGGCGCAGGGAATACAAGTTGCTGTTCGAAATGCGCACTTTGAATCATGACCCAATCCAAACCCACGAAGGTTCTGATAACTACAAAAATAGGAGATCTACTTATGCAAAGTTCTCGCAAACTGACGCAAGTTCTAGGCGCGCTTTTATTCGCGTTCGCTTGTGTATTTTCTGCGCACGCCCAGGTTACGAGCGGCAACGTGCGCGGCGTCGTCACCGACCCGAATGGCGCAGTTGTGCCAAACGCAAAAGTGACAATCACGAAGAAATCAACCACTGAGTCAAAGACTACCCAAACAAATAGTTCTGGCGAATACGACTTCAACAACTTGTTGCCGGCCGACGATTACAGCATTACGGTCGAAGCGCCGAACTTCAAGGCCCTGACCTTAAGCGACGTGAAGATTCAGTTGAACCAAACCACCACGGTGCCAGCGCAGCTGACCCTTGGCGGCGTGGGTGAAACGGTCACCATCACCGCCGGCGGCGCTGAACTGGTTGACACCAGTACCCAAAATCTATCGAAGAGCTTTAGCGAGCGGCAGGTATCGGAACTTGCCCAGACAAGCACGGGCCTCGGCGTTTACAACTTAGCGCTCATCGCTCCCAACGTGTCGAGCTCGGGCGGCGTCGGCGTCGGTTCCGGTGGTTCCGTCGGTGGGCAGCGCCCGCGCAACAATAACTTCGTCGTCGACGGTATCGACAACAACGACAAGGGCGTCACCGGCCCGCAAGTCTACATCTCGCCGGAAACGATTAGTGAGTTTACACTGCTGTCGAACCAGTATTCGGCGGAGTTCGCGCGCTCAACGGGAGGGCAGTTCATCCTCGCCACCAAGAGCGGTACGAACGACTTTCACGGCACGGCCTACTTTGGTGGGCGCAACCGCAAGCTGAATGCGATTGACACGCTCAACAAGCAGGCTGGGAACGTTTTCGTGCGAGAACAGAGCAAGGTTAATGAGGCCGCCGGCATCACTCGGCAGCCGCGCTCCGATTACTTTCGCACCGGGTTTAACCTCGGCGGCCCTCTGAATCTCCCACGCTTCGGCGAAGGCGGGCCCTCCGTGTACCACGGCAAGGACAAGTTGTTCTTCTTCACTTCATATGAGCGCATCGGGCGCGGCGACGCTGCCGGCACGTCATTCTCCGCCCCCACCGCCGCCGGCTATGCGAAATTAGCGACCATCCCCGGTGTCAGACTGCCAATTCTTAACATGGTTAGGCAGTTCGTCCCTGCCGCTAGCAGCAAAAATGACGTTGTCTCTGTAGGTGGACAGAGCGTCGATATCGGCA
>WNFS01000217.1_pt1 | contig 54089 bp, 52 predicted proteins | sample 5400141 | NCBI WGS metagenome assembly WNFS01 (sample SAMN13153358, study PRJNA577476) | soil metagenome | isolation source: 60 cm saprolite under Madrone tree | place: USA:California | collected 2016-06-14
CTCCATGCGTTACTGCCAAACCTGCCGGTTCCAACTTGACAAACGCGGTTTTAAGCGCCACACGCTTTCCGTTCTTCACAGAAAGGGAAAACTGATCCGCGCCATGCTGGAGCGGAATTGCATCACCCATGCCGAAATCGCCAGACGCGTCGGGCTGACGCGGGAGCGCGTGCGTCAACTAGCTCTGCAAATGGGTTTCGCCGACGGGAGGTCGCGGCACGCCATTTGCCGAATGGAGCGCCGTAAGAAAGAAATGGCGGAGTTTTTTGTGGAAGCGCAAAAACGCGGGTTTGCAGTCGAACCGCTCGGGACGAGGAGTGCTTACATAAACGGGAAGCTTTGTCTTCAACGGAAAGCGTGCTGGCACGACGTAGGGAAAAGCCAACACAAATATACTTACCTTAGTATTTTTCGGCCCGCTGGCCGGTTTGATATCTGCGCGTGGAAACTGCCGGATGGCCGCTTTCTGATTCTGCCTAAGAAGCTAACAGGTTTCAGGCAAACAACCTTCAACCCGGAGGAAAGCGAGCACCTGGGTACTGCCAGCTCGTCGCACTACTATCGCCAACACATAGAAAGATGGAGCCTGCTCGGGCGACGCCGCCGCTCGAAATGAGGCTCAGGCAATCCCCGCAAGGGTGCTCCGGCGTGCTAATGTAGCGGGCCGCGACGCCACCGTTTCGGAGGTTTGCATGGACATCCAGGACGCTCAACGCGAAGTGCGGTCTGTCTACATTGGCGGCTTTTGGGGACAGCTTGTCTCGTCCGTAATTTGGCTGGTGTCCGCGATGCTAGGCACGTGGGTCACTCCAAAAGCGTCTATCCTGGCCGTCCTCATCGGCGGATTTTTCATCTTTCCGCTCACGCAAATGCTCCTGCGTTTGTCGGGCCGCCGCGCGTCCGTGAGCAGAGACAATTCGTTCCATAGCCTCGGGATGCAGGTCGCGTTTGTGCTGCCGTTTTCGATGCTGCTTCTTGTGCCCGTGGGTCATTACGATTTGAACTTGTTTTTTCCGACTCTGATGGTCCTTTTGGGCGAGCACTATTTTCCGTTCGCCACTCTCTATGGGATGCGCATGTTCCTGTTCCTTGGGGGAATTCTGATTGCCGCGGGGGTCGCGATCGCTCATTGGTTTTCGGGAACGTTCAGTCTAGGCGCATGGGTTGCCGGACTGGCCCTGTTCGTTTTCGCCTGCATTGGGCGGTCCATCGCCACCGGCGAAGCATCCGCGCCCTCCACTCACTAATTCACAATTGACAGTGGTAGACGGAAAAATCCGCACCCTTTGAAAAACGCAAAGGAATACGCCACCCCGCTTGGCTTTTCAGTGGAAAGCTGCCACACTGCATTTCGCGGCGCACCATGCGCGCAAGGCCATGCTAAGCAAACCTGGACCTTTCGACGCTTCGCTCGAGAGCCCATCCCCGTCCCAGGAGAATTACGTACAGCCGAACCTTGGCCATGGCCTTCGGATTTGGTGGGCCTACTACTGGCCGACCTCCCTGATTTCGTTCTTCATTATCGTCGTTCTCACGGTCCTGGTGCGCAAGGCCTGGGAAAACGATGTGCTTTCGACCCAGGTTGTGCTGTGGGCTAATCGGATCTTGCCCTATGCCGTCGTCTCCGCGGTTTCGATGCTTGGCATCCGGCGCATTCTGGGAAAGAAATTCCGCTCTTTCTCCATCGCATTGCTGCCCCGCGCTCCTGCTTCTGGTGGCGAGCCTTTGTCCCGGTCCTTTCAACGAACACTGCGCGTCTGGTGGGAATTCATCTGGCGCAACGTTGTCTACTCCGTGATTCTCAGGATCGCTGGTTCTATAGCTCTAAGTATGACGATTGGCATTCTCGCCGCGCTGGGTGGCCCGATGCGCGCAATCGTACCCTTTGTGTCGCAAGTCCTCATCGACGGCGCCGTAGGCTTATTCGTTATCTATTCGGGAATCCTCGATGAGGAGTTCGGGGATTTTCGCGTGACTTTAGTGCCGACCGCGGTCGCCTTGAGCGCAGCCCCTGCCGTTGAGGCCGCTGCGCCGAATAGCCTCCCGTAGTGTGACCTGCCGAACAGATCCTTTTCGGAGTGCGTCAAAATGACATGCGAACCTTTTTGAGATTTTGGGGTGTAGCCCCTTGAAACCCAGGACGATGGGGACAGACGGGATGTTTTCCGCTACGGTTTGGTTTATTAGAGGAAGTGGCGAGTGACCAGGTGATGGCAAGACTCATCCAATCCCGGCAGGAGGGCCGTAAAGGATGCATCACGTGCGCCAAGAGAATCTGCCATTTGTTGGTAGTTCGCATGAGTTTGTTGGATCCGAGCAGGGCGACACGGGTGTTTCGGTGTTCCTCTTCCACGGGAAGCCCGGTTCGGGACCGGATCCGCACCGGCACCCTTATGACGAGATCCAGTTCATCCGCGAAGGCCGGGGAGTGTGGACCGTCGACGGCAAGACCTTCGAGGGCAGCGCGGGAGATATCTTTGTCATCAAGGCCGGTGAGATTCATAGCTTCAAGGCGGTTGGTGATTCGCCTCTGGTGCAACTCGACGTTCACCTCAATCCGCGCTTCATCCAAGAGAACCTGTAGGGACAATGGTGGAGCAGGACAAGCAACCACGCGCGCTGCACGGTTAGCGGAGTTGGCGGGTGGGGCAGGCTTTTGAGTTGGGTCGCGCATCCGGCTGGCCTCAGACGGGTTTGGTAGCGCGTCCGGTTCATCGAGACATCAAGACGGGCAGATCCGCCTCGCGAAAAACCGTCCGTGTGACACCGCCGAACATCCACTCGCTTACGTAGGAGTGGCCATATGCACCCATAACCAAGAGGTCGGCGCCGAAAGCGGCGGCCCGCGAAAGCAGGAGGCGGCCTACCTCTTGGCCGTCGGGCGCTATGCGGTGTACCCCCACGTGCGCGCCATGGTAAGCCAGGTGACGCACGACATCCGCCCCTGGCTCCTTGCTTTGATCCATCGCGTGGCGCTCGTCACCGACAATCAAAACCTCCACCGCGTCCGCTTTGACAAGCAACGGCAGAGCGTCCGCCACGGCACGGACGGACTCCCGCGTGGCGTTCCATGCCACCAGGATGCGTCGAACCTGCGATACCGCGCGGTCTGGCGGAAACAGGATGATCGGCCGCCCGGAACTCAGGATCAGCGACTCCGCAAGGCCGGGGGGACCAGCCGTCTGGGCCGCGGATTTCGGGCGGGCGACCACCACCAGCTCCGCATAGTACGCATGCGCGCCTACCTCGCCGCTCAAGTAGGGCAACGACTTCCATTCTGACCGGATTCCGTGACGACGTACGATGTCCTCGAATTGGGCATGGTGCTCCGCGACAATCTTGCCCAGCTGCGCTTGCTGCTCCTCGATGACGCTCACCACCCCTTTCCCGCGGGCGAATGTCTGCGCCGGTGTAGCTTCGGAGGCCGGCTCAATGAATACGCCGATCAGGCGCGCGTCGTGCTCCTTGGTAAGTGCGGAGGCGAACTCCAGGATGTCTGCCGCGTCGACGCGCCCATCGATGAAGACCACGATTTCCCCGAGCGCAGTGGTGCCAGCGCTCATGGAAGCAAACTCAGGCAGCGGAGACAAAGTCGGCTTTTTGCTGGCCATAGCTACCCCTCCTTCTTGTCCTCCAGATGTCAGTCGGACCAACAGCTTAGATTCGCGCATTCGCGATTTGGATACTGGTCTAGAGACGTGGATCTTTTACCTACAGGGAGGGCGGAGCTTGCCTGCGGCGAGGTCTTTCAAGGCGCGGAGGCGTCCGTCGAGTTCGGCCGGGGTGAGGCGCCCCAGACGGTAGAGAGTGCGCAGAAAATCCGGGGCCGGGCGGTCGCCCTTGCGCGAGTTGCACTCTAGACAGCAGGAAACCAGATTGCGGTAGGAATTGCGTCCGAAGCGCACGCGTGGCACGACATGGTCGAGGCACCGCACGTTAGCGAGAGTGCGGCGGAGACAGTAAAAGCACGTGCCGCGTTCGCGAACGTGAATGGTTTTGCGGAGCGCCCAGGTCTTCAAGAAATCCCTGGTTTCGAGCGTCGCGGCAGGCGGCTCCCCCGCGGCCCCCGTGGTCCCCACCCCCACAGCCCCCGTGGTCAATAACGCGCCATTTTTGCCCGGGCGGAGCGCGCGGATCTTCTCCGCCAGGCGCATCTCCGCGAGATGGCCGGTCTTGCTGCGTTTGAGCACGCGCAAAGTCCCCAGCTCATCGAGCCGGCGCACCGCATGGCGCGCCGCTCCGATAGAGAGACCCAGAGTGCGGGCTAGGGACATAACCGCAAACTGCAGGCGGAGCTTGCCAACCACGAGGGAATGGCGCAGCAGATACGAGTAGACGGCGCGCTCCTTGACGGTCGGGCCGAGACGCGGGGCGAGAACATCTTCAAACTGCATCCAGAGGAGTTTGGCGTTTTGTTTTTTGTTTAGCATGTTTTAGGTCCTGAGAGTGGGATTGGGAAGGTGACAGCGGACAGAAAGAGAAAAGACAAAGACTCAACACAGAGAGCACAGAGACGGGATTACAGAGGACACGGAGAAACAAAAAATGCCGGCTAGAAGCCGGCGCTACAAAATGCCAAAAAGAAATGAGTTGAGAACACAGTTTTATAAGTGCTTATAAATTAAAAAGATGGAGGGCTCATCTTGTAGCGCCGGCTTCCATCCGGCTCTGCGGACCTTTCTCCGTAGAGGCTGGGCTTTAGCCCAGCTCTTGCGCTTAACTTCAAAAACGCCGGGCTAAAGCCCGGCCTCTACAAATACCAGCCGTTCGCCGCACCTCAATCCACCCAGACACATGCCAAGGAAAAAGCTTCGTCAAGAGGACTTGGCCTGTTTTTGCAGACATTCGGCGCAGTAGCCGCCGACTTCGGTGCGGGACACTGTCACCTTCATGTGGAAGTCGCGCGCAATCTGATCCTTGAGTTGCTCGTACAAGCGGCTCTCGAACTCCCGCACTTTTCCGCAGCGCAGGCACGCCACATGGATGTGGTCCCGCGGCCCGTGGGTTTCGTAGTAATGCCGGTCGCCCCGGAGATGCAGCAAGTCCAGCTCGTCGATCAAACCCTGCTTTTTGAGGAGATCAATCGTGCGGTAAACGGTAACCAGGTGAACGCCGTCATCGATTTTCTGCGCTCGCGCGAGGATCTGGTCCACATCCAGATGCTGTTCGGCGTTGTCCATCACCTGCAGGATCACCCGCCGCTGCCGTGTCATACGAATGCCGCGGGCCGCCATAGCCTGCTGGAGCTTGCCGGTTGTTTCTGCGGTATTTAGGCGCTCACCGGTGGAGACCCGGTGGCTAGGCGACGCAGCCATTTGCAGTGCTCCGCTCGTGCGGCGGATCGGGTTTCAGGGTTTGTACTTACAAACCCTGAGCTAACTCGGGTTTCAGGGTTTGTACTTGCAAACCCTGAGCTAACACCGACTCAGGAATGCGTGGGCAGCAACCGCACCACGTCATTGTACATAACGTAGGCGAAGAACACCAAAAGGAACACCAAGCCCACCTGCACGAACCGCTCCTTGAACGCCAGGCTGAAATCGCGGCGCCGGATTCCTTCCAGGGTAAGCAACAGGATGTTTCCTCCATCCAGGATAGGGATGGGCAGCAGGTTAAGTATTCCCAGATTCAGGCTGATCATCGCCATCATATTGATTACGTCAACGGGTCCTTCCTCAACGGCCTGGCCCGCCAGCGCTGCGATGCCCACAAAACTTCGCAGTTGCCGCACAGATAATTTCCCGGAGAAGAGTCTGCCCAGCACTCCAAACAACTTTGCCGTTGCGCCCGCGGTTTCGTCCGAGGCCTCTTTGACGGACGCAGTGAGCGTCATATCCTTGAAAGCCCACTCCCCTCCAGGGCCAACGCCGATGCGCCAGGCTACCTGTCCATCTTCGTCTTTGTCTTGAACCGGATGAATCGCAACGGTCATTTCAGTGCCGTTACGCCGTATGGTCGTGTTCAACATCCGCCCATTGGAATGCCTGATTTGATCGAAGAAATCGTACCAGCTGCCCACGGGCGTCCCATTTACCGCGACAATCAAGTCCCCGCGTTTCAGCCCTGCGCGGCTCGCAGGCATCCCTCGTTCCACGGGACCCACCAGCGCCGGTATTGGCAGGTTTCCAAGCGCACGGTCAGTGTTCCGTATGTCCGCGGCCTTCACTTCGACAACCCGCTGTGTACCTTGCCGGTTGATCTTCAGCCGAAGCATTCCATCCTGAGCTGCCTGAACCAGGTACGAATTTGCTTTGGACCAGGTCGGCGTTGGAACGTCATTGACCGAAACGATCTGATCGCCATCCGTGACCCCCGCTTTCACAAGTGGGCTCGTCTGCGGAAGTCCGCTTAGGACAATCGGCTTGTCCAGGTAGGCGGGATATGGAAGGCCCTTTATCGCAAAAAAACCTGCCAGCAAGAGAATCGGCATGATCAGGTTCACTGCTGGGCCGGCAAAAGAAATCAGCGCCCGCTGCCAACGCGGCTTGCTCATCAATTCGTCCGGCGCGCCGGTGGGAGCAACGTCATTCGAATCCACTTCGGATAGATCCTGCCCCGCCATGCGCACATAGCCGCCAAGCGGCAGCGCGCTGATGCGGTAATCCGTCGCTCCCCATTTGAAACCGAAGAGCCGCGGCCCGAACCCGATGGAAAACACATCCACGCGAACGCCAAAGAAACGCGCCACGATGAAGTGTCCCCACTCGTGCACCAGGATCATCACGCCCAGCACCAGAAATATTCCAATCAACGTATTCATGAAATCAATCTGCCCTTTTTTCGAATCCTATGACGCCGCCGTTGCCGCCACTGCCAGCCGTTCCACTTCTTCCCTCGCCATTCGACGCGCCTCGGCATCGGCCGTAAGCACGTCTTCCATCTTCTCAAATCGCGCGCGCGGCGTCCGCCCCAGCACGCGTTCAATCACTTCCGGAATGCCCAGGAACGGCAACCGCCGCTCCAGAAATGCCGCCACCGCAATTTCATCCGCGGCATTCAGCGCGCTAGGCAGCGCGCCGCCCTTTTTCATCGCTTCTCTTGCCAGGCGCAAACAGGGAAACCGTCGCGTCGAAGCCTTCTGAAAGTCCAGCCGCTTCAGCTTCGACCAGTCCAGAGCTACTTCTTTAGATGCTACCCGCTCTGGATAGGTTAACGCATATTGGATGGGCATGCGCATGTCTGTTGGTCCAAGTTGCGCCAAAATAGAACCGTCCACGAACTCCACCATGGAATGAACCGTGGACTGCGGATGCACCACCACGTCAATCTGTTCCGGGCGCATGCCAAAGAGCCATCGCGCCTCGATGATCTCGAAGCCTTTGTTCATCATCGTTGCCGAATCGATGGTGATGCGGTTTCCCATCCGCCAGTTCGGATGCGCCAACGCTTGCTCGGTTGTAACATTCGCCAGCGCCGCCAGCGGCGTCTTTCGAAACGGTCCGCCTGACGCCGTCAGCACCAGCCGCCGCACTTCTCCGTGCGTTCCGCCGCGCAAACATTGATGCACCGCGTTGTGCTCGCTATCTACGGGAAGCAGCTCGCGTCCGGCTTTTTTGGCCGCGGCCATCACCAGCTCGCCTGCCGCAACGAGCACTTCTTTATTCGAAAGCGCCACCGTCTTTCCCAGCTTGACCGCTTCGTACGTAGCTTCCAGCCCCACAACCCCCACCGCCGCGGAAACCACAATGTCCGCCCTGGGATGCGTTCCGGCCGTCAACATTCCCTCGCGGCCGTGATGTATCTCCGGAATCGGCGAAATGCCCTTCTCCCGCAACATCCGCGCCAACTCGTCAGCCCGCTTAGCATCTCCAACGGACACGACTTCCGGCCGGTGCCGCTCAATCTGACTAATAAGCTCCTCCAGATTTGCCCCCGCCGCCAGCGCAACGACACCAAACCTCTCCGATAAAGCCCCTGCAACCGAAAGGCACTGCCGCCCAATCGATCCCGTCGAGCCCAAAATAGATAACTGTTTCACGCAGTCCTTCGATTTCCTTTTTGTGGTTGGAAGCCTTCTGACCTACGACCTGGGAGAGTAGATCAATATCCAATAATACCAGACAACCGGAATAGCGAGGATAAGCGCATCGATTCGGTCAAGCACTCCGCCATGCCCCGGCAACAAACTCCCCGAATCCTTGATCCCCGCGCTCCGCTTATAAGCCGATTCCAGCAGGTCCCCCACCTGCCCCGCGACGTTCCCCACCGCCGCCATCCCCAGCAAATGCGGAAGCGGCACCGTCATGAATCGCGCAAAGACGACCGCCACGATAAGCGACCCGAGAAAACTAGCGACCGTTCCCTCCCAAGTCTTGTTAGGACTCAAATGCGGCGCCAGTTTGTACTTGCCAAACGACCGCCCGACAAAATAAGCCGCCGAATCCCCCACCCAGATAATCACCATAGCGAACAGCAGCAGCGCCGGCCCCTGCAGATACAGTCCGTGGAGGCGGACAGTGTACGACAAGGGGAAAGCAACGAGGAGCAGTGCGCTAGCGCTAATTCCTGCTGCTGGAAGAGCTTCGACTAGGGGCCGTTTGGTGAATAGCGTCAATACCGCTACCCCAAGTATAAACAAGAAAAAGACATCAGGTACGGTCGGGGGAACTCGAACAAAGTAATCGATCTCGCGGTGGACGGTCAGCCGCCTTGGAAACCCATAGCTCTGCGAAAACCCCGCAAACCACTGCACGAAAATCAGCATCAATGCGCAACTCGCCGTCCAAAACCGATACGCCCGGTGCCCGATCGCCTCGCCCAACGCAAAATACTCAAACAACGCCAGCAGCGTCACTAGCGCGACGGCCAGCGCCATCACCGCCGTCGAGCCCCACAGCACGATGCCCACCACAAACGGAATCAGCACCGCCGCTGTTGCCACCCGCTTCCAAGTCATAGAAAAGGAATCCCTTCAGAAATCGCGGCCCTCATCTCATCACATCGCGCGAAATAAATCACGCGCGAGAGTAGGACAGACATTCCTGTCTGTCCAAATCATGGAATCGCGGGAGACGCCTACTAACAGCGGATCGTTAGCCATCAATCGGGCGGATAAAGCGGATGCTGTTCCCATCCGCGTCCCTCACATACATTTCTCTCGTGCCCCACGTTTGGTCCACCGGCCCGGTATCAATCGGCACGCCCTTCTCGACAAGTTCCGCGTGCAGCCCATCCACGTCCTCAACCTCGAAGCGCACAACGCTTCCAGAAACCCCGTCACCTGAAAATGAAGAAATGTGTAACCACGCGGAGTCACGCACCAACCCCATATAGCATGGGTCTGCCTCCTTCTCGTCAACGCGGTAAGCAAACTGCCGCCGGAATCCCAGCTTTTTGCAATAAAACTCTTCCGCCACCTTTGAACTACGAACATGCAACACTGGAATCGCAGTCTTGAACATGTCGCACCTCGTGCGCTCTGTGCTACCACCTTCGCTTCATTTCTCCCCGGCAATTTCATCCCATTCGCGCTGGCCGCGTTCCAGCACTGCCGGCAGGTCATCTCGCAGCAGAAATCGTTCCTGGATCAACTTCTTGGCCGACTCGGCAAACTTGCCCATGTATTGTTCGCGCGAGGCGTACCGTTCCGAGATCGAAAGCCGCGGATCGCCGGGTTTCTCGCGGTCCGCCGCGTTACGGGCAAACGGGAGAAACGAACCGAGGAAGCTGACCCGCAGATCACCAGCGCCGATACTCGGATCTCGCAGGTTCCAGCCGGTGTACGTGGCAAGCGGCACTTGTAATTCCGGCAAGCGCACGCCTCCCAAGTCGTTCCCATCGGAGTCCGTTTGTGGAACCAAAACAGAAAACGACTTTCCAACTTTCGGAGGCTCGTTCGAAATGATCCCTGATTTCCACTGCGAACCGAAATCGAGGCGGTAAGCCAGGTTTACGTCATGCGGTATATTCACGCCAGGGATTTTCGGAAATGCCCATTTGTTCAGCGGCACCAGCGTGCTGTCTGCAATTCTCGGATAAACGTTCGGCGGCGGTGGCGTTCCGTCTTTCACCCACTGATCCATGTCCATAACCAACGCTCGCCAGAACCATTGCACGGGATTCGGATTGTGCCTCTGCTGTGCCGTCAACTCCGGCGAACCGCTCGTAACCTTCCCGGGAGGAAGCGCTGCGGAAAAGTGCTGCAACCCCGCAAGGAAGTAGATGCGCGCATTGTCACCCGGTGTCGCGTCTTTCAGGCCGTCGGCGGATGTGTGAATCAGCGACGCCGCACGGCCCCAATATTCGTACGAAGTGTTGGTAAAGAAAATCTTCGGCGCCGTGTGCGACCTGCTCGACGCATCCAAAAGTCCCGCTGTTTCGCCCGTCTCCGGGTCGTTTTCTGGGAGGTCCGTGTAGGGGAAGAGATCCGTCGGGAAAAAGATGCTGGACAAAGGTTGCGCGTCACGCGACGGCTGTGCGAACCGATGATTAAAACTGCCACGTCCCGCGCCGGCTACATGCGCAATCGCGCCGTCCATCACCTGGCGCCCCTGCTCGTCCGCGTTGAAATCCTGATACAGGAAATGCCGAAGGAATCGCCCGCTCTGAGAAATTCCCACAGCATAGGCCCGGCGAACCGGAGCCGCCGCCTGCGGATCATATTTCAGGTAAGAGAGAAAATCGCGGACCGCCGCCAGCCCAACACCCACAACCACCGGGTCTTTCGCCTCGTACACGACCTCATAAATGTTGCCCGGCAGAAATCCGCCGTTTAGATGAATGAAGTGAGGATCGTCCACAAGCTTGCCATCCACGGAATGGGCAAAGCTCCATTGGCTGCGCGGGATGGATTGCCGCGGGCCTTCGGGCGTGTCGCGCACCGTAAGAGTGTTTTTCGCGCTGGCAGGATCGTTGACCGCATAACTTTTTCCTCCGCTGGGTCCAAGCATGATATGTCCCAACGGCATGTCATCTCTTTTTTCGGACGGCGTGAAATCGGAACGCGCCAACCCGCGAATCTCTTTTCCTCCAGGATCATGAGCAACCGGGGCGGAGAGACCGAGTTTTTGTCCATCTTCCGCGACGTCAAACTGCCAGCCCAGCCACGCAATCGTGTACCCTTCGCGCAGCAGAAATCCGTCTCCGAATTCGCCGTTTGCATCCGAAGAATTTCCGCCGTTCACCAGCCGCAGGATTCCTCTTCCCCCGCGATTTGAAACTTCAAACAGCACCGCGCCGTTTCCCTTGTTCATGTCCTTCGGTTTGTAGAGATAGAGGTCGGCGGAAAACTCGACTTCTCCCTGCGCGTTGCGCGGTGCTTTGTCCAAATCCACGATCTGCCGGTTGTGAACGTTCTCCGGCTTCACGGCAAAGTACACGCGCCCAACGATCCTTTCATAGCTACCTGCCAGTCCGAACGCGCGTCCATCTTGAACATCGGTCCGCGAGACAATCTCCACGCGCGCGACGTGCGCCTCAGCGGAAGAAGTCACGAAAACGAGGAGCGTAAGGGTGCGGGCCAGACGTTTGCGTATGCGATTCATGAACCGCCTCCGAAAGCATCACAGGTTACAACAGATTAGGAAGACTTCAGCGTTCCAGGATTTCCTTGTAGGCGTTGAGGGCTACTTTCTTCGGCTGGCGATCCAAAACGAAGTTATACGACCTGGTGGAATTACCGGCAATGCCCACTTGAGTCAGCCGCACCATGCCTTGTCCAAAATCTGCAAATACCGGGACGAACATCGCGAAATTGTCGTCCACTTCGCTCTGCGTGATTTCCGCGTGCACCTTGAATTTGCCGCCTTCCGCCGGCTGCACATCGTATTTGAAATTGTAACGGGGCACCTGGGTACCCCATACCCACTCTCGAAAAAACCAATCCAGGCGCCCATTCTGCTGCAGGTCCATCTTTTTGGTCATGTGCTTCTCGGCAACAGCCTTGAAGGATTCCGTCGACGCGGGAATCTCCCGGTGGCGTTCCATGAAATCGTGCATCATATCAATGAAAGCCTGATCGGGATTGCCGGCCGACCCCATGTCCGCGTACATCAGCGACCTCAGCATCGCCAGAACGTACGCGCCCTTGGAATAAGTCACTCCCTGATATGCCTGCCCGGACCGCGGCGAAATCAGCCGGAGTCCCAGCCACACCGGACCGGCGTCATTCGGTGAAACGCCGAAATTGTTTTTGTCGAGGATGCGGACGCGCTGGCGCTCCCAGAACTCCACGTAATCCTTCTGCCACTTCGGCCCCACGGCTTGCTGCAGAAACAATGCCGCCGCAAATTCCGCAAATCCTTCCGAGAGCCACTGGTCGTGATACGAAGCCCAGCTGACGCCGTGCCCAAACCACTGATGCGCCACCTCATGAGGCGTCACTTCCTGCACGAATCCGGTGAATTTCGAATCAATATGGCCAAACAACATCCATCTCTGGGTCGAATCGATGTACGCCGAAATCGGCAAGTACACCAGATTCGGCCACGATTGGCCGAAGCTGAAATTCGGCTGTTCGGTGATGTAAATGTTCTCGTATGGGCCCTTACCGAAATACAATGTACAAACCTGCATCTGGGCGCGCGCTTGATCCAGCGCGTATTTGGTCATTGCCCCGGGGGCCATGCCGCCCAGCGCGCTGTTTTCAAAACGTCGCAAGTTGTCTGGCAAATCCGGCAAATAGTAACCGGAGATCTCGTAATGGGTGATCGTGTCCGGGAAATCAATTTTCTTGTATTGCCCATAGTTGAAGCCCGCGACGGCAATCGGCACCGGCGTTACCCAGTGGGTCACGGCAAATCCTGCTTCGGTGTGTTGTCCCTCGAGCTTGCCCACGCTGATCAGCACGTTCGCGGGCGGAACCTTAAACGTTAGATCGTAGAGCGCCTTTTCACCAAAGCCGTTCAGGTTCGGATACCAAGATTCGCGCGCTCCGATGTAGTAACTTCCGCTGCCCGCGTCGGACAGCACCTTGTCACCCCCGTATTCCACGGTGATCGAATGGACTTGCCCCATCGCTGGAGCTTCGTCGAGAACAGCATAGAAAGAACCGTCTTCCTTTCGGTTTTCCTGAATGAAATGCAGGTCTTGGCCCTTCTCACCGCTTACGCGCGTCACGCGCAGCGTGGGGAGCAGCCCGAATTTCATCACGCGCTCGCCGGGCACGAGCGGCTCGTACGTAATCGTAGCGCGGCTGAACAGGTGATTGTTCTTCCCGATTACCGTTTCAATGTTGTACCGGCGCGTGGCGAAGAGCCGCTTGTCCTCTTGCGAACTTGCTGTATGGGCCTGAAGCTCGGGTTTCAGGTGCTGCAAATACCAAATGCCGTCGTTCATTCCCCCGCCGTCGCAATTGACGAGCGCCACTTCTTCGGGCGAATCGATTTGCGGAATCGCTCCCACACGAGTACGCAGGAAGAAACGCAGGTCTTTGTGCGGTGTACCGTGCATGTAGGCATTGAAAAACAGTGGGTGTTTCGGATTATAAATAGCGGCGAGTACGTCGGCGTCCACGTTGTCGATCGTTTCGCTCTCGAGCAATGCCTGGGTCAGACCTTCGGGTATCTCGTGGCGGTGGCGAATTTTTTCCTTCCAACGCTGAAACGCAGTGGCGGCCTCGGTCGGGGTGTCCGCTCTGGTTCCGAACGTCGCGGCGAATTGCGGAAACTGGTCGGGGGTGAAACGAAAGACCACTTCCGTGAAGTCTTCCTCGGCCGTCGGACTGCCGCTGCGCCGCACCATCTCGTTGGTGTCGAGGGTAACGACGGGTTTAAGCGTGAAATGTCCCTGCCCGACAAAAACCGCCCCAGTTTCAAATCTGTTGACCAGTTTCAGGAGCGTCAGCGTTCCGGATTTCAACTCGAAGGTTCCCACGTCCATCGACAGGATGAAATTCTCGCAGCGGAACGTTTCGCCAAGTTCCTCGTTGCGCAGTTGGCGGTAGATGGCATCCGAATTCGCGAACGCCGCGCTCTTTTCGTTGACTGTCACCCTGGTCTGCTGTGCCGTGATTGTCAGACTAAGCGCTAGTTCCGCCGTCCCCTTCAGATCGACTTCGCGGACAAGATCGTCAAACCCATCCTTGGCAACGCGTACGGAATATTTTCCGGCGCTTAAATTGGCCGCAGCAAATTTGCCTGTTTCATCGGAAGTAAGCACCAGCGCCTGCGGGAGGTTGCCGCCAGTGATCTCGATGCTCGCGCCGGCCACGACCGCCCCCGACGGGTCCTTGACGGTGCCGGATAGGGTGTCCGCGCTTGCCTGGGGAGTAAGTACCAGCCAGATCAGCGCCAAGATCGGTACTTGGAGGAGCTTGAAGCGGCCCATGGCCCGAATCGTCCCATTTCCGCCCTGTTCTTGCAATGCCTTTCCTATCATTGGAATAGTTCACTTCGTGGAGAGGAATCGGAGAATTTCACGCATGACTTTCTCGCCTTGGTCTGTCTGGAAGAGAAACTGTGCATGCGCGGAGCCATCGAGGATAATCAACTCTTTCGGCTGCGGAGCCCTCTCATATTGCTCGCGGATTCGAGGGAGCCTCGGCCCATCCGCATTTGCATCATCGCGAGCCACAATGAAAAGCGAGGGTGCTTGGAGCTTTTCAGCAGGGCCGTTCGGCGATGCGCCAAGGAACACCAGACGATCAATCTCACCCGGCTCAGACAGGATCGATGCGTCGCCGGCCGCACCGCCGCCCATACTGGCCCCAACCACCGATACCGTCTTTGCGCCGGTCTTCCGCAGATAGCGTACCGCAGCCAAAACGTCCAACTGGAGCGGTGCATTCATGGGGTCGGACTGGCCCGGCCCTCGTGACTGACCGTAGCCGCGGAAGTCGATTGTCAACACGCGAAATCCCGCCGCTGCCAAGGCTTGCGCCTGCTTCTCCCAGCTCCCCTTGTTGAAACGACCCCCATGAGCCAATACAACGCCACGCTCCCCGGCACCGTACAAGTCAGCCGAAACCGCCCCGCCGTCCGCAGTCGGAAAGGAGACAGCCTTCTGCGCTTGGCTCACCGCCGCAAGCACCAGTGCCACAATGACCGCAAGGAAGATGCGCATTCAGGAAGTGTACACTGGACATTGGTCGGTCACGCGGAAACTGACCACGAGCAAGTTTTCATGGACTTTACCTGCCATTCGCTTAGGAACTCGGGGGGCATCGTCTCGGAGGTAACTAAATACTGAAAGCTAACAACTTAGAACTCTGCATGAATGTAAGGAAGGTCAAGCTAGGACGCGGAAATATCAACAGTAAGCAGGCACGAGATTAGTTGCCGGCCGCGCGCGCCGGTCTCTCGTCAGAAGGCTCCCCTTCGCGGATGCCGCCATAACGGCGCTCGCGTTTCTGAAATTCGAGAAGCGCTTCGAGCAACCGCGCCCGGTTGAAATCCGGCCAGAGCGTCTCCGTGACGAAAATCTCGGCATAAGCAATTTGCCACAGCAGAAAATTGCTCACCCGCATCTCACCGCTCGTGCGGATCAGCAGATCCGGGTCCGGCAAGCCATCCGTATACAAATGCCGCGAGAGTTGCTCTTCCGTGATCTTGTGCGAGGCTCCGTGGTGGCCGTTGCGTTCCGATAGGATCGCGTTCATCGCGTCGACAATTTCCGCGCGTCCGCCATAATTCAGCGCCACGCACAGCACCATGCCCTTGTTCCCTGCCGTTTTTTCCATGGCGTCGCGCACATCGTTCTGCACGCCCGCGGGAAGTTCGTCGATCCGTCCGAGGAACCGCATCCGGATCGCGTTTTTCTGAAGGAGCGGCATCTCCTTGCGGAGATATTCCCGCAGCAGCGCCATCAGAAAATCAATCTCGGTTTTGGGCCGCCGCCAGTTCTCGACCGAAAACGCATACAGCGTCAGCGCTTCGATTTTCAATCGGGCGCAAGTCTCAATGGTGGTCCGCGCTGACTGCGTCCCCGAACGATGCCCTGCGATCCGCGGCAGGTGACGCTTCTGCGCCCATCGCCCGTTGCCGTCCATGATCACCGCAACATGCCTCGGCAGCCGCCCCAGGTCCAGCTTTTCGAGCAGGCACGCCTCTTCCGGGGTGACAGGCCCAAGTGAGCCGGGGTCGGCAACGTGCAGCGTCTTCGGATTATGGCTATGTGGCACGGCTCGTTTGCAAGCTTTCCGAGGAAACCTCTTTACGCCGCAAAGTTAACATACCCTTCGGCCTCAGCGCAACGGCGTGGTGCCGTGTCAACCATCAGGGCGGCGGCGGCACGGCTTGTTGAAAGATCGCCGTGTAAGTAAGAATCAGCGTCAGCGCGATCATGCCGATGGCCGTCGCCCACGCCACGATGTTAAACGTCATCGTGTTGACGTATTCCCCCATCAATTCGCGCCGATTGACGAGCAGCAGGATAAAAATCACCACAACCGGCAGCCAGATGCCGTTGCCTACCTGCGAAAAAATCAGAATCTTCCATAGCGGTGCATTCGGCAGCAGAACCACGCCCGCCCCCACCACGATCAAAATGGTGTACAGCCAGTAGAAGATGGGCGCCTCTCTGAATTTATGGTCCAAACCAGCTTCAAAGCCCAGCCCCTCGCAAATCACATGCGCCGTGGAAAGCGGCAAAATGGAGGCGGCAAAGAGCGATGCATTCAGCAGCCCAAAAGCAAACAGAACCCCCGCGCCTTTGCCCGCAAGCGGAATCAGCGCCTGCGCGGCTTGCGCGGCGTCGGTGATGTCTCGGTGCCCGGAGGTGTAGAGCGTGGCCGCCGTGCAAACGATGATAAAGAAAACGATCACCATGCAGCTGATGCTGCCGATGAGGACGTCAGCGCGTGCCTGTGGGTACTGACGCGGTCCCACTTTCTTCTCCACAAATCCGGCTTGAAGATAAAAAAACTGCCACGGGGCAATCGTGGTTCCCACCAGGCCAGTCAACATGAGCAGGTAGCCTGATCGGAAGCTCAAACTCGGAATCACCGTTTCTTTCGCGGCGATCAGCCAATCGGGCTTGGCCAAAAATGCGGAAAAAACGTAAGACAAATACAGAACGCAGGCGAACAGAAAAATAATTTCAACCTGTCGATACGTACCTCGAATAACGAGCACCCAAACGAGCATCGCCGCGAGCGGCACAGCAATGTACTTGCTGATACCAAAAATCTGCATGGCCGCCGCGACACCCGCAAACTCCGCCACCACGTTCGCCAGGTCCACAAAGAAACCCGTGATCATCACGAAAAATGTCGGCCGGAATCCGAATTCCTCGCGGATGAGATCGGACAGACCTTTTCCAGTCACCACACCCATTCGCGCACACATCTCTTCTGTGACGTACAGCGCAATGGTCATGGGAATGAGAGACCAGAGCAGCGCATAGCCGTATTGCGCTCCCGCCTGCGTATAAACTGAAATTCCGCCCGCGTCGTTGTCCACATTCGAGGTGATCAGCCCCGGGCCCACCACGGCCAGCAGCAGCGTCAAGCGCCGGCGCAGTCCACGGATCTTTTTTAGAAAATCCGTATCGCCCGCTCTCACGCGGTCAAATTTCTCGGAAATAGCGCTCCAGTTCATCGATCCGCCCGGATTTCGTTCTTAATCTTTCACCAGCTTCGACACCACGTCGTCTACGGTGATCGCCCCGACCGGCCGGTTTTCCTTGTCAATGACCGTCAACATCCGCAGGTTGTATTTGTCAAAAAGTTCGAAGACTTCCTTGTCGTCCGCGTTCGGCGGCAGACTGAGCAGAGGCTCCATCTTCAGTTCCGTCATGCGCTGATCGGGCGCCGCCAACAGCAGCCGCGCGACGGGCACCGTGCCCGAAAACTGCGCTGAACCATCGAGCAGAACAATCGTATCCAGCTGATCCAGGTTCAACTCCTGCCCGCGCATCCACTCCAGCACTTCCTCGCGGGTTGAGCCTTCGCCCACAAATGCGAAATCCGTGTTCATCATGCCGCCCGCCGTGCCCGGATCAAATTCCAGCAACTCACGGACCTCGGCGGCTTCCTGGCCCGGCATTTCGTCCAAAAGTTCTTCGGATGTTTCCTTGGACAAATCCGCCAGGAGGTCGGCGGCCGCGTCCGGAGCCATCTCTTCCAAAATGTCCGCCGCTTTCTCCGGGTCCAGTTTTTCGACGATTTGCGTGGTCAGTCGCTCGTCCAGTTCTGCAAGGACTCCCGCCGCGGTCTCTTCATCCAGTGACGCGATAATTCCCTGCCGCTCCGCCGCGGACAAATGCTCCATAATTTCCGCGATATCTGCCGGGTGCAGGTCCTCAAGTTTTTCGTGCGTGATGCGCAGCTTCACCCGCCGCAGGGGGTCCGGCTCGACGAGGTTCACAAACTCCCAGCGAATCGAGCCCTGCGGCAATTTGCTTTGTAGTCTGCGAACCATCTTGGAAGGCACCACTCCCTGCAGCAGCCTCCGCACGGCTCCCGGGAGTCCCACGTCCACTTGCGTCAGACGCAGCTCGACGGTGCCATTCGTGCGAAAGGGGGCCAGATCGACGTCGTTCACACGCACGACCTTTCGCCCGCGCGTGTCAATGATCTGCTGATCCAGCAAATCTTTCTGAACCGCCAGCCACGATTCATTGGGTTTGTACAGCTCAAGGGCCCGCTCGCTGACGTTTAGCTCCAACTTCCCTGCCGCCACCGCCGCAACCTGGTTGTGCTTGGCCACCAGCGGCTGAAAGTTCCCTCGGGACAACAGGTAATGCGAGACACGATTGGGCGCTTCGGCAGGCTCAATAAAGAATTCGCGGACCCGCCCAACGTAATTTCCACCGGCGTCGTATGCTTTCGCGCCCATCAATTCCGTGGCGTAAATATCCATGGCTTGCCCTCCTCGCGCCTTACCGGAGCCGTTCGAACGACGCCGCCGCCAAATTCACGGCAACAAAAAACCCGCGCACCGGAGAACCTCGGCGGCGGGCAAGTACCTCACACAAATGGACTTACCTTTAGCCGCCAGGGAACCCTCCCCACCCGACCGCTCGCGCCACGGCTTGCGTCTCGCGCGACATCATCGGGACATCCGGCGGTGCCACCATTTTTTGGCCGCACCGCTGTCCGGACCAACTAGGGCCAGGTTCGAGTTCGCTACCCGTACTCATTGGGACAAAATTCGCTCCGTTACGTGACCGTTTTGCAGTCACAATTGCATTGATAAGCTGCGTGCTTCTCGAAGTCAAGAAAAAAGGACTTGCGAAGCAATTTTTCTTGATCGAATGACAATGACGGACGTTACTTCCGCTTCGGAAAGAGCATGTGGCGCGGTTCTTGGCCTTTGCGGCGGCAGTCTTCCATGTACAGCCGGAGATAGTTCTTCAATATGTAGTCGCGTTTCGAAAATCCCAGCTCCCCGGCTGCTCGATCGATGGCCGCTGCGGGCCCTTCCAGTTCCACAAACGTCCCGATGGGTGTTTCGTCGAGTTCGATCAGGAGGCCTTTGGCCCAGGCTTTAGAAGCCAGCAGCCGGAAGGTGGTGCGATACTTTTCATAGTGAAACCAGCCGCCCAACCCCAAGCCCTCGAAAATCTTGGCCAAGTTCCCAGCCTCGGCGACCTCGACCTCAATTTCTTCTCTAACTTTGTAGGACCCATCGGAGGGGCTTCCCGTTTCGGCAGTCGCCTGCTCAATCATGGGCTGCTTGAAGGTCAAGATGACCCGCTGGTTCGGCCGCGAATTCTTCGATTTTCCTCGCGCTTCGGGTGTTTCCGTTCGAATCCGCAGCAACTGTCCGTGCTTGGCCAGTCCGCCTTGCGGCGTGTCGAAAATCACATTTTCCTCATGAACCTTGGGGGCGCCGGGACTGGCGAGGCGAGCTCCCACCCGCTTCAATGCGCGACGGAACGCCGGTACGTCGCTAATCCTCAGTTTGATTTCCGTCTCTTTAGCCATTATGTTTTTCAGGCTCGCCGTTGTGTCCGTACGTTCTAATCCCGTAGTATAGCGAACGCACCCGATTCATTCCGCGCGTCGCGCCACCCCGCCGCGCACGAACGATGGACGGCAATACGCTCCTCGTCAAGAATGGACTGTGCCCCGGTCCCCGGCAAAAAAGAGACGCATGAACCCAGACGCCAACATCGCGATGCCAGCGCCACCGCAGGAACCCTTAACAGATAGAATTATCGAGCCTCCGGTCGCCCGCCGCGAACCTGTAGAGCACGTTTTGCATGGCGACCGCCGCGTCGACCACTATGCCTGGCTGCGCCACAAGGAAAATCCGGAAGTCATCGCCTACCTGAACGCAGAAAACGCCTACACCGATGCCATTCTGAAGCCCACGGAACCTTTGCAGGAAAAGCTCTATCAGGAAATGCTGGGACGCATCCTGCAAACGGATCTTTCCGTGCCCTATCGGCTCCGCGGTTATCTCTACTTCACGCGGACCGAAGAAGGAAAGCAATACGCGATTTACTGCCGGCGGTGTGACGCGGACGGCGCGGAGGAAGAAGTGCTGCTGGACCTGAATCGGCTGGCGGAGGGCCACTCGTTTCTCGGTTTGGGTTCCTTCGAAGTCAGCCAGGACAATCATCTGCTGGCCTACTCGACGGATACGACGGGTTTTCGGCAATACGTGCTTCAAGTCAAAGACCTCCGCACCGGGACGACCTTTCCCGAGCGATTCGAACGCGTCACCAGTGTCGCGTGGGCTTCGGACAATCGCACACTGTTCTATACCGTGGAAGACGAGACGACCAAGCGGTCGCATCGGCTTTACCGTCACGTTCTAGGTTCGACCGAAGCTGATCCCTTGCTCTACGAAGAGACAGACGAGCGTTTTCGAATCGAAGTGGAGCGCACGCGCAGCGGCGCTTTTCTTCTTCTGAACATCGCCAGTCATACGGCCAGCGAAGTCCGCTACTTGCGGGCCGATCAGCCTAGCGAAGAATTCAAACTCATCGCTCCGCGCGAAGACAATCATGAATATTACGCGGAGCATCACCCTGGGCTGGCTCCGAATCCGACGGACGGTCTGTTTTACATTCGAACGAATTCCGGCGGGCGCACATTCCGGCTCATGACCGTTCCGGTGAGCGAACCTCGCCGGGAATTCTGGCACGAGGTCATTCCCAATCGCCCGGAAGTCATGCTGGCTGCCGCGGGGGCCTTCCGGACCCACCTCGTGCTTTTCGAACGCGAGGGCGGCCTGCCGTACATTCGCATCGTGGATTTGACGGCGGATGCCCCGAACGCACTTGCGGCGTCGCATCGCATCGAATTCGACGAGCCCGCCTACAACGCTTCCATTGGCGAGAACCCGGAGTTCAGCGTATCTTACGTGCGGTTTCAGTACGAATCGTTCGTAACTCCGCGTTCCATCTTTGACTATGACGTTCGCACGCGGGAGCGAATCTTGCGGAAGCAGCAACCCGTCCTCGGCGGCTACGATGCGGCGCAGTACGTCAGCGAGCGGCTGCATGCGACCGCTTCCGACGGGACGCGCGTGCCGCTTTCCGTGGTCCATCGGCGCGACACGCCGCGCGACGGTTCCGCGCCGCTTCTTCTCTATGGTTACGGCAGCTACGGAATCTCCGTGCCGGTCAATTTCAGTTCGAATCGGTTGAGCTTGCTGGACCGAGGCGTGATCTACGCCGTTGCTCACGTTCGCGGCGGCGGAGAGCTTGGCAAGCCGTGGCACGACGCGGGGCGGATGAGACAAAAGCGCAACACGTTTACGGACTTCATCGCCGCGGCCGAACACCTGATTGCGCTACGTTATACGACGCCGCAAAAACTTGTCATTGAGGGCGGCAGCGCGGGCGGGCTGCTGATGGGCGCGGTAACGAACATGCGCCCCGATCTCTTTCGCATGGTCATCAGCCACGTGCCTTTTGTCGACGTGCTGAACACCATGCTCGACGCATCCCTCCCGCTCACGGTTGGCGAATACGAGGAATGGGGCAATCCGCAAGTCGCTGAAGATTATTTCTACATGAAGTCGTATTGTCCCTACACCAACCTGGAGCGAAGGGCTTACCCTGCGATTTTGGCGAAGACCGGGCTGAATGACAGCCAGGTGATGTACTGGGAACCGGCAAAATACGTGGCGAAGCTGCGCACGCTGAAAACCGATGCGAATCCACTGCTGCTGAAAATCAATATGGGTGCGGGCCACGGAGGCGCTTCCGGACGCTACGATTATTTGCGCGAGATTGCGCTGGATTATGCGTTCTTGCTGACGCATCTGGGCGTCGGGAAATGAAACAGAAAAAAGAATCAACACAGAGAGCACAGAGATCGCCGAGGACACAGAGAAGAACAACTCTGGGATGAGCGAGCCGACAACACCATTGATGCAGCAATATCACGCCATCAAGGCGCGCTATCCGCATGCGCTGCTGCTCTTCCGCCTAGGCGACTTCTACGAACTTTTCTACGAAGACGCGATTATCGCCGCGCGCGAGCTGCAGATCACGCTTACCTCTCGTAATCGTGAAAAAGGCCAGCCGATACCCATGTGCGGCGTCCCGTATCATGCCGCCGAAGGGTACATCGCGCGGCTAATTCGCGCTGGTTTCAAAATCGCCATCTGCGACCAGATGGAGCAGCCGGGCCCGGGGAAAAAACTAGTTCGTCGCGAAGTGATTCGCGTGATTACTCCAGGGACGGCCACCGACGTCGCGCTCCTCGACGCGCGCGAAAACAATTTTCTCGCGTCGATCGCCAAACACGCGTCTGGGTCGCCGATCGGCCTGGCCTTTGTGGATTTATCCACTGGGGAATTTCAAGCCACGGAATTTTCCGGGGCACGCGCCGAAGACGAGCTACGCGATGAACTTCAGTTACTGCGGCCGAGGGAAACTCTGCTTCCCCGGCCGCAGCAACTTTTCGAAACGGCGAAGACTTCGCTACTGGAAGGCGTTGGCGGCGTGGAATCGCGTCTCGAAGATTGGATCTTCCAGCGGGACTATGCCGAGCGCATCCTGCGGGAACAATTTGGCGTTGCTGAACTCACGGGCTTCGGCCTCGACGATCACCCGCAAGCGTTGGCTGCCGCCGGGGCTATCGTTCACTATCTGCGCGAAAACGCCGCGCGCGGCGACCGTTCCGCGGCCGCAAATGAAAGCGTGGATGCTTCCGGCGTCGAGGCTCTGCGGCATCTCGACCGCATCCGCTACTACGAGCAGCACGATGCCCTGGTGCTCGATCCCGTTTCCGTCCGCAATCTGGAACTGCTCGCTCCCATTTTCACGGAAGAAATCGGGCGTACGAGTGGCCCTACTACTCTTATTGCCACGCTGGACGTTACCGTGACCGGCATGGGTGCGCGTCTGTTGCGTTCCTGGGTTCTGCGGCCGTTGATCGAGAGTGAGGCCATCGAGGCGCGGCTCGATGCCGTGGCACAGCTCGTCCAACAAACCGTCGTGCGCGGCGAAATCCGCAAGGAACTCAAAGGCATCCTCGACCTCGAGCGGCTTACCAGCCGGATCACCCTGGGACTGGCGACTCCGCGCGAGCTGGTGGCGCTGCGCAAGTCACTGGCGCAGCTTCCGGTGCTGAAAAAGTTCCTCACGCCTCCTCCCGCGGGTGGCAGCGAACTGCTTCGCGGCCTCAATCAAGAAATAGATGAGCTCGCCGACGTGCGCGACCGGCTCGAACGCGCCATCGCCGACGAGCCACCGGCCCTGGCCACGGATCCCGGAATGATTCGAAGCGGTTACCACGCGGAGCTGGATGAGCTGCGCGACCTTAGCCAGCACAGCAAACAGATCATCGCGGCGATGGAAGAGCGCGAGCGGAAGCGCACGGGAATCGGTTCGCTGAAGATTCGCTTCAACCAAATTTTCGGCTACTACATTGAAATCTCGAAAGCCAACCTGCGTCTCGCCCCGGCGGACTACGAGCGTAAACAAACATTGGTCAACGCCGAGCGATTTACTTCCACTGAGTTGAAGGAATATGAGCGGAAGATTCTCGCTGCCGACGAACGCATCCTGGAGATTGAGCGCCAACTTTTTATCGATGTGCGTTCTTCGGTGGCGGCCAAAGCCACGCGTTTGCGCCGCACTGCTGCGGCCGTGGCGCAGCTCGATGTGCTCACCGCGTTCGCCAAGCTGGCCGCGGACCGCGGTTACGTGCGCCCGGAATTCAATTCCACCGGCGAACTCCTCATCATCGGCGGGCGCCATCCGGTGATTGAAGAGCTGCTGCGCCAAAAGGGCGAGCGCTTCATCCCCAATGACCTTTGCTTCGAGCCCGGAAGGCAGCAGCTTCTTCTGATTACCGGACCCAACATGGGAGGCAAGTCCACGTATCTTCGGCAGTCCGCGCTGATCGTGCTGATGGCGCAGATAGGCTGCTTCGTTCCCGCCCGGCAGGCGAAGCTGCCTATTACGGACCGCATCTTCACGCGCATCGGGGCCAGCGACAATCTCGCGCGCGGGCGCTCGACGTTTCTTGTGGAAATGAGCGAAGTCGCCGCCATTCTGAATCACGCCACTCCTGCAAGTCTCGTGCTCCTCGATGAAGTGGGCCGTGGCACCGCGACTTTTGATGGCCTGTCCATTGCCTGGGCCGTCGTGGAACATCTTCAGAAGCACACACGAGCGCGCACTTTGTTTGCGACGCACTATCACGAACTGACGGAGCTTGGGGATCTGCTCCCGACGGTCAAGAATGTTCACGTCTCCGTGAAAGAAACGCCCAGCGAGATTATCTTTCTGCGGCGCGTCGAGCCCGGCAGCGCGGACAAGAGTTACGGCATCGAAGTTGCGCGCCTCGCGGGTCTTCCCCGCAGCGTAATCGAACGCGCCCGCGAAGTCTTGAAACGACATGAACAGAGCGAGCACGCACTCAGCGAGACGCTTTCTCCCGGCGCCTCCGACATGGCGCACAAGAACGGCAATCAGCAGGTGCTCTTTACGGCTCTCGACCGCGAGGTTCTCGAAAAATTGCGCGGCGCGGACCTTGACCAGTTGAAGCCCCTGGATGCGCTCAATCTCCTTGCCGAGCTGAAAAAACAAATTTCATGAGCCAAAAGCCCATGCTTGTGCTCGGCATGATGTCCGGAACATCCGCGGACGGAATCGACGTTGCATTGGCCCGCATCTCCGGCGCGCCGCCGAATCTGAACGCTAAGCTTCTTAGCCACTCGTCCGTCAATTTTCCTGAGGCGCTTCGCAAAGAAATCCTCCGCGTGGCCGAGCAAGACCCCATCAGCGCTGGTGAACTCAGCCAGTTGAATTTTCGTTTGGGAGAGCTTTTCGGCGATGCTGCTCTTGCCGCTTGCCGTAAATTCCGTGTGTCGCCAAAACGCATATCGCTGATCGGCAACCATGGCCAAACTATTTTCCATCAAGGCAAGCGTGTCAAGTTTTTGAGCCAGCCGACGGCATCGACGCTTCAGGTTGGCGAGCTCTCGGTCATTGCCGCGCGCACGGGCATCACCACCGTCGGCGATTTTCGACCGGCGGACATCGCGCTCGGCGGCCAGGGCGCGCCGCTTGTGCCTTATGCGGACTATCTTCTCTACCGCCACGCGAAACTCGGCCGCGTTTCGCTGAATCTTGGCGGCATCGCGAACATCACTGTTCTTCCGCGCGCCTGCAAGCCGCAACAAGTCTTCGCCTTCGATACTGGCCCAGCAAACATGCTCATTGACGCCCTCGTCTCGCACTTCACGCGTGGCCGCTTGCGCTTTGACAAAAATGCGGAACTCGCCGCGCAGGGCCGCAGCGATCCCGCGCTCTTCAATGAACTCATGCGCGATCCCTATTTGAAAATAGCGCCGCCCAAATCCACGGGCCGCGAATACTACGGCCATGCTTATGTGAAGAGAATCCTCGCGCTTGGCCGCCACCACCGCGCCAGGCCCAACGATCTCATCCGAGCCGCGACAATTTTCACCGCCCTCTCGGTCGTCGACGCTTTAAACCGTTTCGTTCTGCCTAAGACGAAAGTCCAGCAACTCATTGTTTCCGGCGGCGGCGCGCGCAACCCGCTGATCCTCGCTCAACTCTCTGCCGCCCTGCCCGGCGTCGAAGTCTTGCCCTCTTCGAGGCTGGGTATTCCTGAAGACGCCAAGGAAGCCTTCGCCTTTGCGCTGCTGGCCTACGAAACATTTCATCAACGCCCGTCGAACCTTGCTTCCGCAACGGGCGCCAGTGGCCCGGCAATTCTCGGTAAAATCTCTTATGCTCCGCCGCGCTAACGGACCAGATTCGCGTGGAAATGAATCAGGAAAAAAGGAAAGCTCTGTGCAGTGAAGTTCAGAAAACTCTGGCGGACGATCTGCCGTACTTGCCGATGTGGTTCAACGACGTTGTTTCCGCCCACCGCCGGTCTCTCGGAGCGCTCGATCTTTCCTCGACCGGCAACTACAACTTTCTCACAACGCTGCATCTGACTGGAAGCTGAAAAGCGTGACTTGCCAACCTTCGACGATCCGATCTGGATGATCGAAGGATCTCAGCTTCGGCAACTTTCTAGGATGCAGATTTGTGCCACTTTACTCCAGGGCTTTCGCAATGTCCGCCACCGGGATTGCGCCTTCTCGGCCAATTCGCCAAGTGTCGCCATTCAATTCCACGATGGTCGAAGCCAGCGTCCCGCCGGTTTCCCCCGTGTCCAGCACGAGCGGCACGCGGAGGCCGAGTTGCTTCATCACTTGTTCCGCGTTCGAACACGACGGAAACCCGGAGATGTTTGCGCTCGTTCCCGTGACGGGGCCTTCGAATTCATCAATCAGGCGCCGTACAACGGTGCTGTTCGGCCAGCGTAACGCGATGCGGCCCGTGCCCGCGGTCACTTTGAGGGGGATGCGCTGCGCGGCGTTCACGACCAGCGTCAGTCCTCCCGGCCAGAACGCCTGCGCAAGCCGCAGAAATTTTCGCGGGGCTTCGCGCGCCAGCAGAATGGCTTGTTCGATGGAATTGACGAGGATCGGCAGGGCCCTCGTTTCCGGGCGGCCTTTCACGCGGTAAATTTCATCGACCGCAGCCAGATTGAAGGGATCGGCCGCCAGACCGTAGAAGGTGTCCGTGGGAATCGCAATCACACTTCCGCGGGTAATAAAATCTGCCGCGTAACGCAGCAGGTCCGGTTCCGGGGATTGTGCATTGACGCGCAGCAGTTCAGCTGGCAATTTTTTGGCCTTTGGCGAAGTCGTGACGCCACCCTGCAGCGCCCCGCCGGTGCTGCCCTTATTTGGGCGACGCTACCATACCCCCTCAACCCGTGCAATAAGAGCTTGCAGATGAGCTATTTTCCTATCTCCGGGCCTCAGACCGGGCAATAGTCGCGCGAAATTGGCTTCCCACGCTGGTTATTTGCTACCCTCCACGGTAATGGCAACGCCGGGAAAAACCGCTCGAAGCCCTCGCTCCGGAGGCGAGCCCGCGCCACTTACGAGCCGCGACAATCGCTGGCTGAAGGAGTTTCGTATGGCTCTGCGCGGCGGGCTGCCTACGGAAAACGGATTCGTGGGAGTCGAGGGCGTCCGACTTGTCGAAGAAGCGTTGCGTTCCGGCTGCCGCATTCACGCCGTGCTCTTCAGCGAATCGGGCGAACGGCACCACGAACGTCTCGCTTCGTTCATTGACCGGCCCGAAATGGCATTTCCCGTCCTCCGCACCACCGACCGCCTATTTGAAGGCCTGGCCGACACCGAGCACCCGCAAGGGGTCGCCGCACTGGTTCACCCCCGGGAGACTTCGTTCGACGAGTTCGTCCACGCTCCTCTTTCTGCCTGCGCCCCCCTGCTCGTGATCTTGGCGGGCGTCCAGGATCCCGGCAACGTGGGAACTATCTTACGCACCGCGGCAGCCTTTGGCGCAACCGGCGCCGCCACCGCCGCTTCCGGCATCAGCGGCACAGCAAACCCGTTTTCGCCAAAAGCTCTGCGCGCCTCCGCTGGCGCCGCGCTGCACCTTCCAATTCTCGCGGGCATGTCGCTTCCGATTCTCATGGCGCAGCTCAAGGTTGCGGGAGTTCGCACACTCGCATCGAGCGTTCATGAACCGCAGGACGGTGAGCAGCCGCTGCTTGCTCCGTGGGAAGTCGATTGGTGCCAGCCAGCGGCCTTGCTCGTTGGCAACGAAGGCGGCGGTCTTCCCGAAGAAGTCGAACGCAGCGCTGATGCGCGTATTCGGATTCCTATGGCCAGCGGCATCGAGTCCTTAAACGCAGCCGCTGCGGCAGCCGTCGTTTTCTACGAAGCCGCCCGTCAAAGAAACGCCGCGGTCGCCCCGGGCATCCAAGCGTCTGCGACTACGCGGCCGGACAAAACGTCGGAGGGCATGCCTCCGCCTGAAAAAACGTGAGCCTCTTCTCAAAATTGCCGCCACCGGCCCCAGAGCCTGAAGTCCCCGCTGCCAACCAGCCGCTCGCCGAGCGCATGCGTCCGCGCACGCTCGATGAATTCATCGGCCAGGAAAAACTTCTCGGGCCAGGGAAACCGCTTCGCGTTCAAATCGAAAGCGACAATCTCGGTTCCATGCTCTTCTGGGGCCCGCCGGGCTGCGGGAAAACCACGCTCGCGCGGCTCATCGCACGGCTTACCAGCTCCGAATTCGTTTCTTTCAGCGCCGTGCTCGCGGGCATCAAGGAAATCAAGGAAGTCATGTCCGTAGCCGAGCATAAATCGCGCTCCGGCCATCGCACGATCGTCTTTGTTGATGAAGTTCACCGCTTCAACAAAGCCCAGCAGGATGCGTTTCTCCCGCATGTCGAAGCCGGCCACATCATCTTCATCGGCGCCACTACGGAGAATCCCTCCTTCGAGGTCATCTCACCGCTTCTTTCGCGTACTAAAGTTTACGTTCTCGATCCCCTTACCATGCCGCAAATCGCTGAACTTCTCCGGCGCGCCCTGAACGACAAAGAACACGGTTTCGGAAACGAATCCGTTGAAGCTCCCGACGACATCCTCTTCCGCATCGCCTCGTTCGCGAATGGCGACGCCCGCGCCGGCTACAACACGCTCGAGCTCGCCGTCCGCGGAGCGCAGCCCAGCGAGAAAGGCATGCGCGTCATCACGCCAGAGCTTCTCGAAGACGTCCTGCAACGAAAACTCCTCCGTTACGACAAAGCCGGCGAGGAGCACTACAACCTCATCTCCGCTTTACATAAATCCGTCCGCAATTCCGACCCCGACGCCGCTCTCTACTGGCTCGCGCGCATGATCGAATCCGGCGAAGACCCGCTCTATCTCGCGCGCCGCATGGTGCGCATGGCCAGCGAAGACATCGGCCTCGCCGAACCCGGCGCCCTCGCCGTCACGCTCGCCGCCAAGGACGCCTTCGATTTCCTCGGCGCGCCCGAAGGCCATCTGGCCCTCGCACAAGCCGTCGTCTATCTCTCACTCGCGCCAAAATCCAACGCCGTTTACACCGCCTACGGCAAGGTCATCGATGACGTCCACGAGACTGAAGCTGAACCTGTGCCCCTCCACATCCGCAACGCCGTTACCGGCCTCATGAAAAACATCGGCTACGGCCAAGGCTACAAATACGCCCACAATTTCGATGATAAAGTCACCGACATGACCTGCCTCCCCGACAATCTCGCCGGCCGCACCTACTACAAGCCCACCGACCAGGGCTTCGAGCAGCGCCTCCGCCAGCGCCTCGACGAAATTCGTAAAATAAAAACTCGTTCGGTATCCTGAGATGAACCTATGAAATGTATCTTCGGCGCACTCGGGAGTTTGGTTCTTTGCGCATGGGCTGCTGCGCAAGATCCGCAAGTGCGGCCGTCTATCACTGGAATCGCATATGTACGTATAGCTGTGTCTGATCTCGAAAACTCGCGCAGTTTCTACTCAAAGAATCTCGGATTCGGATCGAACTCTGGCGGCTGCCACGCCATAATCGTGCCCTGCGCCAACATTGGGTCCCAGCACATCGAATTCGATCGGCCAAATCCGGCCGACCCATTGAATCTCTTAATTGAGATCGGCTTCGCAACTTCGAGCGTTTCCGGCCTTCAGCGTTATCTGGAGGCTCACGGCATTAAGACAGGCGAAATTTTTCGTCTCGATGACAAAAGTGAGCGGTTCGGAGCAGTCGACCCGGAGGGCCATCGAGTCGCGTTCATTCAACGCCGTGACACACATTCGGCCACTTGGTCCAAATCCCAAGTCAGCTCCAAACTCATTCACGTCGGCTTTGCTGTTCACGACCGCGCCGCCGAAGACAAATTCTACAAAGACATCCTCGGCTTCCGCCTTTACTGGCAAGGTGGAAGAAAAGATGACGAAACCGATTGGGTCAACATGCAAGTTCCCGATGGCACTGACTGGATCGAATACATGCTGAACGTATCGCCCGATGCGACCCGTAAGACGCTCGGCGTTATGAACCACGTTGCTCTCGGCGTCCCGGACATCCACGCCGCGGAAGCGCAGCTTCGCAAAAACGGCTGGAAGCCCAGCGAGGAACCCAAAATCGGCCGTGGCGGGAAATGGCAGTTCAATCTTTACGACCCAGACGATACCCGCGTGGAATTGATGGAATTCACGCCAACGCAAAAGCCGTGCTGCTCCGAGTATACTGGTCCGCACCCCAAACCATGACCTGTCCCTGTTCTCTCAGCCGATTTAGATGGCTCCGGCGTCTCTGTTCTCTGGTGTGTGTGGTCGCAGGCTGCTGCTCTCTGCCGTCCGTCAAAGCCCAAAATCTCGACAAGCCCCTCCAAACCATCGACGAGGACATCACCGCCTTCGCGTACGCTCCTGACGGCCGCATCGTCTACTCCGTCTATCGCAAAATCAAAACAAAAGTCTTCGACGCGCTCGAGCACGACGACATCTGGCTCCAGGACGCTGGCGGCAAGCGCCGCCGCCTCCTCGAAGGGCAAAAATACACGCGCGGCACGCAGCCCTTTAGCTATCTGATCGACTCGTTCCGCTGGTCTCCCAACGGCCATTTCATTCTCGCCGAGCTCCTTGTCACGACGGTTCTCGATGACAGCGGCAAAACCGAAGACTCTGTCCAAACGCTTCTTCTCGACGACAGCGGCCACGAAATTCACATCGCCAAAGGCGACAGCGTCATTCCCGACGCCGCCAATCCCTTCTTTCTTCCCGACAATGCCACCATCGCTTTTCTCTCCGAAGCCGTGAAGCCCCGTCAGCTCTTCTCCCTGAAATCCACCCGGCTGGATATCGGCTCCCTCAAGTCTCCTCACGACGGCCGCACCTTCCGCGACGTCTCTCCGATTCCGGGAACGATTTCCATCGTGGCTGTCGAGCAAGACCGCGCCCTGAACGGCCCCAATCGCCTCCAGCGCCTCGATCTCTTCACCGATAACGACAAGGAGCTTGCCACGCTCGATAGCTACGAAGGCGGCCTCAGCGTCTCCCCCAGCGGCAAAAAAGTCGCGTATTTTATTGACAAGGAAATTCTCGAGATGCGCGATCTCGCGGCCCCCAGTCGCGCCGCCCGTCTCCGCATTGGCCTTGGCGTCTTTCGCTGGTCGCCCGACGAATCACGCATTCTCCTCAAGCGCGCCCTCGAGAAAAAATCCGGAGATATCGTGTGGATCGATCTTCCTCCGTTAGCCTCGATTCCCGCGAATCAAGAAATTCCAGTCGCGCAGCCCACGCCCATCCCCATCCTTCATGGCCTCACCTTCCGCGATTTCGCCATCTCCCCCGACGGCCGTTCCCTCGCCGTTATCATCCCCGGCAAACGCAGCCTCCTCGTCTTCCCTCTTCCTCGCTGACTCCTCTTCCCTCTCTTCTCTGTGCTCTCCGCGTTCTCTGTGGTCTCCGTGTAAATTCTTTTTTTTTGATCTTTTTTCTGGTTCCTAAAATCAAATACCCGCGCATCATCGCTACGCGGGCTACATTGCCTTCGTAATTGCCCCTGGCCTACGGCTTCAGTTCTACAGCTCTCCTCCGATGCTCCACCAAAATGCACGCATCCTCAATCACTGTAACCCCCGCCGCCCGCGCTTTCTCCGCCGCCTCTTCATTCGCAATCCCCGACTGCATCCAAACCACCCTCGCGCCGATTCGAATCGCGCTCTCCACCACCGGCGGCACTTCCTCTGCCCGCCGGAACACGTTCACGATGTCAATTTTCTCCGGCACATCTTCCAGCCGCGCATAACTCTTCTCTCCCAGCACTTCCGTCTCGTTCGGGTTCACCGGAATAATCCGGTAGCCCACGCCCTGCATGTATTCGGTGACTCCGAAGCTCGGCCGCATCGGATTCGAAGACAATCCGACCACCGCAATGGTCTTGCTTTCTCTCAGTATTTTCGTGATTCGGTCTCCACCGTCATGCCCGCCGATCTCCACACCACCAGCAATGTGCACCCTCATGGCATGGCCGCCCATTTTTCCTTTGCCTCATTTACTTCCTTTATTTCCTTTACCTCCTGAAATATCACTCTCATCGCGCCGCGAGTTCACTCTTGCCGGCGCGCCTCGAAATCACCTGCGTCATGGCCGACAAGCACTTGTCGTTTTCTTCCGCTGTCCCTACCGAAATCCGAATCGCTTCCGGAAATCCCATCCATCCCAGCGGCCGCACAATCACGCCCATCTGCAGCAAATCATCGCTCAATGCCTTCGCCTCCGGCCCGACCACGATAAACACAAAATTCGCCTCGCTCGGCACCGGCTGGAATCCCAGCTTCGCCAATCCGTCGCTCAACCGTTTCCGCTCCGCTGCGTTCGTGTCGATGCATCGCGTCACGTGCTCTTTGTCATCCAGCGCCGCTAGCGCCGCCGCCTGCGCCACTCCGGACGTATTAAACGGCGTTCGCAATTTATTCATCGCGGATAGCAGCTCGGGCCGCCCAATCGCATATCCAATGCGCAATCCCGCCAATCCATAAACTTTCGAAAACGTGCGCAGAATCAGCAGGTTTTTTCTCTTGCGATAGGCTTCCACCGAATCCCTCAAGCCCATGCTCAGCGCATAGTGGATATACGCCTCGTCCAGCACCACCAGAACCCCGTCAGGAACCGCCGCCAGACATTCGTAAAATTCTTCGCGCCCAAAGGCGCTGCCCGTAGGATTGTTGGGATTCGCCAGATAAATCACACCCGTTGTCGGCGTAATCGCTTTCGCCATCCCCCTCAAATCAAATGCAAACTCGCGTTGCTGCGCCAGCACCAATTCCGCGCCGCTCGCGCGAATCGCCACCGAAAACGGCGCGTACGTTCCTTCGGACGTCAGCCCCTGCAAACCCGCGCGCAGCAGTACCCGCGCCGCCAAGTCAATCAGCTCGCTCGAACCCAACCCTATAAAAATTTCATCCGGCGAAACTCCGTGCCGTTCCGCCAGCGCCTCCCTCAGCGCATGAGTGCCGCCATCGGGATACCGATTCGAATCCGCTAGCACAGCCTTCGCGGCTGCAATCCCTTTCGGCGAAGGTCCCAGCGGGTTCTCATTCGAAGCGAGCTTTACTGCATGAATTTTCAGCTCGCGTTCCACTTCTTCAATCGGTTTTCCCGGAACGTAAACGGGCAGGCCGCGCAGGTAATCCGGTATGAGGTCTTCAATGGTTCGCGTCATCCCCTCTAGTCTACTTCCCCAAATGTTTTGCCGCCAATCGCCGCTCCCGCTTAGTGGCCATTTTCTAACCGTCGCGTTTGCTCCTCTTTGCAGTGGCCGGTCTTTCGCGTTCTTTGCGTTCCGGTTCTGACCGGAAAGACCGGTGCTTTTCACTTTCAGAGACAACGCTCCACCCGCCAATTTCCAGCTCTTCTCCTTTACCTCCTTTACTTCCTTTACCTCACTAACTTCCCTCCCCTCAAAGGCTCTTCAATTTCGCCACTTCCCGCACCGTCAGCGCACGAAATTTCCCCGGAGCCACGTCCAATACCAACGGCCCCAGTTGCACGCGCTTGATTTTCTCCACCAGAAATCCCACGCTCTGAAACATTCGCCGAATCTGCCGGTTCCGCCCCTCAATCAGAATCACCTCATACCAGGGATTCGCGCCGTCCTCCGCCAACCGAATCTTTGCTGGCGAAGTCTTCACCCGCTCGCCATCCTCCAGCTCAATCGTGACTCCCGCGCGCAATCGCTCAATCGCCCTCTCATCCGGCTTCCCGCCGATCTTCACCAGATACGTTTTCGGTACATGCGAGCCGGCCTTCATCAGCTTCTGTGCCAGCGCGCCGTCATTGGTCATCAGCAGCAAACCTTCGCTGGCATAATCCAATCGCCCCACGGGATACATGCGCTCAGGACATTTCTTCACGAGGTCCATCACCGTCGGTCGTCCTTCGGGATCGCTCACGGTCGTCACATAGCCTTTCGGCTTGTTCAGTACGAAATACAGCAACCGCTCGCGGCTTTTCAGCGGCTTGCCATCCACGCAAATCACGTCGCGTTCCGGGTCGGCTTTAGTGCCCTGTTCCACCACCACTTTTCCATTAAGCGTCACGCGCCCCGCGGCAATAATCTCCTCAGCCTTGCGCCGTGACGCAACTCCGCTCGCTGCCATAATTTTCTGCAATCGTTCCAAAGCCATGGTTCGAGGCGACGCTACTCGGGGATGTGCGCTGTATTGGTGACGTCCTCGCCCGCTACCAGTAGAAACTCATTCTTGGCACCGGAAAGGCGATTTTGACGATAGGGCCTGTACGCTTCGCTTTCATAGAAACTTACTGCAGCCTCTTTGGAAGGCCATTCGAGAATCACACACATCTGCAGCGGCTTTCGCTCGCCTTCGATCTTCTCGATTTTGGGCGTGCGCGCTAGGTACCGGCCGCCGCTCCGCTCAACCAACCCGGTCACATTGCTCACGTATTCCGGCACCCAGCTCTGGTCCGTTACCTCGATTTCTCCGATGAAGTAATACTTCATGCTGGATCCTCTCTTGTAGTGGCCGGTCTTCCGCGTTCTTTGCGTTCCGGTTCAGATCGGAAAGACCGGTTCTTTTCTCCCTCTTCTCTGCGTACTCTGTGGCCTATGCCTAAAATTCCCTCTTCTTTCTTTTTTTTCTTCCCCGCTCTTCTCAAACTTCCCCAACTTCTCCGCTTCTTTCTGCTCAATCATCCGGTATCTCCCCCGCGGAATCCCCTCCACCGACAACGGCCCCAATCCAATCCGCTTCAACTTTTCCAGCGGATGCTTCTCCTTGAACAACACGCGCCGCAACTCTTCCTTCTTCGAATCCCGCATCCGCACTTCGTACCAATAATTCGCCGCCCTCCCCCGCGTTGCATCCGGCTGCCGCACCGTTTGAATCTTCACGCCAATCTCTTTTCCCAGCCGCTCCAGGTCCGCCAGCGTGAGCATCCCCTTCACTTTCACCTGATAGACCTGCTCCAGTTGCGCCCACTTGTCCAGCATCTCCGCCGCCAGGTCGCCGTCATTCGTCAAAAACACCAGCCCCGACGCCGCATACTCCAGATTCCCCACGGGAAACACGCGTTCCGGCAATCCTCGCAAACAATTTCGAAGCGTCTTCCGCCCTTCCGGGTCCGCCATCGCTGAAACCACTTCCGGCGGTTTGTTCAGCACAATGTAAACGCGGCGCCCCGCGTTCGCTTCGACAACTTTCCCTGCCGCCTCGATGCGGTCTTTCGACGCGTCCGCCTTCGTCCCCAGCTCCTTCACCACGCGCCCATTCACGCGCACCTGTCCGCTGGCAATCAGCAGCTCCGCATGCCGCCGCGAAGCAATCCCCGCCCGCGCAATAATCTTCTGCAATCTTTCTTCCATTTTCTTTTTTGTCTTTTCTCTGTAGGGCCCGCCTTCCGAGGCGGGCCGTTCGGGGTAATTACTTGGTTGGCGCCGTGCCGGCCGGTTTCTCTCCCATTTTCCATTTTCTAATTTCCCTTTTCACTTTTCACTCCCCTGCCGCTGCGGTTTTCTGAGCTTCGCCGCTCCCCGCCTCCGGCATCCCCTCGTTATTCGCGGCCGTCTCTTCCAACAATTCCTCTCGCGCTTCCATCTCCGCACTACCCGTATTTTCCGTCCGCGGCGCCCCGATATTCGCCTCGTTTGTCGACCCTTCCTCCGCCGGCGCGAATCCTTCGTCACTCCCCAGCGCCTCCCGCGCCAACGCCTCAAACTCCTTCAAGCTCGGCAACTCCTCCAGGTCGCTCAACCCAAACCGCATCAAAAATTCCTTGGACGTCTTGTACAAAATCGGCCGCCCTATCACTTCCTTGCGCCCCGCCGTCGTAATCAAGTGCTTGTCCAGCAGCGTGCTGATCACTCCCGAAGTGTTCACCCCGCGAATCTCCGAAATTTCCGGCGAAGTTACCGGCTGCTTGTAAGCAATCACCGCCAAAGTCTCCAGCGCCGGCATCGACAGCCGTAACGGCGGCCGCAAGCTCTTGATAAACCGCCGCACCACGTCATGCTGCTGCGGCTTGGTATAAAGTTTGTACCCGCCCGCCACTGCGCGAATCTCAATCCCGCGCGCCTCACTCGCATAACTTGCCACCAGCTCATCCAGCGAAGCCTGCACAGCCAGCTTTTCCTCTCCCAGCGCCTTAGCCAGTTGCTCGATCGTCGCCGGCTCATCCGCCGCATAAATAATCGCTTCCAACGCCGCTTTTCTCTCTTCATTGGTCATGCTTGCCTCGCCCCCGCTCCAGCCGCCCGTCATTCCGAACGGAGCAGGCCGGCGCTTTTTCCTTCCGCTTCGCTCCTGCGAAGCGGAAGGCTTGCGCAGTGAGGAATCTCTCTTTTCTTTGCGTCATACGTCATTGCCTCTTTACTTCGATTATTTATATTCCTCATCAATCTGCTTAATCCCGCCGCTCTCATCAAACACCAAATCAAACATCTTATGCTTCCTCACCAAAATATCCCCAAACTGCTTCTCCTGGACGAGCGCCACCGCCTGCAGCTTCACCATCTCGAGAACCGCCAGGAACGCCACGATCATCGCGTGCCGCGACGGGCACGCCTCAAAAAACTGAATCAAATTCACCGCATTCTCCGCGCTAGCCAGGATCTGCGCTCGAAGCGCCGCAATCATCTGCGCCACGGTAAACTCTTCGTGCCGCAGCTCGATCCGCGAAACTTCCTTCTTCCGCTCCAGCACCTGCTGGAATACTTTCACCAAATCCACGAGCGAAACCACCAACTCTCCTTCGGTCCCTTCGTCGTTATAAAGCGACTTGTCCGGCTTCGACCACACGTTCTCTTCAATCTGCTGCTTCTGGTACAAAAGCTGCGCCGCGTTTTTGAATTTCTCGTGTTCCACGAGGCGTTGCACCAACTCCGCCCGCGGATCGCCCTCCGCGTCTTCCGGCCCAGCCAGCGGGTCCGGCGGCAGCAGCATCTTCGACTTGATGTAAATCAGCGTGGCCGCCATATAAATAAATTCCGCCGACACATCCACGTCCAGCTCTTCCAGTTTGTGCAAATAATCGAGGTATTGCGCCGTGATTTTCGAAATCTGGATGTCGTGAATATTCATCTTCTGCTGTTTGATCAAATCCAGCAGCAAATCTAGCGGCCCCTCATACATCGGTATCTGTATTTTGTAGGCTGGCTTCGGCGTGGTTCTCTCCACTCGCTCCTCGGCGCGCGTTTCCGCGTCCTTCCCTGTCATCTTGTTCCCCGGCGTCGCCATTCGTTCCTTCTTTTGTAGTGGCCGGTCTTTAAACCGGTTCTTTCTCTTTCTTTCTGTGCCCTCTGCGAACTCTGTGTCGAGAGACAATCTGCTGCTGGCAACTTACTCGCCGCTGGCCGCGTGCTTTCCCCCGTCAGCAATCTCTTTCCTCTTCTTCTCCCAACCAAAAACCGCTTCCCTCACCCGCTCCATGGTTCCCTGCGCCACCGCACGCGCCTTCTTCGAACCCGCATCCAAAATTTCCAACACCTGCTTCGGATTCTTCTCGTACTTCACTCTTCGTTCGCGCACCGGCGCGATCCACTTGATCAAATTCTCCGCCATCGCCGCTTTGCACTCGATGCACCCGATCCCTGCCGTCGTGCACCCTTGCCGCACCCACTCCAGCCGCCCCGGCTCTTCCGCCGAGAACAGTTTATGCCAGTCATACACGGGACACACGTCCGGATTTCCCGGATCCGTCCGCCTCTTCCGCGCCGGGTCCGTCACCATCACCTTCGTCTTCTTCCGTATCTCCTCATCCGTCTCGCTCAACGTAATCGCATTCCCATAACTCTTCGACATCTTCCGCCCATCCAACCCCGGTATCCGTGGCGTCTTCGTCAGCATCGCGTCTGGTTCAACTAGTCTCTCGCGGAACTCAAAGAATTTGGCAAAACCTCTGCTCTCGGTGTCTGCTAGAAAGTTCCGAATTCCATCTTTCAGCGCAAGCTCGCGCATTTTTGCTCTGACGAACGACGTGCGATTGGCGTGCTCGTTCACGATGTGCGACAGCTGTGGTTTTTCATCAATCATATCCGCAAAAATGGCGGCAGAAAATGCGTCGGCATCAACGCCTTCTCGCCAGTCAAGACCAAACAATGTGTTGAAACGCCTTACCAGTTCCCGGCTGAACTCGACGTGAGAAACCTGATCCTCGCCAACGGGCACAAAGAGTGATGATCCCAATTCGCTGTAAATCACGATATCCGCAGTCTGCAAAGCCGGATACCCCAGAAATCCGTAGGTATGTAAGTCCTTGCTTTTGACGTTCTCCAGCGCCTCTTTATACGTCGGCACACGCTCCAGCCATCCCAGCGGTGTCACCATGGACAGCAACAAATGCAACTCCGCATGCTCCGGGACCGCCGACTGCTGAAAAATCACGCTCTTCGCCGGATCGAGCCCCGCCGCCAGATAGTCAATCATGATCTGCAGCGTGTTCTCCGCGATCCCCGAAGTGTCCGCGTAATCGCTAGTCAGCGCATGCCAATCCGCAATGAAGTAAAAGCACTCATACGCAGGATCATTTTGTAACCGCACCCAATTTTGCAGCGCCCCAAAATAATGCCCAATATGCAGCCGCCCTGTCGGCCGCATGCCGCTCAACACCCTGCTCTTCTTCCCCTCAGCCCCTGTCGTCACCCTATTCTCCCAATCCCCATCAAGCCGCCCAACTTACCGCCGTCATTCCGAACAGAGCGGGCCGATTTTTTCTCCCGCTTTCGCTCCTGCGAAAGCGTCGGCCTGCGGATGTGAGGAATCTCTCTTTGATCTTTCTTAACTCTGTGCTCTCTGCGTTAATTCTTTCTTTTCTTCGTGGCACGGCCATCTTGGCTGTGCGCCTGCTGGCGTCCTAATTCGTCGACTGCCTCATTTCCATGCAAGCCCCAGGGCGGTGGGATGCTTTGGCTGATACAGGCCAATCTCCCCTCCACCGGGCAATTTCATCTTCGTAATCGAACCCCATCGCGCTTCCTCAATCTTTGAGCACTTCACACCCTTCTTAGCGAGCGCCGCCATCTCCGCTTTCAAGCTGTCGCACATGAAATAGAGTTCATGCGGACCGTTCTCACCGGCCGGGTGGAATGCGGCCTCACCCGGTGGCAGCGCAAAGATCAACCAGCCATGGCCTGCATCCACAGACTTGAGGCCGAGTTCGTCGCGGAAGAAGGCGCGGTCCGCTTCCGCATCTTTGCTGTAAACAATGACGTGAGCGCCAGAGATCATCCGCACCTCCTCGAAACTAGTCGCTCCTTCTTCAGGGGCTAAAGCCCACTGATTCCAGAGCTACGCCGGGGCTGAAGCCCCGGCCTCCTAAAAGCAAGCGCCTTACGGGTTCCTTTCGTCGGTGCGAATCTCGACGGGACATCCGCGTGCGCCGATTTCATGAATAAAGTCGATGAAATCGTCCACCATTTTCTTTGCCCCGGCACCAATTAGGCCATAATTCTGAATCACTACACAGTACGGTACTTCAACCCCGTTGATATTCCCGCCCGCGATACTGTCATTCAGCGCGTTGAAGTTCTTACCATGCCAAGAGGGAGCCCCAACGGCCCTAAAGAAAGCGTCGTATACATCATCCGATGTCTTCCATTCAGCGCCGTTAAGAAACAATTCCTTCATCCTTGCTTAACTCGACGCGACCTTCTGCTTCTCGGGCGCTCCCAGCAGCTCCCTCGCAATGATCATCCTCTGGACTTCGCTGGTCCCCTCGTAAATCGTAATCACCCGCGCGTCGCGGTACATCCGCTCCACATCCGTCTCCCGCGAATACCCCACGGCCCCATGTGCCTGCACCGCCTTATACACCACGCGGTTCACCATCTCGCTGGCGTAAAGCTTGGCCTTGGAAGCGCTTGCGCCCACTTTCGTGGGATGCGCGTCCTTCAGCCATGCCGCGTAATGCGTCAATCCCCGCGCCGCCTCAATCTCAGTCTGCATATCCGCAATCATCCACTGAATCGCCTGAAACTCCGAAATGTTCTTCCCGAACGCCTTGCGCTGCTTCGCGTACTTCACGGTTTCTTCCAACGCCCCCTGCGCCAGCCCGACCGCCTGCGCCGCAATCCCGATTCGTCCGCCATCCAACGCGCTCAAGGCAATCTTTAATCCCTGCCCCTCTTCTCCCAGCCGATTCTCCACCGGCACCACGCAATCGTTCAGCAAGATCTCAACCGACGGCGACGAACGCTGCCCCATTTTGTCCTCATGCCGGCCCACGCGAAATCCAGAAAAACTTGGTTCAACGAGAAACGCGCTGATGCCTTTGCCGCCCGCCGCCGGATCTGTCTTTGCAAACACCAGCAGCACGCCCGCAGCGCTTCCGTTTGTCACCCAGGTCTTCGTTCCGTTCAGCTTGTAGACATTTCCATCGCGAATTGCTCGCGCCTGTATCCCTGCGGCATCCGAACCGGCGGCTGGCTCCGTCAGGCAGAATGCGCCCAGCGTTTCCCCCGTGGCCATGCGCCGCAAATATTTTTTCTTCTGCGCCTCGGTGCCAAATAGTAGCAGCGGCGCCTGCACCGCCGAATTTGTCACGCCCAGCGCCGTAGACATCGCCGTAAAAACGCGCGCCACCTCTTCCAGCATCAGCACATACGAAACGGTATCCAGTCCCGGCCCGCCCCATTCCTCCGGCACCAGCATCCCGCAACAGCCCATCTCGCCCAGTTTTTTGATGGCCTCCGCCGGAAATTTTTCCGCCTTCTCCCACTCTTTGACAAATGGCCGCACTTCCGCCTCCATGAATTGGCGGACGGTATCACGAATCAATTTTTGGTGGTCGTTAAGCGAAAAATCCATCGTGTCGTCGGCCGCTTCGCGGCCGCACTTAAGACAGCACGCGGGGTACGCACGATGCTAACACGGCCAGCCGAGGAGCAGAAGGCGGGTCGTAGTCAATTTGCGGTTAGCTCGTCATCCGGGAATTGGCGCTGAGCGACACTCTTACATTGTGAGCCGCTAACGCGCGGAGGGCGGCGATATAGGCGCCGACCAGTGGGCGTCTCGGAATCTCCAGTGACCGTCTCGATACTCAGCCAGCCCAGTAAAGTATCCGGTTTCCTCGATACGATGCCCAGCCTTATCTACCTGGATCTCGCGCCACGACGCTGCGACGACCGCGAGTTCGGCAGTGAGAGGATCAACTCGCAAATCGTCGCCCCATGTCAATTAGATATGGTTGATGGTCCGCGCAAAATTCTGAGTGCCCTCCTTTGCTGTGGCAGCGTTCGGGAACGCTAGCTGTCCGTTAACGGCCATGAAGAATTCTGGGCCCGTGTTGAAGAACTTGAGCCACGCCGGCGGACCCTCTTGAGTGACATCATGGGCCACGGTACGCATGAATGTGCGCGCCCTCTCGCCAATAGCAGCCGCGCGAGCAGGGGGAAGCGATTGTGACTCGGCTGATCCTGCGGCGCGAGCGGAACAACCAGCAAGAGCGAAAGCCGCGAGGAGAGCAGTACTCGACCAGATCAATACAGGGAGAGTTTGCACGAAGCGGCCAGCTTTCCTGATCGCTTGATGAGAACAACAGGAACGAACAGAATGAGGATTCTTATCCAAGAGTCCCACAGAAAGCATGCGACACCTCCTAACTTTAGTGCATCCGTGCGGCGCAGAGCAATTCGCAGTCGTGCCGTCCATTGCGGATTGTCTCGACCTGACGCTGCATAGGTGCGTACTATACTTCCTCGCGAGGAATAACATGGCAAACCGCTTTGGTCCAGACATCCTAATTCAAGCCCCAGATCCTAAGGAAGCTGCCCTTGTTTATGTCAACCATCTCGGATTCGAAATTACAGACAACAACCCGAAGATGATCGGCCTCCATGGCAAGCACATCAACTTGTTCATCGAGCTTGGCCCGTCCTTGGGGCCAGTCTTGGAAGTGACGGTCGACAACGTTGCCGACGCGAAGCAGCGACTAGTAGAGGAGGGCTGTGAAGTTGTCAAGGACGAGCCGGATTTTCCTCGCTGCTGTGTCAAAGATCCATTTGGCATAATCTATAACCTCACAAGCTAGGACCGGTCCCTCGCTGCGCTGGGGATGACAATTTCGCGCTTTAGCGCAGGAGCGGGGGCGCGGCGGCTGAGACCTTGGAAGGCCAGTACGGTCTAGCGTTGAGTTTTCAGTAGGCTGAAAGTCAGAGCGAACCGGGGAAGGCCACCCGCAAAAAGAAAAAGGGCAAGTTGCGTGAGCCGCAACTCGCCCTACAAACAACATACCAGATTGGGAGCCTTGTCTTGCGACACGTCTCTCAGGCTGTGGGGTTTTTTATCTGACGTGGCGCCGGGCTTCAGCCCGGCATCTTTTCCGCCCTGCGTCGAATCGCGCGCAGCCACATCACGCGAATCAGCGCACTTCCGGGATAGATTGTGCGCCAATAGGCAGCAAATTTCCTTTTCGCCCAAGCGTCTGTCGCATAAACGCGCGTCTCCGTCGTCAAGAGTACGTCACCTTTGGATGCATCCTCGACGCGAAAACTGATTGCCGCGAGCGCAAATCCCGGTTCGTGCAGTGCTTTGAAATCCTCTGGCCTGGGCTTCTTGTCTTTGTTCGGGATCGGCTCGTTTGGGTGGCGGGTTTAGAATGGCGTCCGCCCCAGGCCGTCCAAAGCGCCTGATCCACGTCAGCGTGCGGAAAAACGTAATCTCCTCCGCTGTCACATCGCGAATCGTCGCGAAGACGCGCTCCCGTGGCGCCGCAATCCGGATAGTATGAGATTCCGCGAATTGATACGCGGGCACAAAGTCGTCAATCGTTTTGTGCTCTGCGATTCTCTTTTCGGGCGCCGGCAAACTTACGCCGATCAAGAACACTACAACACCGCTCAGCAACACAGCAACGCCGTGCGGCCGGCTAGTGATTCCGATCCATGTCAATGGGCGAACAACGGAAACGGCCCCGAGAAAAATCGCTGCGAGGGCCAGATATATGAGGATCGTCCCAGCCAGATTCATTGCGAGAGACTTCGAACTACAGCTTGAACAGTTCGCGCATGCGTTTGATTTGCGAGCGGCTGACGGGAATTTGCGTGTGTTTTTTGTCGTCCATTTTCAGCATGTAGGTGGAGTTGAACCAGGGCAAGACTTCCTTGATGTGATGGATGTTCACCAGGAAGGAGCGGTGCGGCTTCCAAAAGGAATCCGACTCCAGCGCTTCGTCCATCTCCTCGAGCGTACGGTAATTCGACGTGCCTTCGACGTCCCGCGCCACCACCGAGATCATGCCGCCGTCAATCGAAGCCCAGATTAAATCTTCGCCGTCCACCAGCAGCAAACGCTGCTGTGACTTCACTAATATTTTCACCGGCGACGAGTTCTGCTTCCCTGCACCGAGCTGGCTGACAAGTTGCTCCAGCCGCTCCGTAGCCGAAGTCTGTGTCTCCAGCATTTTGCGCGCGCGCGCAATCGCTTTGGCGATGCGCGCTTTGTCGAACGGCTTCAAAACGTAGTCCACGGCGTTTACATCAAATGCCTGCACCGCGTACTGGTCAAATGCGGTGGCAAACACCACGTGCGGCATTTTCATTTTCCGTTCGACGATTTTTTTCAGCACGCCAAATCCGTCCAGACCGGGCATCTTCACATCCAGAAACACCAGGTCCGGCGTGTGCTCCTTGATCAGCGAGACGGCTTCCACGCCGTTCTTCCCTTGCCCGATCACATTGATGTCAGGAAACCCTTTCAGCAGGAACGCCAGTTCCTCCCGCGCCGGTTTCTCATCGTCGACGATGATGGTGTTTATTGACATCCAGTAGCACAGGCCTTAGCCTGTGCCTCCTCTCTCGGGTACCCTGAAACGCCGAGTATAGGCGCACGCCGTGTCTGGAGGCAATCATCGTTGCTACTCGGCTTAAGGCGGCAAATTACCCTGTTCCCGGCATTATGGGCCTCGACAGGCGAAAATAGGACGAAAATATGAAGAAAACCGTATATAGCCGGCGCCCAAAAACGGCACAGGTCCTCAGCAGCACCACCATTTATGAGGGCCCGGTCTTCGGGATTCGACGCGACGAGATCATCGAGCCGAGCGGCGTTCGAACCGTTCGCGAAATGATCACCCACCCGGGATCCGTAGTCGTGCTTCCCGTGCTGCCGGACGGGCGGATTGTGCTCATCAAGCAGTACCGTTACGCAGCCAAACAATATCTTTGGGAGTTGGTTGCGGGGCGGATCGACGCCGGCGAAACTCCCAAATTGGCCGCCGCGCGCGAACTGATTGAAGAAACAGGCTTTCGGGCAAAGCGATTTCGAATCTTCTTGGACATTTTCCCGACGCCCGGCTTTCTGGAGGAACGCATGTTCATCCTGCTCGCGGAGGGTTTGACCGCCGGTAAAGCGGAACCTGAGGAAGATGAGAAAATAGTTTCCCGTGCCTATAGACGTAAGCAATTGGAGGGCATGATCCGCCGTGGGACCCTGAGAGACGCCAAGTCCATCGCGGGCATTCTCTATTATTTCAGATTCCTCGCCCCGCAAAAACGGTAAACCCGCCGGAACTCATTGAATCGGTTTTGTGGCTAGATAAATGAAAATTTATCTTTGCTATAAAAGAGGAATGTTCTATTGACTCGAACTTCGTTTCTGGTACACTCCGCGCGATTCGTATCTTTAACAGCGTTAGGGTTATTCCACCGGCGCTGCGGAGCGAAATCTCGATGTCCCCTTTCAGGAGGGAAAGCGAAGTGCAAGGAACTGTGAAGTGGTTTAACAATTCGAAAGGATATGGCTTCATCGGGCGCGATGATGGCCCAGACGTTTTCGTGCATTATTCGGCCATCGCTGGGGATGGCTATCGTACCTTGCAGGAAGGAGACCCGGTCGAATTCGAAATTGTGCAGGGACCGAAAGGCCCGCAGGCGGCCAACGTCTCAAAGGCGGGTGGATGAGGAAGTAGGCAATAATTCGGCCGGCAGGGTCGCGCCCCCTGTCGGCCTTTTTTATTTGGGCGTCCAACTCGGGCGAGGCGCACCGCGTGAATGACTCTGCTCGATAAGCTGTGGGACGACCAGCTTCTGTTCGGAAAGTCCTACCTAGAAGTCCCTGCTCCAGCCACGGACGGATTCCGGGCTTATTAGAACGGGAGGGCGGCGGTCGGCCCCGTCGCTCATCTGAAGAGAATAGCCGTTTGCAAGGTAGGAAGGGATGTCGCGGTCATCGCTGATCGGAATATAAGGGCCCGCCTTTCCCAAATGTACGTGGTATCGGTCGTCCTTGAATCGATGTGGAAATAAGCGGGTTCCGAATTTTTTGCCGCGAGACACTATAGCAAAGAGCATAGAGCTCCTCCCAAGGCCGTGAAATCTCCCTTATTCTACGAATGGCGTTGCTGTACTTGTAAGCGGTAAGTCTGTGGAAAAATGTGCATTGTTTTTTTGTGTGGGAAACGTCAATTTCGAGGTGGTTTTTGGGCCGGCGCCGCGGCAGCGGGACCTTGAGCAGGCTTTGCTTGCGTCTTTTCAATTCCGTTCGCCCAAGAGATCGTCGTCTCTGCTAATTCCCGCAGCACTTCCGCGTCCGTTCTTCCCGAACTCTTCAGCACATGAAAGGAATGATCCGCTGTTTCAATGACGTGCAACGTCGCCCGGGACCCTAGCTTCGCACAGACCGGACGCACCAACTGGAGATCGGCAAACGTATCCCTCGTCCCTTGCAGGAAAAGCATCGGCGCGGTGACCTTCGCAAGATGGTCCGCTCGTTTCGTGGCCGGCCGGTTTGGTGGGTGCAGCGGAAAGCCAAAGAACACCAATCCTCGCACGCCGTCCAGGGCCCCATCCAGGGAATGTTCCGCCGCGGCCTGCGAAGTCATTCGCCCTCCCATGGATTTGCCTCCCGCCAGCAACGGCAAGCCGGGAGCAGCCTTTGCCGCAGCTAGGACGGCAGCCACCACGGTGGCCGTCAAGACTGCCGGCGCGTCAGGAATCCGCCGCCGTTCCTCCATGTACGGAAACTGGTACCGCAACGTCGCGACGCCCACGCTAGCCAACTCGTCTGCCAGCTTTGCCATAAATGGGTGACTCATCCCGGCCCCAGCTCCGTGCGCCAGCACCAGAAGCCAGCCCGCCTTCGCTGGCCGAGACAAGAGCGCGGACACTTCGCCCCGGCCCTCCACTGCGAATCGTAGATCTTCGACCGTCGCCATTTCGCCGCGATTCTAGCAGAACATTCTACGCACCAGGGCTCGCCTATCGTGCTCGACACGGACCCATGGGAATGTCACACACAGCCGGATGCTCGGCGACTTAACTGTTGCTTCGCCGGATTTCGGCGCGGAGAGCTAGCCGGATTGATCCGATGGCCGCGCTCAGACACGAATAAAAGCAGCGACGTCGCTGCGGGACAAAAGAAGAGAGGCGCTCGGTAACCTCACAAGCGCCTCCGGTACTGCTTCAACGTAAACCGTACCTCACTGGATCACCTCCTTCTCGGCAGGAACGCCGATATCGACAGGAGTGTCGAGTGATCCGATTATAGCGCGGGATTGGGGAGATATCAGTTTGCAGTTTGGGTTTTTCTCTTCTCAAGGGGAAACTTCCCGTCTGTCCCCACTCTCCCCACTCTCATCCCCACTCTCAGCAAACCGAAAGCGTCGGCCACACCACCGAGATGGACTTGCACAGGCAGTCGAGATTCCCACAGGGCGTGGAGCTTCTTGAAAGCGGTATCAGTGCTACAATATAACTGGTCGTGAATCTCAGGAGAGAGCGCAACGCTTAAGCCCTGGGGCAGACTAGCTAGCAGCCGAAGGCTTAGTAGCTCCCGTCTCTAAAAGAATTCACTCCCCAAAAGCTGTGCCCACGTCGGTCGAAAGCCTTTGGGCGCCATTCCGACCCGACAGAGGAGGTACTATGGCCGAACAGAAACAGACCTACCCTTTGCTCCCGATTTCCCACTGGTGGGCGTTGCGACGAAAATTTAGACAGAGTTTCCTGGGGTTGTCACGGACGGCTATTTGGCGACCGTGTTGAACATGGCAGCGCGGTCCGCACAAGTGAACATCCTGCCATATTTGAGAAGGCTTGGGATTATCGACGAGGATGCCAAAACTGGGGACAGGGCAAAGCAGTGGAGGGACGACACCCACTACTCGCAGGTGTGCAAAGAAATCCTGGCGGAAGTTTATCCACAGGAATTACGTGACGCGGTCACGGAGGTAAGCCAACGTGCCGAGGCTGAACGTTGGTTCGCACACAAAACTGGGACTGGAGAGACCGCCGCAAGAAAGATGGCAGCGCTGTATATGGTTTTGATCGAAGGTGACGCATCAAAGCAGCCAGAACAAGATGCGAGCGATCGCCCCAAAGACCGAGCAACTAACCTACATTATTCGTGAATGCTGACCTCGCGACAAATTTTTTGTCACCTCGCAAGGATGCGCGACAAGAGAAGAACTTGGTGAACGGAAGGACTGATTCTAAGGCTGTTAACAAGGTTCGCAATCAGATTTTGACGCGAAAAGAGAGACCTTGAGTAGAGGCAGGACGAGTAAAAAGTTCAGTGCCGCGGAGAACTCAGCCAGTTTGAGCGCCCAAACTCAAAGCGAGACGATAAAAGCTATCGCGGTACGGAAACGCTTGAGGCAGGTGCAGCACGATGCGACGCACCGTGACGATGACTTGAGCTCCGAGTTTTAGAAAATGCTCGCGCAAGGTCGAGACCTGCGCCCGGGCGTGGCGCGTCGGAGACAAGTGAAGGCGCATCTCCTGCATCAGCACATAGGCCGCCGCTGTCAGCAACACTCGGAATGTGTTCGCCAAAAAGTTCGAGCAACTGGTCCGGCCGATCTGCATGCCGTCGTGCAGCTCCTTGATCCTGTTCTCGACGTCGCCCCGCTGACAGTAAACCTGCTCATAAATCCACTGTGGACTCTGTTTCAGGTTGGTGACCACGAAGCGCGGGTTGTCTTTCGGTTCCTTATTCGTGGCGCGCACCACCTCCGCTTTGTAGATGATGCGTCGTTTCCACGGCCAAGTCTTGCGGGTAGCGTATCGGCACTCGCCATAGACATGCTCGGTTTGGCCGGAGAGCTCCGACGCACGACGTGCCCGCTTCATGGCCACCTCCGCCTTACGCTTCAACACCGCATTGGCAGCCATGTTGACGAGGTATTCCACTTTCGGTTCGCAATCTAAAAAATCCAGAACTTCCGGGGACGCGAAGCCGCCGTCGAGGCGCACCCGGATTTTCGCCTTGGGGAAGGCTTCGCCCACCCGCGCCATCAGACGGCGCAGAATCCCGATGGCGCCCGCAGAACCAGGCGCATTTCCAGGCCGCAACACCGCCGCCACCAAGTACTGCTCCGCCTCCTCATCAAAAGTGAGAAAACAAACCATCGGCAAGTAACAGTAGCTATCGTAGTGGCTATTGAAAAAGGTGAACTGTTGCTGGCCGTGCGTGGGGTCGTCGGTGGGATCCAGATCGATGGTGATGCGACGAGCGCGACCATGCAGACGCTGGCGATGTCGTTCAATAACACAGTCCGCCAGCGCTTCCGTCATGCGCAAGAGTTCCTTGCGATCCGGAGCATTTTCAAAGCGCGACAGAGTAGGTTGCGAAGCCAGATCCTCGCCAGCGAGGGGATCCCGACCGACCAGCAACTTGTGGATCGGATCACCAGCCAACCGCGCCGCATCGTTGGCGTCTTCATATCCCAACGCGATGGCCATGACTCGCTGAGTAATCAACTCACGCAACTCATGCTGCACCTTACCGGGTTGCCGGTCATCTCCCAGGCAAGCCGCCAATGCCGAAGTCAGGCCTAACCGTCGCTCGGCAGCCTTCAGCAGAATCGCTCCGCCATCGGAACTGCCCTGCCGTTGGTCAAACTTCGCGACCAGCGGTCGATCAAAAATATCAGGAAAAAGAAGACAGTCTGTTGTGGTATGTTCGTTCAAGCGAAGGCCTCACTTTTGGTTTCAAACCCGCGTAGACAACGGATTTGTACCATAGCGAGGCCTTTCGTGCTTATAAAATCGCGAATTTTTCGGGCTAAGACCAGAGAAACTGGGACTAGTAGAGTTCCCGCTGCGCCGACTTATCCCCCCGCTGCTAATACTCACAACCAACACCAACCGCCGTCTCAACAGAAGCCCGGCATAAACATCAATCTCGAAATCCACATTTCGGCAGACTCCACGCCAGAGCAGATTGAGCAGATCTTTGCGAGCATGGCAAAGCACATTTATAAGGCTGGGTAGGTAGATGTCAGCGGATTTGAAAGCAGCTGTTGCTCTTGCCAGGAAACTCAAGGAAGAGGCACCCAAGAGCTTCGTTGCGCCTCCCGTTGGAACGCGCCCGGCGAACGAGTACCTTTTACCGTTCGCGCTTGTGCGGGGCACCAGAGGTTACGTGGAAAAGGTCGTCAACCAAGTCAACGGCTGCTATGAGAAGGGCTGGTTCGATGGCTGCGCGGTAATGATGCGGCGCTTGGTCGAGACGTTGATAATCGAATGCTTTGAGCACCATCATATCGATCACAAAATCAAGAATGTCAAGGGAGACTTCCTGTATTTGGCGGACCTGATCGACAAGACGCTTCAGGAGACGACGTGGAATCTCGGCCGGAATTCAAAGGAGGGTCTCCCCCGCTTGAAGAAGATCGGCGACTACTCCGCACACAACCGTAGGTATAACGCGCACCGGAGGGACGTTGATAATGTGGCCAGTGATTTTCGTGTGGTGTGCGAAGACCTTCTCTACATCTCGAACTTGAGGAAATAAGCAATGAAGCGGACACGCCGCGCGTGGCCGCGCCTTAATTCCGAAAAACGCCTTTGGGTGGCCCACCTGTCCCGACCCGGTCGGGATCCTTGCGGGTTTGTTTTTTGCAAGGGTGGGTTTTTCTCTTGTCCTTTTTCTAATTTCTATTTTCTAGTTCCAAAATGACCGGTCACCGGATGACATGGATGCGCGCGCCAACCTTCACCTTCTTCCATGACTTGTCCGCCGTATACACGGGAGCCTTCAAAGCAAGCCCGAGCGCCAAACAAGCCCTGTCACCCAAGGACAACCCAAGTGGCCTGGTTTGCGCCACCAGATCGCCCACCAGCCTGGCGTGCTCCGAGGTGAAAGGAACGGCTTCACGGATGGGGCTCAGTGCTGCTTCCCACGCCTCGTCAGGGCGGAGGCCCCGGCCAACAAGTTTGCCGTGCACTTCGGCCAGATTGACGGTGCTGATTGCCGCGGCGCTCAAGAGCTCCGGCGTCAACCGTTCCGCTCCGGGTTCCTGATTGAGAATGGCAAGCAGGGCGGAAGCGTCCAGTACGACTCTATTCATTTCGCGCGGCCTCGCGGCGTTCGGCAATCAATTCGCCAACCAGAGAGGTGCCCGTCTTCACATACTTGCGGACAAGCCGCTGAGCGCGCTCAATGTTGCGTTTCAAGGTGGTGATACGCAATTCGTCGTCTTGAATCTGCAGGACGACCTCGTCACCAACACGGATGCCCAGCCGTTTGCGAAAAGAAGCAGGAATCACCACGCGCCCGTTCTCGTTGACCCGCATGCGGGTTTTTAACGTCATGTCGTTTCCACCTCTTGTGACGCTATTCTAGCATATGTCACGCAGGATCACAAATGACAGAGTTTTGGAGTTGCGCCGGATCATCGTGTCGCAACCGGACACTCGACGACTTACCTGTTGCTTTCCCAAAGGAAGTGCGGCATCCTCCCTGTTGGAAACCCAAACGGCGGTGCTATGAAACAGGCTTTCTCATGAAACAAAAAGCGGATGTTCTGCAAGGCACGCTGGCGTTGATGGTCCTCAAGACTCTCGATGTCCTCGGGCCACTGCACGGCTATGGAATCGCGCGGCGCATCGAGCAGATCAGCGGTGATCTGCTGGCCGTGAATCAAGGGACTCTGTATCCCGTGCTGTTGAAGCTGGAACAAGAGGGCGCGATCGCCTCCGAGTGGGGAGCCTCCGAGAATAATCGCAGGGCGCGCTTCTATCGCCTGACACGGGAAGGACGCAAGCAGTTGCAGGTTGAGACCAAGGATTGGGAGCAAACGGCAGCGATCATCGGCCGGTTCTTCCAGGCCAAAGCGGAGGATTTGTCATGAGATCTCTGAGGCGGTTCCTCTCGCGTCTATTCAATTCGGCGACCAGGCGGGCACGAGAAGATCGATTGAGGGAGGAGATTGAGGAACACATCGCTCTGCAAACCGAAGAAAATCTTCGCGCCGGCTTATCATCCGTCGAGGCGCGGCGCCAGGCCATGCTGAAGTTCGGCGGCGTGGAGGCGATGAAACAAGACTATCGTGCCGAGCGAGGACTGCTATTCATCGAGAATCTGCTGGGGGATTTGCGAAACGCGGGGCGAACGATTTCGCGCATGCCAGGGCTTGCGGCCGTGATCGTCATTTCGCTGGCCATCGGCATTGGCGTGAATACAACGATCCTTTCCTGGATTCAGACGATCCTGCTGAAACCGTTGCCCGGCGTGAGCGGTGTATCGAGCTTCCTGCTGGTCGAGCCTCGCATGGAGACGGGCGGGTATCCAGGCGCTTCCTGGCTGGAATATCGCGACTTGCAGACACGAGTGCCGGCATTGCGGGACGTCGTGGCTTCTCAGATGGTGCCGTTCAACGTGGGAGAGACGGGCCAGACGGAGCGGACGCACGGACAACTCGTCTCCGGCAATTATTTTTCCGCGCTGGGACTGAAGCCTGCAAGCGGACGATTTATTCGGCCGGAGGAGGCGGAGCGGCCCGGAACCGAGCCGGTCATTGTGATTTCGTATGATTACTGGCAAACGCGGTTTCGCGGCGCGCCGGAGGCTGTCGGACAAAAAGTGCGCGTCAATGAACGCGACCTTACTGTCATCGGCGTGGCGCCCAGGGAATTCCAGGGAACAATGCTCCCCTTGAAGTTTGAACTGTGGGCGCCGGCCACGATGGCGCCTGCGTTGCTCGGCGGAACACGCGACCTCGAAGATCGCAGCACCCGCGCCTTTTCGTTGATCGGAATGTTAAGGCCCGGCGCGACACGCGAGGAAGCGCAGGCCGAGTTCAGTACGGCGATGGCTCAACTTGCGCGCGACTATCCTGAGGCCAGCGCCGGAATTGGCGGTGAGATTCTTCCCTTCTGGGACTCGCCGCGCGGTCCGCAGCGGATGATGATCAGCGGGCTAGCCATCTTGCAAGGCGTTATGCTGCTCCTGCTGTTGGCGGTCTGCGGGAACACGGCAAACCTCATGCTGGCTCGTGGAAGCACGCGGCAGCGAGAGATGGCCGTGCGCGTGGCGCTGGGCGCGGGACGCTGGCGCATTGTCAGCTTGGTGCTCTCGGAAAATATGCTGCTCGCTCTCTTGGGAGCAAGCCTCGGAGCGGCCACGGCGGTTTGGGGCACTACGGCATTGCGCGTGGCGCCCATGATTGGCGCATTTCCGATCCGGTTTCAGACCAGAGTGGATGAACTCACCCTCGCCTTCGCGATGTTGCTCGGTGCCGCGTGCGGTTTGATTTTCAGCGCGGCGCCGGCGGTCCATCTGGCACGGCTGGATCCACAGGACGCGCTTCGCTCCGGTTCCAACACGCCGCCCCGCAGCCGTGCGCGCAAAGTTCTGATGGGCGTGGAAGTCGGACTGGCGATGGTCGTGCTGATCGCGGCGGCGCTGTTCTTGGAGAGTTTTCGCTCGGCACGTCAAACCGATCCGCGATTCCGGCCCGAGGGCGTTTTGCTGGCCGCCTACGACTTAAGCGGACGGAATCCCAACGACGCGTCCGAGCGCGAATTTGCCGCGCGCCTGGTGGAACGGCTGCGCTCCTTGCCGGACGTCGAGGCCGCCGCCATCGCCACGAATGTTCCGCTGGACTTGCATGGAATTCCTGCGCGGCCCTTCACTGTGCAAGGCCGCGTGCGCACGGAGGCGGGGCAGGATAGAGCCATTTCCAACACGGTCACGCCGGGATACTTCAAGGTGATGGCCATCCCGCTTCTTGAGGGAAACGACTTTGCCGAGATGACAGATAAGGCAGCGCCCGCGCAGGCCATCGTCAATGAGGAGTTTGTCCGCCGTTACCTGAATGGCGCGGATGCGATCGGCCGCCGCATACAGACGCCCGGTGGAAGCTTCGCGATCGTAGGCGTGGCCCGCGATTCGGTCTACAACGCTTTCGGCGAGCCCGCGCAGCCGGCGGTGTATTTCTCGTATCGGGATCGTCCACAGGACCAAGGCGAGATTCACCTAAGGACGCGCAGCGGCAATGAAACCGCGCTCACGGCGGAAGCGCGTGCCGTTCTGCGCGATCTCGATCCGATGCTCCCTCTTTACGACGTGCGAACATTCTCCCAGCACATCGAACGTAACATCTACCTTCGCCGGATTCCCGCGCGGATGTTCGTCGTGCTCGGGCCACTCCTGCTCGGCCTCGCGGCAATCGGAATCTACGCCGTGGTTTCTTACGCCGTGGCCAGGCGAACGAGAGAGATTGGCGTGCGGCTGGCCTTCGGGGCCACCAGCGGGCGTGTTGTCCTGCAAATTATTCGCGAGAACTTAGGTGGTATCGCCTGGGGCGCGGCGATGGGATGGATACTTGCGCTCGTGATTTCCGTTCGTGTGATTGCGTTTACGAAGGGCGCGGTCAACCTTCCGGTTTTCCTCGGTGTCCCGGCGATTCTGTTGGGTGTCGCCACACTGGCCTGCTGGATTCCCGCCCGGAGAGCTAGCCGGATTGATCCGATGGCCGCGCTCAGACACGAATAAAAGCAGCGACAGTCGCGGCGGGACAAAAGAAGAGAGGCGCTCGGTAACCTCACAAGCGCCTCCGGCACTGCTTCAACGTAAACCGTACCTCACTGGATCACCTCCTTCTCGGCAGGAACGCCGATATCGACAGGAGTGTCGAGTGATCCGATTATAGCGCGGGATTGGGGAGATATCAGTTTGCAGTTTGGGTTTTTCTCTTCTC
>WNFS01000449.1_pt1 | contig 54039 bp, 44 predicted proteins | sample 5400141 | NCBI WGS metagenome assembly WNFS01 (sample SAMN13153358, study PRJNA577476) | soil metagenome | isolation source: 60 cm saprolite under Madrone tree | place: USA:California | collected 2016-06-14
AGAGTAGGCTCTCACCTGATCCGCGATCTAATGGCGGCAAATGAAGCGTTCGTCGTCATTGAAAGCGATCAGCAGCGCGCTGCTGAGTTCAGCCAGCGCGAAGTCAACGTGCTGGTAGCCGACGCAACGCTGGAAGAAAGTTTGCGCGATGTCGGGGTCGAACATGCGCGCGGGCTGGCGGCCTGTCTGCCCAATGATGCTGACAACGTTTACGTCGTGCTGACGGCGCGCGACTTGAACCCCAATCTGAGAATCGTGGCGCGCGCCGCCGAAGAGCAGGCCGAAGCAAAGTTGTTGCGCGCCGGCGCGAATCACGTAGTTGCGCCGACGATCATCGGCGGGCACAGGATGGCGGTTGCCCTGACCAAACCCGCGGTCAGCGAGTTCATGGATTCGATTACCGCCAACGAGTTGGGCCTGGCATTTGAACAGGTTGAAGTTGACGCCACGTCGTTCCTGGTCGGACAAGAGCTGCGCTCGACTCCGATACGCTCGGAATTGGATGTAGTGATAATCAGCATTCGGCGTCGGGATGGTCAGGTCGTTTTTAATCCGGCCGGTAATGCGACGATCGAAAATGGCGATATCCTGATCGCTATCGGCCAGGTGGAATCTCTGACCAGACTTAACGAGATGGCGCGAGGCATTTCGTAGCGCAAGTTGTTAACTTGAGCGATCTCAGTCAGAACCGCCTGCGGTAGCGGGCGGCTGAATCCGCGACCTACACCTGCGTTGAAATGCAGAGTTCAACCGCCCGCTACCGCAGGCGGTTCTGACCTAAATACTTTGAGAGTCTTAGTCACCGGCGGCAGTGGATATCTAGGCGCGCACGTGCGCCGCTTCTTCAAGGCTGAAGATTTTTCGCGGCGCTCAGAGTTGGACGTGCTCAGCGCGCTGGACGTGACACGCGCCGGGGTCTACGAAGTCGTCATACACCTGGCTGCCCATTTAAGTAAGAATCCCGCCGACGCCGAGAATTGCTTTCGCACAAATATCGAGGGCACGGTCAACCTGTTGCGGCAGATGAAGCCGAACTCGGTGTTCATCTTTGCCTCTACCAAAGATGTTTATGGATCTCACGCGGACGAATTCAATGAAGTGCCGGAGACCTGCAGCACCGATTACGAAAACCACTCTGCCCTGGAATGGTCCAAGCTAATCGCCGAGAGATATGTCGAATACTATGCCGCGCAAAGAAATGTTCGGTCGTGTATTTTTCGTCTCTCGACTGTCTACGCGCGCTCGTCGGAAGGAAATGAGAACGGCTTTGTCACGCATTACGTCGAATCGGTCAAGCGCGGCTGGCCCCTGCGCTTGCCGCTCGAGGGTAAACCGGTGCGCGACATTCTGCACGTGGATGATTTCTCGCGCGCCTGTCGCGCGTTCATCGATTCTTCCGTGACCCGCGGTCTGTATAATCTCGGGGGTGGTGCTGGGAACGCTCTCTCGCTGCGCGAGATAATCGACAAGGTCGCCGAAATCATCCAGTGCAATCCGGTGTTTGACGGAGGCGAGTCTTTGCCGACACCAGTGCCTTTAAATTACATCACGGACCTGAGGCGCGTGCGCGGGGAATTGAATTGGGAGCCGCAAGTTGGGATCGAAGAGGGGCTCAAGAGTCTGATTTGAAGGTTTGGAGCGCGGGCATCCTGCCCGCACTGAGCGCGAAGCTCGAACAAGAGATTGCGAAATTTACATTCAGAGCAAATCCAACGCGTCGTCGTGCGCATCCCCAACTGGGTCGGTGATGCCGTGATCGCGGTGCCCGCCTTGCGCGAGCTGCGACGAGTATTGCCGCAAGCGCACATCACAGTGGTTTCACGTCCGGGCACTGCCGATATTTTTATCGACGCCGATTTTGTCGATGAGGTCTTGGTTTACGATCGCACCGCCGGGCTGGCTGACATTTGGCGACAAGTAAGCGAGTGGCGAAAAAGAAGATTCGATCTCGCACTTTTGTTTCAGAATGCTTTTGAAGCCGCCGCCATCGCTTTCATGGCTCGCGTCCCCACTCGAATCGGTTACGGTACGGAGAGACGCGGCCTGCTGTTGACTGATCCCCTGCTCCCGCCGCCCTGGCGGAACAACAGACACGAGAGCTTTTACTATTTGACGATCGTGGCAGAGTTAGAACGCATCCTGACCGGGCAAACCAGATCAGAGACAACCGAACCCCGTTTCGATTTGAGCGTCTCGGCAACTCGAAAGCAAAAGGCGTTAGGGGTTCTGCGGAAACATGGCGCTAACATGAGCGCGCCGCTGGCAGTGCTCTGCCCGGGATCGATTAACAGTCGCGCGAAGCGCTGGCCGGCGGAACGCTTTGCGGAACTTGCCGACCGTTTGGCAGAGTCTGGATCGACTGTGGCGTTAATAGGCTCTCCGGCTGAATTGGATGTTGCCAAAGAGGTTGGTAAGCACGCTCGCTCCCAACCAATTGTTTTGACTGGGAAGACGACTGTCGCGGAAGCAACGGCAATTATCAGTATCGCCGACGTGTTGATTACCAACGATACCGGACCCGCCCATATTGGCGCGGCGCTCGACACGCCGACCCTGGCAATCTTTGGTCCGACCAACCCGCTGACTACTTATCCAATGTCGGCCAATGCTGAAATCATTCGGCGGACTCCTGAATGCGCGCCGTGTATGCTGCGTGACTGTCCGATCGACCACCGTTGCATGACTGCCATTACACCCACAGACGTGTTCGAGCGCGCGTTAGTTTTAATGGCGCGGCGCGGGGCAGAGGTGATCGCATGAGTCTGGCGAAGATCGTTGGGAGTTTCTCCGGGAAACGCGTTGTCGTAATCGGTGACATCATTGCCGACCAATTTATCTACGGCGAAATCAGCCGCGTGTCCCGCGAAGCGCCTGTCTTTATTCTGCGGCATGAGCATACTGAAACGACTCCCGGCGGCGCCGGCAACTGCGCGGCGAATCTGGCAGCGCTGGGAGCGAACGTCGAGTTGATGTCAGTACTCGGGGGTGATGAGCCGGGTAAGATTCTTTACCGCCAACTTCTCGAGGCGGGTGTCAATTGCGACGGCGTTTCCGTAACCAGCGAACGGCGCACCATCACCAAAGTGCGCGTCCTGGCCGGCCAGATCCACTCGACGCGTCAACAGGTCATCCGCATTGACTATGACAGCGAACCCGATTTCAGTTCGGAACTTCAGGAAGTCCTGCGCGCCGATATTGCCAGAGCCCTACCCGGCGCTGACGCCGTCGTCATTTCTGATTATAACTATGGCGTAGCGGATCCGAAGATTGCCGAATTGGTGCGTAATGCTTTGGGGCCCGCGGTTCCGGTGCTGGTTGATTCTCGCTTTCGGCTTTCCAGCTTTTCCGATTTTACTTCGGCAACGCCAAATGAGGATGAGGTCGAGCAACTTCTGAACGTAGCGCATAACGATCAGGCCGCGTTGGAATCGGCGGCCGAACAGTTGCGACAGCGTCTTGGTTATAAAGCGTTCCTGATCACGCGCGGAGGGAACGGCATGACTTTACTCGAAGCCGAAACTGCGCCGCTGCATATTGACGCTGTTGGTTCACGTCAACCATTGGACGTTACCGGAGCGGGCGACACCGTGATCGCTACTTACGCGTTAGCTTTGGCATCGGGGGCCTCGTTTGCCGACGCGGCTCGCCTGGCAAATTTCGCCGGCGGTCTGGTCGTGATGAAGCGCAGCACGGCGACGGTTAGTAGGGATGAACTGTTTTCGTTAATCACCCAGGTGGAAAGCGAATGACCTTCAATCACGATCCGTCCCCGGCTTGGCCACGAATCGTCGAAAGAAGCGAGCTGGTCAAAATTGTCGAAAAGGAGAGGCTTTCTGGAAAGAGAATAATCTTTGCCAACGGCTGCTTTGATGTATTACACGTCGGCCACGTCAGATACCTGGAAGCGGCCAAAGCGCTCGGCGATCTGTTGATAGTCGGCATTAATTCTGACGAACAGGCCCGCCGATTGAAAGGGGAAGGCCGCCCAGTATTGCCCCAGGACCAGCGGGCTGAAATCATTTCGTCGCTTGCGGCAGTAGACCTGGTCACGATTTTTTCAGAACCCACCGTCACCGAACTTTTGCTTGCCCTTAAGCCGGATATTCACGCGAAGGGCACCGACTATACCGAAGACTCGGTTCCCGAGCGTGATGTGGTACGATCCTACGGCGGACGAGTGGCGATCGTGGGCGACCCGAAAGATCACTCATCGTCTCAAATGATTGAAAAGTTGGCGTAAGCAGTAAGCCTCGAGCAGAGAAATCGGGCGAACTGCTCATTGCTCACTGTCCACTGCCCACCAACTAATGCGCATTCTCATCGTCAAACTCGGCAGCATCGGCGACATCGTGCACACGCTGCCGGCGCTCGCGGCGATGCGCCGAGCCCTGCCCGACGCTGAAATTTCGTGGGTCGTCGAACGCCGATCATCTGAAATATTAAGAGACAACCCGCTTCTGGATCGCCTCATCGAAGTCGACACGAAGGCGCTGAGGCGCGGGCTGATGTCTGGGGAGACGCTGCGGGCACCGCGCCAGCAGTTACGTCTGCTACGCGCCTCCGCCTTCGATCTTGCACTCGATTTCCAGGGGTTATTAAAGTCGTCTTTGGCTGCGCGTCTTTCTCGGGCGCAGCGCGTCTATGGCTTTGCGCGCGACGCCTTGCGCGAGCCTGCCAGCCGGTTCCTCGTTCACCAAACAGTCTCTGTTCCTGCCGGTTCCCATGTGATTCGGAAGAATCTGACATTGGTTAAAGCAGCGCTGGGGATCTCTGTGCCAGATGATCCGGCGGATTTTGAGTTTCCCATCGCCGTTGGCCCGGAGCATAAAATCGAGGCAGAGGAGGCTGCAGCCAGTACGGAAGGTCGATACGCGATTTTGAATCCGGGCGGTGGGTGGCCAACGAAGCTCTGGAGCGCGGACAAGTTCGGCGCATTGGCAGACCAACTCTGGAATCGTTACGGTCTGCACTCGCTGGTGACTTATGGACCCGGAGAAGCAGGGCTGGCAGAACAAGTGTTGTCGGCTTCGAGTTCAGGCAAGGTACAGAGCGCATGTCTATCGCTGAAAGGTTACCTGGCACTGGTTAAGGGCGCTCACGTCTATATCGGCGGTGACACCGGTCCGACGCATTTGGCTATAGCAGCTCGGACACCGGTCGTCGGCCTGTTTGGCCCGACTGAATGGTGGCGAAACGGCAGCCCAAACTCTGACGACATTTGTGTTGAGCGAACGGACATCGACTGCCGCGTCGATTGCCATCGGCGCGCGTGCTCAAAATGGATCTGCATGGACATTGATGTCGAACGGGTCCTGCACGCAGTGACGGATCGTCTGACTCGTGCTGGTCGAACCGCGCCCGTGGAATTAATAACCATTGGCTAAGCCTGGTACATGGATGCAGCGCTGGCGCGTGCCGCTCGGGTTTTTGTGTGCGGCAATTTTCTTTTTGCTTAGCAAACCACGGCCCTTAACCCTGGCGCTCGGTGGTGCGATTGCCTTGCCTGGATTGGTTTTGCGGGCCTGGGCGACTGGTCACCTGAGAAAGAACGATGCCCTGGCGGTGACGGGTCCGTATGCGTACACACGCAATCCCCTCTACCTCGGCAGCTTTCTGATCGGGGTTGGATTTACGATTGCCTCCGGCAGGATCGTTTTAGGATTTGTCTTCGCGGCATTATTTCTGGGCATCTATGTTCCTGTAATGCGCGTCGAATCGGCCACACTCGCGGAATTGTTTGGCGAGAGTTATCAGAGATACTTGAAGGCAGTGCCGCTATTCCTGCCGCGGTTTTCCCCTTATCGCGACCAAACGAAAGACATGGCCAAATTCGACGCGGTACTTTACAAGCGCTATCGCGAGTATCAGGCTGCAATGGGATTGGTAATAGCCTGGGCCCTACTCGCTTTGAAGGCCTTTATTTCAAGCAGACTTTAAAGACCGGGGTCCGTTCTGATATTTAGATCAAAAAAAATCTTACTGGCGCGTCTAATTCTTGCGTCGCTTTTCCCAGCCCTGACTGCCAATGCCATTCCGGGTCAGCAGGCGCAGCGACCGGTAGTTCCCTTTCCCAACGGCGAAGAACTTGTCTATCAAGCAGAACTCAATAGGGGAGTTATGCGCGGCGTTGATGTCGCAGAGTTTCGGTTCCAGGCTGAGATAGAAAGCGTTCCGACGAGAGGTCTGACAACGGATGATCGAATCATTCGCCTGGTCGGGGATGTCGTTAGCAAGGGTTTGTTTCCGCGGATCGCCGGCTTCCGTTTTCATGAACACATCGAATCGACAGTTGATCCAAACCCGTTCACGGTCCTGCGAACCAGCAAACTGGAGGAACAGGGAAAGCGCGTGCGCGTCAGCGAAGCGGTGTTTGATCATCAGGCGCGTAAAGTTACCTGGACCGAGCGCGATCCCAGTCAGACGCAGCCGCCACGCACCAACGCGTTGGAGTTTTCAGAACCCATACAGGACATTCTGACGATGATCTACTTTTTGCGGACGCAGAAACTGGAAGTAGGAAAGATGTTCGACGTCCCGTTGAGCGACTCAGGACGCGTGTCTCGTCTCTCAATGGCGGTCGTGGAACGAAAGGAACTGAACACCGTCCTCGGCCGCGTAAGTACAGTCCGAATCGATCCGGCTTTGTTTGGTGAAAATGGCCTGGTGCGCAGCCGTGGTTCGCTTTCCATCTGGATCACTGATGACAGCCGCCGGCTACCGGTAAAGGCGCAGTTGAAAGTTGACCTGGGCACCTTTGATATCAAACTTAAGCGAGTTAGCTATGGCGAAGCAAGAAGCCTGCGCTAGGACGCATTGACTTACTGAATAGATTCGGTTCCAACAGGAAATCGATCTCATTAGCACCTGGCTTCAGCCAGGTGGCAGACTCTGCTATAACCCTCGTAACCGTTTTAAAACGGTTTCCACTTCTATGCCATCTTTAGGGTTACCTGGCAAAGCCAGGTGCTGATAACACAGGAAACTACCCGCGTCCCCTTGCCAGACATCATCTCGAATAATCCACCCCTGATAATCGGCCACCGCGGCGCTTCGGCTCTGACTCCGGAAAATACTCTGGGTGCTTTCAAAAGAGCGCTGATCGATGGCGCTGCCGGAGTTGAGTTGGACGTACGCCTGGCCAGCGACGGCGTCCCGGTTGTCATTCACGATGCTACACTCCGGCGAACCGGACTGCGCGAGGGAATCGTTGCGAAGCTGACTTCAAAAGAACTGGGCCAGATGGACGTGGGCAGTTGGTTCAATTCCAATCATCCCCGTCTCGCTCGACGCGAATACTGCCGCCAGGTTGTCCCGACCCTGGATCAAGTCTTCGATCTCTTCACAAAGCGTTCTACAGGTGCGGCGCTCATCTATGTCGAGATGAAAACCGACAAAGCGGAGGCTACGCAGGTTGAACTTGCCAGAGAGGTGGTTCAACTCGTCAACAATCGCGAGCTTCGCAACCGCGTCGTTGTTGTAAGTTTCAATCTAAAAGCACTCGCCGAAATCAAGCGGATTGATTCTGGTATTGGCACCGGGGCCTTATTCGAGCCTCGGCGCAATCCAGTGAAAACAATCCGGAAACATCCAATGATTACTGCCACTTTGGATTGTGGCGCAGACCAGATTCTCTTGCACCGCCTGATCGCGACCAGGCGCTTGGTTGATTTGGCAGCCGAAAGCAAGTTACGTAGTGTGGTCTGGACCGTCGACGACCCAAAATGGATGCGACGCGGCGCACGTTTCGGCATTCACGCTTTGATCACGAACAATCCAGCGGAAATGATAGCGACAATGATCCCACACTAGTCCCGACGTGCGAATCGATCACGTCTCATGTATCATCGTCCGTCTCGTTAGTCTCGTTCTTATTTCTCGGAGGTAAATTGTAAGGATGCCGGTACAGAAGGGCGCGGAGATCGCGCCGGCGAAAGGTAAGCTTGGTGTGTTGTTGGTCGGACTTGGCGCGGTCAGTACGACCTTTATTGCCGGCGTTGAGGCAATTAAGCAAGGACTGGCTGAGCCAATAGGCAGCTTGACGCAGATGGGAACCGTGCGTCTGGGAAGACGCACCGACAACCGCGTTCCGGCAATTAAGGATTTTGTCCCACTGGCCAGGCTGGAAGATCTGGTGTTTGGCGCCTGGGACATTTTCCCGGATTCCGCATTTGAAGCGGCGAGCCACGCCGGCGTGCTGGAAAAAGAATTACTCTTAAAATTGCGCAAACCCCTGCAGAAGATCAAGCCGATGAAAGCCGTCTTCGATCAAAACTATGTGAAACGTTTGACGGGCGCGAATGTCAAAAACGGTAAGAACAAGCTTCAGCTCGCGCAGCAGCTGATCGACGAGATAGCCGATTTCAAAAAGAAGAACAAGTGCGATCGGCTGGTAATGATCTGGGCGGCTTCAACTGAAATCTTTATGAAGCCCCACGCGGTGCATCGCAACTTGAAATCGTTTGAGCAGGGAATGCGCGAAAACCACAAGGCCATTCCTCCATCTATGGTTTACGCTTACGCAGCGCTCAAATCAGGAATTCCCTTCGCTAACGGCGCGCCCAACCTGACCGTGGACGTCCCGGCGCTGATGGATCTAGCGAACGAGAAAGGCCTGGCCGTTTGCGGCAAAGACTTCAAGACCGGACAGACGCTGATGAAAACCATCCTTGCTCCTGGCCTGAAGTCGCGGATGCTGGGATTGCACGGCTGGTACTCTACAAACATTCTGGGCAATCGGGATGGTGAGGTTTTGGATGATCCCGAGTCGTTTAAGACCAAGGAGGAATCCAAGCTCTCGGTGCTTGAGTACATCCTGCAGCCTGACGTCTACCCGCAGCTCTACAAAGACTTTTCACACGTCGTCCGCATCAACTATTACCCGCCGCGCGGAGACAACAAAGAGGGATGGGACAACATCGACATCTTTGGCTGGCTCGGCTACAAGATGCAGATAAAAATTGATTTTCTTTGCCGCGATTCGATCCTGGCAGCGCCCATTGTGCTCGATTTGGCCCTCTTCCTCGATCTGGCTCAGCGTACGGGGATGAAGGGGGTGCAGGAATGGTTGTCGTTCTATTTCAAGTCACCCATGACCGCACCCGGTTTGTATCCCGAACACGATATCTTTATCCAGCTGATGAAACTGAAGAACACTCTGCGCCATCTTAGGGGCGAAGATTTGATTACTCATCTGGGCCTTGAGTATTACGACTGACGTCCAAACGTCGTTCAGACATTGGGCGAAGCTGCTCCAAAGACTTGCGCCTCGCAACTCCTCCAAACAACGTTAATGCGTTTCGCCCGTCCCTTTGTGTCTCCAACGTTTTGAGCCAGGTCCGACTCATTCCGTGCAATCTGTTCGACTACTCCTAAGAGGCCTGCGTGAAGCGCAACAAAATGTCAGGCCGTTTCTGCCGCGAAATGTCACGTATGTACTTTTGACGTAACATCGCCCACCGCAACTTCGTTCGGATCTACCCGAATATTTTGGGTGACATTTCTATCCGAGTCGTATATATAGCGTGTGCGGAAATTAAGACCGCGGTTTAGCTTGGCTTTTTCGAAAAGGAAACGCCAAGGCTCTGAGCCGCATCAATTGACCGAGCGGATCGCTCTTTGCATATGGGACGAATTGGAGGATCCCGAGCGGCGAAGTAACCGTTATATACAAAGCGCCGCGGCAAGGAGAAACAACCATGATTGCCGAATTGAAAAAAGACGAGATGGAACCCCTGGAAAAGCAAACCAGCGAAACGGTTTTTCTTGACCCTGATCAGAAAAGCCCCCGGGCTCAGGATTTTGAAGAGCGGCTGGGCGCGCGTATTGTGGGCCAGGAGCGTGCCGTGCGCCGTGTGAGCGGCCTCTATCAGATATTTCTGGCCGGCATGAATCCGCCCAACCGTCCGATCGGCACGATGTTGTTCCTCGGTCCTACCGGATCAGGAAAAACGCGCGTAATCGAAGCGGCGGCAGAGGTTCTATTTGCGGATCCCAATGGAGTCGTGAAGATCGACTGCGCGGAATTTCAACATTCACATGAAATCGCCAAGCTGATCGGTTCCCCTCCAGGATACCTGGGTCACCGCGAAACATCTCCGATGTTGACGCAGGAAAACCTCGACCGGATGCACAACGAAGAGCTGAAGGTCACTCTGATCCTGTTTGACGAAATTGAAAAGGCTTCGGACGCTCTCTGGCAGCTTCTGCTGGGTATTCTCGACAAGGCCACTTTGACCCTCGGGGACAACCGACGCGTGGACTTTTCCAAGTGCATGGTAGTCATGACGTCGAATCTCGGCGCTCGCGAAATGTCTGAGCTGATTTCCGGCGGTATCGGATTCGCCCCGGGTAAGGGCGCGAAGAATCATGACTCGGAAGTGGATCAGAAGATCTATCGCACCGCGGTGGAAGCCGCCCGGCGTAAATTCTCGCCAGAGTTCATGAACCGAATCGACAAAGTCGTGGTGTTCCGTTCTTTGAAAGAGCATCACCTGCGTGCGATTCTCGATCTCGAACTGCAGTCGGTGCAGGACCGCATAATGATGTCCGCGGGAACCAAGTTTGTCTTCCAGTGCACTGACGCGGCGAAAGACATGTTGTTGCAGGAGGGCATCGATTACAAGTATGGCGCGCGCCACTTGAAACGAGCAATCGAGCGCTTTCTCGTTTATCCGTTGTCGAATTTAGTCGCAACAGGGCAAATCGGTTTGGGCGACCTGGTGCAAGTCGACCTCGGCACCGTTGCGGGCAAGTTGACCTTCTCCAAGAAATCGGGCGGGGCATTAATCCACGAAGTTCCCGCCGCAGTTCCGGACGAGGAGCCTTTAGCAGCCCGGTCAGGCAGCGTCGGCGTTCCCATCCCGCAGGTGAAGGAAAGTAAGGCGGCACGAAAGGGCCAGGGTCGCGGCGAAAAAACCGAAAGCTAAACCAACCTCGCTGACCTTAGTTCGAAACAAACAGAGGGCACCGGAGCAAGTCTTCGGCGCCCTCTTATTTTTTTAGTTCTCAGTTTAGTCTTTCATTCTTCCGCTTGCACAAAAAACGATCCACGAAATCACACCAAAACCTCACGAACAATTGCAGGTTCGCTTCGTGTATTTTCGTGGATCGTTTTACTCGGAGGGCGGAATCTCAAAATAAGACACTATCGAAGTTGGTCGTCAACGCTGTATTCAATTCTTAGTAGCCGTCAGCCGGCGCAGTGCATCCCGCGCAGCCTGGGACAAATAAGGATCACTCGAAGTGAATGCTGCCTGAAGAGCCGGGACAGCGGAAGGATCGCCGATTAATCCCAGCGCGGCAGCCGCTTCACGTCTTACGTCATTATCGTTGGCCTCGTTTGTCAGGGTCGCGATGAGGACGCCGACGCCGGAACGGCTTTTGATCTGTCCCAGCGAGCGGGCCGCCGCCCGCCTTACGAACTCATTCGACTCCGCTTTTGATTTCTTCTTTTTCTCGGATTGCCCGGTAAGAACCTCCGAGAGAGATTGAACTGACGACTCTTTTCCGATCTCGCCCAACGCTACTGCGGCAGCGGCTTGTACACTTGTTTCTTTATCGTTAAGCAGGACGCTCTCAAGGGCCGGCGCCGCGGTATGGCTATGAGTTTCGCCCAGCGCATATGCCGTCTCGCGACGAACAAACTCTAATTTATCCTGCAATAGCGGCACCAGAAGCGTGGCAGCCTCAGCTTGCGGAAGAGCGAGGATGGCATGCGTAGCCGCGACTCGAACCATCGGTGCCACATCAGTCAGCCCCGCCGCGGCGATGCGCGACGCATCGGGCCGCTTTAAGTTACCCAGCCGCATTAGAGCGTCGCGACGCTCTTCGATGTCCTCCGATTTCAAACGCTGGCGCTGCCGCTCGAGCTCGCGCTGTATCGGCGTAAGCTGTTGCTTGCTTTGCTCAGCGAGCAAATACCAGGTGGCGGTTGGGCCAAGGCTAAACAGCGCTGCAAGCAGGCCAAGGGATGCTGCCTTAAAGAGCAAACGGATCTGCGGAATCATCTTTAGAAACAATCTCATGTGACGCAACATACCCGACCCTGCGGCGGACTTCAACCAGTATCAATCCGCGAAGCTATGGCGTGCAGCGTGTCGATAATCAAAACCGCGATCGGAGGATAGAAGAGCAGATCTGAAATCACCAGGGCAGTCGGAGAGAACCCGCCAATCGCGGACACCGTGGTGTGATGCCGGAACAGTAGAGTCAAATCCGCAAAGAAATCCTGTGCGTGCCAGCCGATAAAGAGTCCCACGCCGAGGCTAATCATATAACCACCAAGCAGGAAAGCGTACGCCGAAAATCGAGTGAACGGTTGATCCGGCTCACTTTCTTCGCGCGTGATCGAGTAATTGACGTCGTCAGGTTTGTATGTGTAATGCGCGATGTATTCGCGCAGGCGGCGGATCAAATGCCAGACACCCATCATAAAGAGCGTCACCAGAATCGCCTTGCCCGCGACACCGAACGACTCCCACAGCGGCGGCTTAATCATCGCCACAAAGAAAGTCGAAAGAAAAAGCGAAACGGTAGTGAAGACGGCGCGCTGACGCTCCATGTTTTCGCGCCGATCAGTCTCGAGTATTTGATTGACGACGCGGTCCCAGCGAGCCTGGGCTGCTATGTTGCCGGCGCGTTTTGCGTGGGGGTTGTTGTCCAATCCGAGAAAAGGAAACACACTGGGACCTTGATCGAGCTGCTGATCATGGAACGCTCGTTCCTGAGGATCGATCAGAGTGTGGTAAGCCAGAGACAGGAGTGCGAACTCGCGGGCTGCCTTTTCTGACCCTCGATTCACGTCGGGGTGACGCTTCCGGGCAAGCTTCCGGTAAGCGGATTTGATCTCGGTAGCGGTCGCGCTCCGCTTGACGCCCAGAACGTGATAGTAGTCGGTCATTGCAAGGGGGCAATGTAACGAGGATCACGGTGGTGCCACAGTGATGACTCGTCTCCCATTCGCGCGCGATTTTAGCACTTCCGGAATGGTGAGAGCGAGCCGTTTATGGTGCCTTAGTTGCTTTGTGCGCTTAGCGGGGAGGCACAACACTGTGATGATGCTGGTGAGGTGGCGAGGTCAGTACCGGAAGCGGTAGCGACCGCGTCGCTCTCACCGCGATGATCAACATAGCGAGGGTGGCAACCCGGTCGCTACCGCGCCCGGTATTGACCTCCTCTTGATCAACTCCCGTTCTGGCGGGCGGAACTTTCAATGAATTCGATCAGCGTCCGCACGGCGACGCCCGTCGGACCCTTGGATCGATAAGGCTGAGCAGTGTCACCCCAGGCGGTACCCGCAATATCGAGATGAGCCCAGGATGTGTCTTCCGCGAATTCCTTCAGAAAGGCGGCCGCGGTAATAGTGCCGGCCTTCTTGCCACCGACATTCTTAATATCGGCAATATCACTCTTGATCTGATTCGTGTATTCACTGTCCAATGGCAACTGCCAGAACTTTTCGCCAACTTTCTTCCCGGCTTCGATCACCTGGTCGATTAGAGTCTGGTCCGTGCCAAGGATGGCGGTGTTGACGTCGCCGAGCGCAATTGAAACGGCGCCAGTCAGCGTCGCCATATCGATGATCTGGGTGGCTCCGAGCTTCTTTGCATAGGCAATCGCGTCCGCCAGCACAAGCCGGCCCTCGGCATCGGTGTTGATAACTTCGATAGTCTTGCCGGTCATCGCTTTCAAGATATCGCCTGGCTTGGTCGCTTTTCCCGAGGGCAGATTCTCTGAGCAAGGAGCTACCCCAAGCACCGAAATCGATGGCTTCAACTGAGCGATCGCCTGCATTGCGCCGATGACCGTGGCGGCGCCGGTCATGTCGTACTTCATCAATTCCATGTTCTCGCCCGGCTTCAGAGAGATGCCGCCCGAGTCAAACGTGATCCCCTTCCCGACCAGAGCCAGCAGCCCTTTCTGCCGGCCAGCCTTGCGCGGCTGGTACTTCATGACGATCAGCTTTGGTGGTTCATCTGATCCGCGAGAGACACCCAGCAGCGATCCCATTCCCAACTTTTCCATCTGCCGTTGCTCGAGCACATCGATACTGAGTCCGAACTCTTTCGCCACCTTCTGTGCCCGGGCGGCCAGGATGGTCGGCGTCAGATAACCGCCGGGCTCGTTCGCGAGGTCGCGGGTAAAGTTCGCAGCTTGGCCGATGATCCGTCCGCGTTCAGCGCCCTGTTGCAAAGCCTTCTTGTCGCCGCCCTCAATTACCAGCGTGATTTGGTCGAGCTCACGCTCCTCTTTGTCTTTCGTCCGATACTTATCAGGTTCAAACAGTCCCATGATCGCGCCTACCATTGCGGTCTGCGCCACTTTTCCCGCGTCGTCGTCCGCGCGAGGTGCGATCGCAATCGACCTGGCATTCTTGCTTCGGAGAAAACGCGACGCGGTTCCGGCCATGCGGCTTATCTGCGCTGCCTTGTACGCGTCACGTTCACCGCAACCGATCAAGAGCAAGCGGCCGGCTTTTAGTCCTTTGCCTGACAAAAGGAAATAAGCAGTTTCGCCCGGTTTCGCAGCGAATTCTTCTGTTTGAATCACCCTGCTAATCAAACCGCCAGTGGCTTCATCCAGGGTCTTCAAGAGTCCTGCGCTGACTTTTTCGTCTTTGAAAACTGCCACCGCCAGCGCTTGCGCGTCGACGTCCCTGCATAGTTGCGAACTTCCAATTGCTTCCATTCGAGCGGTCTCCTGCCTTATCGATTTCGTTCTTTCAGCTGCGCCTGAGTCTCGCGGTCCACGATGCGCCGCAGTTCAGTTTCGCGCTTATCGTACAACTTCTTGCCCTTTGCGACTCCCACTTCGAATTTGATCTTGCGTCCCTTCAGATAGACGCGAGTAACCACCAGGGTCATTCCCTGTGTCGAAGCGGCTTCATCCAGCTTGTCAATTTCGCGTCGATGAAGCAGCAACTTGCGGGTGCGCAAGGGCTCGTGATTCGCAAGGTTGCCGTGTGTATACGGCGAGATGTGGGCATCGAACAACCACGCCTCGCCCTCACGAACCCCCACGTACGACTCTTTTAACTGGATGCGGCCGTCGAGGACACTTTTGACTTCAGTTCCCACAAGCGCCGCACCGGCCTCGTACTTTGCCGAGATATGATAGTTGTGGAACGCCGCGCGGTTCGTCGCCAGGACTTTTTCTTCCGTCGCCGCTGTCATTATCAAGTTGTGCTAAACGAGACCTGACTATAACAAGCAAGTGAACCGGGAACAAGCAGCGTACTGGTGCAACCCATTTCGCAGCGTGCGCGAGCGGTCAGAACCGGGAGCGGTAGCGACCGGGTCCGGCACTCAACCGTGAACTGCGAGTTTTTCTGCAGACGAAAGAGTAGATTGCGAGTTGAGTGAACGATCCGGTCGCTACCGCTCACGGTTCTGTAACCAGCGATTCTTCAGCAACACCACCGACGAGTGGACCCATTTTAAGAGAATGCCTTGCCCAGTAAGACCGATCCACGAAATCACACGAAGCCGCGCCTTCATCCGATTTCTTGTTCATTCGCGGATCGTTTTTGTGCCAGTGGAACAAAGCGACTCGAACCAACCAGGAGAACCATCAACGGCTGCGGCTGCGTTTACTTCGAGTGGTTCACATTTGCTGATATTCTCCACCTCGAATCCAAATGCGCGTTCCAATAAATCCTCGAACCCTCTGGCCGACACTCAGTCTGGTTTCAGGAATCCCCCGAATAGCCGGAGCTTTCTTTCTGCCCAACGCTTTCGGCGACGCTTACGTTTACATTCGCGTGATCGGCGAGATGAGCACGAAAATGTCGAATGGAACGTTTGCCTTGACTGACCTCTATGGATTCTGGCTGCCGCTATACCAGGTCATTGCAGGTGTCGCGAACATCTTCATACGGAATGGGTTCTATGCGGGAAAGATTGTGGCCGCACTCTTCGGAATTGGATCATGTCTGCTCATTTACGGCATTACCCTGCGCTTGACGGCGAGTCACGTAGCAGCGCTGCTCGGATTTCTGCTGATCGCTTTGAATCCTCTCCACATTACCTACTCAGCCTCAGCGATGACCGACGTGCCGCATGCGTTTTTCGTTTTGGCCAGTCTCTATTTTGTTCTACAGCGAGGTTGGGTACTCGCGGCCATCTTTGCCGCCCTCGCCGGACTGACGCGTGTCGAAAGCTGGATGTTGCTGGCCCTGATTCCGGCGATCCAGCTCATAAGGGAACGTCGTATTTCGATCGCCGCACTCTTTATCCTCGCTCTTCCGCCACTGTTCTGGTTTTACATTTCGTGGAAGGCGACGGGCAACTGGCTAGCCTGTTTTGTAGCACGCCAGCAATATCACGATTGGCTGCTGGTAATGAATCCCGCGCTGGCTCACTTCTCTTTGGCGAGTGGTCTACGTGACAGCGCGATTCTAATAATTTCGACAGGTATTGCGGTGATGATTTCCGCGTTCGTCGCTGGTTGGATTCTTCTGAAGAGTTTCCACCTCAGTTTGTTCAGACTGGGTCTGCCTCAGGATTTACGGAGCATTCTGGCGCCGTTGGTTTTATTCTTCGCTTTCCTCATTCTGCTGTTGACGGCTTATCTGACGCATCAGCAGCCAATGATTTTTCCTCGTTATGGGTTGATCCTCTTCAGCCTTGGCATTCCGATTCTGATATGGACAACCCTGAGATTGACACAGCAAAAGCCGTTGTGGGCGCGGCGCATTTTGGTATCGGTAATCGCGCTCTGCGTTTTTGATGCGAGCGTCCAGCTGGTTGGCTCAGTCGGGTCGCTGAACCAGACAGCCGCCCAGCGCGCCGTGGGCGATTATCTTCACGCCCACTTCGATCCTAATTCAAATGCCACCGTCTTTAGCGACGAAGGTACCGCGACAGTGATGTCCGGAATCCCGGAAGAAAAGTTTCTAACGTCATCTGACGCGCCCCGCGACCGCGCCGGCTTCGTGGCCTTTCTAAAAGAGAAGCACGTCGAGTATCTGGTGTTTGTTAACAAGATTGATTCGACGCCGGCGAAACTTTTTCCGGAATTGAAGACCGGAACAACTACTGAGACGTTCGAACCCGTAGTGCATAGCCGTTCAAAATTTCTGCGCATGGATATCTGGCTGTACCGCGTTCGTTGATGGATAGTAGCCCAGCCGTCGCGAGCCGCAGAGCGGGCTATATGAAGTACGCTGACTTGTCAACGCTTTCAAACGCGGCGACTTGTCGCCGCACTCCAATCAACAGCTTCCTCAGGACGAGCCTTGTAACTCATCACGCTGAAAGCGTGAAATAAAATAGCCTAGGGTAGAGCGCGCAGCGCGCCGCCCCAGGATCACGGCGAGTTGCGTCGCCTGTTGTATGAACAGGGACCAGCATTGGAAGCCGCAATTCTGTTAGCTCTCCGGATTCTGGGCTTCGTAGCCGAACCGTTTAAGAACTCGGAATCTGAGTTTGATGCTGTCTTCATCAGTGCCGAAGGACGCTTCTTGGGAGAAGCTGAAGGCAAGGACAACAAAGCAATCAACGTTGACAAGCTGCGCCAATTGGAAATGAACGTACAGGAGGATTTTGCTCGCGAGGACATTGACGAATACGCTCGCGGTGTCCTATTCGGCAATGCGTATCGTCTTAAATCACCGGGCGAGCGCACCGGAGATTGGTTCACAGAAAAGTGCTTGAAGGCTGCGGCAAGATCCGGTACCGCACTAGTTCGAACAAACGATCTCTTCTTTGCCGCAAAAGCGGTCAAGGAAACAGGAGATCAAGAATATGCACTCGCGTGTCGCGAGTCTCTATTAAGCCAAGGGGGCAAGGTGGTGGAGTTTCCAATGCTTCCCATTCAGGTTCAACCTGTAGACGAACAGTCGAAACCGGCGCGCGCCGTGGGAACATAACAAATCAAATCAACCTTCTCCTCAACATATCCAACGCAGCCTGCGAAGCCCGCCACCGAATCAACTCCCGATCCCCAGGTAAAACAAAACGCTTGTGTTCAGTGTGCGCGTCGTCGGCGAGCGCGATGAAAACCAAACCAACCGGCTTTTCTTCCGTGCCTCCCTCCGGACCGGCAATACCGGTCACGGCCAATCCGAAATCAGTCTTGGCGCGATGACGTACACCACGCGCCATGTCGCGCGCCACCTGTTGACTGACCGCGCCGAATTCGCGAATCAATTTCTTGTCGACTCCGAGCAGGCGCGTCTTTGATTCGTTTGCATAGGTCACCAGGCCTTCGATGAAATACTTTGACGATCCGGGCACATTGGTGAGCCGCTCAGCAATCAAACCGCCGGTGCAGCTCTCCGCCACCGCGAGGGTAAAGCCGGAGATCGCCAGACTTCGCCCCACGACCTCTTCCATCTTTTCGCCGCGAAATGAAAAGACCGCGTTTCCCAACTCCGTTTCGATCTTCAGTGAAAGATCATTCAGCAGCGCCTCGGCATCCGCTTCCGTTCTTCCATGAGCGCGGAGATGAACTTCGATCTCGCTGCTGTTGAAAAGGATTGTCGTTTGCGGATTTTCGTACTTGGAATAGATGGGCGCGATCCTTTCATCGACGGCTGATTCGCCCATCCCCGCCACCCGCAGCACGCGACGCGCGAACCGGATATCTCCAGCCAGCTTTTCCAGACGCGACGCGACGTGATTCTCGAACATCGGCTTCAGCTCACGCGGCGGGCCGGGAAATAAAGCAACGGCACAACCTTCGTGCTCCAGATAAAGACCTGGCGCGCTACCGTTGGGATTTGGCAGCACCTCGGCGCCGTCGATCACCATCGCCTGCCGAGAGTTTCGCTCAGGCATATTGACGCCGAAACTCTTAAACCGATCACGCAGTTCCGCGAGTATGGATTCATTCAGCGTCAGCCGGCGCTTCAGAGCGCGCGCGACCACCTTACGGGTGATGTCATCTTCCGTCGGGCCGAGCCCGCCCGTGCTAATAACCACGCGGGAACGCTTCACTGCATCCTTGACGACTTCTTCGAGGCGTGCATCATCATCGCCGACAACCGTCTTGAGCTTCACATCGATGCCCATGCGATTCAGTTGTTCAGTCAGCCAAAGACTATTCGTATCGGTACGATCAGAAGCGAGAAGCTCGGAACCGATGGCGATGATTTCAGCTGATAGCATAGGCGATGATTATTACCACAGAGGACACGGAGGAGAAAACGCAGACGAAGGATCGGTACAGAACCGGGAGCGGACCGGGGTCCCCACGCGGGCAGCCCGCGTGGGGTGGTGGATGCGACCGGAACAAAGACTCAACATTCGCCGCAACTAAGATCGCTTCACAGATAGGAGGATTTGTCACCAAGGGGGTTTCCAACCGCAATAATGAGTTGAGTCTTTATTCCGGTCGCTATCCTCTCGGTTCTGTACCAAGGCTATGTAGTGTGCTGTTCTTGTCGATTCTTCTCCAAGTCGCTTATAGTCAACCTTTTTCGAAGAGGAAAATATGCCACCTAAGCAATCCTATTACATCATAGCGCTGCCCGGTGATGGTATCGGGCCCGAGGTCTTATCGTGTGCCCTCAAAGTCTTGAACACCGCCGGCTATTTATCTCAAATCGATTTTCAAGTCGAAGAGATTCCGTGCGGCGGCCATTACTACGCCGCGCACGAGACCGAATGGCCCGAGGGTTCTTTTGATAAGTGCGAACAGGCGGACGCGATCCTACTCGGCGCAGTTGGACACGAAGTTGACGGCAAAACAGTTTTTACCAAGCCGGGCAAGCCCTATCCCGAACCGCAGCTGGCTGGGTTCGCCCAGGTAATTCTCAACAGACAAAAGCTTGGTCTGTACGCGAATGTCCGTCCGGTAAGACTTTACCCCGGCGTTAAGCACAAGATCCACGGCGAATTGAAGCAGGTATGGGACGCGGGCAAAGTCGACTATGTCGTGATCCGCGAGAACACCGAAGATGCCTATACGGGCGAAACGAATTCGATTCCGGACGGACAAGTAACGCCGATCCGAATCACACGCACCGCCACTGAACGCGTCGCGCGCTACGCGTTCAATCTGGCGCGACGACGTCGCAAGCTAAACAAGGTGACGTGCGTTGACAAGTCAAACATCATCGGCGCGCACCGCTTTTTTCGCGATGTGTTCCGCGAGGTCGGCGCCCGCGAGTTCCCTGACCTTGCGCTCGACTACGCTTACGTGGATGCCTTCTGCCAATGGCAGATTCGCAACCCCGAATGGTACGACGTCGTGGTAGGTCCGAATCTTGTGGGGGACATCATCAGCGACAACGGCGCCACGACTGCGGGCGGTTTGGGGCTTGCGGTCGGCGGCAATATCGGTGATGAGCACGCAATGTTTGAGCCGATTCACGGCAGCGCGCCGAAACACGCAGGCAGGGACAAGGCTAATCCCCTGGCGGCAATTCTGGCCGTGCAGATGATGCTGGACTGGCTCGGAACGCGATATGAAGATTCGCGTCTGCACAATGCCGCGCAGCAAGTCGAAGCTGCGGTGGCGGCGCTCCTCAGCGAGGGTAAAACATTAACCTATGATTTGATCGGGGCGGCAAACGCGTCACGCTGCAGCGAAGTGGGGGCCGCGGTGGAAGAAAAGCTGCGGACGATGGCTTGATATTCGAGGTCCTCTCCTAATCGCACGAGAAATGCAAGGGAGCGGCGTTGCCGTCGGATGTGCGGAGAGGCTTTGCCTTTCCAAGTCTTAGATACAACTATCGCGTTGACGAGGCTTACTCTCGGCAACGCGATAATACTGATCCACCTAAGATCGGAAGGCCAAAGACCTTCCGCACATCAGGTGGCCAAACCGCAAAACTACTTCGGTTTATTCGCCAGACGCTCTTCAATTTTCGGTAAGCTGGCAATTACAGCGTCGCCGACTGTCTTCAAACTCTTTGCCGAGATCTTATCCAGGGTATCTTCCCTGGTGTGCCAGTACTCATACGAGCTCAGTTGAATGATGTCGATTGATTCGACCCCAGCCTTGAGGAACGGCCCGTGATCGTCATCGCCGACGCCTTCAAGCGAATCGACAAATACATTGCCGTATCCCAGTTGCTTCCCGGTCTGCCAGACAATGTCAGTGAGCCAGGCCGAGCCCAGATCGGCGCGCCCGAGACGCAGATTTTTGTAACCCATCATGTCCAAAAGGATCATAGCCCGTACCCGCTTCAGCTCGTTCTTCTCCACCAGTTGCGCCACGTAACGGCGACTGCCATAGGTATGATCCGGCAGAGGTGTCCTGGGATCAGCCGGATTCGGGTTGTGACATTCGTCCCAATCAAAACAAAACGCCTCTTCACCATCAAAGAAGACAAACCAGTAGGTCATTTTCGGCTTCTGTTTGCTCGCTGCTAATACGCGTGCAATTTCCATGAGCGCACCAGTCGAAGAACCACCATCATTGGCGCCCACAAACTTGATGTCCTTAAAATATTTGGTGTCGTAATGGCTGGAAATAATGATCACATCGTTAGATTCGCCCGGCAGCTCGGCGGTAACGTTGATCATTTTCCGGTCCCCAATCGGCGTGGTCGCGTGAAATTCATCAGTCGTGACATTCAACCCGTACGACTTCAACTGTTCAATCATGTAGTTACGCGTTTTGTCGAGTTCAGCCGAGCCCGCCGGCCGAGGCCCGAACTCAACTTGCTTGCGCACCTGTTCGAATGCTCGATCGCCGTCGAAGTCGGACTTTGCCGGAGGTGCGGGTGCAGATGGCGTCGTCGAACTGTCCGCAGGCTTGTTAGTGTTGCTGGGACACCCCAGCAGCATCAACGGCACGAGCAGGAGAAAAGCCAGGGCCAAAAAGCGGGTTGAATTCTTTAAGGGTTCGTTTACCGCAATGTCATTAGTCATGGTCTCTGAATCAGAATGCTCAGACTGTCTTTTCCTTTTCCGATCCAGCGGCCCGATCGCACTTCGTTGGGTCATCCGACAGGACGCTGTCAAAGATTTTCTTGCCGAGCGTAGCGGAAGCGTTTGCGATCTTGTCGAAAGCCTCGGTCACGGCGACCATTTCCAACTCCATCAGAGTCGCAATCTTACGATCGAAGGGTAGTTCGCTGAATTCCTGGCGCAGGTCGCGCGTATTCTCTTCGGCGCTGTTGGACGTTTTGGATTCTGTATTCATGGTTGCTTCCTTTTGTCCTAATTATAAGTGGCGCGCCGCGGCCCGAACTTTGGGTCGACTTGCACCATCAGATTTCTTTTCGTGTCCTGCGCGACGGCAGTCGGCACAGACGCCAATCATACGCAGCAGGTGTTCCGTCAGTTCAAACTTATACTTGGCCGCCATGGCATCCTGGATGGCTTCAAGTTCCGGCGAATAGAACTCGATGATTTTCCCACACCCTGAACAGATCATGTGATCGTGGTGCTCGTGCTTGTAATTGTGTTCATAGTGCGCGCGCCCATCGCCGAAGCGGACCTCGCGCGCCAAACCGGCTTCAGTCAAAAGTCTAAGCGTGCGGTACACCGTGGTTTGGCCCACAGTAGGATCCTGTTCATGCACCAGGCGGTAAAGATCCTCGCCAGAGACATGGCCTTCGGTGCGCAGGAAAACATCGAGGATGAGATCGCGCTGCGCCGTGCGCTTCAGACCCTGCTTCTGAATGTGTTTGAGGAAAACTTCCTGCTCTTCAGTCATCAATGTTTCGGCGACAGCGGATTCGTTTGAGAAGACGAGGGCATTCTACACCCTGCGCGAAGCTCAAAGAAATTGGTTCGCCCGGCGCGCACCTGTTTCGGCGGCGTCGCCGGCATCGGGTACCAGACTACATTGATTGCTGCTTTACTGTTTCCTGCCTGCCGATTACTGGTTTATATTGTCTTTTCACGAAGTGCCGGGGTGGCGAAATGGCAGACGCTACGGACTTAAAATCCGTTGACCGTAAGGTCGTGTGGGTTCGACTCCCACCCTCGGCACCAATACTAATCTCACTGTTTCAATCATTTGCGGTTCGGTTTCCGTCTGGTTGCGCCAACAGCGTCATGGGTCTTGGGTAAAGGATGACGCTAAGATGACGTGCCTCTAACTCGCCCTTCGTGCGAATTCGATAACTTCGCCTCTTGGTGTCGCGAGTTTGTCAACTGCACTTTGGATCACATCCGTCATTCCATGAGCGTACCCAGCCGTGACTCCAATTGACGAGTGCCCTAACAACTGCATGATGTCGAGTTCATGCACTCCCTGACCACGCAAGCGCGTGGCGAAGGTATGTCTCAGATCGTGCCACGTCAGACCACCCGCCTTCGTCTGACCAAATGTAACTTCGCCTGCCTCACAGCCCTTCTCAAAACCGCGTCTAATCGTGACTGAGCTAACGCCATTTCGTGCCAGCGAAAAAACTAATTCACCCCCAGAGGCGTCCTGAACTGCCTCTGAAAGAACGGTGCGAACCAACGGGTTCATTGGAATGATCCGAGGCTTTCTGTTCTTACTCTTAACTACTAACAGCCAGTTTGGAGGTATCTCAACATCCCGCCCATTGACTGCATAGAATTTGGGAACGTTACTGAAATTGACATGATCGACTGTCAGACGAAGCAATTCCGACTTCCTCAATCCAGTGCCAATTGAAACAATGACCGCCGGACGAAGGTAGTCTAGCTCTCCCTTGAGAACCTTCATCAATCTCTGTTCCTCGTCAAAGGTCAAGTATCGCTCCCGTTTTCCTCCTTCCTTTTCTTTGCGAACGCGTTGGCATGGATTGGAATCGATAAATCCATTGTCACAGGCGATCGAAAAGATTTTGGAAAGGAGGGCTAAATACCGATTCACGGTCGAGCCTGAGCGGACTGTGCCCCGATATGTTTTCTTGCCAACTAATGACGATTTGAAGCGCTCAATCTGTAAAGGAGTGATCTCCCGCATTGGTTCGTCGCGAAACCAAGCCTTCAAAGTCTTTGACCGTCTCTTATCGTCCGAGTACGAAAGTTTGTTGCTTTTGGCCCACGGCAGGAACTGCTCATCCACGAAATCGCTAAACTTGGCCGTAGCAGTTGCCTTGTTATAACGACGGTTGTAGATGTCTTCGCGAGTCGTGCTTTCGGCGCGCTCGGCTTGTGCCTTGGTACGCGCGCCAACAACAGATTCGAGAACATAGTGACCTTGCAGTCTAAACTCCATCCACCATCTTGCCTTGTGCCAATTCGGATCGTCGGGACTGATCCGCTTGCCTTTGTATCGCTTGAATACTGCCATAGCTGCTCCTTCCTTGTGTTTAGGAACAAGCAGCCGTCAAAGTGGCTGCGATTTTAGTTGTTAATGGATTGTCTGTCACGCGATTTTTAGTTGCCGCTTTTCTTTTTGAGTTCGTCGCCTTTCAGCTTCTTCCCTTGCCCACAAGTCAACCTCTTCTCGATTGAATCGCAGGAGGTCACCCATGTAAGCGTGCGGAAGCGGGAACTGATCTAACGGTCGCTTTGACCACTTCAGTATTCCGGCGGTAGTTGGCTCGTTCTTGTCGTTGTAGAGTTGCCAATACTGTGCAAGTTGAACGGCGCTCATCCAGTCTGGCATTAGCACCACCGCTTTTTCGGCGGGCTGTGACTGGAGCAGTTCCAACACTTCACTCCGGGTTCGCTCGCAGATGCGCGCTACCCGGTCGGCTAGCTCATCAACTATGTAATCACTCTTGCTCATGAGATTCGTAATTATCCGAGCGGCGCCAAACCAGAATTAAAAGCGGGAGTTCACTGTGCGGATGTTGAAGGTTATTGGCTAGGCGCCTTCCTTTTCATAAGTTACTCGAAAGGGCATTCCTCTCTTATTCCCGCTAGGCGGCCCGTTCCTAAGTGCAAATCTTGGCGCCGTTGGGCCAACTTGCAAATGCCGTGCACGAGTCATGTGCGTGCCCGCAGTTGGGGCGCAAAGCATCAGGTTTGGATCAAGTTTGGATTAAAGGGGCAGGTGAACTACGTAGAAAGTGCCGAAAAAGGGGAAATTGGGAAAGTCGCTGTTCGTAGTCTGAGGAACAGGTCGAGTCGAAGATAAGAGTCTTAGTTAGGGGCGGGTGTGACTAAAGGTCAACAACTTTCTCCGGTCTTTCGGAAAGTTTACTTTCCTTTGGAAAGTAAACTTTCCGTGTGGTCCCAGGCGCTCGGCTGCAGAAACAGCAATCGCTGGGATTAATAGTCAATATACTGACGAGATCGGCTCGGATCAGAAATTTCCGGTTTGCGCGTTCTTGGATTGCCGTGGCTGTGTTCTAACGTTATTGTGAGATGGAGACAGCTAAGCCATCCCTTCTTCCAATGGAATCAGCTTGGCTCTCCAGAGCAGGACCTTCTCGCAATACCCAATCAAGACGATTTACTTAGTCCCACTACAACCGGCCCTTGCACTTGCTTAATCATGGCCGTAAGAAATTCCCCATAGGCGAGAGCGAGGAAGCCGCGTCGATCGTCCGAAGACAAGTATCCGACCGCACGATCTTGAGAGCACAAGTAGTGATGGGTGCGAGACGGGCTATGAAAAGAATTTGAGGTACTACTTCTTTCTTTGAGATAGGACGCTACCGGCTAATTCTTTTGAGACTTCACTACTTCGCCCGTCTCGCAGAACGTCCGAAGCGATACTAGCCAATTTGGGGGAAGTTCGTTCCTTTGGCGCTTTGAATTGCGTTAATGCGCTACCAGCAAGTTCGCGCGCCTTAGCTCCCGATGATGGCTTCTCTAAAACCCTCGCCGCAAGTCTTGAGATCTTCTGACCGGTTCCTCGTTTCATCCCTATACTCCTTTTTCTTAGAGCTAAAGACGAAGCGATTCTAACACGGGATTAATTGGGAGCGGAACACGGTTGCATACGTGAACTGCGCGGCAGCTCCCATGGTCGCCCGTTTATGACAAATGAGAGGATGATCCAAACTTAAGCTGCGACGTAAAATCACAGGATAGGCACGAAACGCAAGTCGCGCGCTGGCTACCTTCGCGTCGAGTATCTCGATAGCGTCTCGGGAAAAGCGCGCACGCCTTCGGGTGTATTTGCAAACGAGAACTTACTTGCTCGGCTAAGGATGTCGCGCGCGTTCATGCCGTAGACCCTTCTGTTGTATTCGTCATCGGGCTTAATCACAACGCCCTTCAATTCGAGTCCGGCAAACGCGCCCTTGCTTCTCGAATAAGAAAGAATCTGCGCGTTGAGTCTTGCGTCAGTCGAAGCACTTGCTGATCGCCCTACTGGTCCTGCGGCCGCACTGCCCTCGCCGCCAATCTCAAACTTGTCCTGGAGCAGGCTGTCAACGGCGTTCTCGTTCATAAAGAGGAGAACAAAATCCGTGGACGCGGCGCCAATCTGCAAACCGATACTTCCCCCGGCCAAATCGAAAAATGCAGGCGCACCCCAACCCCCCGGCACACGCCGACTAATTACTCCACTACCTCCGCGACCTCCAACTATGAAGCCACCCTTCAAGACGCCGGGAAACACAGCTACGGCTTCCGCCCGATCGAGCAAATCCCGGGGAATCGAATTATCACGGCTCTCCATAATCTGGTTGAAAACCCTCGCCGCTTTGGCTGATTGTTCGGCGGCTGCGCGTATTCTGAGTGTTGAGCCTCCCGCCATGGTTGAGCCTCCTGCCATGGAAGCGCCGCCTCGGTCTCCGGGGTTGGGGCCCCCCACGGGCGGTGGCGCAGGAGTTGGGGTCGGAGTCGGAGTTGGAGTGGCAGTCGCCATCCAGAAAGAATTGGCTAAGCTATTGGTTGTGCGGTCGCCCTGCTTGTGACGAGGCGGCGTCGGCTTTGCTTGCGGTTTCTTCTTTGCCGCTTTTCGCCTCCTCGCCGTCCGGGAAGCCCCACCACGGTCATTTACATTCGGGTCGGATGATTTCTGGCTGGTCTGTGATTGAACGGTATCTCGGATATTGATAAGAGAAGCCACGCCCAATGATATTGACAGGAACAACCCGGTAAGAATTCTATTCGGCATGCACAGCCTCCTGACCTGATTGGGACTTCTGAGCCATGAGTTTGTTGTACCGGCGGGCATCCTTGTACCACTCACTTATCTGCTCGTACACGGCCTTGGCAAAACTCACCAAAGTTACAATGAAGGGGTCGAAGAAGACACCAAAGTTTTGAGCGGAAATGTAAGCGACACCCAGCCAGGAAAGTGCGAGAAGCGGAATATATAACAGTTTCCAGACCCACCACAGTTTGCTGGTGAACAGGTAGTAAGCGACGAATCCGAGGAGAAACTCCAGCGTCCAACGAGGCAAATACCACAGCGGGCGGGCAGTCCTTGATTCCAGCATGCTCTCGACCCAGTTTGCGTGCAGGTATACGGCCGGCATGAATCCAACGGGCGTGTACCGCTCGTCGATTCGGGGTCCGCGGTTGAAGGCGTACCGGCTCCATGCGCCGCCGATGATGACGATCTTTCCGGGCAACTTCTCTACGAGATCGCGCTGTGTTGCACTATCCGGCGAGATAATCTGGTTGGCGGAGTATTTCTTAAATTGATCCTCATACAAATACGCGCCCGCATAGGTCAAAGACTCGTCATGGTGGTCACACTTCACGCCATTGCCAGTTAGATCAAAACACCGGACGATCGCCTCGGCAAACGAATCCAGACGGTCACCGCTTTTTAGGGGAAGGCTTTTCGGAACCAGACGATAATCACTGTAAAGCGCGATATAGCCGAATCGGGCCTGACCCAAGTCATACTTGTTATAAACGTCCGATTCCTCTATCCATTGGCCGTCAAAGCCCAGGGTTCTGGGAACCACGACGCTTCGTCTGGATGACACTTCCTTGATTGTATCGGCAAGCTTTTTCGTTTCCTCCGCATATTTCGGGAATTCAACGATGCTGCCGTCGGGTACGGGCGACGAAAAATCAAAGTCGAGAGCGATAACCTTCGGGTTATATCTATCCAGAGCCGCGACCAGTTGACCCAGACTCTCGCGATTGATTGGGCGTCTTCCTTCATAAGGGCCTTTCCAGTATTCGTCGTCGCCGATTAATACGAGGATCGTATTGTGATCATAAAGCTCGCCTTTTAAACGACCGGCCGCGTCCTGAGTTATTTGATATGCTCGGTATCTGAGATCGAGGAATGCCTGTTTCTCTTCAAGCCGGTCTCCGACCCAAATGCCCGCCGCAATAAGAAGCGCGGCGTAAACCCACCGCGGGTTTTGCCTTAGCCACTTGAACATTCCTTTGACCAACCCATAGGTGCTGTGCAGCTTGTTCAAAGCGTAATGATAGAAGTTGGGAGTAGGCATGGGGCCTCTATTCTTGGTTACATAACGTGTGAGTTGGCGGTCTACTACTAGAGTTTGTCCTCGGATTTCGAGCGCGAGTTGCCGTGCAAATAAGACGCACCGCATTCAAATGACTTTGGCTGAAAGGTTAATGAACCCTCACGCCTGAACTCAGTCGCAGTTTATTCAATTGAGCGTATTTTGAAGCGTGAGCGAGTTAACCAAAGCCCCGGATGCGGATAAAATACTCGCTGTAGATTCGAGTGTCAACAAACAAGATCAAACAAACAAGTTCAAACAAAGGTCGACCGGGGAGGTTAAGCCTATTAGTTAGAAACCCCAGATAAGCAGCGTTTTGAGTCCTAACACCTGCAAAGAGCAAATTGAGTTGATATTCGACGGTTGGTCTGATGTCAGGATAAAGATCGTGCAATCGTTCAAATTCTTGAACCGTGGAAGGCTGGGCGAGTTGATGGTTCCGGGACGGGGGTACTGACTTTCGAATCGTCATTGTCCGTCTTTGTTATCGCAACGGGTCTGGTCTGGGCTATCGCCGGTGATAGAGGTTCACGCGTCGGAAGCACAACATTCCCCTGCTGTATGTGGTTACGAAGATCCAGAAGCGTAAACTTACCGACGGGTGGCGGTCCTTCGATTTTCACCGCTGCCGCTTTAACTGCCTCTCGAGTTTTCGGAGTTTGACTGTGTACATCTTGCCTTCGTTCCTGACTTTCCTGTTTGCCTTCTCGGTTATTCACCAATTTCTCCGGCTGCATTACAGTGATCTGTTTCTGACTCGGCTGTTCAACGTGGGCAAGTTTCGCTTCCTCCGGTAGTGGCTCTGGTTTGGTTTCGGGGTTAGCTTGAGCGATCTGAGTTTGCTCTGTGGCCACGCTCACGTATTTTTCATCCTCCGCACGTAGAGGTGTTGCACTCACTGTGATTTGGACGTCAGCGGCTTTCGTATTAATTAATCCTTCCAGCCGTTCAACCGCTATGTATGCTGTCGGTGGACGTGTGCCATCGGCGTGTGATAACGCATCAATTCTAGCAACCTCGCTGGTGAGTTCCGAATATTGTCTAAGAAGTTCGTCGCGATTCAGTTCGCCAGTTTTGCCGCTAGCGATCATTAGTGCACTTTCGAGCCACTTTCCGACGGTGATTTGTTCAGGTGTTGGAGCGCTCAACATCTGGGCATATCGAGACGCAACTGATCTGTTTATATCGATGCCGTGCAAAGGATCTATTATTTGTACGGACCTAATTGGTTTTAGTTTATGTACTAGCGAGGAAATGAAAACTTCGGCGATCTTCCCCACAAGAAAACGTCTCTCACCGCCAGCATCTTCTGTGTTATGTGGCAAGAGCGACTTCGGAAGGTGTTTGATGTATCTAAGCTTTTGCGTTACGGCGTCCAGAGCCCAACGGCTGACCGCGACGTGAACGTGCGGCGTCTTCGTATTCTCATGAAAGCCCGCAATCCACAAAAGAGATTTGACGTTTAGTACCCGTTCTATTACGCGTATCGTCGCTCGAATGGTTTCGCGAACAGCCTTATATTTCTCTGATGGATCATCGCCGGCGCGATCAAGCGAACCCGGTTCTGGCGATATGACGACGTGAATAACTTCTTCCTTCTCCAACTCCCTCCCTGTCGGATTTAGCGTCTGATCTGCTTCCTTCAGCGTCAGCCTATCTTGATGGGCGGAGAACAGCGGTCGCACACCGCTCTCGGTTACCTGTTCTCGTTCGCTATCGACCTTCGATTTGGCGATATACTTGCTTAAGCTACTGGCTCCGCCTTGGTTGGTTGCTGAGAAACTTAACCTTCCCATCCTTTGGAAGTTTTAATTTACGCTCTAATCCCTTCCGTTTAGCAGCTGCCGCTGCGGTGCTTGCTTCAACCTCTGCGTGGGCGATCTTCACGGCATCGTCCTCGGGACTCATGGCTGCTACCTGGGGCACTAGGACGTACCTTCGGAAAAGGTCTAACAACGCGAAGATTGCGTTGAAGCTATGCCCGGCCAGAACGTATGCTGCCTCGCTCCAACGTTCTGTGCGCTCCTGGCGGTCATAAGTAAGTCGTGCAATCCCGATGAAGTCTGCGTGCCGGTCGTCAGTGTGATCCTGGATTAAGCCCAAACATCTGTTCATATCCTGGATAAGAGCGGCAACATCTCCTGCGGCAGGCGGCAACGATGGCTCGTTCGGCCGCATTAAGGCAAGTTCCTGCATACATCCTTTGATGTCCTGCAGCTCCTGAAGAATCGGCTCGAGACGGTCTTTCAGCAGTGCATCTATTGCCACACCCCCTATCGCAACGGAAGTCGAAGACTGCCGCTCCGACAGCTCCTGTTGAATGAGTGCTCGGTTGACAAATTCGCGAAAAAACTCAGCAGGCCTCTGGCTGCCTCTCTTCCGCATCTGCTCGAGTTTTTCAAAGTCCGCTTTGAATAGATTTGCTGAGGTCGTGGTTTCCGCTAGCTCCACGTTGTCGCGTTTTTTTCGTTTTATTAAACTCATCATTGACTCCCTGAGACGGGGGCTTGAACTGCGTAAAACTAGCTAGCAATCAACGTGCCAACAATGATAAACGTCAAGCTGACGAGGCCGTTCCGTACACCTCGATAGGCTCATTTCAGAGCGTATATCTTATGGAATGAAATGAACTTAGGGGTGATTGTCGAGACATGATCCGGCCAACTTCAAGAACAATCAAAGCGTACAAGAGGTTTGGACTGTAAGCCGTTCTGTGTCGTCAGTTACAGCTAAAGCTCACGAGATGGAGGATTCGGGGGCGATAAACTCTTCCCAATCTGCAACATAGAGCGCCCAACAATCGATCAACCTCAGAATCTTGTCTACTATCCTGAAATCGAATCCAATTTTCATTTCTTACCTAACATCTTCTTCTCCTCTTATTCGGCGTCCAACCGCGTCATTTTTTGCGCGCAACAAGAACCGCCTATTCGCACCTGCGGCGCGTTAAGTTTGCTTGCAAAAGATAGCCTCGCTTTTCCGGAATTTATTGGACAAGCGCACTAAGACGATGATTTGTGATGACGAGGTCTTCTTAGCGCCAGCACCCAGCGGGGGCGTTAGCGGAGTGAGCCGTGCGAGTGCGCGAGCCGGCGAGCGAAGCGGGCGCAATGGGGAGAATCTGTAAATGCGGGCGTCAGATAATCGCCATTACGTAAGAAGGGAAAAGGCCAACGGCCGTCAGGCGCGCAGGACATCGCTTTTTGATGTCAGGTGTGCCGCCCGATTACGTAATGCTCGATTATCGGATGACCGTCCGATTCACTTGTTTTTTCTTTGCAAAGGTGCCGAAGCTTATGCGATTGAATGCCCTAAGAGGAGGTTTCTTGTCTTCTTGGTTCTTCGACGAATTCGAGAAGCCCTTGGACAATAGACGGCGTTAATAATGTCAACGACCGCTGCGCGGTGGAAAGTCCTAACGAACGAGGAATGGATTGGAGACGAGTCGACATTGAAGTGGGTTCCGCGTAAGAGCCCGCAATTCGGACCCGTGGAAGTCGAGAGGGTTTTGTCTTCATTTCACTTAACCGAAGATCGTACACGCGATGACGCTTTACACAAACCGCAGCAATTGAAATTACGTCCAACCGGCTGTAAACTCTGGCCTACCTTTTTCTGAGGCCGAGCCCTAGTCCGACCCGTCCTTGAGTTGCTCACTAAGCTAAGGAGGTTCCGGTCAATTGATCCAAGCAGTAGAGGAAAGTGTCTCCCAGTTAGATCAGGCGCCATGTATTAATGTGAGGTTTTCGGTGGCCGGGAATCAACTGCCGGCGGACCATGGATACCTGGTCTACTCAGCGATTTGCAAGTCTGTCTCTTCCCTCCACGGTATCGACTGGCTTGCGATTGAATTGATCAGCGGCTCCCCTTCCGGTCGCGGTTTGATCGCTCTTTCGGAACGCGATGCGACTTTGCGTCTGCGGATTCCAGCCGATCACTACCGCGATGTGCTGCCGCTTGCCGGAAAACGGCTTGACATTGGCAGTCACCAGATTCGCCTCGGTCTTCCCGTCGCGCGCTCGCTCGAGCCCGCGCCTTCACTCTACGGGCGCGTCGTGACAATCAAGAAGTTCACTGAAGCTGAACCGTTTGTCGAAGCAGTAAAACGAAAGCTGGATTCGTTTGGCGTGAAAGGCCGCGTCGAACTTCCGCGCGACGAACAAGGCCGCTACCGCCGCCGTATAGTCACCATCCACGGTAGATCCGTCGTCGGCTTCTCGGTCGCTGTTCATGATTTGAGCGACGAAGACTCACTGCTTCTTCAAGCGGGGGCAGTGAAGGCTATGTCTTCTGAAGATGATTCAATTAAGTGGCAAAGCATTTTCTCTCGGCGTGCTATGGGCTGCGGCATCTTCAATCCGATTTCTACGGTTGAGCAATAAAACGAATGTCACGATTGCTAGCTAAGTCGTATCACCGAGAACGGTATCCCGACGCACCGCCGGATTATGCCCTGCTGACTCAGCACAGCCGGGACGTCGCTGCGGCCTGTAATGCCTTGGCTGAGTGTGTCGGTAAGCTCGCACTAAGAAATTCCGACTTGAGCGAGGATGGTTTTGACGACTTTTCCCTGCACCTGCGGACGAATGGCTGGATTCAAGACTTGGGAAAAGTAAGCAGCCACTTCCAAGAAATGGTTAGTGGCTCGCCTCAAATCAAGCAATTGATCCGGCACGAGACAATCTCCGGTTTACTAATGTTCTCTGATTGCCTTCCCTTCCGCGATTGGTTGAGTCAACGGTTTTCTGCCGATGGTCTTTTTATGTTTCTTTGGTCGGCAATGGGTCATCATCGTAAGTTCGACAAACTGACTACACCTGAACCGACGCTCGCTCTAACTGCGCCCATCTCTCATTCCGATTTCAGGACAATAGTCAGCGAGATGGGTGTAGATCTGGGGCTACCTTCGCCTCCCGTAGTTGAGCGCGACTTGATCATCGCCCAGACACGGCGGGATAAGTGTGACATAGCCGCACGCGAGGCCATTCGAGACCTTCAGGACGAATTCCAGGAAAATGAGGAACTATTCGATTCCGATTCGGCAAGGCGAAAATTGGCGCTCATTAAGGGGCTTGGCATCGCTGCGGATGTGGCGGCAAGTGCCATCGCCTTTCGAGGTCAGTCAGCTAGCAGGTATTCGGTGCGAGACTTCGTCAAAGAAAGTCTAAGCGTCGGACTCTCCCCTAACGACCTGCAAAAGGTCATTACTGAATGGTCGTGGAATCGCTCGTCGATGGATCGTCCAACGAAAAACGACAGCGATGTGCCGTCGGACATTCTGCCACGACCATTCCAAGTCGAAGTGGCGAATGCCAAAGGCCATTTAACATTCACTCAGGCGGGTTGTGGGTCAGGCAAGAGTCTAGCGGCTTACATGTGGGCGCGTGGGTGGTGCGAGCGAATAGCCGCTGACGGGAGGACCAACTTTCGCTTGTTTTTCTGTTTACCAACAACCGGGACTACTACAGAACACTTCAAGGACTACGCGCTCGAATCCGGGATCGATCCTAAATTACTCAGTCTGACCCATTCACGCGCCAACATCGACCTGCGCGCGGTCGCGGAGACGGCTCCACAGGAGGAATGTACCGAGCAGGAGAACGGGTCAGCCGCCGCAGCAGCAGAGGAAGCGCTCAACGCGGAACGAGACAAGATTCAATCTCTCTCACTCTGGAGTACGCCCTTGGTCGTCACCACCACAGATACGGTACTGGGTTTGATGGCCAACGCCCGTCGTTCAATCTACAACCTGCCGGCCTTAATGTGTGGCGTTTTTGTCTTCGATGAAATTCATGCCTTTGACGATCAATTGTTTGGGCACTTACTTGTCTTTCTCAGGAACTTTCCGAAACTGCCGGTCTTACTGATGACCGCATCCTTGCCCGCCCAAAGACTCGAAGCACTGAAAGCTGTTCGTCCAGACGTTGACTGCATTTCCGGCCCGCCGGAGTTTGAAGAACTGAAGCGCTACATTATTCGCGAACCGACTGCGCCCTCGGAAGTTTATGAAGAGATTGAGCAATGCCTTAGAGCCGGCGGGAAGGTCCTATGGGTTCGAAATCGTGTCGATTGGGCAAATGAGACTTACAGAACATGTCGAGAGCGGTTTGGTGACTATGCCGTTGATGTTTATCACTCAAGACTGCGATACAAAGATCGATCAATCCGACACCGAAGGGTCATTGACTCGTTCAAGCAGAAGACCGGAGGTGCCATTCTTCTGGCAACGCAAGTTGCCGAGATGTCACTGGACTTGTCGGCTGATTTGCTAATCACCGACATCGCCCCAATCCCTTCACTAATTCAAAGAATGGGTCGCTTGAATCGGCGGATGTCGCCCGGCACACCAGAAGAAGCCAAGCCCGCCTTGATCTGTTCCCTTCCATCCGGCGAACGAAACGTTGAGTTGCCGTATGACAGCCTGCAACTAGACGCAGCTAAACAGTGGATTGCGGCTCTGCTAAAAAGCAACGAAGCCTTGAGCCAGCACGATTTGTCGGAGATGTTTGGCCGGTTCGGTCATGAGGAAGAGTTCGATCTTGAAAGAGCCGAACAACTAGCTTGCTTCTTTTCTGGTCTATGGCAAACGCGTCCCGGAAACACGCGTGGCGAAGGCCACACGATCAGCGTGATTCTTCAGATGGATAAAGAAAGGTGGGAGCAACAGCGTCCTCACGAGCGGCCTACAAGTGATTGGTTGCGCGAGCATGAAGTCTCGATCCCGATTCGCGATGAAGCACTCAAGTGGGATCAGTTTGGTGGCTTACGCGTAGCACCGACTTCAAGAGTGGCTTACGACTATGATGAATCAACGAGTGATGGAACCGGAGCCGGATGGCGAAGACATTGAAATCAGCGATCGAATTCAAGCTGCCGAATCCGCTTGAGTATCGATTGACGAATCCCAACTACACGATTTATCACCGCGCGGCGCTTGGCGGGCTCGCGGCGACAATTCGGGCGTGGGGCAAAGAACCCCCTGAGGGCATCAGCGCTAAACTAGACCGTGGCCGAATTCTGCTGCGGTGGAACACCGCTCTGTCCGATCAGGAATTCGTGCGTCGTTTAATCGGAGCATCGTTTAAGCTTAGCGATACGAAGATGATTGAGCTGCCGGGTCAGCGGATTGGCCCGGACAGAGAAGACTTACAATTGGCTATTCATAACGGAATAACTGCCACTTTCTTGCAGCATCCGAAGATGCGGCCCGGCGAGAAGGAAGCGCGTCGGTTTGAGCTGAAAACTGCCGATCAGGAGACCGGCAACTTCTTTACATATAAAGCGCTGAATGCTTATGCGCATCAACGCGCTCAAAAGACAGGCTTGCTGGAAGAAAAATTGGACGGCCATCTGCCGCCAGTCGCGGCAATCCAGCAGTGGACGGTTCCGGGAGCGACTGGGGGCGCGGCAGACCTACAGGCTCCCACTGATGAGGTTATCCTCCTGATGTTTCTCATGGTCGGGTCGGCGATCTTTCTATTAAGGCCTCGCACGTTTCAGGAGAAGGCACAGTCCTGCGTCATAATTCCAGATGTCATAGACCTTGTGGCGTTCTCAAGAGCCATAGAACGTCTTGCCAGCAGCGGCCAAGACCTAAAGCGTTTCAGTAATACCTACTTGGATCGCGTAGTTGGCGGTTCAGAAGAAGCCGCATTGCGGTTTCTAATCGACCTGCAAGCCGAAGGGGTTTCAAGCGAAAAGAGTGTCGCTGGCTGCATTGTGGTAGCCATGGGCAAAGTTGCCTGGGATGCGAATCAGGTCAATCGCAGCATGATTGCCAAGGTGAGAAGCGACTACCAGGAACTTGATGTCTTTAGAGCTGCATATCAACACCTTGGCAACACGAAGATTATTAAAGGAAAGAAAGGTGATGACTATGCAGTCCCTTCAAGTCCGGTCCCCGAGCTTGTTGCCGCCAACCTTGCCGCAGAACGACATTGGTGCGCCAACTTTCGGTCGCTTGTCAGTGAGAAGAAAGATTTTCAGCGGATGCTTTTCGCAAGAGGAGGATTGAGAGCAATGCAGGATTCAGTCAAGGATGCGGAGGACCAAGCAGTCATCCGCGCTTTTCAGGACGCATGGAAACACAAGATGGGTTCTCTTGGTGAGCGCGCTCGGGGCGAAGGACTAGACTTTAGTCGACTGGTCGAAGTTGAAAGAGAGCGGACGCGGAACGATATTCTTCGAACCAAAACGTCAGAGATGCTTGCTAGTTGGTTCATGCGTTTCTGCGCGGACGCCACCCGTGGCGGCTCTCTAGCTGCTTTACGGGATAATAGCGAGTTGTTACGCAAGTTCATTTTCAACTCACGCAACTTCGATCGCTTCCAAAATCTCTGTCTCTTTGCGCTCGTGAGCTATACCGGCAAAGAGCTAGATCTGCAACAGGAGGGACAAAATAATCATGGCAACAAACTATCTTTACGGAACGGTCCTCACAGGGGAAGCCGTGGCCGCGAATAACCGGGGTGACAATATTGGCAATACGACAACTCTCCAAAAAGTCTTTCATCAGGACGATCTACATACGAGCGTCTCCGCTGAGTCAATTCGGTTCGCTCTGCGTTATCGGTTTCAACTTGAGAACCTGAAAGTTAATCGATCTTACGACCCGGAAGCGGGAAAGCTGAATTATGAAGATGAGAAACGAACGACCTGGAACCCTGACGATAACGTTTTTGTCGACGATGATTTGATGGGCTTCATGGATGCGGCAGCTGCGCAATCAGAAAAAGAAACCGAGGAAGCAGAAGGCGAAGGAGACGCTTCAACTAAGCCTAAAAAGAAAGCCAAAGGCAAAACTACCAAACGACCTAGCCCGCTCGCCATAGGACGCGCGGTCAGCCTGCGTCCTTATCGAGGAGAACTCTCGTTCAATGCCGTCAGCGGCGAAAAAGTAAAAGGAAAACTCTCTCTCTATAACGCGGAGATGCATACAACTGAGTATCAGTATTCCTTCGGTCTAAATCTGGACGACGTGATCAAGAAGGGGAATATTGCTCATGTTGTCGAAGCGATTATTGACCCTCCACAAGTTGCCGGTAATCACGCTCGTTTTGCATATGACTTCTCACCCGCGTCAATAGTCTTAAGGGTTACAAACGCCCATTCTTCCAAGATTCAAAACTGCTTCGAACATGATGAAGACTCTCGGGGCTACACCGTCAAGCGACTGATCGAACGTGTCGAAAGTCACGATATTCCTGCCAGTGAACTTTTTGTTGGTGGCGAAGTGACTAAAACAGATGAGGGCGCCCGCCTGAAAGACTTGGGAGCAAACATATTTCCCGGCGTGCGTGCGGCAGCAGATGCGGCTCGTGGTCGCATCGCAGAGCTGCATGAGGAATTCAAAGTGGTTGCACCCACGAATGGCAAGTAGAACGGAGACTGAAGCCCATGATCACGCTCCACGTTGAGGTTCCTTATGCGAGTTTTCGCAAGTCCTTCGCTCGCTCCTTTGCCGAAACGTATCCGCTGCCGCCGCCTGCAACCGTCTATGGCATGTTGTTGTCGCTGGTCGGCGAATGCTTTCGCAAGCGACATGAGGGTGTTCGCCTCGCTTTCGCTTACAAGAGGCTGCCGAAAGTGGCGACCACGCTTCGCAAATTGAGTCGTTACAAATATGGAGTACCCAGCAAGCAATCAAGTTTCGGTAATGCGCCGGACTTTATAGAAACTCTATGTGATATTGAGTTCCTATGTTGGATCGATTCATCCGAAGAGAAGACTACTGGAGGCTCTGAGGGGAACAAGACACTAGAGGAACGGTTGCAGAGCGTTTTAACGACGCCAGCGGACGTGAACCGACGAGGGGTCTTATGCCTTGGACTAAGTGATGATGCCGTGAACTCCGTAGGCTTATGTAATCGATTTGACGGTAACTGGCACCGCATGTTGCCAAAGGACTCAGGAGCCATCGAACTCCCGGTGTGGGTCGACCACGTGGGGGCTGCAAACACCCGTTGGCGACGGTTTGAATTTGAGACCAACGCTTCCGCAATAACCATGTCGCCGGACGGAACAAACTGGGGATGGACTGAGATAAATGATCCGAGGCTGAGTTAATTAGTTCTTTACTAGATTTATGGCCCAACCACTGCGCATTATGTCCCTGCATGCACTCGCCTATTGCGAGCGGTTGTTCTATCTCGAAGAGGTAGAAGAGACGCGGGTGGCTGACGAGCGAGTGTATGCCGGTCGGCGGCTTCATGTCGAAATTGAGAAGAAGGAAGATCTGCGTACCCGGAAGGGCGGTGTTCTATCTAAACCCGACATCCCGCGCCGAAAGAGGAAATCAGCCGCCGACAAAACTCAAGCACCTTGGGAAGCTAAAGCAGAAATCGCAAAGCGAGCCGAGCTCGAACGCTTGAACGCTGCCCAAGCCGAGAGCGCCAATTCGTTTGAGGAAGGCGAGCCGCTCCGTTTAACCCTCGAAAGTGAAAAGTGGGGACTGACCGGCAAGGTCGATTGCATTCGACGGCGAGACGGACTGCTCATTCCCTATGAGCACAAGAGAGGACGCTCCGCGCGCTCAGCCGATAACACACCGGAGGCCTGGGCTAGCGATCGTCTACAAGTCATTGCTTATGCGGCAATGGTCGCTGAGCACAGTGGACAGGAAATCAGCGAAGGGCGGCTACGTTATCACGCCGATAACGCAATGGTACGAGTGCCAATTGACGATGCGGCTTTCGACGATCTGAAGAAGGCCATTGCCCGTGCGCGCTTATTGCAAAGCAGCGTCGAGCGCCCGCCGGTAACGGATAATGAGCGTCTTTGCGTGAAGTGTTCGCTAGCTCCCGTCTGCCTACCGGAAGAAGCTCGACTGGCGTCGATGCTTTCTGAGTTGCCGCCGGCAACCGCAGAAGTCAGACAGCTCAAGCTCTTCCCTGCTGATGATGACCGTCGTACCCTGCATGTGCTTACTCACGGCGCCCGTATCGGTCGCAAGGGTGATCGGCTCGAAGTTTCAATTACAGGAGAACCGCCGCAGTTACATCCGGGCCAGGAGATTGGACAGATTGTTCTCCACGGGTTCTCGCAGATTAGCACCCAAGCCTTACGGTTTTGCGGCCAGCAGGAGATCGGCGTCCACTGGATTACGACCGGCGGTCAATACATGGGCGCGTGGGTTTCTGGAACCGGATCGGTGCAACGGCGCATTCGGCAATATCGCGCCTTGACTGACAAGGAACTATGTTTGCAATTGGCTGTGCGACTGGCTGAGGCGCGAGCGCGAAGTCACTTAAGCTTCGTGCTGCGATCCAGTCGAGAAACCGAGCGTGCGACACCCGAAGTCCAAAGCTCGATTAAAGCCATGCGCAAACTGCTCTCGCCGATGCTGCGTGCGACTAGCATTGACTCCTTGCGCGGTTACGAAGGAAGTATCGGTGCTTATTACTTCCGCGCGCTTCCTGATCTAATTGTTCCCGACGCTGGCGAGGAGATGAAGCCCGATGGTCGCAGCCGCCGTCCACCGCGTGACCGTTGTAACGCTTTGCTGTCGTTTGCATATGCGCTACTGCTGAAAGATGTGACGAACGCGATTATGGTAGTTGGTCTTGATCCATCGCTCGGGTTCTTCCATCGACCGCGCTCGCAAGCGCCGCCCCTCGCTTTAGACCTGATGGAATTGTTTCGCGTGCCGCTTGTCGATCTGCCGGTCATCGCGTCGATCAATCGAAAGCAGTGGGACATTGATGCTGATTTTGATGTGGCCGGTCCCCAGGTTTGGTTATCTGATGAAGGACGAAAAAAACTGATCAGTATTTACGAGAGGCGAAAGAGCGATTATTGGAGACATCCGGTCGTTCGGCGATCACTTTCGTACTCCAGAATCATGGAACTTGAAGTGCGGTTGTTGGAAAAAGAATGGATGGGTGAGGGCGGTTTGTTCGCCCGAATGAGATTGCGTTGAGGCTAGGCAATGGAATCAAAGCAATGGTATGTGATCTGTTATGACATCACCGAACCCAAGCGTTGGCGAAAGGTTTACAAAACACTCAATGGGTACGGTCGCCGATTGCAGTATTCAATCTTTCGGTGCAGGCTAACTCGTCGGCAAATCGAGAAACTGCGTTGGGAACTGGAAGAGATGCTAGATGCCAGTGAGGATCGGCTGCTAATTCTGAGCATTTGTGACATTTGCGAGCGGCATGTCGGACTTCATAACCGACCGGAATCCTGGTCTGATAACACGCGACCGTTTGACTTCGCGTAAGGGACGCAAGGATGTAGTTCTGTTTACGGGTCCGGCGGCCTGACAGCCATTCGAAAGCCAAATGCAGCCTGGAGTTAAGCTTGCCAAGTTGGTTGTGAAGATACTTGCGGCAATGTTAAGTGTCTGATTCTTCGAGGATTGAAACACGTGAACATGCTTACCTAGCAACGAAGAACCGCAATCTGATGGCGAAACGAATAGATGCCCGAAAACACGCTTACAACATGCGGCAACCAAGAGGGTTGGAACCAGCGCAGTGAGAATTCCGATGATGCCGAAAGGCGTTGAGCACCACAAGAAATTCTCTCAAGCCGCACAGTAACAGTGTGAGAATTCCGATGATGCCGAAAGGCGTTGAGCACTAACGGATTGCGTTTGTTTTTCATAGCGCCTTAGTTGTGAGAATTCCGATGATGCCGAAAGGCGTTGAGCACCTGATCCGCCGTGGACCTATAATGACAAAGCAAACGTGAGAATTCCGATGATGCCGAAAGGCGTTGAGCACTTATAAAACTGATTCTCACTTGTAATACTTTCCTGCGTGAGAATTCCGATGATGCCGAAAGGCGTTGAGCACTACGACAAGGTTGCGTCATTGGCGACTGTTGTTGAGTGAGAATTCCGATGATGCCGAAAGGCGTTGAGCACGTTCAAATTTGATGTGGGCCAGTTGGCCTCGGGCACGTGAGAATTCCGATGATGCCGAAAGGCGTTGAGCACCGTCTATAAACGACTGTCGCCCCTTATGTGCCAACCCGTGAGAATTCCGATGATGCCGAAAGGCGTTGAGCACGAATAAGGCCACGCGCTCAGTATTTTGTCCCAGGACGTGAGAATTCCGATGATGCCGAAAGGCGTTGAGCACATCGAACTCGTTGGCATGGCTGGACAGTTTGCGCCGTGAGAATTCCGATGATGCCGAAAGGCGTTGAGCACAAGCATCTTGCGGCCACAGAACCCGTTCGGAGTGTGTGAGAATTCCGATGATGCCGAAAGGCGTTGAGCACCGCCAGTATCCGTCATTAGGTGCGCGTCCGCATCGGTGAGAATTCCGATGATGCCGAAAGGCGTTGAGCACTGGAGCCATCGACTACTTGGCCCTGATTTTCCATGAGTGAGAATTCCGATGATGCCGAAAGGCGTTGAGCACAAATTAAATCGCTTGTACTCCATTATGGTTCATATGTGAGAATTCCGATGATGCCGAAAGGCGTTGAGCACAGAAGAACAACAACACTCTTCTGCACGCGGCTATCGGTGAGAATTCCGATGATGCCGAAAGGCGTTGAGCACAAGCCCAAAACATAAACAGCCGCGCCTAAGAGCACGTGAGAATTCCGATGATGCCGAAAGGCGTTGAGCACAAATCAAGTCTCGACGTTGCGCCAGTGTTAGCGGCGTGAGAATTCCGATGATGCCGAAAGGCGTTGAGCACAGCAAAATCACGTTAATAGATCAAATCGATGGCGTATGTGAGAATTCCGATGATGCCGAAAGGCGTTGAGCACAATCAGAAGGAGGAGCGCCAGAACGCTCTCTTGAAGGTGAGAATTCCGATGATGCCGAAAGGCGTTGAGCACTCAATCACCCTCCTGTCCATCTTTCGGAAAAGATATGTGAGAATTCCGATGATGCCGAAAGGCGTTGAGCACCTAACTACGGAGGTAGAGGTATCACTGTTTGCAAAGCGGTGAGAATTCCGATGATGCCGAAAGGCGTTGAGCACTTCCAAAAGGGTCAATGGGGGTTGCGCAATACCAAGTGAGAATTCCGATGATGCCGAAAGGCGTTGAGCACACTACAACGGAGAGTTCCTTGCCTTGGACTGGCTCGTGAGAATTCCGATGATGCCGAAAGGCGTTGAGCACAAACTTAAACTCAGGCTCTTAGACCAAGGCGACGGAAGTGAGAATTCCGATGATGCCGAAAGGCGTTGAGCACGACAGAATTCCGACCGCACGGACGGCTGGTAGATTCGTGAGAATTCCGATGATGCCGAAAGGCGTTGAGCACACGATCAAGGAATAACTCTGGGCATTCAAATTCAAGTGAGAATTCCGATGATGCCGAAAGGCGTTGAGCACTACTGAAGATTCGCCATCGACGTGCTGTCACTACGTGTGAGAATTCCGATGATGCCGAAAGGCGTTGAGCACCGAATCGGGAAGACCACATATTCTTTGCGACTCGTGGTGAGAATTCCGATGATGCCGAAAGGCGTTGAGCACGGATCACGATACGCGCCCTCTCACACTTTCAAAATGGTGAGAATTCCGATGATGCCGAAAGGCGTTGAGCACATTCAGAATGCGACCAGACGCCAGCGTAATAGACGGGCGTGAGAATTCCGATGATGCCGAAAGGCGTTGAGCACCCGACGAACCGGCTCCAACAATTACAACGGCGCACGGAAGTGAGAATTCCGATGATGCCGAAAGGCGTTGAGCACAGCCGAGTAACGCTCCTGCCGATTTCGTTAAGTATGGTGAGAATTCCGATGATGCCGAAAGGCGTTGAGCACAATCAAACAGCCACGTATAGCTTGATGGTTCGCTTGTGAGAATTCCATGATGCCGAAATCAACGCCTTTCGGCATCATCGTTGACAAGGCACCGGGCGGGTTACTTTCCGCTTTGTGCGCAAGTCCGTTGAAGTGCAAGCCCACGGTGTTTACGAGGCGCCGATTTTGGGCCTGTGGGCCTTTCGGAAGCATAACCCGGAAGTCTCTTGACTCCGCCGACTCGTTAACACCAAATCGCCTAAGTGCAATAGACATGTGCGTTAACAAAGTTAACGCGACAGTCTACAACGTATACGCCACAGCCCGAATTTTGTGCGTGTCGTGTTCCTAATTTTCAGGTGCACAGCTCTTACTGTGACTTTCAACCCGCTCGATAGACTAAGCATCGCGCGCAATTCAACTGTTGATATTGAGTGGTGCGTATTGTCTGTTGGTAGCCCACCGGATTATGAAGCGGGGAGTCTCCCAAATGCTAGAAATGGAGCAAGCAGAAGCACGCGAGACAAGCCCGCTGCTAAAGCATTCTCCGACGATGCCACGCGGTAAACAAGCAAAGGAGGAGGAAGCTGCCGGCGGAGATCCACAAGGCGATGGTATCGAACCAGCGACGGCCATACGTGATGATTACCGACTGGTCAACAAAAGTGAGCATGTAGAATGGAGTAGCAGCATAAATGGACTTGCCGTCGGTTCTTTGCCAGTTAGGATGAAAAGTGTTCGCGATTAGCACGGGCGTAGGGCTGGACTGTTGATTTGGACTGGCAGTAAGTTTGATGTTGTTCTGCTCAATCTCGCCTGTGACACTCGATGGCGCGACATTGATAGGCAACTTGTTTCGGTCGAGAGCGCTATGAATTTTCTTCCACTGCTGCCGGATCGAACTCTGATTGTAATGGTAGGCCGGTTTCAGCGATTCGATTGTTTCGCCAATTCCGTCTGACGGGCGATCGATGATTTCCAGCAAGGGAAACTCAGAGCGCCCGCTTTGTATGCGTCGAAAGAGAGCGTCGTCGGATGATAGACAAATTAATGCGCGGTCTTGAGCAAACTTGCGTAGCCGCTCGAACGCCGCGTTCTCGTCTGCATAATCATAAGCATCGATAATCAGTGCGCCGAAGTCTTCTAAATCCTTTAGCCGGTCCAGTTTCAATTCTGGCGAGTGGACCAATAACACATCAAACCAATTGTCGGCAAATTGCTCCTCAACTAGACGAATGAAGCTTATCTCGTCGCGACGTCGGGCTTTCAACGTGAAACTGCTTAACACGAGGGCCGGTCTATACGACAACACCTGAATCTTAGGCACTGGTGTGCCCGACAACTCAAATACTGCCCACCAGCCAATGTCATGTCGGATTGCCGACGTAATCTCTTTGCTGACTCGCTCTTTCATCGCCGGAGTGCGAATGACCAGATACTTCACACCTAGAAACTGCGCCCTTTTGATCTGTTCTGACAGCGACTGTGCGGCGAAATCGAGATCGTCGGCCAGCACTGAGCTGACACCGAAACTGTCGGGATAGTTTGAAAAGGAATTTACGAGTGGAAGCGTGAAAAGCGTATTGGGTGAAGCCTCGTGAAAGACTCCGCTGATGGTTTCGTTTCCCTGCGAGCCGAGGTAAGAGTTGATCGCGCGCGCGTCAAAGCTCGCTTCAGTCCACGCGGCGCCTAACTTTGGATTGATTACTTCGACGAGATAACGCCCGTCCCGATGTTGTCGGGCAAACTCGAGCACATCATCGATCTGCGTCTTCTCGCCCTTTGGATAGAAAGCATAGGCCCAGCCGAGCGAGGGCGCTGTCAGGGCAATTAAAAGGAACAAGGCCATTGCGACGACGGAAGAGTAACGAGCCCGTCGGAAACTAAACTCGGGATCACTCGCCGCGGTTTCCATGAATAGCCGCGCCAGCCAACCGAATGCGAAGGCGATAGCAAAACCCACTGGCACCGCTGTTAGGAAAGTGAGCGTCGCCAGGAAACGTGGCGCCTGTAGGGGAAACCAGCTGGGGGCAAGGATTGCTGAGAAGACTATCGCGAGCGCCAGTATCAAACAGGTGGCGAGATAAGGCCGCATTGCGGGCGCGTGTAAGGGCGCGTGTCCGCCTCCTGGAACCGAATAGTCTGGTGTCCGCGTTTTCGACCTGCTTTTCGCGCTATCCCTGGCTCTCCGCCGGCGCGCTGCTCGCGGGGATGCATCCGTTTTCGCACCCTTCAGCTTCTGCCAACGCCACCAGGCGATGCTTCCCAATACCGCCACCGCAAACCAAGCCATCAACCATGGGGACAACAGGGACTGTGTCTCAGGCACGAAAGGCCGGGTAACGAAGTATTTGTACTCAGTGACCATAGGTACAATCCAGAACAGCGTGAGCACTAACGCAACAACGGGCGAAAGCAGATGGCTCAACAGCGCTTTCCTTTCTGCACGCCTCACCTCTGAATTCGCTTCCCGGTGAACATGAAATAGATCATTCAATACAACCACTAGAATAAAAATGGTAGCAGTTATTGCGTTGAAGAAATTGCTCAGCACCGTGAGGGCCAGCAGCAGGGCCGAGAATGCAAACCTTCGTGCCGGAAGCGAGGTCATCCTGCCCGAGCTGGCCAGACTTAGGTTTGTCGACCCAACGCCGGAGTACACGACGAACCAGGTTATCATCAGAACGAAACCCAGTGGCTGTGTGTACAAGCCGATCTGAAACGTGCTGAAGTAATCCAGCCCCGCCAGCAGCGTTCCCATAATCCGCACATCGATCAGCAGTAGCACGCCTGCCAAGGTTGCGGCAGACGCTACGACCCTATTGCGATTGGACAGAAACCAGGCGAGTACCCAGATGGCCGCAGGAATTAGCAGCACCGGCAGGACGACCATCAACTTGAAAGCCGAAGCGAATGAAAAGAAGTGAGCGTGATGAAGCAGCGCGACGCACCAGTAGAAAAGCGGCGGATAGAAATTGGGGAAGGGCATCCCGCCGAAATAACTTCCTGTCCAGCCAAACGTGTTCGGAAAGATCGTTTGATCGTAGATCTGCGCGATCGCAGAATGTCCGGTGCCATCCCACGCGCGCGCGAGTTCGCCGCCCCAAACCGCAGACCACAGCTTCGAGGTCAAAACGACCGGCAAAGCTATGACGACGATTGAAACGATCAGGAATCGTGAGGGGCCGTGTTCCGGTGAGATTTTCAAGCGAGATTTCAGGCGGCGGCGTCAGGCGTTCGGTCTTTCAGTCCGAAAGCTCTATGGAACTCCAGAAGGCAAAGTTTCAGTTTGCCGATTAACTCAAGGTATTCCTTGTAAGTGAGTACGACGGAAGCGTCTCACCAAATGGAGCATCTCGCCCATTGCAAGACTAATACTTTGAGGCCGACGAATCGGAGTGAGGCCCTGTCATTTTTCGATTTCAGATTCGATACCGGAACCGCGACCATTGAGAATCGCAAAAATCGCAAGTACCGCTGACCTGATGCTGCCCGATTTGCATCCGCGAATTATAAGTGACTCTGTATTCAGGAAGTCCTTCACTCCCCACCATGCAATTGTAACAATCGGCTTTATCGCTCTAGCTTAACGATTGGCCGCCCTGCTTTGAAGTCCAGTTCAGCGGACTTGACCTGAACGCGCTGGCCATCGTTTTCGACAACTACTCTCATGCCAATCGCTCTCGCTCGAAGTGTCTTCCGCCTGAGACAGAGCTTGTCTGCATATATTGTAAGGGCGTCATAGCTAAGGACTGCGTTTTCATAGTCAATGGTATCGCCAACCGTTCGCTTCATATCGAAACGTATTAGCATATTAAGGAGCCGGGAGCGCGATTGCGGAATCGAGAAAGTGTCATAGTTCGGCTTGGCTGCGAGTCTGTCGACGGCTTCTCTTGTTGAAACGGTAGTACCACGAACTAGATAGCGGACAGCGGGGACCACGTTAATCATTGTCTTCTTACCAGGAAAGATCGAGAAGACTGCTCTACGAAAAGGATAAAAGTTTGCTATATCGACGCGGATTCGATAGATTCCCGCTGGCAACTCCGCTTCATAGTCGCCATTCGCGTCAGGCTCGATCTTGGTCAACACCCTCGTATGAACGTTTTCGACCGTGATCTCCGGTCTCGGTACTACAATTGCCGCTTGGTTGACGTCTATTACAGCGCCCGTTAATTTTCCTATACCCTGGCTCATAACGATGGATGTACTTGCCACATTCAACGTCATAAGCACAATGAGGATCAGGGGGATCGGGTTTTTCATTCTCATGATGTACCTCAAATGATCGCTCCAAGTTAACGTGCCGAAGGACTGGTCGAAGTTGTGAGCTGAGTGTTTGGGAAACAAAACCTTCTCACAAGTTCAGAATTTGCTTGACTTTGTGTGGGGTCATCGGAGTCAAGCGGAATCCGACCGGCAACGTGCAGCAATTCATGAAGGATAACGGCGCCACGAAGTTGGCTTAGGCTAAGGCCATAGAAGCCTCGGTCTCTAATGTTGGATAAGTCATTACCCCTTGTGTCACGACCTGAGTAGTAAAAACCGTTTCGATTTATAGTAATGGGGTTGGCAGAGACTGGGCGACCCAGGGAATTGGGATACGATCCGGCCGCGAAGCTTGTTACGGCGCCAACATCACCGCTCGTAAAACTTTCTTGCTTAACCTTGGACTTTTCGAGTACCGGGTAGGTATTCCCAGAGGTTATCAATTCGTTAGAGGCATAGGTATTGAGAAGATCCAATGCATTGGCACCGCCAAACAAAGCACGGCACAGAGTATTCTGCTGTAGAGCTGCTCTAGCTGAGTCAATGCCCCTGGCAATGACGACCGGCGGTGGTGCCGGGCCAAGTTTACTTACGTCAAGACGTGGGTTTTGCGGAACCGATTCGAACTCAACGTTCCAACTATACACCCAGCCACCGTCCGGCCGCTGGCGGGTGCTGCTGGGATCGAAGCGTTTCGTTTGGTAAAAGATCGGAATGAAGCCCAAGTCATTCATTACTCCACCGAGACCCTGTGGAGAATAGATTGTTGCGGACTTGGTAGCATCGGACCTCAGGGCGTTGATGGCCATCGAGCACGGCGCCTCAACTCCATCTATGTAACAGCCCATGCTTGGCATCGTTGGATCGCCGTAGAAGCCATTCGGATTGAAACCATAACCATTCCCGCCGCCATTTTGGTTGAACGCTGACGTGTCACTCACCTGGGTGCCCAGCGGATCTGTTTCGACTTTGCTCGTCACCCCTCCAGAGCCATTAGTAAGGCGCATGCTGACTCCGCTTACGTCGCGTTGATCCCAAAGCACCTGTCCGCTTTCCTGCTTGGCTATTTCCTGTCCGCCACCGTAAACGTAGCCGCGCGCCTTGTTGCCGTATTGATCGAGCTCGACAATGGTCTGGCCTCCAAGCGCGCTCGACCTCACGTAATAGGTGGTGACTCCGTTCTCCACCCATTTTGCTCTCAGTCCGTCGCCGTCCAGGCTCTGACTTATGTTTCGACCCGGCTCGGTGCTCGATATCAATTGGCCGGCCGCGTCAAAGCCGTAAGTGAAATTCGCACCGCCATCAGTGCTGCCAAGCAGCCGGCCATCAGCATCGTAATTCCAACCCGTGGCGGTGTTGTGGTTGTTTGCATAATTCGCCGAAGAGTAATTCGTTTGGGGAGCCATGCAATGACAATACTGATTGTAATAAAACGTGCGCCACGACCGATTAGCTAGATTGCCCCACGCGTCATACGCGTAGGTCTGTTTGTAAGGACCGTACACGAGGCCATTGGCAGTGTCGCCTAAAGCGAGCCGCCCTGCCCCATCGTACGAATAGGTGCGGTCCAGGTTCGAATTCATCAGATCGTGCGAATACTTCAGCCGCCCGTCATTGTCCGTGCTCGTAGGCGTCGAAGTGTATTGATATTGCTGACCCATAACTTCAGCGCCACCGGCGGTTTTGAGGTCATACTGCGTAGTCTGGCCTCTGTTGTTATAACCCAGATCTACCGTGAGTGAATTGCCGTAGTTGAGATGCTTCGCCGCACCCCCGGCGCGATACTGGATGTTGGATGCATAAGTCGAGACTCCCGCATAAAGATTGTCAGAACCAGTGACGTCGCTGAGCTGTCCTGACGAGTCGAAGCCGTAGTTGATCGTCATGTTCGTTGGGTCGGTAATCTTCTTCAACTGTCCGCCCAGGCTATAATCATAACTAAGCGTGAACGTGCCAACATTGGTAAACGACCGCGTCTCAGACGTCAATTGCGAAAGCTGATTGTAGCTGTAGGTTTTATTGCCAAAACCGTCTGTCATAGAAGTCCGGTTCCCCGCCGCATCATAGGTAAACGAGACATTTGCTGTCGGTGATACGCTGGGCGGCAAACTCTGCGTATCTGGATAAGTGATTGAAGTCAGCTGGTGCCGCGCATTGTAACCGAATGTAGTAGTCGCGCCCCGGGCGTCGGTGACTGCATGAATTGTGTCGTCGTTGTTATAGTCCCAGGCTGCATGATCAGTCGATGAGGAGTTGTTCGAATCAACTTGCTGTTCAGGCACATGCCTAGTCAGCAAGCGACCATAACCGTTATACGACATGGTCGTATCTTGATAGACGCTGCTAGTGTCCGCGCCTTGATACCGGCGCACCTGTGTAACCTGATCGCGCGCGTTGAAGGTGCTGGTGGTCGTCGAATAGACGGTGCTGTCCCCGTTCAAGACTTCCGTCTTCCACTGGCGGCCAAGAACGTCGCTGTAAACTTTTTGCCGCCGGGTCGCCTCATCAGTATGCGTCACAATTTCGCCACCTGCGCAGCCACAACCGCCATAGCTCGCTGTTTTAGTCGTAGTGTCAGCAGGGTTACCTGTAATGCTGGGGTTGGTGGTCACCAGCGGTCGGCCTTTCCAATCGTAAGTCTGCTGGGTATAAATCCAACCGGCTGCTCCATCGTCACCTGTTGCCGGCCAGTCATAAGGATTCCCAGATGTGCTTGAGGCACTGGTCTCGGTAGGATTGGAACTCTTCACAGTTCGGCCCATGAGATCGTAATAAATCAGTTGACCACTAAAGGCGCCAGTACTGCCCGGATGATCCGCCGCTGAAGCAATCACACGGCCGTTGCCGTCGGTAATTTTGAATGAGTGGGCTTCGCCGGCGTTATCCTGGATCGTCGCATAAGTATCGACGCGGTTCTGGCTGGGCGGATATTCGTAGCGCGTGTAGGCGTTGTTGAAGAGGCTCTTGACCTTCTTGGTTCTACCGAGGGAGTCGTATTCGATGGTTTGCACCGGACCAGCTTCACTATCGGTAACGTTGGTAACGTTCGGCAGAGGCGTCCGCTTCCAGGTTGCCCCGCCAAAGGAATAGTTATAGCGCATGCTCGATGAAAAGCCGTCGGCATCCGTCACCTTGGTGGGATAAGCCAGGGTTGGGATATCGAGGGCCGCATCGAGATCCGTTCCGTTTGCCGAGAACTGATCCGTATAGCTCACCGTGACGCCATGACTCAAAGGATCAAGGGTCGCGACTACCGCGCCCGCCGTGTTGTACTTGAAGGTCGAAGTGGTCGACTGGGAAGTGTTCACTACGTCATGGCGAGTCACGCTCGAAAGGTTGCCGCGTCCCGCGCGAAAACTCGCTGTACGATATGTGTTGTCGTGTTGCACGGGAGCATCCGTGCCCAGAATCGATCCGAATTCGTCGTACTCAAAGGTCACCTTTGAAAAGAGCGATGTCCCGCTGTCATTTGTACAGGGGACTTCTCCCTGGGCTCCGTCACAAAGGTATTTGGCCGACGGCAAACCTATGATGCGCAGGTTGGTGTAATTCGTATCCACGTTGTAGACAATATGGGTGCGGCGCAGGACCGCGGTCGCATCTGACTGATACTCATAAGTATCCACCGGCAGATTAATCGTCGTGCCGTCACCCAGACTGGTGGATGCATAGTCAGTGCGAGTGCGCGCGTGGTTATTGGCCGGATCAGTGATGTTAGTCTCAGTCACGCGCGGGTTCAGTTGATAAGCGACGCTGGTGTCGTCCTGGGTCCAGGTGGTCGTGGCTGAGCGTTGCGGTATGGTGTTGCCGCTTTCGAAGGTATCGGTAAGCAGAGGCAGCCCACGTTTCCACGCCGGTGCTGAGCCTGCGCCGCCAGCAATGTTCCCGGCAAAATAGATCTGCTGGTAAGTGCCGTCGGCGGAAGTGACCTTGGTTCTGGTCACTGTTGCCAAAGAGTTGTCAGGCAAGGCCGCGTCAACCGGTGCGGCATAACTCGTATTCACTTCCTGGGCGGCACCGTTCGTGTCACGGTTCCAATTCTCGGCCCAGTCATGACGGACCGTGAAGCGCGGGCAATCGGTTTGGGCGAATGCGGTGCCCGCAGTCATAGGTAGATCATAAGAGCGATAGTTTAGTAGGTGAGCACTGGTCTCGCCCGTATATTGACTTATCTTCCACACCTGCCCCCACGAAGTGTAATCAAAATCAAAGTGCGAATCGTCGGCCAACTTAACTTGGGTGAGCGCATGAATCGAGCTGTTGTTTGACGGGCCATAGACCGTTAGGTTTGTGAAGTTTGTCTGAATCTGTATGTAGGTATAAGCGAACGTCGCCCAGGGGTGTACCAAAGTCTGTCCGTTCACCGTCCAGCTCTGCGTGATCGTGCTAAGGGAACTATTCGTATCATAATTGAAAGTGATCGTGCGCGAGAGACTGTCCTTTACAGTATCCACCCGACCCAGGCCGTCATAATTGATAGTGATGAAGTTGCCGTTGCGATCCTTTATCTCCGTACAGTGATAATCGCTACCCTTCCAGGCATAAGAGAGTTGACTGCCGTCCGTCGTGCGCAGCGTCATATTGCTGGCGTTGAGCAACAGATACGACGAATCGACGGATTGATAGAGATTCGAGGCGCCGACTTGTCTTAGCTCCAGGCGGCCGCCCGCAGGCGTGATCATGATGAAGGAGTACTTGCCAGCCTGCGAATTGTAAAAGTTGCCTTGTATGACAGGAAAGCCGAGCCGGAACCCGGGAGCCGGCGAACCGTGATCATCATCGAAAGAAATCGCATTGCCGTTCCGGGTCCAGGTGGCAAGCGAGTTGTAAGCCAATGACAGCCCGAGGTCCAAACCAGCGCGTCCGGGCAAGCCCACCAGCGGGATGCTCCAGTTGAAATTACGAGACAGAGGATCTTCGCCGCCACCGCCGGTGCGGTTAAGTGGATCCAATCGCGCATCCAGAGTTTGAGTGACAGTAGTACTAACGGTTGCGCTGGCAGTGGCTCCCAGATTGTCCGTAACCGTCAAGGTAACAGTGTATGTTCCGGCCGTGTTATACGTGTGTGACGGACTTTGGCTACCACTGGTGTTGTTGCTGCCGCTGGCAGTGTCGCCGAAGTTCCAGGCGTAGCTGGCAATTGTGCCGTCGGGATCAGATGAGCCATTGCTGCTGAAATTCACCGCCGTGCCGGTGGTGCCGGTATAAGGGCCGTTCGCGTTGGCTATCGGTGGATGGTTGATCACCGGACTCGTCGTTGCGGTGTTTGTCGCACCCAAATTATCAGTCACTGTCAGCGTCACGGTATACGTACCCGCCGCAGCATACGTGTGTGACGGACTTGGGTCACCACTGGTGTTGTTATTGCCGGTGTCGCCGAAACTCCAGGCGTAGCTGGCAATCGTGCCGTCGGGATCAGAGGAGCCATTGCTGCTGAAATTCACCGCCGTGCCGGTTGTGCCGGTGTACGGGCCACCCGCATTGGCGACTGGGGGGCGATTACTGATCGTGGCAGTTGTACTTGCAGTGTTTGTCGCACCTAGATCGTCGGTAACCGTCAAAGTCACCGGGTACGTCCCAGCCGTCGCGTACGTATGACTCGGAGTCGCTCCCGTGTTGCCGTCGCCGTAGTTCCAAGCGTAGCTGACAATTGTGCCATCGGGATCAATGGAGCCACTGCTGCTGAAGTTCACCGCCGTCCCGGTCGTGCCGGTATAAGGGCCGTTCGCATTGGCCACTGGCGTCTGATTTCCGCTGGCCGCGGAAATTGCATAGAACGTCGAAGGTGAACTTTGATTGTTGTACTCGGTAGTAATCCAGTCAGCGGAGCGGGCAGTCAATGACACGCGAAACTCGTCCAGCACGCCGTTAAGAAATTCATGATTAGCACTATTATAGAAGTGGGATGCAAGCCTTAAGTTTTTAGCCGTGAATGTGCCAGAACCGACTGTAATGTCAGCCCCAGTCTTAACGCCGTCGACGTAAAGTTTCGCGGTCGTTCCGCTCCTAATAATGGTAATCCAATGCCAGTTGCCGTTGCTGATGGCTGAACCCACCTGAGCAATGCCACCGGTGGCTCCGACTATCACCTTTCCCACTGATACCGACGATCCTCCGTCAGGGGTATTTCTAACCCAAAACAGCGTTGCGTCACGCGGCGAAGTCGGATAGTTGTCCCAGCCAAAAGCACCCGTGGGGTCGCCAGGCGACGTTGGGTTAACCAAAGCCGAGATCGTGAAATCACCGACACTGCTCAGGTCAGGAAAACTGATGGTATTGCTCGACCCATTGAAACTCGCGCCACCATCGATCCCGCCACTGGCAGCAGTTGCGCCGGTAATCGTTCCATGACTAGCATTACTTGTGGAATCATTCGCGCTCAATGTTGTTCCATTACCAAGATGGGCGACTATCTTGAAGTTAGAATCCCAAACGCCGTTCTTATTCTCCTCCGAGGCTGTGATCGACGCGTTGCCGTAACACACGTAGATCACCGTGTCGGTGGCGGTGTGCGACACAGTGGGTACCTTGACCCAATAGTTAACCGCGCCGGTCGTGGCGTTGTAAGTTTCCACTTCATGATTGAGTTTGGTGGCGCAACCCGAGTCGGAAGTGAAAATGATGTCATAGCCATTCGAGTTCTGGGCCCTGCCTCCATTAGCGACAGTAGCCAGGTAGGAATACGTCCCGCTGATTAGAACCGGAAAGTTAGACTGATCGCTATTGGGAACCTTGGCGTGATCGATGGTAATGCTTCGACGGTATGTGTAAGCACCGCTCGAAGAAATTGTATAAAAAGTAGAAGGCGAGCTTTGATTGTTATATTCAGTCTTAATCCAG
>WNFS01000121.1_pt1 | contig 53419 bp, 47 predicted proteins | sample 5400141 | NCBI WGS metagenome assembly WNFS01 (sample SAMN13153358, study PRJNA577476) | soil metagenome | isolation source: 60 cm saprolite under Madrone tree | place: USA:California | collected 2016-06-14
CGCCGTATGCTACGAGCGCCGCGTGCGCGCCGTCAAGGTGGTTCGGGGTCGGCGGCTGGTCGGTTCGGCCTGATCATTCCTCGAACCGGCCGAGCCGCCGCAACTCGGGAAAGAGAATCATCCACAGCCCGGCTACCGCCAGGGTGCCCAGTCCTCCGAGGAGAACGGCGGGAACGGCGCCGAGCAGCGCCGCGGCCAGGCCCGACTCGAAGGCGCCGAGTTGGTTGGAGGTGCCCGTGAAGAGCGAGTGCACCGCGCTCACCCGTCCCCGCATCCCGTCGGGAGTGCGGATCTGCGCGAGGGAAACCCGGATGACCATGCTCACCACGTCGGCCGCCCCCAGGACGGTGAGGGCGACCATCGACAACATGAAATTGGTGGACACCCCGAACGCCACGGTGGCCACGCCGAAGACGATCACCGAGCGGAACAGGGTCGGACCGATCCGTCGCTCCAGCGGATAGTGGGCGAGGAGCACGGAGGTGGCGAGCGCTCCCACCGCCGGCGCCGAGCGGAGAATCCCCAGCCCGGCCGGGCCCGTATGCAGGATGTCCCGCGCATAGACGGGCAAGAGCGCGGTGGCGCCGCCGAGCAGCACCGCGAAGAGATCGAGCGACATCGTGCCGAGCAGCACCCGCCGGCTCCAGATGAAGGCCACCCCGGAGAAGACCGTCTCGAGCGTGAGGGGCTCGCGCGCGCGCGCCGTGCGCTCGATCCGTATCGCCGCGGCGAACGCGCCGGCGAGGATGAACATGGCGCCCGCCGTGGAGTAGGCAGCGCTCGGCCCGAGCGCGTAAAGCAGCCCGCCGAGCGCGGGGCCGACGATCTGGGCCGTCTGGCCCGCCGAGATGACCCATGCCATGGCCTTGGTGATGAGTTGACGGGACACCACCTCGGGCACGAGGGCGGTCATGGCGGGGTTCTCGAACGCCTGAGCCGCTCCCAGGAGCCCCACGAGAGTGAAGATGCTCGCCCGGCTTTGCCAGCCGCCGAGGGAGCCGAAGGCCAGCGCCGCCGCGGCCGCCGCCTTCGCGATCTCACACACGATGACCACGAGACGGCGATCGCAGCGATCGGCGACCTGGCCGACAACCAGAGTGAGCAGGATCGTCGGCACGAACTGCACGAGGCCGACCAGTCCCAGATCGAGCGCGCTCCCCGTCAGCTCGTAGAGCTGCCAGCCCACCGCCACGCCCAGCATCTGGAAGCCGACGCTGGCGAAAACGCGGGACGACGACAGGAAGGCAAACGGCGGGTGGAGCAGGAGGGTCCGGGAGGCTTCAGGAATTTCGGCCGCCTCTAATGACCGGCCAGGGCCAGCACCGCGTGCAGCGTGACATTCGTTGCGTGCCCCGTGGACATGGCTCGCGCCCTCCTCGCACGCTCCGATCTTACTCCGCGGCGGGAGAGACCCGTGAAGATCGTGCAGCCTATGCCTGCTGCGCCGGCTGGACAGGCCAGCAGCCCCCGCGTACTCTCGCGCCAAGGAGACGCCATGCGCTCAGCCCGGATCGGCCTTGCCCTGCTCGTCACGCTGTCCGTCCCGGTGTTGCTGCCCGGCCCGGTCTCCGCCGCGCCCGAAGGCACCATGACCTGGGGCGTTCACGTGACGCTCGCCTCGCGCTGGCTCGACCCCGCGGAAACGGAAGCCCTCCTCACGCCGTTTCTCGTCCTGTACGCCCTGCACGATGCCGTGGTGAAGCCCATGACGGGCGTGGTGACCGGGCCGAGCCTCGCCGAGTCGTGGACGGTGTCGCGCGACGGGCTCGTCTATGAATTCGTGCTGCGAAAGAATGCCCGCTTCCACAACGGGGACGCCGTGACGGCCGACGACGTGAAGTTCTCCTTCGAGCGTTATCGGGGCGCCGCGGCCAAGCTTCTCAAGGACGGGGTCAAGGACATCCAGACGCCGGACCCGGGTCGCGTGCGCTTCGTCTTGAAGGAGCCCTGGCCGGACTTCATGACCTTCTACGGCACCACGGCGTCAGGGGCGGCGTGGGTGGTGCCGAGAAAGTACGTGGAGAAGGTCGGCGAGGAGGGCTTCAAGAAAGCGCCGATCGGCGCGGGCCCCTATGGCCTTCCTGTGGGCCATCGGCCCTCGAGTAGAGGAGCCCGGGCTCTCCCTCATCCCCGGTCATGCCTACTCCGCCCCCCTACGAAGACGTGAAGCTCAAGCGCCCGTAGTCTTCCCGTCACAAGGAGAGACCGGATGAGCGAGCCGATCAGCATACAGTTCACGCGCTTTTCCGCCTTCTACTCGCCCCTGATCGCCACCATCGCGGGCGGCTTTCTCGAGGCCGAGGGCTTCGCGCCGCAACACTCGGTGGCGCGGGCAGGCAGGTCGGCCATCGAGGGCGTCGTGAACGGCACGGTGCACGTGTGCCAGTCCGCGCCCTCCCAGGGCTTCGGCCCTCTCGAGAAGGGACAGACCCCGCCCGCCATGCACTTCGCCCAGATCAACGAGAGGGACGGCTTCTTCCTCACGGGCCGCGCCGCCGATCCCGGCTTCACCTGGCAGAAGCTCGCGGGCAAGACGGTGCTCGTCGATCACGGCGGCCAGCCGCTCGCCATGTTCAAGTACGCCTGTCACCGGCGCGGCCTCGACTACAAGACCATTCAGGCCGTGGACGTGCCGAGCGGCCAGATGGACGCGGCCTTTCGCAAGGGCGAGGGCGACTATATTCACCAGCAGGGACCGGCGCCGCAGCAGCTCGAGCACGACAAGGTGGGCCACGTGGTCGCGTCGGTGGGCGAGGCCATCGGTCCCTGCGCCTTCTCGAGCCTCGCCGCCACTCGCGAGTGGCTCGGCACGGATGCGGCGAAGCGCTTCACGCGCGCCTATCGCGAGGCGCGCGCCTGGCTTCTCGCCACACCCGCCGCGCGCGTGGCCGAGGCCGAGGCGTCCTTCTTCCCCGGGATCGACCGCGCGGTGCTCACCGCCACCATCGCCTACTACCAGAAGCTCGGCTGCTGGACGCCGCACGTGGAGATCACCCGTCCCGCCTTCGAGGTGGCCCTCGACGTCTTCCAGCACGCGGGGCTCATCACGAAGCGCCACCGCTACGAGGACGTGGTGGCGCCCCCTCCGGGCGAGGGCGCGGCAGGCCGCTTATGAAGACGCGCGCCGTGGCTTCACCGGCTGCCTCTCTCGATGAGCTCGTGACGCGCCGCTATCCCCTGGAGCAGATCAACGAGGCGTGCGAGGCCCTCGCGCACGGCGAAATCACCGGGCGGGCCGTCGTGGAGCTCTGAGCGGCGGAGCGGTTACTCGAAGGCGGCCGAGAGGTCACCCGCGCCCGGGCGCACGCCGGGGAGCGGCTCGAGTCCGAAACGCCGCGTGATGAGCTTGATGATGGACGTGGTGTCGTAGAGCGTGTGATCGACGAAGCCGCGCCTCGCGCGCGGCGAGATGATCAAAGTGGGAATGCGCGTGCCCGGTCCCCAGCGATCGCCGGCGGGCGGCGCCACATGGTCCCAGAAGCCGCCGTTCTCGTCGTACGTGATGATGATGGCGGTGGAGGACCAGAGCGGGCTCGCCTTGATCAGGCTCACCAGCTCGGCGATGTGGATGTCTCCCGACAGGACGTCCGTATAGCCGGGATGCTCATTCAAGGTGCCCTGCGGCTTGTAGAAGGCGACTTGGGGGAGCGTCCCCTGCTCGATGGCCGCCACCAGCTCCGCGTAGTCCTTGAGGTGGCGCTCGCGATCCGCGGTGCCCGGCGCGAAGCGGGCGAAGTAGTTGAAGGGCTGGTGGTGCGGGGCGAAGTACGGCGCGCCATTCACGTTGGTCGCGATGACCCGGCGCGGCGCTTCGGGCGCCTGCATCCCGTCCTGGAGGGCCGCGTTCCACGCGCCCGCGTACCACGCCCACGTCACGCCCTTTGCGGTCAGGGTGTCGCCGATGGTCTTCTGCGACTGCGGCGGCAGCGTGTGGCGCTTCGGATCGGTCCCCCGTGAATCGCCGCCCCTGGCCGGGGGCACCCGTGACGGCTGCCAGGGCGGCTGCGCCGTGTTGACCGAGTAGCCGTCGGGCGTGATCTCGCCGTCCAGGAATACCGGCGGGCCGCTGAGCACGGAGGGGGGCGAGCCGGCTCGGGTCCTGAGCCAGCCGCGCTCGTCGAGCTGCGCGCGCATCGCCGCGGGGGCGTCACGGTCCTCCGGAGTGCAGGCGCACACCAACCAGAAATGGTTGAGATACGAGCCGCCGAACGCTCCCATGAAAAAATTGTCGGCGAGGACGTAGTCCTTGGCCCACTGCCAGAGCGGCAGGGTCGAGCCGTCGTAGTAGCCCATGACCAGCCCTCCCGCGTCCGAGGCCCCCACGAACCGGTCGTTGCGGCCGCCGTTGATCTGCTCCACGTTCTGGTAGAAGCGGTGGACGAGGTCGCGCGTGGGCACGGAGAGCGGCCGGCTGATGGGTGGCGCGTCGATGCGAAACGGCTTGTTCGGCAGATCCGTCGGGAAGTCCGGGCTCGCACTCTTGCCGTTCCAGACGGCGGGTAGCCTGGCCAGGACCTTGCCGTCGCGGTCGACCTGCATGTATTGCGACGGCGTGGCGTTGGCGAGGCCGTTGGCGCCCGGGAAAAGGCCGTAGAGGTGGTCGAAGCTCCGATTCTCCGCGTAGATGACGAGGATATGCTCCACCCCGGCCAGTCCCGGCTTGGCCAACGTGGCGTGTGTCGCGCAGCTGGCCACGAGCGCAACGAAAACGACCAGCGCCACCACGGGGAAGCTCGAACGAGCCCGCATCCCCTTCCGTATACCCGAAAGCCGAGGTCGCTTCAGCTAGAAAATCGCCGACGATGCTCCATGATGGCGGAGTAGGGCAACACCCGGAGCAGCTCCTCCACGGTGGTGGTGCCCGCCTCGAGGCGCCCGCGGGCATCCTGGGCCATACAGAAGGTGGTGCGCCGGGCACTCTCGCACATCTCGTCGAAGGGTGTTTGCCGGGTAATCAACGCGGTATCCTGATCGTCGGGTACCCAGAGATCGGCGACCATCATCCGGCCCTTGTAGCCGCTGAATCCGCAGTCGGCGCACCCCGCGCCCTGATAGAACTTTAGGTCGGCCGGCACGGTCTCGAAGAACTCGCGGAGAGCCGCGGGGGACGGCGCATACTCCTGCCGGCACGCGGCACAGTTCCGGCGGACCAGCCGCTGTGACATGACGCCGATGAGCGACGAGGCAATGAGGGACGACTCGATCTTGAGATCGAGCAGGCGCGGGAGGGCGGCGATGGCGCTGTTGGTGTGGAGCGTGCTCAAGAGCAGATGGCCCGTCTGGGCGGCGCGGAAGGCCATCTCCGCCGTCTCCTGGTCGCGAATCTCCCCGAGCATGATGATCTCCGGGTCGTGGCGAAGAAACGACCGGAGATAGGCGGCAAAGGTATTGCCGATCTCGTCGTTGACCTCCGACTGACTCAGCTCGTCGTAGACGTACTCCACGGGATCCTCGGCGGTGAGGATGCGAACCTCCGGCCGGTGAAGCTTCATCAGACAGGCGTAGAGGGTCGTCGACTTGCCCGATCCGGTGGGCCCCGTGACGAGGAAGATGCCGGTGGGGCGCCGGAGCAGCTCCTCGAGGCGGCTGGCCACCACGGGCGAGAGATCGAGCCCGGCGATAGAGCGGGGCGCCCGTGTCTGATCGAGGATCCGGATGACCACGCTTTCCCCCGAGTAGCTCGGAATGACGGAGACGCGCAGGTCGATGGTGACTTTGCTCCCCGCGCGATTGACCGACACCTGGAAGCTGCCGTCCTGCGGCCGCCGTCGTTCCGCGATGTCGAGCTTGCAGAGAATCCGGATGCGCGACGTGATCTCCCGCATGTTCTGATCGAGATTGTCCTGCAGCTTCCCGAAGTGAGGCTGATGCAGCACCCCGTCGATGCGATAGCGCACGTGGAGACCCGAGGGCAGCATCTCGATATGGATGTCGCTGCAGTTGCTCTCGAGGGCCCGGAAGAGGATCTGACGGAAGAGCTCGTCCGCGCGCCGGGTCGCCCGCTCGTCGATGGCGTCCACCGAGCTCTGATGCGGCCCGGCTTCCGCCGGGGAACCCGCGGGAGTGATCAGTTGGGCGTCGACGCTTTCGATGCCGCTCGGGGGCGCGTCTTCATAGAGACGGCGGAACGCCCGCTGGATGGCCCGGCTCGAGGAGGTGACCACGGTGATGCCAAAGCTCGTGAGCTGCATCAGCTCGTCGATCACCCCCGCCGCCGTGGGATCGTCCATGGCGACGGTCAGGGTGCGGCCGACCTGGGCGATGGGCAGCACGGAATGGCGCCGCGCGTAGCTCCGGTTGATCACGCGGGCGAGCCGCCGATCGATGGTCACCTTCTCCAGGTCGATGAAGGGAATCTTGAGCTGCTTGCTCAGGGCCTGCCGCATGGTCTCGTCGGTGATGTAGTTGAGCTTGAGGAGGATCTTGCCGAGGGGAAGCTTGACGCTTTCCTGCTGGGTGAGGGCATGCTCGAGCTGCGCCTCGGTGATCGAGCCTTCGGCGAGGAGAATCTCACCCAACCGGTGGCGCGCCACGGGAGGAACGGCCAGCGTGCTCTCCAGCGTGCGTCCGGAGCTGACGGGAGGCCGCAGCCCTATGTCTGTGAGGGCCATTTGGCGTGCCGGCAGGTCACAGGGCGCTCGGGCTTGCCGCCCGCTCCATTGACCGGTGAGGAGACGGGCGGGGAACCGCGAAGACCGACGGCCGCCTCTTCGTGGTGGTGCATTCCTCGATCTTCTCGATGAGCTCCGTGACGCCGAAGGGCTTGGCGATGAACGGCCATTTCGCCTCTCTGAGCGCGGCCATCTCGTATCCCGACATGAGGAGGACCTTGATCTGGGGACGGAGCTCGACCACGCGTCGAGCCAGCTCGCGACCATCCATCAGGGGCATGACCACGTCCACGAGCAGGAGATCGATCTCGCCTTCCCTGTCTCTCGCCATGCGAATGGCCTCCACCGGATCGTCGGTGGAGAGGACCAGATATCCCGCCGACCCCAAGGTGTCCCGGGCAAACGAGCTCACCCCGAGATCGTCGTCGACCACGAGGACGGTGAGGACACGCGACACGGGCGAGCCTTGGCCCGTGTCTTCTATGAGGACCGAGGGCGCTTTCTTGAGAAAGAGGAAGACCGGCCCGTCCTCGTCCATTCGCCAGACGATGGCTTGGGCGTCCACCGGACAGCCCTCGGACGGGGTGATGTGCAGCTTGGCCAGCGTGGCGTCTTGCAGGCGCTCCGCGAGGCGCACCTTGACGCCGAATTGACTCACGTCAACCGTTTCACCATGGAGGACACGATCGCCAACTTCCACCATCACGGGCCAGGTGACCTTGGTCCGGGGACGTCTACGCGATTCGGGCCGCCGAAGTTTAGTTCGCATGTTGTTTTCCTTGATCCCATGTATAGCAAGCGACGTACCGTTGCCGGGCCGCGGATCGACATTCCACGAATTCCGATAGTTGCGGAGCACGAGGGTACAACGCCGCACCTTTTGGATGGCGCGCGTGGTCAGTCGCCCAACGGATTTTGGAGACCGAGCCCCGGCGGGCACATGCAGAATTTGCTGCGAACGCAACAGGTTTGCTAGCGCGCCTCGCTAATGGCGGTGACGCCGCCCGGATTGTCGAGCGAAGAGAGATCGCCCGGGTCCTTGCCCAAGTGAGTGGCGCGGATCACGCGTCGCATGATCTTGGCGCTGCGGGTCTTGGGCAGCTCGGCGGCGAAGAGCACGCGCTCGGGCTTGAGCGCCTTGCCCATCTGATGCGCGACGAGATCCGAGATCTCCGTACGGAGCTTCTCGGTGGGCGCGATGCCCGGGCGCAACACGGCGAAGCAGACCACGGCCTCGCCTTTGATCTCATGGGGCACGCCGATGGCCGCGGCTTCCGCCACCGCGGGATGGCTCACCAGCACCGACTCGACCTCGGCCGGGCCCACGCGCTTGCCCGCGATCTTGAGCGTGTCGTCGGACCGGCCGGTGACGAACCAGAAGCCGTCCTCATCTATATAGGCCCAATCGCCGTGCACCCAGACGTCGGGCCAGCGCGACCAGTAGGTCTCGAGGTAGCGATCCGGATCCTTCCAGAAGCCGGCGGTCATACCCGGCCACGGCTTGGTGATGACCAGCTCGCCCACCTGGCCGCGGATCGGCCGGCCGTCGTCGCCGAACACGTCGGCGGCCATGCCGGGCGTGGGGCCGTTGAAGGAGCAGGGCTTGATCGGCGCAATGGGAAAGGACGTGACGATGCCGCCCGAAATTTCCGTGCCGCCGGAATAGTTGATGATGGGCACCGCGCCGCGCCCGACATGCTCGAAGACCCAGCGGTAGGGCTCGGGATTCCACGGCTCGCCCGTCGAGCCGAAGATGCGAAGCTCCGAGAGCTCGTGCCGAAGCGGCCACTCCGTACCGTGCGGCATGAGGGCACGCACCGCGGTCGGCGAGAGTCCCATCACGCTGACGCGGTGGCGCTCGGCCACCGCCCACAGACGGTCGGGCTTGGGATAGTCGGGCGTACCCTCGAAGAGGACGAGGGTGGCGCCGTTCGTGAGCCCGCCCAGGATGAGAATGGTGCCCATGACCCAGCCCATGTCGGTGAGCCAGAAGAAGCGGTCCGACGAACCCAAGTCGAAGAGATAGCCGGCGTCGTGGCCGATCTTCATCTGAAGCCCGCCCTGGGTCAGGATCACGCCTTTCGGCTTGCCCGTGGTCCCCGACGTATACGTGATGCAGCAGGGGCGGTCGGCCTCCACGGGGAGCGCGGGGCATTCGTCCGATTCGCGCGCGGCGGCCTCGTGCCACCACACGTCGCGCCCGGGCGTCCACGGCACGGCGCGGCCGGCGCGCTTGAGCACGAGGAGGTGCTTCACCGAAGGCGAGAGGGCCGCCGCCTCGTCCGCCGTCTCCTTCATCCTGACGGTCTGACCGCGGCGCGAGAAGCCGTCGGCGGTGATGAGCACCTTGGCGTCGCAGTCCTCGAGCCGGGCCGCCACGGCCTGGGCGCCGTAGCCGGAGAAGGACGGCGAGTAGATGGCGCCGATGCGGCAGATCGCCATGAGGGCGATGGCCGCCTCCGCGCACATGGGCAGGAAGAGCCCCACCGAGTCCCCCGCCCCCACACCGAGCCGCTTGAGAACATTGGCGAGGCGATTGACCTCGCGCGACAGCTCGCGATAGGTCCAGGTGCGGACTTCGCCGTTTTCTGCTTCCCACACGATGGCCGGCTGCTCGCCGCGACCCGCGTCCACGTGGCGGTCCACGCAGTTGTCCGAGAGATTCATGAGGCCCCCCTCGAACCATCGTGGCCACGCGATCCCGCGCGAGGTGTCGAGCACGCGCGTGTAGGGCTTCATCCAGCGGAAACCCAGATCCTTGGAGACGGCGTCCCAGTACCATTCGGGGTCGTCGACGCTCTTCTTCAGGAGCTCGTCCAGCGAGGCGAGGCCGTGTTTGCGCATGAACTGCGTGATCCGCGCGCACTCGATGCGCTCGGGGGTGGGACGCCAGATGATCTCGCGGTCGCTCATATGTGTGCTCCGGCCGGACATGGTAGCATGGCCGGCGTCGTCACCTGCACCCCTACCCTCATAAGGAGAGCCCATGAAGGCGGTCGCGGCGGTCGCGGAGATCCTGAAGCGCGAAGGGGTCAAGTTCCTCATCGGATATCCGGTCAACTCCATCATCGAGGCGGCCGCCCAGGCCGACATCCGCACCATCATCGTGCGCCAGGAGCGCACGGGCCTGCACATGGCCGACGCGGTCAGCCGCGTCACCTCCGGCAAGCGCATCGGCGTCTTTACCATGCAGCATGGCCCCGGCTCCGAGAACGCCTTCGGCGGCGTGGCCCAGGCCTACGGCGACTCCGTGCCCATCGTGGTGCTGCCCGGCGGCTATCCTCGGCGCCTCACGAACATCCCGCCCAACTTCAACTCATCGCTCAATTACCGGCACGTGACCAAGTGGATCGAGCAGGTGATCATGTCCGATCAGGTGCCGGACGCCATGCGCCGCGCCTTCACCCAGGTCAAGAACGGGCGCCCGCGCCCCGTCCTCGTCGAATTCCCCGTCGACGTCTTCCAGGAGGAGATCGCGGAGCCCCTCGACTACGTGGTGGCGCCGCGCATGCGCTACGGACCGGACCCCCAGGCCGTGTCTACGGCGGCGGCGGCGCTGGTGGCGGCCGATCGACCCGTCATCTACGCGGGCCAGGGCGTCCACTACGCCGAGGCCTGGAGCCAGCTGCGCCAGCTCGCCGAGCTCCTCGAGGCGCCGGTGACCACGAGCTTGCAGGGCAAGAGCGCTTTCCCCGAGAATCATCCGCTGTCGCTGGGCTCGGGCGGCCGCTCGGTGTCGAAGCAGCTCCACGAGTTCCTGAAGAACTCGGACGTGATCTTCGGCATCGGCTGCAGCTTCGCTACCACCAACTACGGCGTGGCCATGCCCAAGGGCAAGACCATCATCCACTCGACCCTGGACCCGGCCGACGTGAACAAGGACGTGCGGGCCGAGCACGCGCTGATCGGCGACGCCGCCCTCACCCTCGATGCCCTGCTCGTCGAGGTGAGGGACCGGCTGAAGGGCAAGCCTCGCGGTCGCGGACCGGCCGTGACCGCCGAGATCAAGCGTCTCAAGGCGGAGTGGATGGCGCAGTGGATGCCCAAGCTCACCTCGAACGCCAAGCCGATCTCGCCCTATCGGGTGATCCGGGATCTCCTGCAGACCGTCGACCCCGCGCGCACCATCATCACCCACGACGCGGGAAGCCCCCGCGATCAGATCTCGCCCTTCTGGGAGTGTACGGAGCCGCTCTCCTATATCGGCTGGGGCAAGACGACCCAGCTCGGCTACGGTCTCGGCCTCGCCATGGGAGCCAAGCTCGCCCACCCGGACAAGCTCTGCATCAACGTGTGGGGCGACGCGGCCATCGGCTTCACGGGCATGGACTTCGAGACGGCGGTGCGCGAGCGCATCCCGATTCTCTCCGTGCTCCTCAACAATTTCTCCATGGCCATCGAGCTGCCCATCATGAAGGCGGCCACCGAGAAGTACCGCAGCACGGACATCTCGGGCAACTACGCCGACATGGCCAAGGCCTTCGGAGGCCACGGCGAGCGCGTCACCGAGCCGGGCGACATCGTGCCCGCCATCCAGCGCGCGGTGAAGAAGACGGAGGAAGGCATTCCCGTGCTCCTCGAGTTCATCACGGAGAAGGAGATCGAGTTCTCGATCTACAAATACTGAGCGGTTCGTGAGCCTGAAGCTCGATCTCGGCTTCATGACGTTCGACCTCCGCGAGATCCCCGCCTATGCGCGGCGTGCGGAGGAGCTGGGGGTGGGGGCGCTCTGGTCGGCGGAGACCAAGCACGACCCCTTTATGCCTCTGGCGGTGGCCGCCGCCAATACCACGCGCGTGCAGCTCGGCACGGCCATCGCCGTGGCCTTCCCGCGCAGCCCCATGATCATGGCCCACACCGCCTGGGATCTGCAGAAGGTCTCGGGCGGCCGCTTCGTGCTCGGTCTGGGCACGCAGGTGAAGGCGCACAACGAGCGCCGTTTTGGGATCAAGTGGGGGCCGCCGGGGCCGCGGCTGCGCGAGGTGATCCTGGCCCTCCGCGCGATCTGGGATGCCTGGCAACACGGCACCCCGCTCAACTTCCGCGGGCAGTCCTATCGCTTCGACCTCATGACGCCCTTCTTCAACCCCGGGCCCATCGAGCATCCGCGCATCCCCGTGTACATCGCGGCCGTGAACCCGTACATGGCGCGCATGGCGGGGGAGATCTGCGACGGCCTCCACGTGCACTCCTTCCACAGCCCGACGTACCTGCGCGAGGTGATACACCCGGCCGTCGCGGAGGGGCTGCGCGCGTCGGGGCGCACGCGGAAGGACTTCACCTTCCGCGCCTCCACCATGGTGGTGCTGGGCGACACCAAGGACGAGCTCGAGCGGAGCCGGCAGGCGGTGAAGCAGCAGATCGCCTTCTACGCATCCACTCGAACCTATCAGGCGGTGCTCGCGGTGCACGGGCTCGACCATCTGGTGCCGCGCCTCCACGCCAAGAGCCTCGAGGGGGACTGGAAGGGGATGGCGGACCTGATCAGCGACGAGACGCTGGACCACTTCGCGGTGACGGCCACCTGGGAAACGGTGGGCGCGCGGCTGCGCGAGCGTTACGCGGGGATCTGCGACCGGACTCAGCTCTATCCCGCGTTCCAGCCTTCCCTCGACGACCCCCGCCTCCAGGCCCTCATCAAGGAAATGAATAGCTAGTCGCCCCCTGTCGGTGGTTCGGCTTTTATGCGCCGGACGGGGGAGGGGGACAGCTCCGTAGACCACGTTGAGCCGCATGCCGTTGGGGAGTCTCTGGCCCGCCACGAGATTTGCGTTTGCGGCTTCGACGACACGCAGAAGATACGGGTCTACGGAGCTGCCCCCCTCCCCCATCCGGCTTCCCGCGCGCCAATTGAAAGAACATCAAGCGAGCGGCAGACGGTCTGGATGGGTCATCTGCCACGCGCGCGGCAGGCGGCCGAGAAGGGTCCAGCTGCGAGGCGGCGCCCGAAGGCCGCGGGCGAGGCGTACCCCTGGTACGTTGAGCCCGCGGCCGAGGGCGCCAACGAAGCAGATGGTCATCTACCACGCGCGCGGCAGGCGGCCGAGAAGGGTCCAGCTGCGAGGCGGCGCCCGAAGGCCGCGGGCGAGGCGTACCCTTGGTACGTTGAGCCCGCGGCCGAGGGCGCCAACGAAGCAGATGGGCCCTTATCGACCGCCTGCCCCCTAGCCGGAGTCGACTTGGCCGGGGCGCTTGAGGGTATCCCCCCCCGGCGGCAGGTTGAGCACGGTGGTGGGAAAGAGGTCGGCGAGCCAGCGGATCACATCGCTCACCGTCACGATGCCGATGGGCCGACGCTCGTCGTCCACGAGGGGCATGGTGCGGTAGCCCGCCACGCTCATGCAGTGCACGGCGTAGGCGACGCGATCGCGGATGGCGAGCACCTCGGGCTCGGGCGTCATCACCACCGACAGCGCGGTGGCCTTTGGATCGAGGCCGCGGCCGACCACCCGCGTGAGGAGATCGCGCTCGGTGAAGATGCCCGCGAGCCGGCCTGCCCGGTCCACCACGAGGACCGCGGCCTGGCGCGCGTGGACCATGCGCTGCGCCGCCTCGTGCACGGTGGCCGCTTCGCGCAGGCACACCGGCTCGGCGGGGACGAGAACGGCCACGGTGTCGTTGAACACGGCGGGGCCGATGGACCGCTCTTCCGGGTCACCGCTACTGGAATACTCGTCGTCCGCATCGTACTCGTGCATCGCTCCACCTCCGTCCTATTCGCCACTGAACTTCTGCGCGTTGCCCATGTGCGACCACGCCCACGCCTGTACATTCCCCAGGATCTGCTTGATGTGGTTACGGTCGTGGTGGACCCATTCCTGGAGGAGATCCTCCACGCGCAGCCAGCCGACCTTCGGATGCTGGCCGCCCCGGGTGAGATCGCCGGGCTTGAGCCCGCGCACGATAGTCACGCTCTCCGTGCGCATGCGCTCGAGCTCCGCCACGAGCTTGGCGGTGGGCTTCATGTCGTCGCGCCGCCCCCGCGTCACCTCGTTCTGGTCCCAACCCTCGAGCTGGGGATCCTTGGTGGCGAGCAAGGTCTTGATCCGCCCCGCGAAACCGCGCCGCTCCGCCTCGATCAGGTGGCCGATCACCTCGTTGACCGACCACTCGACCTCGTCCGGATGAAAGGTGGCCACGGCCTTGGGCAGCGCGTCCACCTCGGCGCGAATGATCGTCATCGCGCTCTCGAGGAGCGCCGCGACCTCGGCCGGCGAGAAATGCTCGGTCATGCGCCTACACGACCTTGTCGGCGCGCAGCCCTTTGATGTCCTCGGCGGAGAATCCAAGCTCGCCGAGGATCTCGTCGGTGTGCTCGCCGATATCGGGAGCAGCCGTGCGCACCGAGGCCGGGGTGCGCGACAGCGTGGCAGGCGGGCGCTGCAGGCGCATCTCGCCGAGCGCGTGGTGCTTGACCGGCACGGCCAGGCCCAGGTGCTGCACCTGCTCGTTCTCGAAGGTCTCCTTGATATTGAGGATGGGACCGCACGGCACTCCCTTGGCGTTCAGCAGCTCCACCCACTCGGCGCTGGTCTTGCCGACCAGCGCCTTCTCGAGCTCGACGGTCAAGGCCTTGCGGTTCTTCGAGCGATCGGGCGCCTTCTCGTAGAGGGGGTCCTTGAGCAGCTGCTCGGTGCCCAGCGCCTCGCAGAGCCGGCGGAACATGTGCTGGCCGGAGGCCGCGATATTGATGTGGCCGTCCGACGTCTTGAAGACGCCGGTGGGAATGCCGGTCGGATGGTCATTGCCCGCCTGGGGCGGGATGGTGCCGTCGATGAGCCACCGCGCCGCCTGGAAATCGAGCATGGTCACCATCGCTTCGAGGAGGGAAGTGTGCACCCACTGCCCCTTGCCCGAGCGTTCACGCTCGATGATCGCGCAGAGGACGCCCTGGGCCAGGAAAATCCCGGCGGTCAGATCCGCGACAGGAATGCCCACGCGCACCGGCCCCTGCCCCGGCAGTCCCGTCACCGACATGAGGCCCCCCATGCCCTGCGCGATCTGGTCATAGCCTGGGCGATCGCGGTAGGGCCCCGTCTGGCCGAAGCCCGAGATGCTGGCGTAGATGATGCGCGGATTGATCTTCGACAGCGTCTCGTAGTCGATGCCGAGCCGGTGCTTCACGTCGGGGCGGAAATTCTCCACCACCACGTCCGCCTTGGCGGCGAGGCGCTTGATGATGTCGACGCCGCGCGGCGACTTGAGGTCGAGGGTCAGCGAGCGCTTGTTGCGGTGGAGGTTCAGCGAGTCGAAGCCGCGCCGGACGAAATCGCCCTCGGTGTCCTCGCGGGCGGAGATCTGTATCACCTTGGCGCCCATGTCGGCGAGCTGGCGGACGCAGGTGGGGCCGGAGCGGGCCCGCGTGAGGTCAATGACGGTATAGGGCTCGAGGGGCAGGCTCATCGTCTCGGCGCTCCTTGTGTCGAGGGTTCGGGCGGCAGGATGGCCGAGGAGCTGAGGGAGGCCGGATTACGCATCGGCCAGCGCCCCGCGTCCACGGCGGTGAGGAAATCGAGGACGGCGCGATTGAAGGCGTCCGGGTCCTCGAGGTTGACGGTGTGCCCGGCCTTGGGAATGATCACGAGGCCCGACGAGTGGATCTTGCGCTTCATGAAGAGGGCGGGATCGAGGCAGGGCTCGTCCTCATCGCCCGTGACGATGAGAGTGGGCACGGTCATGCGCTTCATGCCGTCCTCGAGCTGGTAGATGGACGTTCGCGTCATCTGCACGCCGCGCATGGTCAGGGCGTGGCCGAGGGCCGACTGCGCGCAGAACATCTCGTAGAACTCCTGCCAGCCCGCGGGATCCTTGTCCATGAACTGCACGCGGGTGGGGCCTTTGGTGTAGAACTCGGCCACCGCCTTCATCCCGTCGCGCTCGAAACGATCGGCCGTCTCCGCCACGTCGCGCCGGAACTTCTCCGTCTCGCCCGGCACGCTGCCGTAGCCCGCGCCCGCCACCACCAGCGAGAGCGCCCGCTCCGGCCAGCGCAGCCCGAAATGGAGCACGGCATACCCGCCCATGCTGAGCCCGCAGATATGCGCCCTGGCGATGCCCAAGGCGTCGAGGAGGCCCAGGATGTCGGCGGCGGCCAGCTCCTGCGAGTACGCCTTTGGATCGTGGGGCACGTCGGAGGGCGGATAGCCACGGGCATTGAAGGCAATGCAGCGATAGCGGCGGGCGAAGAAGCGCATCTGGAGGTGCCAGCTCTTCGCCTCCCCCGCGAACTCGTGGACGAAGATGAGCGGCGTCCCTTCGCCCGCTTCCTCGTAAAAGATGTTGATCCCATTGACGCGCGCGGTTGGCATGGCGGCAGTCTACTCCAGACACCTACCCGGCTCAACCGTGACGCGCGAAGCGCTCGGCCTCATGCGGAGAGCTCCACGAGGACTTTCATCACCGGCCCGCCCCGGAGCGCCTGCTCCATGCCTTCCTGGAGACCCTCGAGGGGAATCTTGTGGCTCACCAGCGGCCCCACCGGCACCGCGCCCGACGCAGCCAGGCGTATCGCTTCTTCCCAGTCGGCGCGCGCGTAGAGCCGGCTGCCGTGCATGGTGAGCTCGCGCGCGAACATCGGATAGAGGTTGACGGCCATGGGCTCGGCATGGATGGCCACCACGCTGATGGTGCCCCACACGCGCACGGCGTCCGTCATGAGCCTGACCGCGGCCGCGTTGCCCGTGACCTCGAAGGCCACGTCCACGCCCTCGCCGCCCGTCCAGTCATTGGCGAACTTGATCACGTCCACGCCGGGGCCGACCACGTCGATGCCGAGGCTCTTGAGCAGCTCCACGCGGTACGGATTCACCTCCGATACGATGACGCGCGCGCCGCGGTGGCGGGAGACGAGCACGATGAGCGCGCCGATGGGTCCCCCGCCGAAAACGAGCACGGCATCCCCCCGCCCGACCTTGGCCCGGGTGACGTCGTGGGTGGCGATGGCGAGAGGCTCCATGACCGCGGCATGGTCGTCGGACAGCGCGGAGGGCACCTTGATGATCCGATCCGTGGGCACCGCCCAGTACTCCTGCATTCCCCCCGGCACGTCGACGCCGAGCACCTTGAGCTTGTAGCAGAGAAACGGCGCGCCCATGGTGCAGGCGCGGCAGGTACCACAGACACGGAGCGGCTCCACCACCACCCGGTCGCCCGCGGACAGGCCGCTGCCGACGGGCGCCTCCGCGATCTCGGCAAAGGTCTCGTGCCCGATGATGCCGCCCTTGGGCACGCGCTGATCCAAATGTCCCTGGAAGATGTGAAGATCCGTGCCGCAGATGCCCACCCGCTTCACCTTGAGCACGGCCTCCCCCGCCCCGGCTGTGGGTTCCGGGGCCGTGCCCGTTCTGAAGCGTCCCGCGCCTTCGTAGAATGACGCCCGCATGTCAGCGGCCCTCCAGGATCTTGCGCATGGTGTCTCCCTCGCGTTTGAACCAATCGAAGAGAATCTCGACATCCCAGCCCATGCAGAAGTGGCGGACGCCCTGGTCGAGGTACGGCTTGGCCTGTTCGGGACGGCTGATTTCCACGCGCGGAGCGATGCCGAGGGCGAGCGCGGTCTTGATCATCCGCCGCTCCGCCTCCACGACCCGGGGATGGTCCCACTGTCCGGCCAGCCCGATACTCATGGAATAGTCGGCAGGCCCGAACTGCACCATGTCCACACCCTTCACGGCGAGGAGCGCTTCCAGATGCTCCACGGCCGGCGCCTTCTCGATCATGATGGCTACCACCGCGTCGTCCAGAGCCTGGACGAAGGCGGGCGAGCCCACGTCGACGACGTAGCCCACGTCGCGGCGCATCCCGACCCCGTGGAGGCCGCCATGTCCGGGCGCCTCCGCCCGCGCCGCGCTGACGCACTCCGCGACATCGGCGGGCGTGCGCGGGTCGGCGAAGAGCAGGTTCTGTATGCCGGAGCCGATGGCCCGCACGCCGAGGTAGGTCCGCGGCTGCTGCTCGATCTTCATCATGGCCGACATGTGGGGAAAGGTGTCCACGGCGCGCGCGAGATTCTCGAGGACGAAGAGATCGTAGGGCGCGTACTCCCCCGCGAACTCGACGTAGTCGAACAGGCCGGCGTGGCCGGCCAGCTCGATGGTGGCGGGCCACGCCGAGTGGATGTGGGTGCCGAGGGTCGGCTTCCCCGCGCGAAGGAGCTCGCGGAGCCTATTGGGTCGCATGGGATCGGTCTCCTTTGGCTGCGGGATCCGGCGCGAGCAGGCGGCGGGCCACGGTGAGGCGGAGGATCTCCGTGGTGCCCTCGGCGATGCGCCAGGATCGAATGCGACGGTACAGTCGCGCGAGCGGGTGCCCCTCCACCACCGCCGCCCCGCCCGAGAGCTGCATCGCCCGGTCCACGATGTGCGCCACCGCCTCGGTGGCGACGGCCTTGGCCATGGCGACTTCGGCTTCGGGATCGCCGCCCGATTCGGCGGCACGCGCGGCGGCATAGAGGGCGGCGCGGGCGGCGAAGAGATCCATCGCGCTCTGGCCGAGCATGGCCTGCACCTGCTCGCGCTCGCCGAGCGGCACCCCGCTCCGGTGGGGCCGGCGCGCCTGCGCGAGCGCGTAGTCGAGCGTCCACCGCGCGGCGCCGCACGCGGTGGCGGCCGCCCGGAGGCGCAGGGCGGTGATGCTCTCGAGCGCCCGCGGGACCCCTTCGCCGATCTCGCCGATCACGTTCGCGGCGGGCACTTCGACGTTCGCCAGTTCGAATTCGCCGTGAGGCGCTCCGTCGAGGGTGCGGATGTCCCGCGCGAGCTTGACGCCGGGCGCGTCCCGCCGCACCGCGAAGATGGCCGTGCCGGTCTTGCCGCCCGGATTGTCCGTGACCTTCGCGACCGTGACGAGCAGGTCGGCGTGGGGGCCGCCGGTGACGAAGGACTTCACGCCCCAGAGGACGAAGCTATCGCCTCTCCTCACGGCCGTCGTGCGCGGGCCCTCTCGCGCATCGGTGAAGGCGAGGGCGGCCGTGAGCTCTCCCCTGAGGACGGGCAGGAGAAAGCGCTCGCGCTGCGGGCCTGCCGCCAATCGCAGGAGCCCGCCATCGCCCCCGAGAATGCAGTCGTGGAGGACACACTGCGACCGCGCGATCTCCTCGTAGAGCGTGACCAGGCCGACCGGCCCCAGCCCGCCGCCTCCCAGCTCGGCGGGTTGGGCCAGCCGGTAGAGACCGAGCTCGGCCGAGCGCGCTCGCACCCAGCTCCTGAGGGCCGGACTCGCCTGGCCTTCCTCCTGGACACCCTCGCGCCGCTCCGCGGGGAGAACCTCGTCCTCGAGAAAGCGCCGCAGTCTCTCCCGAAGCGACGCGATCGCGGCCGGAACCTCTGGATCCACGCGAGGGAGGACCTCAGGCCCGCGGGGCATCAGGCCCCAGCGCGATACAGGCGAAAGCGACCTTGGCGGCGGTGGGGACGCCGAAGCGCGCGGTGTGCCGCGCGGGCAGCTTTCCCTGCGGAAAGTGCGTCACGTACTCGGCGTTGATCTCACGGTAGTCGGCGGGATCCTGGATGAGGAGCGTCATCTGCACGACCCGATCCAGCGAGGAGCCGGCGGCGCGCAGAATCGCCTCCACGTTCTCGATCGCCCAGCGTGTCTGCTCGGTGGCCGTGCCTTCGCGCGCCTGGCCACCGATATCGTTGCCCGCGCCCGTGCCCGAGACGAAGACGAAACCGGCCGCGCGGGTGGCGCGGGAAAAGGCGCCCGGCGCGGGAGCGTCGGGCGGGTTGAAGAACTCGATCATGGATGACGCCTCCTCACTGAGGATGAGTGCGAGCAGTCCGCACCGAGGGAGTGTAGGCGGCGGTGGAGCGTCCCGTCAACGGCCGGCGTCAAACTCGCCGCCTGGCCTCTGGTATACTCACGCGGTGTCCGACGCTGCCGCTCCCCTCTCCGACCTCCTCATCCTCGACTTCACGCGCGTGCTCGCCGGGCCCTACTGCACGCGCCTCCTCGCCGATCTGGGCGCGCGCGTGGTCAAGATCGAGCGCGCGGGGGGCGGCGACGACATGCGCAAGGGTCACCTGCAGCTCGATGCGAATCGCGACGATCAGAGCACGTACTTCACGCGCATCAATGTGGGCAAGCAGAGCGTCGGGCTCGACCTCGGGCGCCCGGAGACGCGCGACATCGTCTGCGACCTCGCGCGGAAGGCCGACGTGGCGGTGGAGAATTTCGCTCCCGGCGTGGCCACCCGCCTCGGCATCGACTACCCGACGCTCGCCGCGGTCAAGCCCGATCTCGTCTACTGCTCCATCTCCGGCTTCGGCCAGACGGGCCCGTGGCGCGAACGGCCGGCCTTCGCCCACATCATTCACGCCGCCTCCGGCCTCATGCACCTCGAGCAGGGCGAGCTGGCCGCGCCTCGATCCGCGAACCTCCAGGCCGCCGACGTGCTCGCGGGAACCCACGCGTTCGGCGCCATCATGGCCGCCCTGTGGCGGCGCGCGCGGACGGGAGCGGGAGCGCGGCTCGACGTCTCGATGCTCGAGGCGCTGATCGCGGCCGACGACGTCTCCATCGCCGCCGGCCTCAACGGCGGCGAGGAGATGGGCGCGCCGCGTCCCGGCATGGGCGTGTACGAGATCGGGGGCCGACACCTCGCGCTCCAGACGGTAGGCTCGACAGATCTCTGGCCGCGCCTCCTCACCATGATGAGCCGCCCCGAGCTCGCCCATGACCCGCGCTTCGCCACCGCCATTTCCCGCCGCGAGAACTGGCCGCTCTTGCGCGACCTGATCGGCCAGTGGCTCGCGCGCTTCAGGACGGTGGACGAAGCGGTCGCCGCCCTCGGGGCCGCGCGCATACCGTGCGCGCCCGTGCTCGAGCCGCGCGAGGTCATCACCCACCCGCATCTTCTCGAGCGCGGCGCCTTCCCCGAGGTCCCCCACCCGACGCGGGGCAGTGTGCGGGTCACCGCGAGCCCGTATCACTGGGACGGCAAGCCGGTGCACCCGGCGGGCGGCGCGCCCTATCGAGTGGGCGAGCACAGCCGGCTGGTGCTCTCCGGCCTTCTGGGCTACGATGCGGAGCGAATCGACAAGCTCATCGCCGGCGGCGCCGTCGAAGCGCCCTGACGTCACAGCCACCCTCGCGCGGGAGTGAAGACATGGACAGGATGACCGGCGGCGAAGCCCTCGTAGCCTCCCTCCAGCGTGAAGGCGTGCGGGTGGTCTTCGGCCTCCCCGGCGTGCAGCTCTACGGCGTCATGGCCGCGCTGCGCGACGAGAAGCGCATCCGCTTCATCACCACGCGCCACGAGCAGGCCACCAGCTACATGGCCGACGGCTATGCGCGCGCGGGCGGCGATATCGGCACCGCACTCGTCGTGCCCGGCCCCGGGCTCCTGAACGCCGCGGCCGGCCTCAGTACCGCGTATTCCGCGTCGTCGCCCGTGCTCATGCTCTCGGGGCAGATACCCCGCGAGCAGATCGGCAAGGACATCGGGCTGCTCCACGAGGTCAACGATCAGCTCGACTGCATCACGCCCGTCACGAAGTGGCGCCGGCGCGTGCTCCAGGTGCCGGATATCCCGGCCGCGGTGCGCGAGGCCTTCGTGCAGCTGCGCAGCGGCCGCCCGCGCCCCGTGGAGATCGAGATGCCGCCCGAGACGATGGAGGAAGAGGGCGAGGTCGAGCTGCTCGAGCCCGCCCCGGTGGCTCGGGCCGTGGCGTCCGCCGCCGACATCAACCGCGCCGCCGAGATGCTGCTCGCCGCCAAGCGTCCCCTCATCTATGCAGGCGGCGGCGTCAATCTCTCCGGCGCCCACGAGGCTCTGCAGGCGGTGGCCGAGTATCTGCAGGCAGGGGTCGCGTGCACCGCCGAGGGCAAGGGCGCGATCAGCGACCACAGCGATCTCTCGCTGGGCGCCGCGTTTTGGCGCGACTCGCCGCTCCGCGCGGCCATCCACGACGCCGATGTGGTGCTCGCCGTCGGCTCGCGACTGGCCCTCGTGACCTTCGCGCCCGAAACGCGCATCATCCAGATCGACGCGGATCCGCAGGAGATCGGGCGCACCCACAAGCAGACCCTCGGACTCGTGGGCGACGCCCGTGCCACCCTGGGGGCGTTGCTGGAGAAGCTGCGCGCGGGCGCGCCCGCGCGCCCCTCGCGCAAGGCGGAGCGCGAAGCACTGCGCGCCGATATCGCCGCGAACCTGACCCAGGAGCCGCAGGTCTCGATCCTCAGGAGCCTACGCGCGGGCTGCCCCGACGATACGATCTTCATCGCCGGCATGACCCAGATCGGGTATTACTCACGCCCCCTGTGGCCGACCTACGGCCCGCGCACCTATCTCTCGTCGTCGTATTCGGGCAATCTCGGCTACGAGTATCCAGTGGCCCTCGGCGCGAAGGTGGCCCGTCCCGACCAGCCCGTGGTCGTCACGGTGGGCGACGGCGGCTTCCTCTACAATGCGCAGGAGCTGGCCACCGCCGCCCAGCACGGCATCAACGTCGTCGCCGTCGTCTTCAACGACCAGGCCTTCGGCAATGTCGCCCGCGATCTCGATGAGGACTGGGGTGGCCAGCACGGCGCGGCGCTCCAGAATCCAGACTTCATGAAGCTCGCGGAGGCCTTTGGCGTCCACGGCATGCGCGCCAAGGAGCCCACCGATGTGGGGCGGCTCGTCGACCAGGCCCTCGGTCTCGGCCGGCCCGTCCTCATCGAGGTGCCCGTCGGGCGGATGCCGCGCCCGGTCTTCTTCCCCGCTCGAAAGGCGCCCACCAAGTACAAGCGCTAGGCCGAGCCACACTCGGGCGTCTACCGGACTGACGTTAACCGTCGGGGGATGGACGCTCATCCCCGTGGAATGTCAGTCCCCGGCGCCAGGCTCCTCGCTCCTTTCTTTCTTTTCAACTTCTTAGCTACTGGCACCGATGTTGCTCCTAGACTGTCAGTCTTCTGCTATCTATTCCGGGTGTGGGGAAAGGGGCTGAAGCATGGACGGTGAGATCAAGCGGGAGGCCGCCTTCGCGGGACAAAGGGTCAAGCAGAAGGTCATCTTCGCCCTCGCCCTCTGCTCGGTCATCCCTCTGCTCGTCCTGACCTATGTGATCCATGGCCACCTCGTGCCCGGAGTCGAGGGCACGACCAAGGGCCTGGCCGAGGCTCTCGCCATCCCCACCCTCGTGGCTTTTACCGGACTCCTGATGGCGGGCGGCGGCTATGTGGTCTGGGACCTCGCGAGTGCCGTCTCCCGCACGGCCAGCCTGGTCGCCAACGCCCAGCCCGCCGGCGAGATGTCCGGCCCGCGCCACGACGAGATCGGCACGCTCATGGTCGCCTTCAATCGAATGATGGGCACCATCGAGCAGCAGGCCGACGAGATCAACCAGTTCCCCAAGCGTCTCGAGCAGCTGACCCGGCAGGCGTTCCGCGACGCGCTCACCGGCCTGCCGAATCGCGCGCTCTTCATGGATCGGCTCAGTCACGGGCTCACCCGCGCCCGCCGGCGCCACGAGCATGTGGCCGTGCTCTTCCTCGACCTCGACCGCTTCAAAGTCATCAACGACACCCTGGGCCATACCGTGGGCGATCAGCTCCTGGTGGAGGTGAGCAACCGGCTCGGCTCTGCCCTGCGCCCGGGTGATACGGTGGCGCGGCTGGGCGGCGACGAGTTCGGCCTCCTCCTCGAAGACGTGGCCGACGCGGAGACGGCGGAGCTGGTGGCCCTGCGCATCGAAGCGGAGCTGGCCAAGTCGCTCAGCTTCGAAGGGCGCGAGGTCTTCGTGACCGCCTCCATCGGCATCGCCCTCTCCTCGGAGCGGCTGGGCACGCCCGAGGAAGTGCTGCGCGACGCGGACCTCGCCATGTATCACGCCAAGGCCAAGGGCAAGGCCCGCCACGAGATCTTCGACGGCACCATGAGCGCGCCCGCCCTCGATCGCATGGACCTGGAAATGGATCTGCGCTCGGCCATCACGAATCGCGACTTCCGCCTCCACTACCAACCCATACTCCGCCTCGACACGGGGCGCATCGTGGAAGTCGAGGCGCTCATCCGCTGGCAGCACGAGAAGCGCGGCCTGCTCCAGCCCGACGCCTTCATCGGCCTGACCGAGGAGACCGGGCTCATCGTGCCCATCGGCCAGTGGGTGCTCACCGAGGCCTGCCGCCAGGCGCGCACTTGGCAGATCGAGTTCCCGCGGAGTCCGGCACTCGGCATGAGCGTCAATCTCTCCGCGAAGCAGTTCCAGAATCCCAAGCTCGTCGAGGAGATCACCGACGCCTTGACCATGAGTGGGCTCGATCCCGCCTGCCTCAAGCTCGAGATCACGGAGAGCGTGGTGATGCAGGATGTGCCGGCCACCCTCGCCAAGCTTCGCGAGCTCAAGGACCTCGGTATCCGCCTCGCCATCGACGACTTCGGCACGGGCTACTCGTCCCTCGGCTACCTCAAGCGCTTCCCGGTGGATACGCTCAAGATCGACCGATCCTTCGTGAAGGGGCTGAGCCACGAGGGCGGCGACAGCGCTATCGTGCGCGCGGTGGTGACGGTGGCGAAGAGTCTCAACATGGACGTGACCGCCGAAGGCATCGAAACCGAACAGCAGCGGCTCGAGCTGAAGGCGCTGGGCTGCGACCTGGGCCAGGGCTTTCTCTTCGGGCGGCCCTCCGCTCCCGAGCACCTCAAGCCGCTCCTCGCCATCTCCGTGAACGGCGCGCTCGTCGGCGCCTAGTCTCGGCCGTGCGGACGGATGCCCCGACCTCGCGGGCGCACCAGCGCGTGAAGTCGCTGCTCGAGTACCTGCCTCAACACCCCATCGCCCGTCGATTGCGTTTCGTCGATCCGCTGTCACCGGAGATTCGCGCCCTCGCCCGGGCAGGAATGGACACCGAGACGTAATGCCGGGGCGGTAGTCTTCAGCGGTGCGCGTGCGCCTCACGCCCCACCGGGACCGCGCGGCGTCGCACCTGCACGGCGGTGGCGATGGTCAGGAGCATGAACGCGGCGGAGGTCACGAACACCATGCGCGGCTCGCCACGGTCGAGGAGCCAGCCGAAAAGCAGCGGGGTGAGGCAGGAGCCCAGGTCGAGACCGGAGTAAACGAAGCCGTAGACCTTGCCGGACGCGCCCGGCGGCGTGGCCGCGCGCACCAGCATGTCGCGCGAGGGCGAGATGGTGCCGAGGCAGAATCCCATCAGCGCCATCACCGCGGGCAGGATGGAGAGCGAGGGTATTCCGGTCGCGATCACGAGACTGAGCACGGCACCCAGGATCAACCCACCGGCGGCCACCATGTCGTGCCGGCTCGTACGGTCGGCGAGAAAGCCCCCCATGAGAATGCCGGCGGCGCTGCCGAGGAGAAACGAGGTCAGCGCTCCCGTGGCGAGCCCGAGCGGAGCGTCGAAGAGCTTGACCATGGCCGAGACGGAGAAGGTCTGGATGCCGATGAGAGACGTCGCGATGAGGGCGAAGAAGGCAAAGGCGGTGAGGATGGACGGCGCGAAGAGGAGCTTGATGCTCGCCCGGAGTCCCGGCGATGTCGCGACCCCGCGGTGGATCGGCTCGACGTGATCGACGAGCCACGCGCCCTGCGTGGACAGGGCAAGGGCGGCCGCCATACCCAGAGCGCCCACGGTGAGAAGAGAGCCGCGCCAGCCCAGCGGGCCGGCGAGCCCGACCACGACGGCGGGCGCCACCGCCCAGCCGAGATTGCCGCAGATCCCGTGGATCCCGTACGCGCGCCCGAGGCGCGGCGGTGAGACAGAGGCATTGAAGATCGAATAGTCCGCGGGATGGAAGACGCTGTTGCCGAGACCGCCCAGCATGGCCGCCACGGCCAGCGCCCAGTACGCGGGGGCGATGCCGGCCAGGCCCATGGCCCCGGCAAGGAGAGCCATACCGCATGGCAGCACGCGGCGGGCGCCGAAGTGGTCGACGAGAAAGCCCGACCCCGTCTGTCCGATGCCCGAGGCCGCGTAGAAGAGGCCCATGAGGAGTCCCAGTTGCGTGTAGGACACGGCGAAGTCGTCGCGCAGCAACGGGAAGAGGGGCGGCAAGGCCAGCTGGAAGAAGTGGCTGGTGAAGTGGGCCCCGCCCACGAGCGTCATGATGCGGACATCGCGCTTCAGGCTGCCTCGCGCCGTCTCGGCTGCCGAGAGAATCACACACCTCCGGGTGACAGGTCGACGCCCGGCAGGGGCCGGGCGCCCGATCAGCGTAGCGCAACCGGAAGCCGGATGCGACGGATTCTCGCCGCGTGGTACCATGCCCCCGTCTCGCATATCGCGGTTGTTCACAGGGAGATGGACGCCATGCCGATCCAGCACGTGGGCCGCCCCGTCAAGCGGCTCGAAGACCCCAAGCTCGTCCAGGGCCGCGACGCCTACGTCAACGACGTACGCCTCGAAGGCGCGCTCTCCCTCGCCTTCGCGCGGAGCCCGCACGCGCACGCGGTGATCGGGCGCATCGACACCAGCGCCGCGAAAAAAATCCCCGGCGTGGTCGCCGTGCTCACGGGTGCCGACATCAATGCCGAGGTCGGCGTGATTCACACGCCGATCGGTCCCGAGATGTTCGCGTCGATGAATCGCCAAGGCTACACCATGCTCGCGGACGGGCGCGTCCGCCACGTGGGCGAGCCCGTGGTCGTGGTGGCGGCGGAGACGGCGCAGGCGGCCGTGGACGGCGCGGAAGCCGTGGTCGTGGACTACGAGCCGCTGCCCGTGGTGGTGGATCCGGAGGCGGCCCTGGCCACAGGCGCCCCCCTCCTCTATCCGGAGAGCGGAACGAACCTGGCCGTCACGGTGAAGATCGAAAAAGGCGATGTCGACGCGGTATTCAAGACCGCCCCCGTGGTCATCGACGTCACCATGGTCAACCAGCGCGTGATCCCCCTCGCCATGGAGCCGCGCGCATGCAGCGCGGTGTGGGATGCGAAGGCGCAGAAGATGACCATGTGGGGGGACACCCAGATCCCGCACGGCATGCGCAATCAGGTCGCGGAGCGGCTCAAGCTCAAGCCCGAACAGATTCACTTGATGACGGGACGCGTGGGTGGCGGCTTCGGCGCCAAGGTGCCCGTGTACCAGGAAGACACCATCGTCCCCATGCTCGCGAGGCGCCTCAATCGCCCGGTGCGCTGGGCGGCCACGCGTCGCGAGGACATCCAGGCCACGGGACACGGGCGCGACGTGCGTTGTCACCTGCGCCTGGCCGCCGACTCCACGGGGCGCATCCTCGCTCTCGACGCGAAGATCACCGGCAATGTCGGCTACTGTCTCTATCACGTCGGCTGCCTGCTCCCCGTGCTCTGCGCGCAGATGATCACGGGCTGCTATGACATCCAGACCGCGCGGGCCGAGGTGGTGTGCGCCTTCACCAACACCATGGGCACGGTGCCGTATCGCGGGGCGGGACGGCCCGAGGCCGCCTACTTCATCGAGCGCGGCATGGACATGCTCGCAGCCAAGGTCGACCTCGATCCCTCCGAGGTCCGGCGCCGCAACTTCATCCCGCCCGACAAGTTTCCCTACGCGACGCCTCTCGGCAACAGCTACGACAGCGGCGAGTACACGCGCGCGCTCGACCACGCGCTGACCAAGGCCGGCTACGACGCCTTGAGGCAGGCGCAGCAGGCGGCGCGGGCTCAAGGGCGCCTCACGGGCATCGGCATGGCGTCCTATGTCGAGATCTGCGGCTTCGAAGAAGAGGAAGTCTCCGATCTCGTGGTGGCCGACGACGGGCACGTGACCGTACTCACGGGATCGGCCTCCCACGGCCAAGGGCACGAGACGGCCTATGCGCAGCTGGTGGCCGATGAGCTTCAAGTCCCTCTGGAGATGGTGCACGTGGTCCAGGGCGACACCGCCCTGGTCAGGAACGGCGTGGGCACCTTCGGCAGCCGCTCGGCGGCGCGCGGAGGCATGCACGCGCTCGGCCAGGCGGTGAAGGTCAAGGAGAAGGCGAAGCAGGTCGCGGCGGGCCTTCTCGAGGCGGCGGCGCCGGACATCGTGCACGGCGAGTCCCGCTTCAGCGTGCGCGGCGTGCCCGATCGCGCGGTGAGCTGGGAGCAGGTGGCGGCGGCCGCCAAGGGCAGCCTGAGCTCCCACGAGGACATCAAGGCCGGGGTGGGCATGCTCTTCCCCTTCGGCTCCCACGTGGCCGTGGTCGAGGTCGACAAGGAGACCGGCCGCGTGAAGATTCTCAGCTACATGTCGGTGGACGACGCGGGCTTCCTCATCAATCCCCTTCTCGTGCAGGGCCAGGTGCACGGCGGCCTCGCCCAGGGCATCGGGCAGGCATTGTTCGAGGAAGCGGTCTTCGACGAATCCGGACAGCTCGTCTCCGCGACCCTCATGGACTACGCCATACCGAAGACGGACGATCTCATCTCATTCCAGAACGACCACACGCGTACGCATTCGCCGCGGACGACCCTGGGCGTCAAGGGCATCGGGGAGGCTGCGACTATCGGCGCCACCCCCGCCATCGCCAATGCGGTGATGGACGCCCTCGCGCCCCTCGGGGTCACCCATGTCGATCTGCCGCTCACTCCGCAGAAGATCTGGGCGGCCATGGGCGCGGCCCGGAAGCGGTAACCTCAACGGACGAGGGAGGATCAACTGATGAAGGCTGCCGTCCTGTACGAGCCGAACAAGCCGCTGGAAATCGTGGACCTCGAGCAGCAGGGACCGCAGGCGGGCGAGGCGCGCGTGCGCGTCAAGGCCGCGGGGGTCTGCCACAGCGACTGGCACATCATGAACGGCGACTGGCCGCTGCCGCTCCCCATGGTCCTCGGCCACGAGGCGGCGGGTATCGTGGAGGAAGTGGGGGCGGGCGTGGCGAGCGTCAAGCCGGGCGACCACGTGATCTTCTCCTTCCGGCCGCAATGCGGGCGCTGCCTCTACTGCTCGCTCGGCCGGTCCATCCTGTGTGACGGGCACAAGTCGGTACGCTGGGCCATGCTCGACGGCAGCCACCGCCTCCGCCACAAGGGGCAGAATGTGAATCAGATGGCCCGGATCGGAACCTTCTCGGAGGCGGTGGTCTGTCCGTCCGAGATGCTCGTGCCGATCCGCAAGGAGATGCCGTGGCCCCAGGCCGCCCTCGTCGGCTGCTGCGTACCTACGGGCGTGGGCGCGGTGACCTCGTGCGCGCGCGTGGAGGCGGGCGCCTCCGTGCTCGTGATCGGCTGCGGAGGCGTCGGGCTCAACGTCGTGCAGGGAGCGCGCCTGGCCGGAGCGGGGATGATCGTGGCCTGCGATCTCCTCGACAGCAAGCTCGGCTACGCCAAGGAATTCGGCGCCACCCACACCTTCAACGGCACCCAGGACAATATCGTCGAGCGGGTGCGCGAGCTGACCCAGGGGCGCGGCGTGGACTATGCCTTCGACGCCATCGGGGGCGAGCAGACCACGCTCCAGATCCTCGACGCGATCCGCCCGGGCGGCGTGGCTGTCATCGTGGGCATGGCGGCCATGGCCGTGCGCGCTCCCATCACGCCCTACGCCATGGCCCTCCAGGAGAAGACGCTCAAGGGCACCATGTACGGCTCGGTGCGCCCCACCATCGATTTCCCGCGGCTCGTCGAGCTCTACCTCGACGGCCGGCTCAAGCTCGACCAGCTCGTGAGCCGCACCTACCAACTCGACGAGATCAACGACGGCTTCAAGGCCCTGATCTCCGGCCAGGTCGCCCGCGGCGTCGTGGTGTTCAACTAGGCCGCCCATGACATCGCGCACGATCTACGAGGCGCCGCGCGTCGCGGGAGGGCCGGGCGAGGAAGTCGTCACGAGCACCTGCGCCCACAACTGCGGCGGACGCTGCGTGGTCAACGCGCACGTCAAGGACGGCGCCATCGTGCGTATCAGCACCGACCCGCGCAAGTGGACGCCGGAAATGCCGCCGCTCACCGCGTGCGTGCGCGGCTTCGGCGCCGCCGAGCGGGTGAATCATCCCGACCGGCTCCGCTATCCGATGCGCCGGGTCGGCCCCAAGGGCTCGGGACAGTACGAGCGGATCTCGTGGGACGAGGCGCTCGACGAGGTGGCGAGCCAGATGCGGCGCATCCGCGATACCTACGGCCCCGCGGCCATTCTCGACTGCTCGCGCAGCGGAAGCACGGCCGTGGTCCACAACCGCGCCGTGGTCCAGCGCCTGCTGCATCTGTTCGGCGGCTGCACGGAGCTCTGGTCGAACCTTTCGAACGAAGCGGAGATCTTCGCCCTCCGTCACACCTACGGCCCCAAGGCCGACTGCAAGTTCTCGGGGCGCGAGCCCACCGACTACGTCAACTCACGCCTCATGATCCTCTGGGGCTGGAGCCCCGCCGACGGGACCTTCGGCACCAACAATCCCCAGTACCTGCACTGGGCGCACGAGCGGGGCGTCCGCATCGTCTCCGTCGACCCGCGCGCCACGCGAACGAGCCTGAAGCTCGCCGACGAGCACGTGGCCATCCGTCCGGGCACCGACGCGGCCATGCTCATCGCCATGGCCCAGGTCATCGTGAGCGAGCACCTCCACGATCAGGCCTTCCTCGACCGGGTGGTGCTGGGCTTCGACGAGGCGCACCTGCCCGAGGGCGCGCCGGCGGGCTCCTCGTATCGCTCCTACCTCCTCGGTCTCTCCGACGGCATCGTCAAGACCCCGGAGTGGGCGGAGCCGCTCACCGGCGTCCCCGCTGCGACCACACGACGCCTCGCGCAGGAGTTCGGAACGCTCAAGCCGGCCGCCCTCCACTGCGGCTACGCGCCGGGGCGCACCGCCTATGGCGAGCAGTTCCACCGTGCCGCCTTCGCGCTCTGCGCCATCACCGGGAATATCGGCATCCCGGGCGGGAACACCGGCTGTAGCGGGGGCGCGGGCTTTCACGGCATCAAGCGCCAGGGGGCGTCGTCCAATCCCGCCAACGCGCGCGTGGCCTCCACCCTGCTCGCCGATCTGCTCGAGCGCGGCCGGGCCGGCGGCTATCCCGCCGACATCAAGATGGTCTACTCGGCGTGCGGGGACCTCGCCAACCAGTGCCCGAACGTCAACAAGATCACCGCGGGCCTCGAGCGGCTCGAGTTCATGGTCGCCCACGATCACTTCCTCACCCCCACCGCCCGCTATGCCGACATCGTCCTGCCCGCCACCACGTTCTGGGAGCGGAGCGATATGCACACGCCGTGGAGCGGGGCCGGACACTACATCATCTTCATGCAGCAGGCGATTCCGCCGATGTATGAGTGCCGCAACGACGTGGACATCTGCGCCGACCTCGCCAAGCGCCTCGGGCTCGAGGGCTACAAGCGGCCGTCCGATCTCGACTGGCTGCGCGAGGTGTGCGAGGGCACCGACATCGACGACTTCGATACCTTCCGCGAGAAGGGTCTCGCGCGCCTCCCCGCCCCCGAGGATCCGGTGGCCTTCGCGCGGGAAGTGCGCGATCCCGCGCGGCATCCCTTCTCGACGCCGTCGGGGAAGATCGAGATCTACTCGACCTCCATCGCCGCCAATCCGGATCCGCACGGGCTCGGCCGTATCCCGGCCATTCCCACGTGGATTCCGCCCCATGCGGGCGACCCGAGCCATCCCCTCGAGCTCATCTCCCCCAAGTCGCGCGCCCGCACCCATTCGACCCACGACAACCAGCAGATCCTGGCGCGGGCGGACAAGCAGGACGTGTGGATTCATCCCCACGACGCGAGCGCCCGCGGCATCGTGGACGGCCAGGCCGTGCGCGTGTTCAATCAGCGCGGCGTCACTGTCCTCCCCGCGCACGTGACGGACCGCATCGCCCGGGGGGTGGTCTCGATCAAGGAAGGCGCCTGGTTCACGCCCGACGCCTCGGGAAACGACACGCGAGGCTGCGCCAACGTGCTCACGGAGGACCGCGCCACACCCGCGGGCGCCCCGACCTACAACACCTGCCTCGTCCAGATCGCCCCCGCCTGACCGATCGTCCAACACGAAAGTCCGCATGAGCGACGACGCGGCCATCGAAGCCAGGGTCGCCCAGGCCCTCGAGAGCCTGGGCGCGAAGTGGGAGCTCATGCGCATCGATCCCGACTTCGCCGACACGGCCGCCTTCTGCGAGCAATACGGGGTGGCCCTCGACCACTCCGGCAATACCATCATCGTCGCCTCCAAGAAGGAGCCGAAGAAGTTCTGCGCCTGCCTCGTGCTCGCCACCACCCGCCTCGACGTGAACCACGCGGTGCGCCGCCTCATGGACGTCTCGCGCGTGTCCTTCGCCACCGCGGAGGAGACGCAGGCGCTCACCGGCATGATGATCGGGGGCGTGACCCTCCTCGCTCTGCCCCCCGACCTGCCCATCTACATCGACGAGCGCATCATGGAGCTCGACTACGTGATCCTGGGCGGCGGGAGCCGCTCCTCGAAGATCAAGGTCGCCCCCGACGCGCTCCGGGGCTTGCCCGGGCTCAACGTGGTCCCCGGTCTCGCGCAGGCCATGGCATGAAGATCGGCGTCAACCTCATCAACTTCGGCCCCGGGGCCGAGCCGGCGGCCCTCGCCCGCTGGGCGCGCGTGGTGGAAGATCTCGGCTACCACCTCCTGATGACCTCCGATCACATCGCCATCACGCCCGACGTGGCCGCCCGCTACCCCGCGCCCTTCTACGAGCCCTTCTCCATGCTCGGGTGGCTCGCGGGCGTCACGAGCAGGGTCGAGCTGGGCACCACCGTCATCATCGTCCCCTATCGTCATCCGCTCGAGACGTCGCGCGCCACGGCCGCGGTGGATCGGCTCTGCGGCGGGCGTTTCATTCTCGGGGTGGGGGTGGGCTGGGCGAAGCAGGAGTTCGAGGCGATCGGCGTGCCCTTCGAGAAGCGCGGCGCCATGACCAATGATTATCTCCAGGCGATCAAGGCCTGCTGGACCCAGGACATCGCGTCCTACGAGGGCCGCTTCGTCAGCTTCCACGACATCCACACCGCGCCGAGACCCGTGCGCGAGGCGGGCCCGCCCATCTGGGTCGGCGGCTCGAGCGACGCTGCGCTCAGACGAGCCGTGCTCTACGGGAAGGCGTGGCATCCGATCCGGAGCCGGGTGGACTGGCTGAGGGACAGCGGCCTGCCCAGGCTCCGCGAGATCGCGAAGAGCGAAGGCCGGCCCGTACCCGCGCTCTGCCCGCGCATCATTCTCAATCTGACGGACCGCCCGGCGCCGGAGGACAAGCGTGTGGCCGGGCAGGGCAGTCTCGAGCAGGTGCGCGGCGACCTGCGGGCGCTCGAGACGCTGGGCGCGACCTACGTCGTCCTCGACACCTTCACGGGCGATGTCGAAGCCACGCGCGATCCCGAGGCCGCGTGGCGCACTCTGGAGGCCGCGGCGGAGCGCCTGATCGATCTCGGTCGCGGGACCGTGCGCTGATGCGCCCGGCGGCGCTTGCCATCGTCCTGCTCCTCGCCGGCAGCGCAGGAGCGACCGCGGAGGGCATCATGGTCACTCTGGGTACGGCCACTCCAGGCGGAGGCTTTCCCGTCTATGGCGACGCCGTCGCCCAGACCATCAACGAGGTCGATCCCTCGATCGAGGTCCGGACGCGGAATACCAAGGGCTCGACGGAAAACGTTCCCATGCTCGAGGCGGGACAGCTCGACCTCGCCCTCGTGCAGGGTGAAGTCGCCCACGAGGCCCTCGCAGGCATCGGCCGTCCCCCGAGCAAGCTCCTGATCTTCGCCGCCATGTACACCACTCCCGGCATGTTCGTGGTGCGCGGCGACCAGTCGTACCGGACGATTGCTGATCTCAAGGGCAAGCCGGTAGTGTGGGGGGCACGCGGCTCCGGCCTCGTCGTCCTCGCGCGCTATGTCCTCGAGGGGCTCGGCCTCGACATGGAGCGCGACTTCCAGTCGACCTATCTCGATCGCGCGGGCGACGGCCCGGCCATGGTCCAGGACGGCCGCGCGGCTGCGCTGTGGGGCGGGGGCACGGGCTGGCCGGGCTTCGCCGCCGTCGCGCGCGGCCCGCAGGGGGCGCGGTTCATCGCGCCGGACGCGGGGGAGCGGGCACGCATCCAGGCCCGGCACCCCTTCCTCAAGACGATGTCCATACCGGCGGGAGCCTATCCCGGCCAGGCCGAGGCCATCGTCTCCGTTGGCTCGTGGAGCTTCGTCCTCGCGAAACCCGACCTGCCCGACGAGACGGTCTACCGACTCGCCAAGGCTCTGCATGGCGGCGAGTCCAGGCTCGCCGCCCGGCTACCCCAGGGACACGAAACCACCGCGGCGAATACCGTGGCCGCCGCCCCGCGCCCCGAGCAGATTCATCCGGGGGCCCGGCGCTATTTCCGAGAAATCGGACTCACACCCTAGAGGAGGATTCGCCCGTGATCTACGAGATCCGCACCTACGGACTCAAAGTCGGCAGCCTGGCCGAAGTCATGAAGCGCTACGGCGAAGCGTACGAGCACCGGAAGAAGTACTCCGAGCTCACCGCCTTCTTCTATACGGAGATCGGTCCGCTCAACGAGATCATCCACATCTGGGGGTACGAGAGCCTCGAGGAGCGCACGCGAATCCGCGGCGCGGCCGCCAAGGATGCCAATTGGCCGCCCAAGATCCAGGAGTTCATCACGCGCATGAGCGCCGAGATCGTCGTGCCCTTCCCCTTCGCGCCTCTGCCCAAGCCGGGCAAGTACGGCCCCTACTACGAGTTCCGCCAGTACGAGATCAAGGCGGGGACGCTGCCCGGTCTCCTCGAGCGCTGGGAGCCCAAGCTGCCCGGCCGCCTCGCCCTCTCGCCCATCGCCCTCGTCGGCCACGTGGAGTTCGGCACCGCGAACAGATTCGTGCACATCTGGCCGTATCCGAGCCTCGACGCCCGGGTGGCCACGCGGAAGAAGGCGGTGGCCGAAGGTCTCTGGCCGCCGGGGGGCGGCCCCGATACGCTGATCACCCAGACCACGAAGATCGTCATGCCCTCCGCCTTCTCACCCATGCAGTAGGAGATGACCATGGCGATCGAGGTCGATCTCTACAGCGACACGGTGACCAGGCCTACCTCCGAGATGCGCCGCTTCATGTGCGAGGCGGAGGTGGGGGACGAGCAGAAGCACGAGGACCCCACGGTCAATCTCCTCCAGGAGATGGTGGCGGACCTTCTCGGCAAGGAAGCGGCCCTCTTCCTGCCTTCGGGCACGATGTGCAACGAGATCGCCCTCCGCGTGCATTGCCGGCCGGGCGAGGAGATGCTCGCGCACAAGACGGCGCACCCGATCCATTTCGAAGCGGGCGGCCCCGCCGCCCTCGCCGGCGTGAACGTTCAGTCCCTCGAGGGCCCCCGTGGGCACTACGACGTGGCCACCCTCGAGGCCGCCATCCGTCCAGACAATCGTCACATGCCGCGAAGCCGTCTCGTGTGGATCGAGCAGACGTCGAACCTCGGCGGCGGCTCGATCTGGCCGCTCGAGACGGTCCGCGCGGTAACCGGGGTGGCGCGGGGACGCGGGCTTTCGACTCACATGGACGGCGCGCGGCTCATGAACGCGGTGGTCGCCTCCGGCATATCCGCGCGCGACTGGGCCCAACCCTTCGACACGGCGTGGCTCGACTTCACCAAGGGGCTGGGCGCTCCCGTGGGCGCGGCCATCGCCGGCTCACGAGCCTTCATCGCCGAGGCGTGGCGTTGCAAGCAGCAGATGGGCGGCGCCATGCGCCAGGCGGGCATCATCGCCGCGGGCGGCGTGTATGCGCTGCGGCATCACGTCGATCGACTGGCCGAAGACCATGCCCACGCCCGGCGCCTCGCCGAAGGGCTGGCCGCCCTGCCCGGCATCAAGCTCGACCCCGCAGGTGTCGAGACGAACCTCGTCTTCTTCGATCTCACCGGCTCTCTCGACGCGGCGGCCGCCATCGAGCGCCTGCTCGCCCACGGCGTGCGCATGGGCGCGCTCGGCCCGCGAACCATCCGCGCCGTCACCCACCTCGACGTCAGCACGGCAGGCGTCGAGCGGGCGCTCGCCGCGGCGCGGGCGGTGTTCGGAGGCTGATCTTTGCCGCGACGCATCCTCTTCGATCACATCGCCATCGGCGTGTCGCGCACCGCCGATACCGCGCCCTTTCTCGCCGGCGAGCTCGGCGGCATCCCCGACGCCGGCCAGCCCTCGGGTGTCTTCACCTGGGGCACCTATCGATTCGAGGGGGGCGGGTCCATCGAGCTCATCGAGCCTCTCGGCCCCGATGGCTTCGTCCACCGCTTTCTCGCCGAGCGGGGCCCCGGCATTCACCACGTCACCTTCAGGGTGCCGAGCCTGGACGACGTCTGCGCCCGCGCCGAGGAGGCGGGTTACGGCATCGTGGGGCGTGACGACTCCGATCCGGAGTGGCGGGAGGCGTTCCTCCATCCCAAGCAGGCGCTCGGCATCGTCGTGCAGTTCGCCCAGCCAGGACCGTCCGATCCGACGACGCACCCGTTGACGCCTCCACCCGCCGTCGCGTCGCCCCCGCCGCCTCTCACTCTGCTGGGTCTGCGCATGCGCTGTCAGTCACGCGAGCGCGCGGTCACCCAGTGGGGCACCGTGCTGCAGGGAGAGATGGCAGAGGGGCCGCGAGGCGATCTGCTCTTCCGCTGGCCCGGCTCCTTCATGAGGCTTGCCGTGGAGATCGACCCCGTCCAGGATGAGGGCCCGATCGCCATCGAGCTGCTGAGCCCGCGACCGCTCGACTTGCCGCGGAGCGCGCATCCGATCCTTGGCACCGTCTTCACGGCACAGGAGGCCTGATATGGGAATCCTCGTCACGCCCGTTCAGGGCGACTTCGTGGCCAGGCTCACCGGGCTCGACCTGTCCAAGCCGCTCGACTCCGGCGACTTCGGCCAGGTGCATGATGCCTTCAACCGCTACGCGGTGGTGGTCTTTCCCGAGCAGACGCTCACCGACGATCAGCAGATCGCCTTCAGTGAACGCTTCGGCCCCCTCGAGGTCAGTCTCCGCAAGGACCGCCAGCGCCGCATCGACAACCCGCGCATCTCCGACATCTCGAACGTGGACGAGAAGGACCGCGTCTTCGACCCCGACGACGAGCGCGCCATCTACAATGCCGGCAATCGTCTCTGGCACAGCGACAGCTCCTTCAAGCGGGTGCCCGCCATGGCCTCGCTCCTGTCCGGCCGCGAAGTGCCTCCCGAAGGCGGCGAGACCGAATACGCCGATCTGCGCGGGGCCTGGGATGCCCTGCCCGCCGACCGCAAGCGCGGGCTCGAGTCGCTGGTGGCCGAGCACAGCTTCGTGTACTCGCGGGGGCTCATCGGCTACGACCAGTTCACCGACGCGGAGCGGGCGGCCGTGCCCCCCGTGCCCCAAGCGGTGGTGCGCACGCATCCCGCGACGGGGCGGAAAGCGCTCTATCTGGGCTCGCACGCCTCGCACATCATCGGCCGTCCCGTCGAGGAAGGGCGCGCGCTCCTGCGGGAGCTCCTGGACTTCGCCACCCAGCCGCAGTTCGTCTATCGCCACGTCTGGCGCCAGCACGACCTGGTGATGTGGGACAACCGCTGCGCGCTTCACCGCGGACGTCCATGGGACGAGCGGCGCTATCGCCGGATCATGCACCGGACGACGGTGGCCGGCGCCGGTCCCACGGCTGTCGACGGCCGGCCTATTGCTGTGGGTTAGATACCTCCTCACCCTGCCCTCTCCCCCTTTGGGGGAGAGGGATGGAGAGGTCAGACGGTCATGCCGCTGCCGCCGTCGAAGTTGATGGCGGTGCCCGTGATGTACGTCGCCCGCTCCGAGACGAGGAAGGCGAAGAGATCGGCGAACTCGGAGGCATGGGCCACGCGGCCGAGAGGCACGCGCTGCTTGGCCAGCTCCGCGTAGTGGGCTTCGAGGTCGCCCTTGGCCCGGCGGGCAATCTGGGCGCTCCGCACCAGCCCGATACAGATCGTATTGACCCGGACATTGTCGGCCGCGTATTCATTGGCCAGCGATTTCGTGAGATTGAGTCCGGCCGCGCGCGTCACCGTGGTGGGGAGCGATCGCGCCGGCGGCGTCTTGCCGCCCACGGTGGTGATGTTGACGATGCGCCCGCCCCCGCGCTTCTTCATGTGGGGGATCACGAGGCGAGACATCCGCACTGCGCCCATCACCTTGAGGTCCCAGTCGGACTGCCAGGTCTCGTCGTCCACCTTCTCGAAAGCTCCCGCGGCCGACGTCCCGGCATTGTTGAGAAGGATGTCGACGCCTCCCCACTGGGCGACCACCGCATTGACCAGCCCCTCGCAGTCGGCGGCCCGGCTGACGTCGGCGGCGTAGGCGAGCACCTGGCCGCCGGTGGCCTTGCGGATCTCGTCCGCCGCCTGATCCAGCTTGTCCTTGCGTCGGGCGCAAATGGCCACGCGCGCCCCTTCCGCGGCGAGCTTCTCCGCGGCCGCGCGACCGAGCCCTTCGCTCCCGCCGGTGATGATGGCGACTTTACCGTTCAGACCGAGATCGAGCATGGATGGATCCTCCTCGCGGGGTGAGTAGTCGGCGCGGTGGCGCCCGAGCCCGCATCCTAACACTTCGTGCGTTCACAGTCCTTTACACCTCGCACACACGCCGTTCACACGGCTCGACGATGCTCTGGTGACGGCACGGCGGCCGGCGGGCGCTCCGCGACCTGCCGGGCCGCACGGGAGGCGAGCATGCCCACGAGCATCAAGCGCAGGCTGTTCGTGATCGGGAGCATCCTGTGTCTCGTCACGGTGGGCGGGGGCGGCTATCTCTACGCGCGCGCCCTCGCGAGCCGGCAAGTCTATCGCACGGTGCCGGTGACGCGCGGGCCGCTCGCCTCTGCCGTCTCGGCCACGGGCACGCTCAACGCCGTCATCACCGTGCAGGTCGGGTCGCAAGTCTCCGGTCAGGTCAAGGAGATGTTCGTCGACTTCAACTCCGCGGTGACCAAGGGACAGGTCATCGCCCGGATCAATCCCGATCTCTTCGAGGCGCAGGTCAACCAGGCCAAGGCCCAGCTCGACGCAGCGGAGGCCATGGTCCTGAACCAGCAGGCGGTGATCGAAAAGACGCGGGCCGATCTCGAGAGCTCGCGCGCCGCCCTCGCGTCGTCCCACGCCCAGACCCTCAAGTCGCAGGTGGCGGTGGTCGACGGCAAGCGAAACCTCGGCCGTCAGCACGATCTCCGCACGCGCAGCCTCATCGCCCAGGCGGACGAGGACGCGGCGCAGGTGCAGTACGATTCGGCCGTCGCTCAGTACGAGTCGAGCGCGGCCCAGGAGCGCGCGGCGGGAGCGGCGCTCCGGTCGGCGGAAGGGCAGCTCAAGGTCGCCGACACGCTGCTCAAGAACCTCGAGGCCCAGGTCGCGCAGAACGAGGCCAATCTCACCCAGTCAAAGCTCAGCCTCGGGTATACGATCATCCGCGCGCCCGTGGACGGCGTGGTGGTCGCGCGCAACGTGGACATCGGGCAGACGGTGGCGGCGAGCCTCCAGGCGCCCGTGCTCTTCGTCATCGCCCAGGACCTGAGCAAGATGCAGGTGGACACCAACGTGGACGAGGCCGACGTGGGCCGCGTGCAGGTCGGCCAGCAGGCGACGTTCACCGTGGACGCCTTCCCCGGACGGACCTTCAGCGGCGCCATCACCCAGGTGCGGAAGGCCGCCCAGATCCTCCAGAACGTGGTCACCTACGACGTGGTCGTCTCCGCGGCCAATCCCGACCTCAAGCTCCTTCCCGGCATGACCGCCAATATCAAAGTCGTCACCGATCAGCGGGATGGTGTCCTCCAGGTGCCCAATGCCGCCCTTCGCTTCCGCCCGCCCGGGGTGGAAGCCGACACCCCGCGGAATCCGTCCGAGGCGCCGCGCAGCCCCGCCGCCACGGCAGAGAACCGGCCGGGAGGCGATCGCCGGGCGCCGTCGGAGAACCGGCCCGGAGGAGGAACTCGGCCCACCGCCGACGGCGCCCCCCGGCGTGGGGGAGGCCAGCCGGGCCGCGTGTGGATGGTCGGTGACGACGGCAAGCCGCGCTCCGTGGGCGTGCAGCTCGGCATCAGCGACGGCACCCGCTCCGAGGTGCTCGCGGGACCGCTCACCGAGCAGAGCCATGTCATCATCAGCACGGGCGGACCCAGCGACCGCAACAATCGGTCGGGAAGCGAGCCGCGCCTGCGCTTCTGAGGGCTAGCCTCCCATCTCCGCCGCGCGGATCGACTCGACGCGAATCTCCTCGGTGAGGCGCGCCTTGTAGGCGGAGAACTCGGGCGAGGTCTTGATGGTGTAGGGGCGCGGGTGCGGCAGGTCGATGGCGACATCGCTCTTGATCCGGCCCGGTCGCGCCGTCATCACGGCCACGCGATTCGCCATGAAGATAGCCTCGTCGATGTCATGGGTGACGAAGAGCACCGTCTTGCGGTCCGCTTCCCAGATCCCGAGGAGCAGCTCCTGCATGAGGGCGCGGGTTTGATTGTCGAGCGCGCCGAAGGGCTCGTCGAGGAGGAGGACCTTGGGATCGTTGGCGAGGGCCCGGGCGAGGGCGGTGCGCTGCTGCATGCCCCCGGACAGCATGCGCGGGTAGTGTCGCTCGAAGCCGCGCAGGCCCACGCGCTCGACGAAGTGCGCGGCGATGCGCCGGCGCTCCGCCGGGGGCATCCCCTGCTCCCGCAGACCGAAGCCGATATTCTCCTCGACGGTGAGCCACGGGAAGAGCGTGTAGGACTGGAACACCATGCCGCGATCGGCCCCGGGGCCGGCCACCGGCTCGCCGTCGAGGAGGATCCGGCCCGTGGTGGGACAATCGAGCCCCGCCACCATTCGCAGGAGGGTGGACTTGCCGCAGCCGGACGGCCCGAGGAGACACAGGAAGTCGCGGTCGGCCACGCGAAGGGAGGTCGGCTCGATGGCGCGGGTGGGAGGCCCGCCGCGTACGCCCGGAAAAGTCCGGCTCAGCTCCTCGATGGAGAGCGTGGGCACGGGCGAGGGCTCAGGCCAGGCTCCAGGGAAACAGCCGATGGTTCAGGGTCTTGAAGACGTAGTCGGAGGCGAGCCCGATGACGCCGATCACCACGATGCCGAAGATGATCTGGCCCGTGTCGAGCAGGGCCTGGCTGTCCGTGATCATGTGCCCGATCCCGCTCGAGGCCCCGATGAGCTCGGCCACGATGACGTACGTCCACGCCCAGCCGAGAACGAGACGCAGCGCCTCGGCGATGTCGGGGGCGCTCGAGGGAAGGAGGACGCGGCGCACGATGCCCCCCGCGCGCGCCCCCAGAGTGTAGGCGGCTTCCACGAGATCGCGTCGCGTCGAGCCCACGGTGACCGCCACCATGAGCACGATCTGGAAGAAGCAGCCGATGAAGATGACCATCACCTTCTGCGCCTCGCCGATACCCGCCCACAGGATGAGGAGAGGAATGAAAGCGGAAGCGGGCAGGTAGCGGGCGAAGGAGATGAAGGGCTCGAAGAACGCCTCCACCGGCTTGTAGGCGCCCATGAGCATGCCCAGGGGTACGCCGATCACCGCGGCGAGGGCGAAGCCGCCGAACACGCGCCAGATGGTGACGCCGATGTCCGCGTAGAAGCCGTGCACGACGAGCAGGGCCCAGCCGGACCCGACCATCGATATGGGGTCGGCGAGAAAGGTCCGGTTGACGAAGCCTCCCAGGGTGGCCGCCCCCCACCCGACGAAGAACAACACGAAGAAGGCCACCCCGAGCGCGAGCCGGGCCGCGCGCGAGACGGCGACGAGCGGCTTCAGCGCGGGGCCCGTCCGTCGCTCACGTGGCCCTCACTTGATGAAGCGCGTGTCGATGGTGGAGGCGACGTCGGGCACGCTCTTGATGACGCCGAGCTCCAGGAGCAGGTCGGACGCTTCCTTGCTGAAGGTCTGCATGTCACCCGCGAAGAACTTGCGGTTCGCCTCCCGGTTCTGCCAGCGGAGATAGGACTGCGACTTCTCGAACTGCTCCCCCGTCTGCTTCACCACCGCCCCCATGATCTCGAAGCTCTTCTTCGGCTCCTTCGCGATCATTTCCACCGCCTCGAAGTAGCTGTCCACCATGGCCTGGACCAGCTTCGGATTCTCCGCGATGAACTTCGGCGTGCAGCCGAAGGTGTCCATCACCATGGGATAGTCGAGGGTGGTGGCGATGATCTTGCCCGCCTCGGGCTTCTCGCGCACCGTCGAGAGGTAGGGCTCATAGGTCATGGCCGCGTCGTTCTGGCCCGCGATGAAGGCTTGGGCGGCCGCGGCGGGCTCGAGAGTCGCCACCTTCACGTCCTTGACGGAGAGCCCGTTCTTCTTGAGCATCCACGCGAGCGTGAAGTAGGGCGCGGTGCCCGGAGCGGAGGCCGCCACCGTCTTTCCCTTGAGGTCGGCGATCTTGGCGATGTTGTTGCGCACCACCATGCCGTCCGCCCCATACGACTTGTCGAGCTGCAGAACCTGTTTGGTGGCCACGCCGGCGGCGTTCCAGACGATCCAGGTCTCCACGGTGGTGGCCGCGCACTGCACGTCGCCCGAGGCGATGGCGAGGTGCCGGTCCTTCTGGGGAATGAACTTGACGGTCACGTCGACCCCGTTCTTTTTGAAGATCCCCGCCTTTTCCGCGAGGGACAGCGGGGCGAAGCCCGTCCACCCACTCATGGCCACGGTGACCTTGGGCAGATCCTGGGCCGGGACGGCCATAGCGACGGCGAAGGCGAAGACTCCCGCGACGAAACCGATGACGGAGCGCATGCGGATCCCTCCTGAACGATTCGTGGGCACTCGGACGAGCGGCCTTCACGTCGAGCGGCCGTTACGGCGCCCAGAGAATACTACACGCGGTGACGTCCGTGCGTCGTCACTTCAGCCTTCGTAGACGCGCTTGAGCTCACCCTCCGCCCAGCGGACGGCATCCTCGGGGGGCATCCCCTGCACCGCCTTGGCGTACATGTCGGTGATCACGTACTTGGTGTAGACCAGGGTGGCCTTGGCGCTGGGCGGCCCCGCGTAGCCGAGGGCGCGGGAGCCGCGGGCGGCCGTCTTGAAGGGGCGCATCGCCTCGTCCACCTCCGTCCACATCTTGCTCCCTTCCCAGGACGCGTTGGCCCCGATGGCATAGCCGCCTTCGAGCTCGAACCAGCGCGCGTACTGCTCCTTCGCGTGGAGCCACTTGACGAGCTCCTTGGCCGCCGCCACGTTCTTCGACTGCTTCATGATCGTGGTGGAATACGTCACGTGGTAGGTCGGGGTGGGCCCGTGCGATCCGTCGGGGTAGCGGAAGTGGCCGATGTCGGGCCAGAGCGGCTGCCCTTTCTCGTCTTTGATGTCGAGGCGACGCTTGGCCAGAATGTAGATGCTGCCGCCGTTCAGGGTGGCCGCGATCTCCCCCGAGTGAAAGGCGCGGTTGTTCGTGGTGTCGTCCCACGCGAGGCCGCCCTCGTCGCATGCTTCCTTCCAGAAGGCGGTCATCCACTTGACCGCCTCCACGGTGTTCTTCGAATTGAGCGTCACCTTCGTCCCCGTCTTGTCCGTTTCCGCGCCGCCGAAGCTCCAGGTCAGCGGATAGGACCAGGTCGGCGCGTCGTTGACGGTGTGGCCGAGGGTCTGGCCGAAGGGCCGGCCCTTCTTCTTGAGGAGGGTGCCGATCTTGCGGTACTCGTCGAGCGTCTTGGGCGGCTCGCCCGCCCCGACCTCCGCGAACCACGACTTGCGGTAGTTGACGAGGGCGGGCGTGATGCAGTGGGGCAGCCCCAGCCAGCGGCCGCCGTCGCGCGCCGCCGCCTCCGACTGCGCGTAGAACTTGCCCTGGTCGCGCTCTTTCCAGTCGGCGAGGTCGGTCATGTCGGCGAGGGCGGGACCGTAGAGATGCGGCCAGTTGTGGAGCATCTGGACGATGTCGGCGCCCGCCCCCGACTGGATGGCCGCGGTGATGCGCGTCTGCAGGTCGTTCTCGTTGATGGTCTCGAGCGTCACCTCCATCTTCATCTGCTTCCCGTAATCGGCGAGCTGGCGCTTGAGCTCGGCCTCGCCTTGGGGAATGAAGTCCACGCGGAAGAGGAGATGGAGGCGGGTGGCCTGCGCCAGGGCAGGCGCCTGTCGCGAGACGAGGATGCCCGCGAGGCCCCCCGCGACGCCCCGGAGGAGCTCCCGGCGGTTCATCGCTCGGCGGCGATGGAGAAGGACTCGAACGTCTTCCAGTTGAGCGCCGAAAGGTTCTTCAGGGCGAGGGGCGACAGCCGGCCCGAGATGAAGCCCACGTGCTGGGGGGCCGCCTTGATGTCGTTGCGCTGGGGGAAACGGGCCACGCGCTCCGTCCAGGAGATGTAGTCCACGGGCATGGGCACCACCAGGGCGCCCGACTGCGTGTAGCCGAGGATGGGGCCGGGCGCCGACACCTGCGTGATGGGCTCCACCGCCTCGGTGTAGCGCGCCAGCTGATTCACCGCCCCCGCCACGAAGCGGGTCTCGTCCTGGGTCCTCGCCGCCGCCGCGAAGATCACCAACGCGTCGCGCCCCGGCACGCCGCGCAGCCGCTGTATCCCCATGGCCAGCGCGGTGAGAACGCTCAGCGAGTACTGCTGGTTCTGCACGAGGGCCTGTACCTGGGCTTCGCTCGCTCCCGTCTCTCCGAAGATGACCGTGGCGTTGTTGATGAGGTCTCCCGGCTCCGCCTCGTAGCCGGCGGGGGCCTGGGCACGGGCGTCCATTTCTCCCGAAAGAATCACCGTCATCGCGGCGAACGCCGCCATGGCCATCTTCATCTGAGCGCTCTCCCTGTCGAAGGACTACTTCATCCTCACGAATACGACATCGAAGCTTCGTCCCTCTACGGCCTGGTAGTACACGCCGTAGAGCTCGTCACGCTTGGGATCATACGTCAACGTATACGTGCTCCCCGGGTAATTCGGTGCGCGGAGCTCGACGAAGACCCGCACGGTCGCTCCGTCCCGGCTCGCCTGCGCTTTGCCGACATTGATCGGCCGGGGATTGAGATAGGCGGCGTCGATGGCGCCGTCGGGGCGAACCTTGCGGAGGTCGAGGACGTAGCCGCCGTCGGGCCGGCGCCAGCGACCTTCGATCTTCTCGAAGCCTTGATCCGCGCCGTGGGCGACCGACGCCGCGGCCACCAGCCCGAACACCACCGCCACCAGCGACCACCGCCTCCTATTCGAAAGCAAAAATCCGCCTCCAGTCATTCTTCATGCTGATGACCACCCAGCCCCGCGCCTTCGCCTCGGCCATGAGCGCGTCCGAGAAGGTACCGACTCTGGAGTTCGGCCCATACGCGTACTCGCGCACGGCGTCGTCGTGATGCACGAGCATCATGAGCCGGGCGCCCGCGCCCGCTCCCGTGTACTCGAGCATCTGTCGATCGCCCGTGGAGTTGCCGAAAACCGCGTAGGGCCGGCGACCGATCACGAGGTGAATGCCTTCCGGCTTCCCCGCCTTGTCGTCCACGAGGAGGAAGCGGGGCTCGTTGGTGAGAATCGGCCGGCCGGACTTGTCATAACCGTACTTGGTGCTTCCCGGCGTGCCCACCACCTGCTCCGGCGGGATGTCGTAGAGCGCCTGGGAGGACACGCGCACGAAGTCCTGGCCGCCGCCCGTCACGATATAGGTTCGGTAGCCGTGGGCGCGCAGGAACTGCATCACCTCGACCATCGGCTGATAGACCAGCTCGGTGTACGGACGGTTCCAGCGCGGGTGCTTGGCCGTGGCGAGCCAGCTCTTCACCTCGGCCTTGAACACGTCCACCGTCATACCGGACTGCGTCACGGTGAGGATCTTCAGTAGATCTCGCACGGGGAGTCGCGCGAGGGCGGCCCGGTCCCCCGACAGCACGGTCTTGAAGGGTTCGACCTTCCTGAGCTCCGGCTTCTGGGCCACCACCGCCGGCACCCGCTCCAGGCAGTAGACGACCTGCGTATACATCGGCTGCTCGACCCACGTCGTGCCGTCCTGGTCGAAGCCGGCGATCCGCTCCTCGGCGGGCACGAATTGCGGGCTTCCCTCGGTGGTCGTGGCGCGCACGAACTCGACGATGGCTTGCCGGGCCGGCCCGTCGTTCCACGACGGCAATGGGTCGCTCTGTGCGTGCGCCTGCCCCGCCCCGAGAAGGATCACCGCGGCCGCGAGGCGGAGCCACCCTCGCCTGCTCCGGTGTCTGACCCTGTCGCTCATGAGGCATTCTCCTCCGTTGTTCGTGATCACAACTACCCCGAAGACGCCAACTGCCGTTTGATCCCCTCCAGGAGCTCGCGGGCCCGGGGGTCGGCGGGAGAGATCGTCACGAGCTGCTCGGCAAAGGGTAGCGCGCGCTTCCACTGACGCCGCTGCACGTAGAAGGCGGTCAGCGCATAGACGATATCGCCATCCTGTGGATCGAGCTGGAGCGCCTGGAGGAGCGAGGCCTCGGCCTCACGGTCGCGGCTGAGCCGGTCGAGCGCGAGGCCCAGATTGTACCGCACGCGGGCGCGCCGGGGCATGAGCCGCGAGGCCGTGGCGAGCGCGTCGGCGGCCTCGGCGAGCCGCTTGTCCTCCGCGAGGAGGAGCCCGAGCGAATAGTAGAGCTCGCCCTCGTTGGGGGTGCGTTTGAGCCCGTCGCGCAGCACCCGCTCCGCCTCCACGTTGCGCCCGACCGCGTTGTAGAGCGCGACGAGGTTGGCCCGCGCGGGGCCGAAGTAGGGATCCATGCGGAGTGACGTCAGGTATTCGGCCTCCGCGAGATCGCGCTTGCCCTGGCTGGCGTAGAGGACGGCGAGGTTGAGATGGCTGGAGGGCATGTCGGCCATTGCGTTCTGCGCCTCGACGAACTCGGCGACGGCCGCGTCGAAGGCCGGGCGCTGCCGGCCGTCGAGACGGTCCGCGGGCACGGAGGCGAGGACGCGCGCCGCCTCGATGCGCACCGCGCGTACCTTGTCCGTGAGCAGCGGGGCCACCGCGCTGACACGCTCGGGCGGAGGCGCGCCCTCGAGCGCGGCCACCGCGGCCACCCGCACGGCGGGGTCCGCATCGGTCAAGGAAGCGATGAGGACGTCGGTAGCCTGGGAGCCATAGCCTCGGAGCAGGCCGAGGGCGGTGGCGCGGACGATGGCGGGAATATCGCGATCGCCGGCCACGGCGATGATGGCCGGCGCGCCATCACGGGCTCCCGCGCGACCCGCCGCGATCGCCAGCGGCCACTCCAGTCCCTTCGGCCGCTCAGGGCCGTACCATTTCACGATGGTCGCGGACGCCCATTCGGCCGTGCGATCACGGTGGCAGCCGGTGCACGCATTCGGTGTCCCGAGCTTGACCGAGAGATCGGGCCGGGGCGGCCGCAGGGTGTGATCCCGCCGCGCGTCCACGATCATGTAGTCCCTGGTGGGCATGTGACAGCTGACGCACCGGGCGCCGGGCGATCCCGCTTTGTGGAAGTGGTGAACGGGGGCGTCGTAGACCTTGTGGGCGAGCGTGGGGAAGCGAGAGTTGGCCTCGGGTCGGTGACATTGGGCGCACACCACATTGCCCTCCGCCTTGATCTTGCCACTGTGCGGGTTGTGGCAGTCGCTGCAGCGGACGCCGCGCTGGTACATCTTGCTCTGGCGAAACGAGCCGTACTCGTACACTTCGTCCAGCTGCTGTCCGTCGGCGTGGTAGAGCCCCGCGCGCAGCGACTCGGGCCGGAAGGTGTCGTAGAGCGGCCGATCCGGGTGCTCGCCCGCGGCGATGCGGGACCGCCGCGAGTGACAGGACGCGCACGCATCCACCTCGTAGCGTGAGTCGTTGGCCTTGAAGCCGACCACGAGGCCGGTGGCCGCGCCGCGGCCTCCCGCGCGTGCCCACTCGATATGGTCGCCGCCGGGGCCGTGGCAGGACTGGCAGCCCACGTCGATCTCCTTCCAGCCGCTCTGATAGGTGTCCGCGGCCGGGTCATAGCCCTTCTTGAAATCCGTGGTGTGGCACTCCGCACACATCAGGTTCGCGTTCTGGAAGCGCCCCGTCCAGTGCAACGGGTCATCCGGGGCGATCCTCTCCCCCGGGTACAGAGAGAACCAACGCTTCCTGGCGACGTCCCAGGCGATGGTCAGGCTCTGGAGGCGTCCGCCCGGAAACTCGACGAAATATTGCTGGAGGGGAGCCACCCCGAAGGTGTACTTGATCTCGAAGTCGGCCGGCGCGCCGTCTCCGCCTTCCGTGTGAACGAAGAACTTGCCGTCGCGCGAGAAGAACCGCGACGCGACCCCATGCTGACTGAACGTAGCGCCGCGAAAATCGCCGAGCACCGTGTCGGCCGTGGCGGGCTGCATGGCGCGCTGGTGATGCGATCCCTGCCAATCGCGAGATTCCTTGGGGTGACACTCCGCACACGAAGCATCTCCGACGTAGGCGATCGCCTTGCCGCCCCCCGTCTGGTACTGCCGTGAATCGGAGAGGAGCTTCCAGCCCAGGGGGACGGCGGCCGCCAATAGCACCATCGTCGAGACGCCCGCCCACCTGAGCCATCGGCGCCGGGCGGGCGGCGGTGACGCCGCTCTCTGAGGGCGAGGGGGACTCAGACCGCGCGCTCTTCTTCGACGAAGCGGAGAAGGGCCAGGGCGAGCGCGATCACCACGGGGCCGAGGACGATGCGGCCCTCTCCCGCTTCGGCCATGCCGGCTTACTTGAGCTTGATCTCGATCCCCTCGCCGGCCAGAGTGAGCTTGACGCCCGTCTGGGTGCTCGACAGCTCCATCACCACGCCATTCTCGTTCTTGAGGGCAACCACGGACATCCCGCCGCCCACGGCCGCCCCCGCCTGGGCCGCCGCGTAGGTACCGGAAAAATCTTCGACCTTGTTGAGGTGGTAGACCTTGCCGCGGGCGCTCACCTTGGAGACGCCCAGGTCCAGGACGCTGAGGCCTTTCACGGAGAACGTGTGCGTCTTGCCCTTGTAGTTGAGCTTGCCGTCACCCCAGCTCACGCCCACGCCGAGGGCCACCGACTTGCTCTCAATGGTCACGGTGCCCGAAGGCTTGTCATCCGCCGTCGCCACCCCGCTCACGCTCACGAGCGCCGCCACCACCATCAAGATCCATGCACGCCTCATTGCATTCTCCTTTTCGTCCCGGCATGTGTGGCCGTCCAAAAAATTTCGCGCGCGGCTGGAGTGTAACACGGGGCGCGGTATAGTACCCTCCATGACCACCTTCCCGCTCGCCCTCGACGGCATCCGTGTCATCGATCTCTCGCGCGTCATCGCCGGCCCATGGTGCGGAGCCCTCCTCGCCGACCTCGGCGCCGACGTCATCAAGGTCGAGGACCCGGGCGGCGGCGACGAGTCGCGCACCTGGCCGCCCTGCAAGGACGGCGAGGCCGCCGCCTACCTCCTCTTCAACCGCAACAAGCGCGGCATGCAGCTCGACCTCAAGGCCGCGGAGGGCGTGGAGGTGGTCAAGGCTCTCGTGCGCTCGGCTGACGTGGTCATCGAAAATTTCCGCACGGGCACCATGGAGAGCTTCGGCCTCGGCTACGAGACCCTGGCCGCCATCAATCCCCGCCTCATCTACTGCTCGATCTCCGCCTTCGGTCGCACGGGTCCCCGCAAGGACTCGCCGGGCTACGAAGCGCTCATGCAGGCCTTCTCCGGCATCATGTCCATCACCGGCGAGCCGGAAGGCCAACCGGTGCGGGCCGGCGTGTCCTTTCTCGATCTCTCCACGGGCATGCTGTGCGCGCTCGGCGTGTGCGCGGCCGTCATACAACGCGAGAAGACCGGCCTCGGCCAGCGCGTGGACGGCTCGCTCCTCGAGACGGCGGTGAGCCTGCTCGCCTTCCACGCCGAGGGCTATCTCCTCACCGGCGCCATCCCCAAGGCGCTCGGCTCCGGGCATCCCTCGCTCTCCCCCTATCGCAACTTCAAGTGCAAGGACGGGCAGTGGATCTTCATCGCCGCCGCCAACGACCGCTTCTGGCAGAAGCTGACGGGTGCTCTCGGACTCAACGAGCTGACCACGGACCCGCGCTTCGCCGTGAATCAGCAGCGGGTCAAGAACCGCGTGGAGCTCGAGGCGCTCCTCGAGCGCGTCATCGGCGAGCGGGAGCGCGAGCCGCTTTTGAAGCTCCTGGGCGAAGCGGATGTACCGGCCACGCCCGTGCACACGGTGGATCAGGTCATGAACGATCCGCAGACGATCGAGCGCGGCATCGTGCAGAAGGTCACCCATCCCAGGCTCGGCGAGATTCCCGTGGTCGGCACGCCCCTCAAGTTCTCGCGGATGAATCCGGGGGTCCGCCGCGCCGCTCCTCTCCGGGGCGAGCATACCGACGCCATTCTCGCCGAGTGTGGGATGGCCCCGGAGAGGATCCGCGAGCTCCGCGACAAGAAAGTCGTTCAGTAGCACCTTCACCGATCCGCGAGGAGGCAATCATGTTCGGACTCCACAAGGTCTCGATGATCGCTAAAGAGGACGCGCTGCCCGGACGCACGACGGCCATGCCCGTGCCCGAGAAGCACTTCGTGAGCGGCGCCCGCCTCACCCCTCCCTTTCCCGAGGGGACGGAGCTCGCGCTCTTCGGCATGGGCTGCTTCTGGGGCGAGGAGCGTGTCTTCTGGCAGGTGCCGGGCGTCTATTCGACCTCCGTCGGCTATGCGGGCGGCTTCACGCCCAATCCGACCTACGAGGAGGTCTGTAGCGGCATGACGGGGCATACCGAAGCGGTGCGCGTGGTCTTCGATCCGAAATCCGTATCGTACGAAGCGCTCTTCCGTCACTTCTGGGAGGGCCACGACCCGACCCAGGGCATGCGCCAGGGCAACGACGTGGGCACCCAGTACCGCTCCGCCATCTACACCTATGGCGACGCGCAGCTCAAGGCCGCCCTCGCCTCGAAGGAGGCGTACCAGCGCGTGCTGAGCAAGGCCGGGTACAAAGCCATCACCACCGAGATCCGCGAGGCGCCCGAGTTCTACTACGCGGAGGACTATCACCAGCAATACCTCGCGAAGAACCCGTGGGGCTACTGCGGGAGCGGCGGCACGGGCGTGAGCTGCCCGGTGGGGCTCGTCACGACGGCCTGAAGCACCTGGGGCGGGCGAATACCTGGCCGGAAATCGCGTCACAGTGGGGAGCTTCGACATCAAGGAGGGTTCGATGCGGGGACGGCGCGGGCGTGGGGTGACGGTGGTGGCCTGGCTTCTCATCACCTCGCTGGCGGGAGGTTGCGCCGGGCTCGGCAGCACGGAAACACCTGACTCTCTGATGAAGGAAGGGCAGAAGCTCTACCTCGACAAGAAGTACGACGAGGCCATCATGAAGTTCGAGCGGGTCCTCGAGCTCGACAATACGCGCTGGCTCGCCTACGTCTACCTCGCCCGCTGCTACATGGCCAAGGCCAGCTTCACCCTCGCCGTCACCAATGCGCGCATCGCCTACCAGGCCGAGCCGGGCGGCGAGGACGTGCTGCGCACGTTCTCGGAGGCCCTCCTGGGCGGGGGCAACGAGGCCCTGCACCGGGAGCGGTTCACGCAGGCCGTCTCCGACTTCACGGACTACATCAACCTCCACCCGAACGAAGCGCACGGATTCCTCGGAATCGCCCAGGCCTATGCGGGCGAAGGCCGCTACGCGGATGCCCTCGCTGCCTTCACTCGCGGATTCGAGAGGGACAAGAGCGGGGCGGGGCGGGAGGCTCTCCTCAAGGCACTCCTCGAGGGCGGCACGCAGGCGCTCCAGCAGGGCCAGGCGAAGAGCGCGGTCTCTCTGCTCCAGGAATATGTCCACGAGGATCCGGGGAACGCGGCAGGCTATCTCACCCTCGGCAAGGCGCTGCTCGCCGCCGGCTACCGCTCCGACGCCCGCGGAGCGCTCGGCCGCGCGCTCCAGCTCGATCCCGGCCAGCGCGAGGCCACCGACCTCCTGGGCGGCCTCCGCTAACCGACATCCGCGACGGCCGGCGGCCGGCCGAGCGACCACTTCAACGCGATGGGCGTCATCATGGTCGTGACCATGACCATGATGACGACGGCCGAAAAGAGCCCGGCGTCGATCACTCCCAGTCCCTTCCCGACGCTCGCGAAGATGAGCCCCACCTCGCCGCGAGGCACCATGCCCAGCCCCACCGAGAGCCGGTCGGTCTTCCCCGCCGCGAGCCCGCAGATGACCTTGCCGGCCACCGCCGCCACGGTCAGGCCCACGGCCACGCCGAGCGTGCCCAGCCTCGCGAAGGTGGAGAGGTTGACTTGCATGCCCATGAGCAGAAAGAAGACGGGGGCGAAGATCTGCTCGAGAGGGGCCACCAGCGCGTGCACGGTCTCGCCGCTCGCGTCGTGCCCGCCCTCGCGCGCGGGGAAGTGCGTGTCGCTCACGATCAGCCCCGCCGCGAAGGCGCCCACGATAGTGGCGAGCCCGATGAGGTTGGCCAGCCAGCCCATCAAGAAGGCCAACGTCAGGGCAAAGAGGAGCCGCGTCTGGGTCGGCTCGAGCCGGCGGAAGGCGCGGGCGAGCCGCCGCGCGATGCGGTCGCCGAGGAAGATCACCGTGGCCATGAAGGCGGCGGACAAGAGGGTGATGCGCGCGACCTCGCCCAGATGGATCCCGCCCGTGGCCACTACGCCCGCCACCACGGCAAGCACGATCAGTCCGAGCACGTCGTCGATGACGGCGGCGCTCAGGATGAGCTTGGCCTCCGCGGACTGAAGCCGCCGGAGATCCTGGAAGACGCGCGCGGTGATGCCCACGCTGGTCGCGGAGAGCGTGGCCCCCACGAAGAGGTGCACGGCGATCGGCGCGGCGGGCAGGAGAAGCGACGTGGTCAGGTAGCCAAGGGCAAAGGGCGCCACGATGCCGATGACGGCCACTACGAGCGCCCGCGGGCCGACTCCCACCAGCTCCTCGACGCTCGACTCCATGCCAACCATGAAGAGAAGCAGCGTCACGCCGAGGTTCGAGAGGAGCCAGACCACCAGCGTCATGAGGACCCAGCGGCCCCCCTCAGCGCCGCTCAGCGCCTCGACCACGCGCGCGCCGACCGATCCGGGCCCGAGATCCGCGGCCGGAAGCACCTTGGCCGCCGCCTCCGCCACCGACAGGGGCGAGTTCCAGGCCACCGCCACGACCTTGCGGACCTCGTCGAAGTGCATGAGGAGAACGAAAAGCGGAGCGCCGAGCCAGTAGCCGACATTGCCGATCACCACGCCGATGACGAGCTCGCCCAGCACCGCCGGTTGACCCACGAGGCCGGCCGCCCGCCGGCCGATGGCCGCGGCGAGGACGACCATGGCCAGCTCCAGCAGGACCGGCGCGAAGGGATCGGCGTGCCCGCCTTCGGCGGCCGCGGCATGGGCCGCGCCCGCGGCCAGGAATGCGAGGACCGCGCCGGAGAGCCAGATGGCCCGGCGCCCGCCGATCACGTGCTCAGTCCGCGGCCGGCGAGACGTCGGCGGCGCCCGTGGTGCGCGCCATGAATTCCTTGGGAACGGGCTTGCCGGCGTCCGTGAAGGCCTTGCGAATCGCCGCCACGTTGGGACCGAAGATGGTTTTCCGCTTGTCCCGGCACCACTGGTTGGATCCGGTCACGCTGTCGAGCGAGCCCTGGAAGCGCGGCATCACGTAGCGCGCGAAGAGCTCGTAGCTCTTGAGCGTCTCTTCCCGACTTGCCCACTCATTGGCGCGGAAGAGCAGTCCGCCGAAACCCCCGCGCGAGAGGTCGACCAGCCGCTCGATACCCTTGCTCACGGTGTCGGGCGTGCCGACGAGCGTGGTGCCGGCGGCCACGCCCTGGCGGATCGGATCGTCCGCCCGGCCGGGTGGCCGTCCCAGGGTCTCCTCGAAGTACGTCACCGTCTCGTGGCGCTCGCCCGCATGCACCTGTCGGAGGGCCAGCTCATCGTCGTCGGCCACGTGAACATTGACCACGAGCCGCCATTTGCCGCGGTCCATGGTCGTCCCGTGCTTGGCCGCGGTGTCCTCGCCGAGGCG
>WNFS01000410.1_pt1 | contig 53391 bp, 41 predicted proteins | sample 5400141 | NCBI WGS metagenome assembly WNFS01 (sample SAMN13153358, study PRJNA577476) | soil metagenome | isolation source: 60 cm saprolite under Madrone tree | place: USA:California | collected 2016-06-14
CCGCCCATCGAAAAGCCGATAAGCGCGAAATCACGCAGCTTGAGATGCGTCACGAGCTTGTGTAAGTCCTCCGCGAAGGTGTCGTAGTTGTAGCCCGTTGTTGGCTGGCTGGATTTGCCGAATCCTCGCCGGTCATAGGTGATGACGCGGTGACCCGCCTCCAAAAGAGCCGGAACCTGCTTCTCCCAGGAAGCACCACTCAAAGGATATCCGTGGATCAAAACCACCGGGTCACCGGAGCCGTGGTCTTCGTAATAGAGCTGGATGTCACCCGAATTTTCTTTGCCGACCGTAATGTATGGCATTGAGGCCCTCCTTTTCATTCGTTGGATGCGTCAGGTGAGAGTTGGTTCTGATCGCCTCGGTCTCCGCGTAGGCGCGAAAGGCCAGGAGATGGAACTGTTTATCTAGCCACGAACGCAGGCGCCAAGCCGTGGATTATCGCGAAATCGGACCGCTCTTGTCGCCCGAAGAATACTAAACCCAAAGACTGTGAGAAAAGGAGAAGAAAAGAAGTGAGCACAACAATGGTAGGAAAGTGGGGGGGAAGCAGTACCGCCAGTCGTTTCCCCCGTTCATGAGATCCCGCTGGAAAAGATCCGCGAATCCGCCAGCAACCCGCAGCGAGCTTTTGACGACGGCCAGCTCCGGGAGTTAGCGGCCAACATCCAATCGCCCGCCGTCTTGCAGGGAATTCTTGTGCCCCCATCGCCTGATAGTGCGGAGGGTCTATACGAACTGGTGGCCGGCGCACGTCCCCGATCTTTATTGCTCAGGTTCCAGCCGAGACTCTGCCGAAACAAGCAAACCCTAATCTAATGAAAACGGCTGTCCGCTACACAGGTGAGGCATCGAAAATCACCGCGAGAGTTACTGCCGAGCTGTCGGCCAAGAGAAAGGTGGCAAGGCACAATGCCGTAATCTGCAGAAACGAGCAACAGTTTGAAATAGGCAACCTGGGGGCGCGAGAGCCTGAGCCACTCACATGGGCTTGACTCGGTGGGCTTCTGTCTCAGAAGCAGGTTCCCTCCCGCCGTAGTAAAAACGTAGTACAAGTCGCGGCAAATCGCCCTAAATTGCGAAAAGAAGGCGAACAAAAGGGAGAAAAACGGCTTGCTAGGTTTTGTCAGAACTTGCGACTTTTTAGCGGGTTGCGTCGGCTCCGGCAAGATTTAGTAAATTTGGTTTCCCGCTTGCAAAGCAGGTGCTCTCCCAGCTGAGCTACACGCCCACTTCTACAACTACATCATTCTAAAGTATTTTTGGAAACTCGTCACGCGGATGAGCTCCGGAGCTGTTCCAAAACAGCTCCAAACTCCATCGCCTTCAGGTTGTGGCGCTGGATTGTTTTCAACCGGCACGACACTCCAAAACGAAACGCGGTCTAATCCTGAGGGCATCCGATGAGGATGCCCCAAGGACCTCAACGTAAGAATCCACCACCGACATTCACCGATGAGCTAGCGCTTTCCCGGCATGCCTTTTTTCTGCCCCGTCGAAAAATGCATAACAACCTTTACGTGTGGGTAAGGCTCCGAATTGCTCGGCGGAATTTGAATCCAGAGGTTTTCTTTTGCGGCGGCCGGATTTTCAACGCCAAAATTTAAGCCTGCTCCTTCGACACTCTGAATCTCCCCAGGATTCCACACTCTAAGTCCATATTCGCCGCCCGCCACCCCTGAAACTTCCAGTGTTGCTTGGTCTCTCGAAGGCGACCACGTCTCCGAAAGCACCCGCAGCCCACGGCTGGCGCTTCCGAGTTCTGGCAAAGCAGATTGCTCGCTCAATCCAAAGTCATTCAGCAGTCGAATCCGCAAAGAGTATTTTCCTTTCGTGATCGGAAACTGCACAACGATGTGTTGATCGCTTCCGCGCGTTTCCACTTGGAACGGGACCGGCTTTCCGTTCAACTCAACCTTGTGCACTTTGGCCCGCAAGCTGATGGCAGGGCGAAATTCGACGCTGCACTCTTCACTTCCCGAAGTCAGGCCGGTCTCCAACACGATTCCTTCGTCCGTCTTCGCATAATTGATCAGCAGCGTGTTCTTCCCAAGCCGTACATTCTCCACACTGAACCGTGTCCAATCCGCGGGAACATGCGGCGCCAATTTCACTCTGCGATGGATCGCATCCGCTTCCAGCCCCAGCATCCCGCGCAAAATGGGGCTCACCACCATTGCCGCCGACCAAATCTGGTGCGGCGAGCTCGTCGAGAGCGGCTGGTAATAGTCGCCGGAAAGAACCTCCGTTACGTGTCCGAGCGAGCCATCCAGCGCCAGCAGCGCGTTGGCTCGCAAGTTCGCGTACGCAGGAAACGTCTGGTGATAACGGTACTCCGCGACCGACGCCCAGCCCGTAAACAGCGGCCACACGGAACCGTAGTGATACCCGCCTCCGCTGAAGACCGGCGAGCGATTCGAATTGATGCGCATCCCCCAATCCGTTTGATGATCGAAGTCCGCCAGTTGCTGGATCATCGGCACCGCATCTGCCTCGCTGGGTAGGCCAAACCACATCGGCACGGTCGCCAGCACGCTCGGCTCGTCCACTTTCTTGCCGTTATTGTCCAGCGCAAACGCGAATCGTTTCTTGTCAGCGATCCAGAAGCTTTCGTTCACCAGCGATCGCTGCTTCTCAAAATCTTTCTCCAGCGTCTTGCTCATGTCCTCCTGGCCCGTCACCCGAGCAAGATTCGAAAGCGCGCGCAACGCCTCCGCCCCCAGCCCGCTTTGGTAGAACTCCGTCTTGACTGGCAGCAGCGGCCCGCCTTCCACCCATCCGTGCCCCACGCCGACATTCTGCGGCAATCCGCGCTCATCATAGGTCGATTTCAGAAATGCGTAAGCCTTCTGCAAACTCCCCCACTTCTCTTTGGCAAACGCCGCGTCGCCGCTCTCCACGACGTAGTCATTCACTGCGATGATGTACAGTGGAGTGGCGTCAGCGGAGGCGTAGGGATACGGATAGCCTTTGAACCAGTCCACGAAATTCGCGCCCTGGGAAATTTCGTGTGGCATCTTGCCATCTTCGCGCTGGAATTTGCTGATGAATTCCAGCGCCGTGCGTGAATTCGCGAAATCTCCCGCGGCATTCAGGGCCAGCGAAGTCCAGCACGAATCGCGCCCGAAAAACCATGCGAATCCTGGCCGTTGGCTCTCTCCCGAAGTACGGTACCCCGCGACGAGCCCCGTGCCCAGAAAAGGATTTGTCACCATCCCCTGCAACATGCTCACCCGCGACCAGTCGTAGGCCTGCTGAATCTGCGCGTCCGGCAAATCCAAGGTCACGGTCTCCGCCAAATAGGTGCGGTAATATTCCGCTGATTCCTTCAACAAGTCTGCGTAATCGATTGTTAAGTGACGATAGGTTTTTTCCGCGCCCGCCCGGCCTTCCATCGAACCCGCAATGACGATCAGCTTCCTCTCTTTGCCCTTCGTCGTCGCGCCCAGCCGGAACGAACTTTCCTGCGCTTCCGAGTAATTTGTCTGGTATTCCTGCTGCGACTCCGCTGCCGTTGGCGAACCCACCAGCGCCACAAATTTCCGTTGCTCCTCTCCAAAATAAAACGCGCGTTCTTCGGCTATCCAACTCGAATAGGTCGCGCCCAGCGCCGCCGGCCACTCCAGTTGAAAATCGCGGTGAAACGCCGCTTCGATTTCGAACGGCTGCTCGGTTTCCACGTCGAGTAAAATAACGGCGCCTTGCTCGTGCACCGGAACAAAAAAAGTTTCCCGCACCGCGAACGTGTCCCCAGCGTAGAGAATCGTGCTGGATTCCGGACGAACCGTAAGCGTTCGCGCCAGCGCTTCCGCCGGCAGAACGCGCCCTTCCGTGTGGAATTTCAGGTGAAACTCCCGCAGGATTTTCAGCGGATACACCCACGCTTCCATCCGCCCGGATTCATCCCCTAGCAATCCGGCGCGCATCCCAGTCACCGGCAGGAATTCCCACGACCGCACCGTTCGCGAAAGCTCCAACGAATGCTTGGGTTCCTGCGCTCGCGCCGCCCCGGTCATCGCGATAAGAAAAAGCACCGTAGCCGCCACGAAGAATCCAGTCCGTAGGATTCGCCGCAAAGGAAATGTAGTCTGCCTGTTTGTCATGGTAGGAACATTTCGCCGCGCGCAAGACGCAGGGAATTTCGTCGCCCCGTCAGCTTGCAAACCCAATTTGCCCTTACTATAAAGGATGGCGGCAGATTTTAGCACGAGCCAAAGCAGGGAAGGTACCATTCGATTTGTCCTCCTCACGGCGAGCCTTTCTTAAATCGTTGAGTCGTTCTGCGATTGTATTGCCATTGGACAAGATCCTGGCATTCGCGCGGCCAAGCTGGCGTGACTCTACAACTTTCTCCGCACGGGAAGCATTCGAACCGCCTGCTGCGCCTTCGAATGATCTTGGCGTCACTTTCCTCAACGTCGCCCGCGAATCCGGCCTCAACACCAAAACCATTTTCGGCGGCGAACACAAGAACAAATATCTCCTCGAGACCACCGGCTGCGGCGTTGCTTTCTACGATTACGACAACGACGGCTGGCTGGATATTTTCCTCGTGAACGGCTGGCGCCTTGAGGGTTTTCCCGCGGGACAGGAACCTGCTTCGCATCTTTTCAAAAATAATCGCGACGGCACTTTCACCGACGTCTCCGCCAAAGCCGGTCTGATTCATTCCGGTTGGGGACAGGGCGTGTGTGTTGGCGACTACGACAACGACGGTTTCGACGATCTCTTCGTCGCCTACTTCGGAAAAAATGTCCTCTACCACAACAACGGCAATGGCACCTTCACCGACGTCGGCGAAAAATCCGGCGTTGCCGGAAACGGCAAACGCTGGAACACAGGCTGCGCGTTCGTGGATTACGATCGCGACGGCCACCTCGATCTCTTCGTCGCGAATTACATCGATCTCGATTTGAAGACCGCTCCCGTGCCCGAGTCCGGCCCGTGTCTCTACAAAGGCGTCATGGTGGCGTGCGGGCCGCCCGGATTAAACGGCGGAAAAAACATTTTGTTTCACAACAACGGCGACGGCACGTTCACCGACGTCAGCGAAAAATCCGGCATCCTCAAAGCCAACGGCACTTACGGCCTCGGCGTGCTCATCGCCGATCTCGACAACGATGGCTGGCCGGACATTTATGTTGCCAACGATTCCACCGCCAGCGCTCTTTATCAAAATAAAAAGAACGGCACCTTCACCGATATCGCCCTCGAAGCCGGCTGCGCTCTCAGCGCCGACGGCAAACCCCAGGCCGGCATGGGCATCTCTGCCGCCGATTACGATCTCGACGGCAATCTCGATCTCGTCAAGACGAATTTTGCCGGGGATACTCCTTCCCTCTACCGCAATATCGGCGGCGCAAATTTCGAGGACACCACGTTTCAGGGCGGCCTCGGCAAGCACACGCAATATCTCGGCTGGGGCTGCGGCTTTTTCGACTTCGACAACGACGGCTGGGCCGACATCCTAATTTGCAACGGCCACGTGTATCCCGAAGTCGAGCAGCTCAAGACGGAAGCGGGCTACCCGCAGCGCAAGCTGCTCTACAAAAATTTACGCAACGGGCGCTTTGACGACGTTTCCTTCGACGCCGGGCCGGGCATCTCTACGCCGGTGGCCGCGCGAGGCTGCGCGTTTGGAGATTTCGATAACGATGGCGACATCGACGTGGTCGTCAACACCGTCAATGATTTTCCTCAATTGTTGCGGTGCGATTCACGCACCGGAAACAATTGGATCAAAATCAAGACAATCGGCACGAAATCGAATCGCAGCGGCATCGGCGCGCGCATCAAATGCGTCACGCATTTGCCGGGCGAAAAAACCCTTCATCCGCAGATCGACGAAGTGCGCAGCGGCGGAGGCTATTTTTCGCAGAATGATTTGCGCGTCCATTTCGGCATCGGCAAAGCAGAGAAGGTGGAGCTGCTGGAGATTCGCTGGCCCAGCGGCCTTGTGGAGACGCTGAAGGACATCAAGCCCAACCAGTTGATAGTCGTGAAAGAAGGCGAAGGCATCGTCCGCACGATGCAATTCGAGCCACCCAAGAATCCTAAGCCGGCGAAGTGAGGAGTCGCTGAACATGCATGTCCTAAAGCCCAAGATTCTCATCGTGCCGTTGCTCCTGGCTGCCTCGCTCGCTTTCGCGGCGCCGGCAACGGATCTTCCTTTCGGGGCATGGACGCGCGCCTCGAACGAGCCCATCCTTTCTCCGCAGGGCAGGACGTGGGAATCGGCCGGCACGTTCAATCCCGCCGTTACATTTTTTCGGGCCAAGGATGCCAACAAACAAGATCCCGGCAAATTCGTCATGCTCTACCGTGCGCAGGACGCTGCGGGTACCTCGCGCCTCGGCTATGCCGAGAGTGCCGATGGGATTCACTTCACGCGCCGCCCCGATCCAGTCCTCTCGCCCGAAACCGGCTACGAAAAAGACGGCGGCGTCGAGGACCCACGCCTCCAGAAATTCGGCGACACCTTTTACCTCACCTACACCGGCTATAACAAAAAGGATGCACAGCTCTGCCTCGCCATCTCCCGCGACCTGATCCATTGGGAGCGCAAAGGCGTGATCCTGCCCGCCTACAAAGGAAATTGGAATGTGGCCTGGACCAAGTCCGGCGCTATTGTGCCCGAAAAAATCGACGGCAAGTATTGGATGTACTGGCTTGGCACCGCCGCGGACAAAACCGACCAAATGGGCCTGTCGTATTCCACCGATTTGATTCACTGGACGGAAGCAACGGACACGCCGGTACTTCCGCGCCGGCCGGAAAAATTTGATTCGCGCGTGGTCGAGCCCGGTCCTCCACCGATCCTCACACCGGGCGGCATCGTCCTGGTCTACAACGGCGCCGACGACAAACTTGTGTATCGCACCGGCGTCGCGGTCTTCGATCGCAAGGATCCCCGCAAACTCATCTTGCGATCCGATGAGCCCATCTTCGCCCCGGAAAAAGAATGGGAGAGGGTCGGGCAAGTGCCGAACGTAGTGTTTGTTGAGGGCATGGTGCGACAGGGCAGGGGGTGGCTCTTTTACTACGGCGGAGCGGACAAACATATAGGGGTGGCGGAAGCACCCTCGAAATAAGGATGGTCTCTCCGACAGCGGGGGCCACTTCGGTTTAGCGCGGGCCGAAAGCACTCACCAGGCAGGGGCTATACGTGCCATTTGAATGAGGGTCCCTCGAATGCTATGCCCACACAATAGCCACCGTTCGGCTGCGGATCACAATAGACGACTCGAGCGTGCTTGGGAAACTCGCCACTCAGCGGGGTAAGCAGCGGGGCTTCGCCGCGCTGCCAGTATCGCTTGGTGAGCACTCGAGCGCCGTGGGGGCTGACGTCTTCCGTGACTGTCCGTTCCCGAGCGCGGGGCTCGTCCAAGCTGGCGAGGTAGAGCTGGACTGGGAGAGGTTCGCGCTTCTCAATCCTCGCATCGGAACTCTTCAGGCGAAGAATCTTCCGCTGCGTACTGTGCTGCGGGCTTTGAGAACCGGCCTGTTCGCTTAAATTCTCGACTGGCTCGATTCTTTTCGGATGCGGCATGGTCTGCCTCCGGCACGGATTCTGAATGCGCGACGTAGCGGCCAGAGCCAAGGATCCAAAGTTTCCCCCTTGAATGCCCACCGCCTTTGCTCTGCCCCAGATCATTCGAGGGAATGGAGCAAATAATTAGCATAGACGGCACTGGCTTACAAGCAGGAAAAAACTGTAGTTGGGGTACAGGTAATCCCTTTAGCCGTCTGCGGTGTCCGGCGCGGTGTTCGGTTTTAGGCCAAACGGCAGATCATACGGGCGCCCCTTCACGTGCAGCATGACTGCGGGTTTTCTCTTCTCCGCTCTCCAATTTCTATTTTCTGATCTCCATCTCGTGGGTTGCGTGGCGCGGCGATTGCCAACCAACCCCGAAGTTCCGCTCGACTTGGATGTGTTGTGTCGCTCCAGTCCTCACGTTGCAACAAATAGACTTAATTTCAGATAGCGAGAAGGCGGCCGTCACCCGGAACGAAACCATGCGAGCCGCGGGCGCAGCAAGTGGGAGATTGAAAGGGTCAATTTTTCCCGGGGCCTGCAACGACAGGCGTGCCAGAGCCTTCCTTGAGAGTGTGAATTGCGTCGGCGGTAAGGTGGCCGAATTCTTCGAGGAGGCCGCTTGGCCAGCGGACTTGGACCCCATCGATTTTGGCGAAAGCGCCGAGACCGAAGTGGACGCGCATATCGCTATTCGAGATGTAGCTGGAGCCACTGCGGACTTCGTCCACGAGAGTGCGCGCGGCTGCTTTCACGGTGATTTTCGCGCCGATGCCATCGCGATTGGATTTGACGCCGATCGCGCGGAAAGCGATCCAATGATTGCCGTTGCGGACGTCATTGACGAGAAGAGACGGAAGAGCATTCATGTTGCTGACGACCGCGGAAATGCGGCCGTCATTCCATAAATCGCCGACGGCCAAGCCGCGCGAAGAACTTACCGCCGTGATGCCCGGCCCGGCCGCGGCGGAGATGTCGGTAAAAGTTCCGTTGCCATTGTTGTGATAGAGGATGCGGGGTTCCCGGAAATTGCTGCCGAGGTGCTGGCTGTCGACTTCGGGATAAACGTGGCCGTTGACGAGGAGCAAATCGGGCCAGCCGTCGTTATCCACGTCCGCGAACATGACGCCCCAGCCGAGATATTGTGTGTTGAGACCGAAACCGGCGGGGAATGTTTTATCATCGAACGTGCCGTCGCCATTGTTGCGGTAGAGCGTGGAGGTATCATCGGAAAAATTCGTTTTGAAGAGATCGAGCTTGCCATCACCATCATAGTCGGCAACCGTGGAGCCCATGCCGGCCTGCTCGCGCCCGTCATCATTAAACGCGACGCCCGCAACAACAGCGACATCGGTGAACGTGCCGTCGTGATTGTTGTGGTAAAGGATGCTCGCGGTGCTGTCGCACGCGACGTAGATGTCCGGCCAGCCGTCGTCGTCGTAATCAAACGTGGAAACACTGAATGCGTAATGGCCGTTGGTCTGATCAATTCTTGCTTTGGTGGTCACATCCTCGAAGGCGCCATTGCCGAGATTGTGGTAAAGAATATTTTTCGCCCAGGGCAATCCGCGCGGCCCGCACATCACCGGAACGCCTTTCCACATGCAAGAGGGCCGTTCGCCCGGAGAGAGCGCAGTGGCCGAATCGTAATCGACATAGTTCGCGACGATTAGATCGAGTTTGCCGTCGCCGTCGTAGTCCAGGAAAGCGCAGCCTGTGCCCCAATCTTTGCCGGTCCCCGCGACACGGGCTTTTTCGCTGACGTCGGTAAAAGTGCCGTTGCCATTGTTGTGATAGAGAACGTTCTTGCCATAGTAGGTGACGTAAAGATCTTCGAATCCGTCGTTGTCATAGTCCCCGACGCAAACACCCTGGCCCCAGCCGGTGTGAGTCAGGCCCGCCTTTTCGGTCACATCGGTGAAGGTGCCGTCGTGATTGTTGCGGTAGAGATGGCTGGTGGGAGTTTTGCCGGAGGGCAGGCCTTCCAGTTTCGTACCGTTCACGACAAAAATGTCGGGCCAGCCGTCATTGTCATAATCGAAGATGGCGACTCCGGTGCCCGTCGTTTCAATGATGTATTTTTTTGTGCTTTCGCCGCCGAAAATCACCGGCGCGGTGAGCCCGGCTTTCTGCGCCACATCTGTGAAATGCACGATGGGCTTGGCGTTTGCCCTCTCGGAATTACCAGTGCTAACGCTCGGAGAACTTGCGGATTGAATTGAAAGCCAAGCGCAAAGCCCAAGAAAGCAGATAAGCCGGAGAAAAGAGGAATGGAGAATCATCAGTCGCTAATGATAGCAAGGTCTGTTCCGGCACGGGTCAACCTGGCTGGGGATGTCAACCTAGCAGCTTGAGGAGAGATGCGCGGCTGCGAACATGCTAGTATTTTTGAGAACGCTCTACAGGTATTTTTTGCGTGGCATTGATTCTCGTTCATCGCCGGCCGCCTCTCTTTCGACTCTGCACCGCGCTGCTGTTTTTCTTCTGCGCTGCTGCGGTGATGTGCGCTGCGCAATCCGCGGGTTCTTCGAAGGCGGATTCAGCTTCGCGGGCGACTGCGACTTACCAGCAAGGTATGTCGGCGCTGCAGAAGGGCGATCTGGTTTCCGCTCGCGCAGCTTTCGAAAAAGTGGTGCGGCTTGCACCGAGGAGCCCCGAGGGACACAACTCTCTCGGCTGGGTTTTGCTTGCGCAAGGAGAGATCGATGCTGCAACCATTCACTTCCGGTCTGCGGTGAAACTGAATCCCGATTTTGCGCTGGCGCACATGAATTTCTCCAGCGCGCTAGTCCGGAAAGGTGATGTGCTTGCCGCGCTCCAGGAGGCGAAGGAGGCGGTGCGGCTAGCCCCGGGCGACTCCGAGACTCATCACATTTTGGCGCGCGCGCTCGATTTTTCCGGCGATCTCGACGGCGCCATCGGTGAGTTTCGGCGGGCGATCGAGCTCGAGCCGCAAAGGGCGGAATTGTACGACGATCTCGGGGCCGTGTTGGTGCAAAAGTCTGATTCGCAAGGCGCAGCCGCGGAATTTTCCGACGCTCTACGCCTGCAACCCGATTTCGCTCAAGCACATTTTCATCTCGGCGTCTTGCGTTACCAGGAAAAATCCCTCGAAGAGGCCGCGCAACATCTGCAAACTGCCGTACAACTGAATTCCGCGGACCCGGGCGGGCACTATTATTTCGCGCAAGTTCTAAAGAGCAGGGACGAAACGGGTGCGGCGATCCGCGAACTACAAGCTTGCGTTGCATTGAAGCCAGACTACCCTGACGCGCAAAATAGCCTGGGCTTGCTGCTCCAACACAGCGGCGAGGCTGAGCAAGCCATAAAAGCCTTTCGTCAGGCAGTGAAGCAGCAACCGGAAAGCCCGGACACACACAATAATCTGGGTCTCGCCTTGTTGCAGACTGGTGACGGCAATGGGGCGATCGCCGAGTTCGAAACGGCAGTCCGTTTGCGGCCCGATGACAGCGCATACAAAGGGAACCTGGGAGCGGCGCATCTGCAAGTGGCAGACTTCGACGCCGCCATTTCTGAATTCGAATCGGCACTCAAGCTTTCCCCCCAGGATGCAACGCTGCACTACGACCTCGGGCTCGCGTTCAAATTGAAAGACAAGCTGCCGGAGGCCATGTCCGAACTGCGCAAAGCAGAAGAATTGGATCCCGGGCAAGCGGATGTGCATTACACGCTGGGGGTGACGCTTTGGCAGCAAGGCGACTTTGCTGCAGCCGCGGAGGAACTCCACGCAGCTGTTCATGCCAAACCGGACTATGCCGAGGCCTATTACACGCTCGGAACGGTGTTGAAGCAGAAGGGCGAACTCCAAGAGGCTGCAACTGCTTTGCGGGAAGCGATTCGCCTGCACCCGGAGTTTGCGGGCGCTCATACAACTCTGGCAGCCGTGCTCCGGCAACTCGGAGACTCAGAGGGTGCCGCCGCGGAAAGCCGCACCGGAATGGAAATGGCAAAACAGAAGACCAGCGATCAGGCTGCCCTCTTCGCAACAAATTCGGGGCGCAGACTTCTCAACGCGGGAGACCTGGAGGGCGCCATTTCGCAATTCCGCGCCGCGATCAGTTCCTCGCCGAACTATGCGGCCTCGCACTTTGAACTGGGGATGGCTTTGCGTCAACAAGGCAAATCCGAAGAGGCGCAAGAAGAATTTCAAAAAGCCGCAGAACTCGATCCTCGCTTGACTCCGCCGCCGTCTCCAAAGAAATAGCGAAACAGAAGCTACAGAATTCTTTGGGATGAGGCGCTTCTATCGAGTGGGGATCGGTTCTTTCGAATGAGGCTATCGAGGGCTCTTACGGAGCGCAACGAGTTCCGTGCCCACGGGCACTCCGCGGGCGACTTTCACGCGGATTACCGCTTCGAACGGCTTGAGCTCGCCCGAGTTCGAAACGGAGAGCCGCAAGAGCAACTCTTCCAAAGAATTCTGCTGGCAGACGTATTCCACGGCAGCTTGCGTGCCGATCGTAGTGGCACCTGCCAGAATCAAGACCGAATGTGCAGGATTCAATCCGCGCTTGAGCGCTATTACGGAATAGTCTTCCGCCAGGGTTTCGTCCGGCAGAGACGGGAGAAACTCTTTTGGCTCGCCTGATTCCGGATGAGAATTGATGATCTCCATGGTGCCCATGCGCGGCCCAGAAGTGATCTGCCGGAAGTTGAATTCCTGGATATTTGGCAACTCCAAGAGGGTCAGATTTTCCGAAGGCGAGCCGATGAAGATGAGATCGTTGTTTTTTGCGTCATCCAGGGAAAACAAGCTGCCGCGCTTCACGCGAATTTGCTGATGGAGCTTTCCGAAAACATTATCTAGAGCGTGTACCGCCAGCACTTCGCCGACTCCGGTGTAGTGATCCGTGATTACCGCGCTGGAATCCCTAGCACGATTGAAGTAGCGCATGCCAGTGTACGGCCGGCCGACGAAGGCTGCGTTACTGAAGATGACCCACGGCTCTTGCGGCCCGGTAAGAAACCCTCTCCAGAAAAGGTGAAAAGCCACCGGTAAATCCGCGCTATCGCTGGTTAGCCGGGCTTCGGCGGTCCTTCGCGTCAGAAATCGGTCCGTGGCGACAGCAACAGCGGCGGCCAGGAAGACCGACAGTACGATTACGGCAACGAACCATTTACGGGAAGGCTGGCCATTACCCGGCAGAGCGTCTGAAGCTTCATGGGAAGATGCTGTATGGTCGTGCCCCGTACCAGGGGAGCGCAGATGGAACGTTAGGACATAGTTGCCCTTGGGCATTTCGACCAAAATCGTATCCTCCGCTCCCTCAGAACCATAATACTCAGCGAGTTTGCCGCGCAGGCGCCCCGCTTGTACCCGAACCATCGAGTCCAAATGCGGGTCGAAGTCCTTCTGGCGCCCGAAGACTTCGGTCGCAATTTGATACTCTTTTGGGGAAGCAGCGGGATGATCCAAGGAATGGTTTGCCAGATAGCGCAGCAGCTTGCAAAGGGACTCTGAGCCATGGAGCGTTTGGCTGCCGAGAAGTTTTTCGATTTGTCCGAGATATTGAGCTCTCTCAGTCACGGGACCCACCGTCCGGGCATTGTAACACCAAGGTAACGCGCACGGCATCTCTTTGTGAGATCACAACTTATCTGGCGTAACCGTATCAGACCTATAGACACTATCCGCGTAACTCAAAAAACTGATAGAAGGCATCATAATTCTTCGTCGCCCCTCGTTTGGGTGCGGGCCTATCTGTGTAGAGAGGGCTCAATAGTAATGATTTTGCGGTGGCGACGAAGAGACCGAGGGTCGAGGAGTTTGGGGGCTGTTCGCCGCGGACTGTTGGGTCCAACAGGTTGCCATCTATTCCATTTCTATTTTGAAGAGCGGCCAAGTGTGCCCAGTGCAATCAAGGCGCGGGCTTGGTACCTGTTGAACCAATCGGGCTAGAGTGGCGGATTCCCCGTTTATGCGGCGAGCGGTTCTATTCGAAGAGTAAGGGTGCTCAGGAGGGGTGTCATGAAAAAGCAAGAAATTCTAGGATGGATTCTGGTTCTTTGTCTCGCGCTTGGATTCGGCGCCAGCACGGCCACGGGTCAGGCGGTGTATGGGAGCATCACCGGAGCGGTGACGGACCCGCAGGGCAATGCGGTGGCGGGCGCTAAAATCATCGTGACCAACATATCGAAGGGCACAACGGAAGAGGCCGTGTCGAACGAGAGCGGCGGCTTTACCGTTACGCACTTGATCCCGGACAACTATAAGGTTCATATTGAGGCGCCGGGATTCAAGGCCTATGACGTAGCAAGCGCTCGTGTAGACGTGGATACCGTTGTCCGTGTCGATGCCCAGTTGCAGGTAGGGGCGGTCACGCAAACGGTCGAGGTCACCGGCGAGGTTCCACAGCTTCAGACCGAAAAGACGGACGTCGCCACGATCTTTGAGTCCCGTACCGTGGAAGACCTTCCAATCTATAATCGAAACTTTACGACCTTGCAGTTGCTCTCGCCTGGGGCGCAGCGTCTTAACTGGGGTCACGCCGCCAGCGAAAACCCTCAAGGTTCGCAGCAGATCGAAACGAATGGGCAGCACTTTGCCGGCACAGCGTTCGAACTGGATGGCACAGACAATCAGGATCCGATTCTTGGGATTATCGTTATCAATCCGAATCTCGACGCCATCGACGAAACGAAGATTATTCATCAGGACTACGACGCTGAATTCGGCAAGGCCATTGGCGCCATCGTGACGACGCAGACCAAATCAGGCACCAACGAGATCCACGGATCGGCGTTCGATTTTGAGCGCTCCAATTCCAATTTTGCCCGTAATCCATTTACTCAGTCGCCCGCAAAGGGTGGCGTTCCCAGCGGAAACTGGAATCAGTTCGGGGGTACTGTTGGCGGACCCATTCGGAAGAACAAGCTTTTCGCTTTTGGCGATTACCAGGGCCAGCGCAGCCACGTTGGCGGCACGTCTTCAGACCGTGTACCGACAGCCCTCGAAAGAGGAAATATCACCGCCGGGACCGGAGCCGATCTCAGCATTTTCGGCAAAACCATCTACGATCCTTTCGCCACCACTGATGCGGCACACACCACTATCGCAAAGGACGCCAGTGGAAATCCCATCGTTTTAGCGGCGGGTGACCGCTGGACAACTAACACAGCAACAGGGGCGCGCAATCCCAACTGTCCCACGGGAGACTTCTGTGGAGCATTTCCCGGCAACGTTATTCCATCGGGTCGACTGTCTCAGCAGGCGGAAAACCTATTAGCCGCGCTTAAAGCGACACCCAATGCCACACCTTCTACGCTGCTGGGCGATAACTTTTTCAGCTCCGGCAACAACACCCTCGATTCCAATGGCTTCGATGTGCGTTCGGATTTCGTAGCCAGCAGCAAGGTGAACGTCTTCGGGCGTTACAGCTTCCAACAGTTTAAGCGCTCCGGTCCGGGTCTCTTCGGCGTAGATCTCGGCGGACATGCCCTTCCGAGCGATCCCTCCGTCGGCGACTTTGCCGGAAATTCATCCGTCCGCAACCAGAGCATCGCCACAGGTTTCGACTACACGTTAAGCCCGACATTGCTGACGGACTTCCGTTTCGGCTACATGCGCTACCGGGTGAATGTCAGTCCTGGCGGCTTTGGCACGACGCCCGCCAAAGACGCCGGCATTCCAAATGTTAATACGAACAGCACCACCTCCGCCATGCCAGCCTTTACAATTCAGCAACCCGGAGCTTCTGAGTTCCTTTTTGGCTACTCTTTGCACGTGAACCAGTGCAACTGCCCCCTCACCGAGCAAGAACATCAGTATCAGTTTGCGAACAATTGGACGAACCTGCGCGGCAAACACACAATCAAGTTTGGTGCCGATGTTCGCTACGCTTACAACCTGCGCGTGCCCAGCGATTCTCACCGCGCAGGCCAGTTCGATTTCAATAACGACGCTGCTCAGGGGGTGATACTCGACCCGGTGAAGCAGACAATGACTACAGCAGACGGCGGGGCGGGCTTGGCTGGATTTTTGCTCGGTTTGCCCAGCCACTTCGAGCGCTACGTTAGCCAATCTCTCAATGCATACGAGACTCAGCCTCGGCTGTTTTTCTACGGTCAGGACACCATTCACTGGACATCGAAAATAACCGTCAATCTTGGGTTGCGGTGGGAAATCTACAGGCCGGAGTCGGCAGCCGGAACGGCTGGAGGCGGCTGGGTTGACCTGGCCACCGGTGAAATGCGCGTTGCGGGCCAGAACGGTGTGGATCTGAGAGGGAACACCAGCACGAGCTTCACGCACTTTGCACCCCGGTTAGGCGTCGCGTATCAGGCGAACACGAAAACCGTAGTTCGTTTGGGCTATGGTCGAAGCTATGACATCGGTGTGTTTGGCTCTATCTTCGGCCACGCGATCACGCAGAACTTGCCGGTACTCGGCGCCCAGCAGTTGAACTCCAATACCGGCGGATTCGTTTTCAATCTCGCTCAGGGTCCGGCGACATTCGATCCGGCAACCAAGCTCGGCGGCGCGCTGGCCACCAGCAACTGCAATGCGATCACCGACCCGAGTGGTGTCGTCGGTGGTGTGTTTACTCCCGACAAAGCACAGTGTGTCGGCGTCAATGGGCGGCCACTTGTGCCCGATGCGGTCTTCTCCCGGTCTCGTCCTTTCAACAATCGGCTGCCCACTGTGGACCAGTGGAACGCCAGCGTGCAGCGGCAGGTTACTTCCACTATATCCGCCACACTCGCCTACGTAGGAAACAAGGGTACGCACACCTTTGCGGGCGGGGGACCGGCCTACGGCGCCAATGAACCAACAGTAGTTGGCTTTGCAACAGGAGTACCGAAGAACAACCGTCGGCCCTTCTTCAGCAAATACGGCTGGACGCAGGGCATCGACTATTTCGGGAACGATGCCGATAATCATTACAACTCCCTGCAGGCCACAGTCGAAAAGCGCTTCTCGGGCGGCTTATCCTTTCAGAGCAGCTACACCTTTCAGCATTCCACCAACTATGACTCGAATTACTACAACATCGACCGCAGAGTTGCTTACGGCCCAAATGACGACTATCGCAACCACTTGTTTATCCTTACGCAGGTTTACGATCTTCCGTTTGGCCATGGCAAGCCGTGGGCAAGCAACTTGGGGCGCGCAGCGGACCTCCTCATTGGAGGATGGTCTATCAACAGCGCTACCGTCATCGGTAGCGGCCTGCCTTTCACTCCACATCCGGACTCTTGCAGTTCGTCGAGCGACGTCGGTCCTTGCAGGGCCAATGTGGTCGGCTCCGTGAAGAACGGCCCTCGATCAGGGGACCCGGAGACTGCGGGCTACTGGTTCCAGACTACCGGAGGCGTCGCACTCAAAACTCCGGGACAGACAGCCGGGCCTTGGGCCCAGCCTGCGGTGGAAACCTTCGGAAACGTGGGACGCAACACTTTCCGCGGACCGAAATTCTGGAACACGGACTTCTCCGTGTTCAAGACCTTTAGCGTCACTGAGAGGTTTAAAACTCAGTTCCAATTTAACGCTTACAACGTCTTCAACCACGTTAACTTTGATCGCCCCAACAGTTGCGTCGACTGCAGCAGCGCTGGCAACATCACGGGCCTGGCCTTCGGGTCAACCATGCGCAGGTTGCAGTTCGGTTTGAAGTTGAACTTCTAACAAGGACAAGGACACCCTACCACCCCGACGGGGGGCCCTTACGGGCTCCCCGTTTTAACTCTAAGTCTGTGCGGAGCGGTTCAACGAAACGCTTGGGAATTGGACAGAGTGCTCTATCCCGAAGTAAGATTTTGGTGTCAATCCCCCAGGGAAACACTCATGCGTCGTCGTAGCCTTACTTTGCGGCAACTATTATCTTTCTTCCTGGCTATTGCAGCGGCAGCACCTCTCCTTCTAGCATTGCCCTCTTCGCCCGCCGCTCAGAAGACGGCCCTGAATCTCGACGGCACCCCGGCAGATCCCTTTTTGGCAGCTTCGGGAAAGCCTGTTGTGCTCATCTTCGTGCGCACTGACTGCCCTATCTCCAACCGCTATGCCCCGTTGATTCAGCGAATCAGCTCCCAATACGGACCTAAGGTTGCCTTGTGGCTCGTCTATCCAAGCAGGACGTCTTCTGCTGAAAAAATTCGCCAACATGAACAAGACTACGGCTACAAGCTCCCCGCCCTGCGCGATCCACAACACGCACTCGTCACTCAAGCTCAAGTCCAGGTTACCCCGGAAGCTGCTGTTTTCGACGCCAATCACCGCCTGCTCTATCACGGCCGTATCGATGACTTGTACCAGGATTTCGGACGTGCCCGCCCCACGGCCACCACACACGAACTCGACGATGCCATCCGAGCCGCTCTCAACGGGAAAACACCGCCACCCAATGCGCCCGGCGTCGGATGCTACATCGCGGATCTCGAATGACCTCTTCAGGGCGAACGATCGTTGCATGCCTGCTCGGATTTAGCTCCGCCACCGCGGCGGCCCTGGCCACACACGAAGGTGCCACCGCGCGGCCCCTCCTGCCTGCCGCACAGCAGGCCTCCTTTAATCGCGATATCGCTCCCATTCTTTTTCGGTACTGTTCCCCGTGCCACCGCCCCGGCGAAGCTGGCCCTTTCCCGCTACTTACCTACGCAGATGCAAAGGCCCGCGCCCGCCAGATCGCCGTGCTAACCTCGAAGCGCTTCATGCCTCCGTGGCTGCCGGAGCCGCAAGAGTTGAAATTTGCCGACGAACTCCGCCTGTCCGACGAGCAGATTGCGCTGATTCAAGAGTGGGTCGAGCAGGGGACGGTCGAGGGAGCTCCCGCCGATTTGCCACCCGCCCCACAATTTGTTCCAGGCTGGCAGCTCGGCCGTCCGGATGAAATCATCGAAGCGGAAAAACCGTACACTCTTCCCGCGAGTGGTTCCGACATGTATTGGAATTTCATCTTTCGAACGCCCGTCGATCGCACGCGCTGGCTAAAAGCCATCGAGATCCGGCCCGGGGACAAACGTGTCATTCACCATGCGAATATTTTGGTGGATCGCAATCAATCCGCGCGCCGTCAGGAGACTGAGCCGCGCGCGGGTTTCCCCGGCATGGAACTCAAAATCGAATCCGAAAACTTTGATCCGGACAGCCACTTCCTCTTTTGGAAACCCGGCACCGTGCCTAAGCCTGAGCCTGAAGGCATGTCTCTCCGCCTGGACAAAGACACTGATCTCGTTTTAAACATACACTTGCAGCCTTCCGGCAAGCCGGAGAAGATCCAGCCGAATCTTGGCCTGTACTTCACAGACAAACCCGCGACCCACTTCCCTCTGTTGCTCCAATTGGAAAAGGACAAGCAGCTCGACATCCCTGCTGGCGAAAAACGCTTCTTAGTCACCGACGAATTTACGCTGCCGGTCGATGTGGATCTGCTGGCGATCTATCCCCACGCGCATTATCTCGGCAAGGATCTACAAGCGCTCGCCACTCTGCCCGACGGCTCGGCGAAAACACTCATTCATATTCCGCAATGGAACTTGAACTGGCAAGCTGTCTACCACTACGCAGATCCCGTGCCTTTGCCAAAGGGGACCACCATCTCCATGCGCTATATCTACGACAACTCCAGCCAAAATCTTGCCAACCCAAACGACCCTCCGCGCCGTGTCACCGCCGGAAATCGCTCCAGCGATGAGATGGCTCACCTGTGGCTTCAGGTCCTCCCACACGCCTCCCTCAACGCAGATTTCGATCCGCGCATGTTGCTTCAGGAATCCATGGCCCGGCACAACCTAGAAAAAAATCCTGCCGACTTCGAAGCGCACTACAACCTCGGAGCGATGCTCCAAGCCCGCGGCGCGCAAGCCGAGGCGATCCAGAACTTCGAGCTCGCGCTACGTCTTCGCCCTCAAGATGCTACCGCCAATAATGCCCTGGGCGCGGCTCTCCTAGCCGCGGGGCGAATCGGCGAGGCTATGCCATATCTGAATGCCGCGCTCCGGGCGCAGCCAGACAATTTCAACGCGCACTACAATTTGGCAAATGCTCTTGTCTCTCAAGATAAATTCCTTGAAGCCATTGAACACTACCGCGCCGCCCTTCGGTTGCATCCAGACGACGCCAACGCGGAAGCCAATCTGGGCGGCGCTCTGGCCGAAACGGGCCAGCTCTCTGAGGCCAAGCAGCATTTTCAGCGCGCCCTGCGGATCGATCCCAATCACAAATTAGCGCGCGAGAATCTCGAACAAATCAACAGCGATCCGAAGAATCTTCAACAGTAACGGAGAGTTTGCATATTCTTGAAGTTGCAAGAGCATCGGGATTGAAGATCGGGCTTGAGGCAGTTGCACCGGACGTTCCAACATGCGCAAAGTTCGCCTTACAACCGCCATTTTAGCGATGGGACTATCGGCTGGTTTCCCGTCCGCCCGCGGCGTGCCGTCGGCGCGTACGATCTCGCACAGAGTGCCCGCGCAGTCAAGCGGGGGGCAAGAAAGACGTGCGCGACCCTCAAGATCCGGCGTTTGCCAAGACGCGGCGCCCTGAGCGGCTCCCCGTTTTGTTGTAAGCGCCTTGCAAAGCAGAATGTCGATATCAGTTAAAGTGCTGAGGGGTTGTGCAGTGTCGTACCAACAGAAACTGATTCAGATCCTGTTCGCGAGCCTCCTGCTCTTTTTGCCTCGCCTCCTCGGGCAATCGATCCCACCCCTCCCAACTAACGGAGCGCCCGGTGGCTACGTTGGCAACGAAGCTTGCGCACGCTGCCATTCGTCCATAGTCGAATCCTACAAACGGACGGCCATGGCTCGCGCCAGCGGCCCCGCAGAGGCGAATCTCATTTCCGGCGATTTCACCCACCAGAAATCGGCTGTCCACTATCGCATCTACAGCGAGGATGGGCATGTGTGGTTAAACTTCGAGCGTCGAGGCGCTGCGTCTATCCGTGGCAAGCGGCAACTGCTCTTCTACATCGGGTCAGGGCGCCGCGGTCGCAGCTATCTCTTCGCCACAGGCGGCTTCCTGTTCGAATCGCCAGTCAATTGGTATGCCGACGAGCATGTCTGGGATATGACTCCTGCTTATCAGGCGGTGAAGGAGATCCCGCTAAATCTTCCCGCTAGCCCAAGTTGCCTGCAATGCCATGTCAGCGGAATGCGACCGCCTTTGAAGGGGACGGAAAACCGCTATCGGGAGCCCCTCTTTGCGTATAACGGCGTTGCCTGCGAGCGTTGCCATGGACCGGGCGCTGCTCATGTCAATGGCGGACCGATCATTAATCCCGCAAAGTTGTCACCAGCGCGGCGGGATTCCATCTGCATGGAATGCCACCTTGAGGGCAACGTCGCCGTCGAGCGCGCCGGGCGGCATGCTTATGACTTTCGTCCCGGAGACTTGCTTACTGATTATGTCCGCCATTACGTCCTCGCCAGCACAGAACAGAAGAGTTTGGGTGCGGTCACCCAAGTAGAGGCGCTGTCGCAGAGCGCATGCAAAAGAAAAAGCGGCGAAGCAATGTCTTGCACCAGTTGTCATAATCCGCACGCGTCGCCTTCTGCAGAAGAGCGTGTCTCCTACTACCGTGGAAAATGTCTTGCATGCCACGGTGAAGCATTCGGGGCCAAACATCACCCTGAGCAGGCGGATTGCACCCGATGCCACATGTCGGCGTCGCTCAGCACGGACATAGCCCACACCCAAGTCACAGATCATCGCATTCCGCGGGGAAGTGATACCCAGGCGTTGCAACCGTTATTAGATTCAAATACCAGGCCGTACTCACCACGTTTGGTCCCGTTCCCCTATTCCGAGGACGCGGAGCAAGATATTCGAGACCTTGCGCTTGCCTGGGCATTCTTGGCACAGACTGGGAAGGATGGTGCTGAGTCGGAAGCCCAGCGTCTACTCCAAATAGCGGTGATGCAATCGCCAAATGATCCCGCTCTTCTTTCTGCGCTTGGTTTCATCGAGCAGAAACGCGGCGCAGTTGACCGGGCGCGCGAATTATACCAGAAGGCGCTCACCTTAGAGCCTGATTTGATCGACGCAGCGGCAAACCTTGGAGTGATCGAGGCAAACCAGGGGCGCTTGCGCGAGCCGCTCAGATTGTGGCAAAACGCCTTTGAGAGAGCCCCGGCAAGAAGCGCTATTGGAATGAACATGGCTCGCGTCTTATGCGGCGCAGGGGAATTCGAACGTGCCCGGTCAAGCGTTTTGCGGGTACTCGAATTTAATCCGGACATGGCGGTTGCAAAGGAGATGTTGCAGCATCTGAATCGCACGCCTCCTGTGTGTGAGCAGTGATTCTAACGCGCGTTTGACGAAGCGCGAGAAATCGAGGTCTAATCTTTCCCGGATACCGGTCATGGATTTCCCCATGCAAAAAATTGATTGTGGTGCTTTTCTATTATTCATGATTCCAATGATTTCCCTCGGCGACGTGGCGTTCGCGCAACAGTCGTCTGGGATCGGTTTGGCACAGTCCAATCCATCCGAATCGAGCGGGTCTGAGTTCAGTGAGCCGCGGCGGCTCTCGGAGCAAGGCAGGTACGACGAGGCCCTCGCGGTGCTCCATGGACTGGAGACAAGACTTCCCGCGACGAAGGGGCTCTCGCATGAGTTGGGGCTGGCGTATTACAAGAAAAGCGACTATATGAACGCGATCGTCTGCTTCAAGAAAGCTCAACGAGAAGATCCCGGGGACAATGAAGCTGTGCAGTTGCTGGGTCTGTCCTATTATTTCGTGGGCAGGCCTACCGAGGCGATTCCACTTCTCGAAAAAGTGCAAACGTGGTTTCCCAGCGTAAATGTCGACGGGTCTTACGTTTTGGGCATTTGCTACATTCAGACCAACGTTTTGGGCATTTGCTACATTCAGACCAAAGATTATCCGCGTGCGCGCGGCGCGTTTGCGAAAATGTTTGCGGTGCCAGCTGATTCGGCAGCCAGTTATTTGTTTACCGCTCGGATGCTCTTGCGGCAGGATTTTGCCCCCATTGCGGAGGAGTATGCGAAGAAGGCCGTGGAACTCGATCCGAAACTTCCGCGCGTGCATATGTTGCTTGGTGAGATCTACCTCTATAAGTCCCGCGTCCCGGAAGCCATCGAGCAGTTTCAGAAGGAGCTGGAGCTGAATCCAGGTGAAGCCGCGGTGTACTACAAGCTAGCGGATGCCTATAGCCGATTGCAGAAATACGAGGAGGCGGAAAGACTTCTTCAGCGCTCCATCTGGCTGGATGCCACATCGACGGGGCCGTACATCCTGATGGGGAAGGTCCTGGGGAAGAAGGGCGAGACCGCCCTTGCCGTGCGCGCCTTACAGCGCGCCATCGCCATGGATCCCGGTAACCCCATGCCGCACCATCTGCTCGGACAGGCCTATCGCGAAATAGGCCGGACGGAAGAAGCGGAGCGCGAACTTAAGTTGGCGGAGCAATTGCAGATTCATCAAGACGCAAAGCCTTGAGCAACGCAGTCGAGGCCTAACAGAATCAGGGAGATCAACCGTGTTGAATCGCGCGAAGTTTATCTTTCCCATCGTCACGATCGGACTTTGCCTCGCGGCAGGTCCCGCCCGGGCGCAGCAAGCTCCGGCCAAAAGTCCTAAAGCGGAACACGCTCCTGAGAAGGCGCTGGATCCGTGGTGGAAGCACGCGGTCATTTACGAGATTTACCCGCGCAGCTTTCAGGATTCGAACGGCGACGGCGTCGGCGATATTAACGGGATAACGTTCCGGCTGGATTACCTTCGCGACCTGGGCATCGATGCCATCTGGATTAGCCCCATGTACCCATCACCCTTGGTGGATTTCGGTTACGACGTCTCCGACTACACAGCCCTCGATCCTCTTTATGGCACTCTCGCGGACTTCGATCGATTGGTCAGCGAAGCGAAGAAACGCAACATCCGCGTGATCATGGATTTTGTTCCCAATCACACGTCGGACCAGCATCCCTGGTTTGCGGAATCGCGTTCTTCGCGCACAAACCCGAAGCGCGACTGGTACATCTGGCGAGACGGGAAGGGGCCAGACCAGCCTCCCAACAACTGGCAATCGTGGTTTGGCCATTCCGCATGGACATTCGACCCAATCACCAACCAGTATTACTACCATCACTTCTACACGGAACAGCCCGATCTGAACTGGCGCAATCCCCAGGTCCGGAACGCCATGTACGACGCCATGCGCTTCTGGCTCGGCCGTGGCGTGGCTGGGTTTCGAATCGACGCCGTGTCGCGCTTGTTTGAAGACCCGAATCTGCATGACGACCCGATCCTGCCCGGGAAGAATGCTTATGGCGATCCAAATATCGCGCACAAATACACGGACAATTTGCCGGAAGTTCATCAAGTGCTCCGCGAAATGAGAAGCGTGGTGAACGAGTTCCCTGGGAATCCCGTCCTGATCAGTGAGGCCGACGAGCCGAATATCGCTGAACTCACGAAAATGTACGGCAGCAAGAACGATGAAATCCAACTGCCGATGGATTTTCAGATTGCCGACATCAACAAACTCTCCGCGCCGGATTTCCGCAGGCTGCTGGATGAAATCGACCGGAACGCGGCTGGCGGGCAGCCCCACTATTTTTTCAGCAATCACGATCAGCCGCGCCAGTGGGATCGTTACGGAGACGGCGTCCACAACGATCAGATCGCCAAGCTCATGGCGGCGCTCCTTCTCACCACGCGGGCGACGCCGCTCATGTACTATGGCGAAGAGATCGGCATGCGGACCACCGATCCCGTTCGCAAGGAAGACGTGCAGGATCCCATCGGGAAAATCGGCTGGCCGCAGGAGAAAGGCCGCGACGGTGAACGCACACCTATGCAATGGGACGCCTCGAAGGACGCGGGGTTTAGCACGGCGGAGCGCCCTTGGCTGCCCGTGCCGCCCAGTTCGGCCGAATACAATGTGAAGGTGGAATCGCAGGATCCCAACTCCATTCTTTCCTTCTACAAACGGCTGCTCGCGTTGCGCCGGAGCGAGCCGGCATTGCGAGATGGAAAATATCTGCCCCTGGATCGAGGCAACCCGGATGTCCTCAGTTTTCTGCGCAAGACTCCCGGGAACGGCGACTCGATTCTTGTTGTGCTTAACATGAGCGCTGAACCAAGGACGGTCAACTTGGCTCTCGATGTTCACGGAGTCAGGGAAACTTCTGCGAGGCCGCTAATTTCCGCTCCGAAAATTGCTCGTGAGTCGGCAGTCCTTTCTCATTTCACCGTTCCCGCTTTCGGAGTTTTTATCGGATCGGTTCACTGAAGGATTTCGCGATTTCCTGGATAAGCGGGCGGCATTTTTCGTTCTGGTCACTGACAGCCGGTGCGGACTATGGAGAGCTCAGCTTTCCAGCTTGAAAATCCTTTCCATCGGCAGCCACTTCTCCCCCGGCCGCGCTTCTGGCAAAGCCTTCTGAAACTTCCACATCAGCCTTTCCCACTCCTGCACTTTTTGATTCTTGCGGTCCGCCTCGGCTTTCTTCTCGAACGAAAAATTCTCGCTCACTTCCATGATCATGAACATTCGTGTTCCATGCAGATAAATCTCCAGGTCCTCGATTCCTGCTTCCTTGATGCTCTCCGTGATCTCCGGCCAGATTTTTTCGTGGTAACGCTTATATTCGGCAATCAGCTTTGCATGGTCCTTCAAATCGAGCGTCAAGCAGTAGCGTCTGCTCATAGCGGCGCTCTTTCATTTCCCATGGTAGCCCTCTCTAGGCCCGGTATGGCGGCGGGCTTGTATCCAGACAGTCCAAAATAAAGGATAAACACGTAGCACAGTAGCGGCACGACGAACGCTCTCTGAATACTCGCCGCATCGGAAATGCGCCCCATGATCGCAGGAAAAAATGCGCCACCCACAATCGCCATAACCAGCAGCGATGAACCGCGCTTGGTGAGCGCACCCAGATTCTTGATACTCAGCGCGAAGATCGTTGGGAACATGATGGAGTGAAAGAAACCGATGACCACAACCGCCCACACCGGTATTACACCGGTAGCCAGCAAAGCCACTGTGGCACAAACGAGAGACGCTCCGGCAAAAAGAGACAGCAAGCGCGGCGCGGCAATCTTTTTCATCAGCGCCGAGCCGATGAACCGCCCGGCCATGAATCCCACTTGGTGCAGCAACAAGTACAGCGCTGCCACTTTCGCCGTTGTTCCCGGAACCGAGAACTGCGCGTAGCGAATCACGAAGCTTGCCACTCCAACCTGAGCACCCACATAAAAAAATTGTGCGATGACGCCTTTCACCAGATGCGCGTGAGACAGCACGCGCTCCGTGCTTTTTCCCGTCCCCGCCGCCCCTCCTTCCACGGCCGTTTCCTTTACCTCGGGCAAGTGCGCCAATTGGATCAGCACCGCGACAACCACGAAAATGGCGGCGATCATCAAGTAAGGGCCCTTCACCGTGCTGGCTTCGGAGGCACGGTACGCTCCCAATTGTGCCGCGCTCATTGCCGCAATCTGCGCCGGCGCATACTCGACGCCCGTCAGAATGAACGTTCGTCCGAGAATCGGCGAAAGTACTGCTCCCACAGCGTTGAACGACTGCGCAAAATTCAGCCGGCGCTCGGCGCTTGCCGCAGGACCAAGGATAGTCACGTAAGGATTTGCTGCGACTTCGAGGAAGCTCTGCCCGCAAGCCATCACGAACAGCGCGAAAAGAAAGAAGCCGTAAACCCGCGAAGAAGATGCCGGCAGAAAGAGCACCGCCCCTGCGGCGCACAAAAAAAGACCCGCAAGGATTCCTTTCTTGTATCCGATCTTCTCCATCACCCGCCCGGCGGGAAAGGCCGCCAGGAAATACCCGCCAAAAAATGCCACCTGGATAAAAGAAGACTGAAAATCGGTAAGCTCAAAAGCCTTTTTCAGATGTGGGATGAGGATGTCGTTCAGATTGACGCCGAAGGCCCACAAGAAAAACAGACTGGTGATGAGAATGAAAGGCGCCAGGAAGCGGCGCTCCGTTATGGGGACAGATCGGCCGCCGTTCGCCGCTGTGGCCGGGGAATTCGTCATCCATCGTCTCCGTTATGTCAGGGCACGGTCCAAATGCGCGTATCCGCCATCCACGAACAGGTGCTGGCCGGTGATGTGACTTGCTTGCTCCGAGATCAGGAACAGCACCATGGCCGCTATCTCTTCCGCCTTCGTCATGCGCTTGCCTAGCGGAATCTTTGAAACAATTTCCGCTAGCTTCTGCTGCGGGTCGGGAAATGTGGCCAGCCACTGCTGATAAAGCGGCGTCATCACCTCCGCGGGCACCACCGCGTTGACGCGAATCCCGTGCGGAAGAAGCTCCGCAGCCCACTCGCGCGTGAGTCCCAGGATGGCGCCCTTTGCGGCCACGTAGCCCGAAGTTCCTCCCTGCCCGGTCACCGCTGTCTTCGAGCTGATGTTCACAATCGAGCCCCGCGCTTTCTTCAGCGCTCCCACTGCGTGGTGCGCCATCGCGTAGTAATGGACCAGGTTGCGCTCCAGCGAAGCCACAAATTTCTCCGTTGTGCCATGCTCGAGCCCTACGCCGTCGTTGACGCCCGCATTGTTCACCAGCGCATCCAGCCGGCCCAATTTCTGGATGGTTCCGTCGACGACGTTTGCACAGGCTTCCGGAGCGGAGAGTTCGGCAACAATCAGCCCGCTTTCGACCCTGCTCGTTCGCAGCTCAGCTTGTAACTGCTCTCCCGCATACTCATCGCGGTCCACGATCACCGGAATCGCGCCTTCCGCGCAGCAACCGCGCACAATCGCTGCGCCGATTCCTTTTGCGCCGCCGGTAACCAGAACAACTTTTCCTTTTAGCCGCAGATCCATGATTTAGCCACGCAAATTAAAAAAGCCGCCGTCCAGCGGATAATCGGCGCCCGTAATGAAAGCAGCCTCGGCGGAACAAAGAAACAATGCCAACGAAGCCACTTCCTGCGGTTCTCCCATTCTTCCTATCGGTTGCGATTTCGCCAATTTCTCATACATTTCTTTCTCTCGCCCCGGATAATTCTTCCTCAGGTAATCATCTACAAATGGCGTGTGCACCCGCGCCGGCGAAATGCAATTGCACCGGATATTGTGCTGCACGTAATCCTTGGCCACGGAATACGTCATCGCGATCACCGCGCCTTTGCTCATCGAATACGCAAAGCGGTCGGCAAGCGCAGCGGAGCCCGCGATCGAAGCCATGTTGAGGATCACCCCGCCGCCGCTTGCTTTCATATGCCCGATGCACGCCTGCATGCCGTTGTAGATGCCCTTCACATTTACGCGAAAGAGCCGGTCGAAATCCTCCTCCGTCGTGCTTTCCACCGTTCCTACATGCGAAATCCCCGCGTTGTTCACCAGAATTTCGATACGCTCTCTCGCAAAAAGCCCCTTGAATACTTCCCGGACTTGCCGCTGGTCCGTAACGTCGCACGCGTGCGCGGTTCCCTGCCCGCCCGCATCGGTGATCTGTTTCGCGATAGCTTCCGCCTGTTTTGGATTGATATCTGCGATTCGCACGGCGGCCCCATTCGCCGCGAAGCGCAAGGCGATCGCCTGCCCGATGCCGCTGCCGCCGCCGGTCACGATGGCCACTTTGCCATCCAGCCTGAAATCTTTCGCGCCGCTGCCCTGGCTCTTCAGAGCGAGATACCTCTTTTCCAGGGAATAAAATCTTCCTGGCCTTTCCCTTCAGCCTTCGTGCGCGCCTCTCCGCTGGCGGTTTGGATGACGACCTCCAGTATCTCTTCGCCCATCTGCTGGATCGTTTTCTCTCCGGAAATAATCCCGCCCGTGTCCACGTCGATGATGTCCCGCATGCGCTGAGCCAGCCCCGAACTCGTCGCCAGCTTCACCACTGGCGCGATCGGATTTCCTGTCGGTGTCCCCAGACCGGTTGTGAACAGCACCACATTTGCACCCGCGCCGACTTGCGCCGTCACGCACTCCACGTCGTTTCCCGGCGTGCACTGCAGATTCAGCCCTGGCTCGGTCGAATACTCCGGATAATCAAGCACCGCGTTCACCGGAGAATTCCCGCCTTTTTTCGCCGCGCCGGCGGATTTCATCGCGTCCGTCAATAATCCGTCGCGCATGTTCCCCGGGCTGGGATTCATTTCAAATCCCGATCCCACCGCTTTCGCCCGCGCTCCGTAACTTTTCATCAGTTGCATGAACCGGTCCGCAACTTCCTTGCGTGTGCTCCGGTTGATGAGTTCCTGTTCCACCCCGCACAATTCCGGAAACTCGGAGAGTATCGTTCGTCCGCCGAGTGCCGCCAGAATATCTGCCGTGTGCCCGATGGCTGGATTCGCCGAGAGGCCGGAAAAACCATCCGAGCCGCCGCATTTCAATCCGAGGCACAAGCTGGAAAGCGGTGCGCGCGTGCGCTGGCATCGATTCGCTTCCATCAACCCCAGAAACGTGTTTCGAATGGCCTCCGTCAGCATGGCCACTTCCGTTCCGCTTTGCTGCTGTTCCACGATCACAAGCGGCTTATCGAATTTCGGATTCCGCTTCCGCAACTCTTCCCGCAGGATTCCAATCTGCGCATTCTGGCAGCCCAGGCTGAGCACCGTGGCGCCGGCTACATTCGGATGATGGATGTAGCCCGCGATCAGTCCGCAAAGATTGTTGGAATCTTCCCGCGTTCCTCCGCAGCCCCCTTCGTGCAGCAGAAACCGGACGCCGTCCACGTTTTCGAAAACCCGGGAACGCTGCGGGCCCGCCGCGTCTTGCGTCAACGCGCGCGTCTTGATCTCTTGGCTCCGGCCATCCGCATAGAGCCGCGCCAGCTCCGCCACCTGCCTCCGATAGACTTGTGGCGCAGCAAAACCCAGCTCCTCTTCAAACGCCTGCTTCAGCACACCGATGTTTCGGTTTTCGCAGAACACCAGCGGAACAACGATCCAGTAATTGCGCGTGCCCACCTGGCCGTCCGAGCGGCGATATCCCAGAAAATCTCGCTGCTTCCATCGCGACACGTTCGGCGGCGTCCAGCGGTACTCTTCGGTTTTCTCCTGAAACGCCGCGGCCTGATGATGGATGTTGCGCGTGGTCAGGAGTTCTCCTCGCCGGATCGGCGCAACCGCTTTCCCCACAAGCACGCCGTACATGATGATGTTCGCGCCTAGGGCAAGATCTTCCGTGGCAAATTTGTGTTTTGCGGGAACATCCGATTCCAGAGTGTAGTACTGGGAATCAGCAGAAATCTGCTCCCCCCGGCGCAGGTCGGCCAGCGCGATCAGCACGTTATCTTTCGAATCGAGTTTGAGGACCTTGTTCTGCATCACACCGGACCCGTATTCTCCCTTTTGGCACGCGTTTACAGCCACCGCCCGCTTTTCCCCCGCAATTGTAGAACACGCCTTGCGATTAGTCGCGTGCTTGATTCTCCAGCAGTTTCAATCTCCAGAACTTCGCCGCATTTCCGCCCAGCACAGCATTTCTTTCTTCCGCCGCGTACTTGCTAATGTAATCCTTCACCACATCCATGACCCGCGAATACGGGGCCGCAACCGTGCACACCGGCCAATCCGATCCGATCATCAACCGGCTGGGTCCGAAGCATTCGAACGCCACGTCCAGATAGGGCCGCATGTCCTCGGGCTTCCACGCCTGCCAGTCTGCTTCCGTGACTAGCCCAGACACTTTGCAATAGACATTCGGGAATGCTGCCAGCTCCCGGATTCCCCGCACCCAAGAATCAAGGGCTCCGCTCTTGATGGGCGGCTTCGCCAGATGATCCAGAACAAAGCGTTGCCGCGGAAATCGCGCCACGAACTCCGCCGCCACCGGAAGATGTTTGGCATAAATCAGAATGTCGTAGGCGAGATCAAATTCTTCCAGCATCGAGATGCCGCAAAGAAATTCCGGTTGCAGGAGGAACCGCTCATCCGGCTCGCTCTGCACAACGTGGCGGACGCCCACCAGCTTGGAATTTCCCGCAAACGATTTCAATTCGAATCGCAACCGCGCCGACCGCAGATCTAGCCAGCCCACAACTCCCAGAATGAAAGGTGCATGCTCCGCCAATTCCAGGAGCCATCGCGTCTCTTCCAAAGTCTGCCGCGCTTGAACCGCAACGCACCCCTGAAACCCGCCGCACTCCATCTCGGGCTTCAGGTCAGCCGGAAGAAAATCCCGGCGCAGCGCCGCCATCGAGTCGTCGATCCAGCCGTACTCCCGCCGGTCATACCTCCAAAAGTGCTGATGAGCGTCAATGTGCATCGCTCTCGGCCCGCTTTAATACTTGTCGTGACGTTTCTGCCGGACTCGAATTCTCTTTCATCTGTACTCCACAACTTGCTGCCGCGACTCGCCCAAGCCTTCGATTCCTAGCTCCACCACGTCGCCCGCTTTCAAATATTGCGGCGGTTTCATCCCCAAGCCGACGCCCGGCGGCGTTCCCGTGCTGATCACGTCTCCCGGAAGCAGCGTCATGAATTCGCTGACGTAAGCGACCAGCGCCGGAACATCGAAAATCATCTTCGATGTAGAACCTCTTTGCCGGAACTCTCCATTCACCTTCAGCCACATGCGCAGCTGATTGAAATCTCGAATTTCATCTTTCGTGGCCAGGAACGGCCCCAGCGGCGCGAACGAATCCGCGCTCTTTCCTTTTACCCATTGCCCTCCTCGTTCAAGCTGGAAGCTGCGTTCCGAATAGTCGTTGTGCAGCGCAAATCCCGCGACACACTCCAGCGCGTTCTCCTTGCCGACGTAACTAGCTTTTTTCTCCATCACCATCGCCAATTCCACTTCCCAATCCACTTTGGTCGCGTTTTTCGGAATCACAAGAAAATCATTCGGCCCCACCAGCGCCGATGTCGCCTTGAAAAAAATCACCGGCTCCTTGGGAATCTCCATCCCGCTCTCTTCGGCGTGGTCGCGGAAATTCAGCCCGATACACACGATTTTGCTCGGCCGGCAAATCGGCGACCCCAAACGCACCCCAGATGATACGCGCGGCGCCGAACCGCCATTTTTTTCAAGCCAACTCCGAAGTTTGCCAATTCCGTCGCCCGCGAAAAACGCCTCGTCATAGTCCGAACCAAATCCCGAAACATCCACCCGCGTTCCATCATCAAGAAGCACGCCCGGCTTTTCCCGCCCCAGCTCACCCATTCGAATCAGCTTCATTTCAGGAACGCTCCCATGTGGAGAAAAGTCTACCAGCGCCCGCAGGAAAAGGAGCCAACTTCTGACAATGAACTTGCCCCATCGCCGGTTTTCCATTCACAGTGCAGGTAGCGGCGTTCAGGGTTGGCGATGCGCGGCGGCTTCCACGCGGCCGAGCATCTTGTCGAGTTCGGCGCGGTAGAAGTACCGGCCGTTCACGATGACACCGGCGATCTTCTGCGAGTTGGCAATGTCATCGAGAGGGTTGGCCGAAAGCAGCACGAGGTCCGCGAGCTTCCCTTTTTCCACAGCGCCTAGTTGGTCTTCAATTCCGAAAAAGCGCGCGGGATTAATCGTCGCGGTTTGCAGCGCTTCAAGCGGAGTGAATCCCGCGGACACGAAACGCTGCAATTCTTCATGGAGGCTGTAGCCCGGGAAAATATGAACACCGGCGGGCGTATCCGTGCCCGCAAGAAAAGGCACCCCGTTCTTATGCAGCATCCCCACAACCTCGAGTTCCTTCTCTACAAATCTCTTTCGAATCGTCAGATCATCCGCGCCGTAGCCTTGCGTGATTTCCTCGGTGAATCGCTTCCACGTTTTATTTTTCCATGACGCAGGCACATATTTCACGCGCGTGTCTTTGCTGAAATCACTCACGTCCACGAGGTTACCGCCGCGTTCCCACACCAGCGTCGGGCATTGCCAGGTTTGATTCTTCGCAAGAATCTCAGCCAGTGCAGCGGTGCGCGAGGGGTCATACGTGGCCAGGAATCGCCCTTCTGACTTGTTCCCTTTCAAGAACTCGTCCTCGGCGGGCGAGCTCCCTTCAAAAATTCCGATCAGATGCTCGAAGCTCTTCATCCCCGCTTCAGACATCTCGCTCGCGCGCACCGCATCCGGCACGTGTCCTTCGAACGGTATCTCCTGCTTCTTGGCTTCTTCCGCGATGGCGAAAACCGCATCGCGCGGAATCAGCGATTGCAGCTTGATGAAGTCCGCGCCGCGGCGCTTGAGATCCGCGACGGCGCGATGCGCATCTTCGGATTTGGCAATCGCTACTGAGCTTGGAAAACGCGGCTTCGGCCCATCCAGCATGGGCCCGGATGTATAAATGCGCGGACCGGTCAGCCGTCCCGCTTCAATTTCGTTGCGCCACCCCTGCACGATGTCCAGTTCGCTGCCCATGTCCCGCACGCCGGTGATGCCGTTCGCGACGAAGAGCGGCAGCGAAATATCCTGCGCGCCGGGAAACCAGTCTCCGAAAACCAGGTGCACGTGCATATCCCAGAGCCCGGGTATCAGGAAAAGGCCGCGGCAGTTCACGCTCGGCGCGTTCCGCGGATACTTTGCCAGCTTGCTGGGCCCCACCGAAGCAATGTGATTGCGCTCGAGGATTACGGTTTGCTCGGGTTGCAGATCCCCCGTTCGAACGTCGACGACCGTCACATTGTTAAGCGCCAGCAGATCGTCGGCCCCGGGCTTCTGCGCATGGAGATGCTCGAAGAAAAATAAACAAATCAAAAAGAGAATGCTGAAGTGAACGGCAAGGCATCCGCGTATCTTCATCGTTCCGCATACTATCTGTTTTGCCCCAGGAGTTCACCTGGAAGGACTTCGCAGGATACATGGGTGCTTGACACTATGGCGCAATACGCTATAGCGTAGTACGGCATAATGACGGTTTGACCGCCAAGGACACGGTATGAATAAGCTGATAAGAAAACTTTCGCGTTCCGCTTTGCTTCTCGTGCCCCTCCTAGGAATCAATTGGAACGCGCAGGAAAAAACCGCGAACAGTCTAGCCAGTGCGCAACACGAACCCCTGCTCGTCACCGTCGATTGGCTCGGTGGCCACCTCAGCGATCCTTCACTCGTCCTGCTCCAGATCGGCGAAAAAAAAGATTACGACAAGGGCCACATTCCCGGCGCACAGTTCCTTGAGTACGAAAGCATCTCAACGCCGCACGGCCAGGGCCTGATGCTCGAACTCCCGCCCGTCGAGCAACTCGTCTCCGTATTCGAACGCCTCGGCGTTTCGAATCGCTCACACGTCATTTTGTATTTCGGAACAAATTGGATGACGCCCACCACCCGTGTTTACTGGACCCTCGACTACCTGGGTCTAGGCGACCGCACTTCGATTTTGAATGGGGGGCTGGTGGCGTGGCAGGCCACCCACCACCCCGTGTCCACGGAAATCAAGCAGTCTGCGAAAGGTTCTATCAAGCCGGCGCCGCGCAAGGAAATCGTGGCGGATGCGGAGTGGGTGAGCAGCCATCTCCAGCAGGCCGGGATCACCATCATCGACGCGCGCACTCACGAGTTCTACAACGGATCGCAAAGCGATGGAAATCCGCGCAGTGGGCACATTCCGGGCGCGGCGAATCTTTCTTATCTCGACGTGGTCGATCAGGACAACAACAAATTCAAGAGTCCGGACGCACTCAAGGAATTATTTCGCGCGGCAGGCCTGAAGCCGGGGAATTTGATGGTGAGTTACTGCCACATCGGCCAGCGCGCCACGGTTCTCTACTTCACTGCAAAAATGCTCGGCTACGACGCGAAAATGTACGATGGTTCGTGGGAAGACTGGAGCCGCCGCAAGGACTTACCCATAATCACCGGCGAATCGCCCAACAATCAGTAGTCAACACTTTCCTCCACGGCCACTTGGAGGGCGGCAGTTTTCTCCGGCGTTCGCCGGGGCTGGCGCATTTCCGTCTTTTGCACTTCAGTCTCGTGTCGCGTCTCCACTGTTCGCTCCGCGCAATACGTACTCTCGTGTGATTCCGCCGTTCGCTTCCCGGGAGTATGATGAAGGAAGTTTCCATCTGCTCGGAGAAGTGCAATGAAAAACATCCTCACAATTTGCGGAACAATTTTGCTGGCCAGTTTTTTCGCTACGGCGCAGGAAAAGCCAGTGGATACGTCCAAGGAGCTCCACCCTACCCACACCGGCCTGGATGAAGGCGCGGCAAAACCGGTGCCGATGCAGCACGAACATCACGGGTTCATGCAGGAGGGCATGCATCATGCGGTCGCGAAGGGCGTCACCTTGGATGCGAAGGTGGATGTGGCGGCGCATACAGTCACACTCCGCGTGGGGCCGATGAATTTGCCGGCGCACACGAGCCACCTGAAAATGCCGCAGCCGCCAGATCTGGTCTGGGAAGTACCGATCGACGGTTGGCTGCTTGCGTATCACCCGAAGCTCGTGGATGCCAGCGGCGGCGCCGTACCGGGAACGGTGCTGCATCATGTGGCGTTCTGGAATGAGAATCGCGCGGATTTTCTCTGCCCCAACAAGGAAGAACATATTTTCGGCGCGGGCAGCGAGATGACGGATTGGACCGAAGTGCCCGGCTACGGGTACCGCGTGATGAAGGGGAACAAGATCCGCATCGAGACGATGATGTACAACCCGACGGACACGTCCTACGACAAAGCCTATCTCGAAGTAGTGATTCCCTTCCAGGAAACACCGGGAGACGCGAGCGCTGCCGCGCCGCGAAAGAATGTTTATCCCGCGTGGATGGACGTGACCTCGTGCGGAAATTCTGGTTATGACCTGCCGGCGGGGAAAAGCGAGAAGACGGGAACGGTGACGGTAAAATACGACGGCGTGCTGATCGGCGTGGGCGGACACTTGCACGACTACGGAAAGCAGATTGTCCTGCAGGATGTGTCGCGCAAAGAGACCGTGGCAACGCTCGATGCGAAGGCGGACGCTCAAGGGCATCTTGAGTCCGTGCCCGTGAAGTTGTTTGTCCAGGATGGCGGTTACAAATTTGCGGCAGGCGATGTCCTGAAAATTTCTGCAACGTACGACAATCCGACCGGGAAGCTCCTCCACGCCGGAGCGATGGGCATAGCCGTCGGCTATTTTGTCGCCACCGATGATACGAAGATGGCAGCGCTCCGGCGGAACGAGAAATCGCAACACGACATGGCGGGAACGTCCCACGATCATTGAGAAGAGAGTGGTCAGTGGTCAGTGGTCAGTGGGCAGTGGGCAGTGAAAGAAAAATAAGGCCCCGCGGCGATGCTCCTCACAAGTCCGCTCGGTCGAAGGAGCCGACGCCGTCATCCAATCAACCATGCATGAAGCGCGTGGAGGCAGTGAGGGCCGTGCCCACACAACTGAGGTGTTCAAACCCTCCAATTTAATGTAGACACCCGATTGATTTCTAGTGTTGTCAGGCCTACACATATAGTGTGGCAGTTCGTGAGGTCATCCCGGCCCTTCGCGAGGTTGCGTGGAGAATTTATGGCTGCGCTCATTCGAAGCCGTCGATCCGAAAGGCGTATCCCTCAGATATTGGCCGCAGAAATTTCGAATTCAGAAGAATCTGTGCCTAAGGAAACGACGGTCACTGAGAACGTGAGCCTTCACGGCGCACGCGTCATCACGGTCTGGCCCTGGCAAACGGGGACCCGCTTGCTGGTTACTTTTCTATGGGGTGGCGTTCGGTCTGAAGGAAGGGTTACTTACTGCCAGCGCAAGGAGAGCGGCGGCTTCGCCATTGGGGTGGAGCTATCCGGACAGTTGCAAGCCGCATAGCGAACCTAACCTGGTCTTGGGAGGACGGACGTGCGCGCCGATAAGCACTTCTTGGCGGGGCAAAGTATCCCTTCGAGGAGGCACTATCCGCGAGTCGGGACGCCCAGCGGAGTCTGGGTCTACTGGAATTGCAAAGGAAGTGAAGATACTTCGCGAGTCCGAGACCTGAGTATGGGAGGTTTGTTTGTCGAAACAGAAAAGGCGCGGGAAGTGGACGCGACGATCAGACTTGACTTTCTTGTTCAGGAAGGACAAATCAGGGCCGAGGCTGTTGTCCGACATGTAAAGCCCGGTAGCGGACTGGGATTGAAATTCACCGCGCTGACGGAAGAAGACGGCCCCCGTCTGACAGCATTGATGGCAAGACTTCGCGGTTTATCCCAGTCCCGCACCAACTCGAAATGAAAGCGCCGGCCATTTCCTTGGTCACTGTGCGTTGAAATAGCGAGGAAGCGCACATGGCTCAATATCTCAGCATACGGTGCGTTGTCAACACCGACCGAACAAGCGCACATATAGCCGGCACAGGGGCAAGCCGTAGATTTTCACACGACCACATGTCTTGGTTGACTTTCTGTGCGCATTGAAGCATTCTTTTCAAGCAACATCCGCTTACGGACGACAAGCGATACCTACCCAGCTCAGCAGACACAAACCTTTCCCCAGCCTCAGGTAATGCACCCTCCCCCCAGCTCTGGGTACGGCTAGCTACACTGGCCCTGAGCAGGGTCTGCGAAACCACTTTCATCCTGCAGGCGGTAAATCAAAGGAGGTTGATATGTTTGCTCGATTCGTATCTATGCGCTTGAAGAGCGGTAATTTGGCCGAATTCAACCGCATCCTTGAAAAGGAAGTGATTCCACTACTGCAACGCCAGAAGGGTTTCCGGGAGGAAATCGTCCTGACGAACCCGAGCGGGGCAGAAGCGGTCGGCATCAGCATCTGGGAACAGAAAGAGAATGCTGAATCCTATAACCGCGAGAAATTCCCCGAAGTCCAGCAATTGCTAGCGAAGGTGCTGGAGGGAAATCCGCAGGTCAAAACGTACGAAGTCTCGCACTCAACCGTTCACAAAATCGCCGCTCACGTAACCGCGTGAAGACGACAACCTTCCGTTCTACATTCCATTCAGACGATGCTGTTTCGACTGGGGGCGGGCTTGGGCTCGCCCCCTACGTTTGCCGGTGTGGGGTGGCGGCGAGATCCCGCGAAGCCGTCCGAGATGCCCCGACCAGAGTCCGAGGAGACGCCATTCGCAATTTGTGGGTGACGGGGGAAGCATTGGACAAGCGTCTTCACCCGCAGGAGATCTTGAGAAAAGAGGGTGCCGCAAAAAGTTGGAGGAATAATGCCAAGCCCGAGGTGCGAAACCGGCACCCCGGTTACCCGTCTGCAGCTAGACAGGCTGTAATTTGGCAACCCGGAGGAGTAGTATAGAAATCGTAAGGGGCGCTACCACTAGCAGTTGCTTCAGACTCGGAAAACCATCGGGCCACTCTTCAGGAAGCCACTCTACCGCTAGGGCCATTTCCGTTACCGGGGCTACCCAGCAGCAATTGGGGGTGGAAGGCGCATTCAATCAGGCCAAAAGGCCTGTTCGGCTTTGCAGCGCCGGGCAGGTGAAGTATGCACGGCTACAGCACAGACTCGAATGAAAGGAGGGTCGTTCCACTTCTGCTCGCGTTACTGGCGATTGCTTTAGCGTGGGCCTCTTCGAAATTTCTTGCGGCCTCCCACCTTTCGATTCCTTGGTGGGTGGATGCCCCTTCCAGCATGGCTTTCTACGGCGCGCTGTACGCGCTTTTCGACAGGTATCTCTGGCGAAACAGGTTCGTGCATAAATTGGGCCTGGTTCGAATCCCGGATCTCACAGGCCGCTGGCGCGGTTACCTGCTCACCTCGTTTGACGGCCATGCGAAGCGGCACGAACTGATGATCCACATCTTCCAGAGTTGGACGCAAATCACCGTGTACCTCACCACGCCCACGTCCATGTCACGCAGTAGTGCGGCAGTGATTCAAGTGGATGACCCGGAAGGCGCCGCGTTGGTCTACCAGTATCAGAATCAGCCGCTCGCAGATGCAATGAGAACGATGCACATGCACTATGGCACGGCGATGTTGAGAATCTCGAACGGCGGGTGCCTGGCCGGAGATTATTATGCGGGGCGCGACCGGCGAACCTTTGGGCGGATTTGCTGCAAGAGAGTGTACCGATGCCTGCTTGAATTGGGGCCGGGGTGGGAAGGCCGAACATCTTGAAAAGAGAGGAAGCAGGAAGGAGACGGAGAAAAAGTCAAAACCCGCACGCTTCAAGACCGAAGCATGCAGCACACACGTTGCCCTGTGACTAGGAACCTGCCACCTGCCTGTTCAATTCGAGACCCACGGGCGTTTTGTTTGGTTTTTCCGTGTCGCAAAAGTTGCCCGTGCTTGTATGGAGGGATGATCAAAGGACTGCCATATTGCGCCACGCGAAAGCGATTCTCTGCAAACGGGGAATGCGCCTTCGCATGGATCAGTCATTTAGGCTGTAGCTCGACCTCTGAAGAAGTGCAGGAGGAACATCACTATACCGATGACCAGCAGAACGTGAATGAGGCCTGTGGAAACGTGAAAGGCCAAGAACCCAAGCAACCAAAGAACAATTAGAACCGCGGCGATTAATCCAAGCATGTCTTCAACTCCTTTTATCTCTTAGCGCGTGCCAATCAGAAATTCTTTTGCCACACACAGCATGGATTCCGACGTCTTGTTGGATTTGTGCTTGGTACAAGGCTGCCAGATTACAGAATTGAAATCTGTTCGATATGAGTCACATTCGCAAATCAAACGTGAACGCGGACAACGTTTATCTAGCGCCGGATTCTTCGGATACTGAATCGACTGTATTCGTGCCGCGGCTTTGGAGTGCAGGGAGATGCGGGCGCGCGTGGACTGACCCGGGGAGCGCCTGGCGCCATATGCAGCGCCAGGTGCGAGAGCCTGGGCTTCCTTATTACTTCTGAGTTGGATAGACAAACTCGACGCCGGAGTCATCACCCGGGTAGAACCACGCCTTTAGGGCTTCTGGCTGGCCGGAGGGGCGCTCTTCGAACTGAAGGATGGTTTTGTCCGGGGTATGCATCCGAGAGTCCGAAATACCCCGGAGCGTTGTAATCAAATGCATCTCGTCAGCGTTGTAAATTGCGACGAGGGTGAGATCGTTAGAATTCAGCAGCTTGAATACGTAGGTGCCCGCGGGAAGCACTTTCCCGGGAACCTGGATGGGTTGGTTGACAGTCACAATTGTTTTCCTATCCGATGCATCGGCCCGACCATTTGGGACCAACAAGGTTCCCAACAACATCAGGCAGATCATGCCAGTGAACATTTTGCGGTACATGGTTAAATCCCCTTTCTTAGCTATCCGCGCTGCAAAGTTCATATCGCCGCGGAATTTTGTACGTGAAATAGAAAGGCATTCTTGATGCCACACCGGATGGAAGACGACCGCGCGGAAAGGAACGTCATTTCAATGACTTAAGCCGATTGCGCATTTTTCGAAAACTGCAGATTTGCGGCTGCGAGTCCGTACCGTGGCAGCGGTGTCAGAATTGGGGAGCCAACCTCAAAGTCAGCGTAGAGCGCTCCGGATGGGGAAGCCGCCCTCAAGTGAGACGCCACCTTTGCGAAAAGCGGCAGCATTACCTTGAGTTGCTGGTAAGTCGGCCGCAGCATTCAGGGCGCTCGGGCAAGGCGGAGCGATCCCAGCCGCCGCCGAGCGCTTGGATCAAGAGAACAGCGCTGGTCATCCGACGGCCGAGAATATTGACAGCCGCAACTTCATCAGCGAGGGCTGCACTCTGGGCCGTGGTCACTTCCAGATAACTAGTTATGCCGCCTCGATAGCGAGTGAGTGAAAGTTCCAGGGATTTTTGGGAAGCGACGACGGCGCGCTGCTGTGTACCCGCTTCCTTCTCGAGAATACGCAGTGCCGCCAAGTTGTCTTCCACTTGCTGAAAACCAGTCAAGACCGTTTCGCGGTAGTTGGCGACGGTCTGATCGTAGGCAGCAATCGCTTGATCCGTGCTGGCCCGGCGACGACCCGCATCAAAGATGGGCGCAATCGCCGACGCGCCAGCCGACCAGATAATGCTTGGGCCAGACAGGAGCGTGGTGATAACACCGCTTTCGAAACCGCCTGTAGCGCCCAGACTGATGTTCGGATAATAAGCGGCCTTGGCTACACCGATTTGTGCATTGGCGGCGGCCATGCGTCTTTCCGCGGCCGCAATGTCGGGGCGGCGTTCGAGAAGTGCAGAAGGAAGTTCCGGCGGTATCAAAGGCGGCGGTGAAGTAAGAGGAAGCGGCGAAAGATGAAATGAAGAAGCCGGCTTCCCGATCAGCGTGGCAATGGCATGCTCGTACTGCGCCCGGAGCACTCCGACATCAATGGCCTGGGCGCGGGTCGTCTCCAACTGCGTGCTGGCCTGCTGGACTTCCACTTCGGAGGCGAGTCCTCCCTGGAAGCGGCTGTCGGTCAATTGATATGCCTGCTCGTATTGCGCGACGGTGGAGTTCAGGAGTTGCTCTTGCGCATCCAGGCTGCGCGCCTGGAAGTAGAACAGGGCGAGCTGCGCATGTAAGCTCAGATTGACAGTAGCGAGGTCCGCGGCACTGGCTTGTGCCTGACCGCGTTGCGATTCGACGGTCTTACGGACACGTCCCCACACATCCAGTTCGTAGGACAACTCCACCGGAATCTGATAGTCGTTGTAGGTAGCGCCATTCGTGATCAGGTGGCCGGGCGGGCGGTTGTCGGAGATTCTGTTTCGTGTTGCCGCCGCGCCAGCGTTGATCGAAGGATAGTAGTCGGCCCGGTAGTAGCGCAGCATCGCACGAGACTGGGTATATTGGGCTTCGGCCGCCTTCAAGTTTTGGTTGGAGACGTCGATCTGATCTTCAAGGGCGTTTAATTGCTGGTCCTGAAAAGTCTGCCACCAGGCTCCGCCGAGATTCTGTTCGTTCGGTTGGGCGGGCTTCCAATCACCCGCTTCTTTGTAAGCGGGCGGGACTTCGACTGCGGGACGGTTGTATTTTGGTCCGACGGCACAACCCGCAATTGAGAGCACGCTGGCGAAACCGACGCTGGCCAGAGCGCGCTTGCAAACTCGCATCTGTACATTCGGGTTGTGTCGTGAACTCACTGGGCCCCTCCTGCGCCACTGGGCGGTGCAGCCTTTGCAATCTGCACTTGTTGTCCGGCGAGCACGGAATCTGGAGGATTTTGAATTACCGATTCATCGCCGTTCAGGCCCGATAGGATTTCGATTTGATCCCCGAAATCGTGACCAGGCGTTACCCGCACGAGCGCCACTCGGCCGTCTTTCACAACGGCAACCTGCAAACCTTCAGATCGAAACAAGAGAGTGTCAACGGGCAAAAGGTGAGTTGATGCGAGCCCCGGCAGGTTCAAATGAACCTCGGCATAGGAGCCGGACATCAACTTGCCGGTGGGATTGTCGACGTCAACTTCCGCCTGCAAGGTGCGGGTTGCGAAGTTGATGGCATTGGCGGTGCGTACCAGCTTCCCTGGGAAGCGCCGCCCGGGAAATTCCGCAAGTGTCAACTCTGCCGTCAGCCCTGGCGTGGCAGCTTGTGAGTACTCCTGGGGTACGTAGACATAAACGCGCAATTTCCCAGGCTGCGCGATATGGAAGAGGTCGGTCCTCGTGCCTGGGGCGCTACCGGAGTTGATGAGATCGCCCACATCGACGTTACGCACGGTGACAATACCGTCGAACGGAGCATAGATCTTCTCGAAGGACTGCAGCGTTTCCAGTTGCTTCACGTTGGCCTTCATGGCTTCAACGGTCGCTTGATTTGCATTGTAAGTTCCCACTGCATTGTCTACATCCTGTTGAGCTACAGCGTTGGTCTTCAACAGGCCTTGGTAGCGGGTTTTAGTGATCTCTGCGAGCTTGAGATTGGCCTCGGCAGTGGCTAGATTGCTACGCGACTGCTGCAGCTGCTGGTCGACTTCTGGCGTGTCAATCTCAGCAAGAAGCTGGCCCTTTTTCACGCGCCCCCCGATGTCGACATACCACTTCTTCACATAACCATTGGTGCGCGAGAAAATCGGAGCCGTCATGTAGGGTTCCACGTTGCCAGGCAACACAAGCTCGTGCGACGGTGCGCTACGTTGCGGAGAAACGACGTTGACCAACGGGACGGCCATGGCAGCAGTTTCGGCGCTCACGATGGCACGCGCGCGAACGCGCCGAAGAATGCCGGAAACCAAAATCCCCGCGACCGCCAGAAAAACTATCAGGGCTACGAGCCAGCTACGTCTCGCTCGATGTTTCCCACTGAAGGCGCTTTGAATTTGCGGCCCGTTCGCGACAACTTGTGCTTCTGTTTCTGACAGCATGGGAATACCTTTCTGCTCCAAAGAGCTCTATCGTTGAATTCCATTTTCAGCCGGGCGATGACGGAGGCCATGCACCATACTGAACACCGTGGGAACGAAAAACAGCGTAGACAGCGTGGCGAAGAGCAACCCGCCAATAACGGCGCGGCCTAGAGGTGCATTTTGTTCTCCGCCTTCACCCAAGCCGATGGCCATGGGAAGCATTCCGATGATCATTGCCAGAGCTGTCATTAGCACCGGCCGAAATCGCGCGAACCCTGCCTGCACGGCCGCTTCGGCCGCAGAGTGTCCTGCACCTAATTGTTCTTTCGCGAAGCTAACTACCAGGATGCTGTTCGCAGTCGCCACTCCAACGCACATAATCGATCCCGTAAGCGCGGGCACGCTGACCGTCGTGCCGGTCACAAACAAGAACCACACGATTCCCGCGAGCGTCGCAGGAAGCGCCATCAGAATAATGAATGGGTCGAGCCAAGACTGAAAATTCACGACAATGAGGAGGTAAACCAGGACGATGGCGAATACGAGCCCTGTCAACAATCCCAAGAAAGAGGACTTCATCGTCTGGATCTGGCCGCGTACGATGATCTTTGAACCCCGGGGAAGCTCGCTTTGACTACTGCTCAGGATCGAGAAGATATCCTGCGAAACGGCTCCGAGGTCACGGCCTTGGACGGAACCGAATATATCGATGACCGGGGAGACATTGTAGTGGGAGACCACGCTCAACTCAGAATTGCGGCTGAACGAGGCCAGACTCGCAAGTATGGAGGGAGGAGCGGTACCTGTGCCCGTGACCGGAATGTTCTCCAGATCCTGGAGTGACTCAACCCGGTACTGTGGTGTTTGCGTGGCGACCTGATAGCTCACGCTATTCTTGGGGTCCAGCCAGAAAGTCGGCGAAGTCTGGAAGCTACCGCTGAGCGTTATCAAGAGATTGCTTGCAACTTCTCGCTGGCTGAAACCGATTTCCCGAGCCTTCGTCCGATCCACATCAACGTGAAACTTCGGCTGGTCAAAGGTTTGCTGAATGCGGAGATCCGTTGTTCCCGAAACGTACTTAACCCTCTCTAGCAGCTTGTCCGCGAATTGCCGGTTGGCCTGCAGATTATTTCCGATAATTTGAATATCGATCGGGGCAGGCAGACCAAAGTTCAAAATTTGTGTCACCATATCCGCAGGCAGGAAATAGAAGGTAACTCCAGGAAAATCCCGTGACAGCTTCAACCTTAAGTCATGCACGTAACCTGCTGTTGGCCGATGCTTCGGGGAGAGCGCGACCATAATGTCTGCATCTTCCGTTCCGACGGGCGCCGAACTGCTGTAGGAAAGATTGATGCCGCTATAAGGTAATCCGATGTTGTCGATCACCCCAGCGAACTCGGCAGGTGGCACTTGGGTGCGAATCTCGGCTTCCACGCGGTCACATAAGGCGGCCGTCTCTTCAATACGCATACCGGTCGGGGCCCGAAGATGCAGTGTGAATTCGCCACTATCCACGGATGGGAAAAAATCTTGTCCCAACCACGGGTAGAGCCCGAAGGAGAGTACGCACGCAGCGAGAAATGAGCCGGCAAAAACACGGCGGTGACGCACACAGGCTTCCAGTAATCCGCGATACCCGGTCCGAATCCTCTCAAAGCCGCGCTCAAACCACGCTTGGAAGAGCACTAGAGGATTCTTACTAGGGGCGGACGTGTGTGAGCCCTCTCCAGCATGAGCTTTGAGAAGATACTTGGCCATCGTTGGCACGAGAGTCCGCGAAAGCAGGTAGGAAGCCAACATCGCGAAAACTACCGCCTCCGCCATGGGCACAAAGAGATAACGAGCGACCCCGGTGAGCAAGAACATGGGCACAAAGACGATGCAGATGCTGAGCGTCGAAACCAGCGCCGGCACTGAGATCTGTTCCGCCCCAAGAAGAATCGCCTCTTCCGTCTCCTTGCCTTTACTCAGAAAACCGTGAATGTTCTCGATCGTGACCGTCGCGTCGTCCACTAGGATGCCGACAGCCAGCGCCAGCCCCCCAAGAGTCATGATGTTGATGGTCTCTCCCAAGACGCTGAGAAAAATGATCGAAGTCAAAATGGAAAGAGGAATCGAAATAGCGATGATCAGCGTGCTGCGCCAACTTCCAAGAAACAGGAGGATCATGGCAGCGGTCAGGCAGGCCGCGATGAGCGCCTCCCGCAAAACACCGGAAATGGCGCCACGGACGAAGACAGATTGGTCGCCGAGGAGCCGAATTTGAAGGTCAGGCGGAAGCGTCGTCTTGACACTTGGCAACAGCTTCTTGATTGCAGTGATGATGTCTAAGGTAGACGCGTTCCCGATCTTTTGAATGGTCATTAGAGTTGATCGCCGCCCGTCGACACGAACGATATTGGTCTGAGGGGGAAATCCATCGCGAACGTTAGCGACGTCGCGAATGTAAATCGTCGTAGCTCCCGCGGCTTTGATAGGAAGGTTGTTCAGCCCTGCGATTGTCGTGGGGCTCCCATTCATGTCCACGTTATATTCAAATTTCCCGATCTTGGCCGTTCCGGAAGGGAGAATGAGGTTCTGAGCGCTGATGGCATTCACTACGTCAAGAGGAGACAAGCCCTTCGATTGGAGCGCCGCAGTGTTTAAGTCCACCTGAACCTGGCGCTGTTTTCCGCCATACGGATACGGGACGGCCGTGCCCGGTACCGAGGTGAGCTGGGGCCGGATGAAATTCAGACCAAGATCATTTAACTGTTGCTCCGAAAGCGTAGGGCCGGAGAGAGCCATCTGGAGAATGGGCACGCTGGAAGCGCTGTAGGTGATGATCAGCGGCGGCGTCGAGCCAGCTGGCAACTGCTTGAGCTGCGTTTGGGACTGGCCTGCAATCTGCGCAATCGCCATGCTGATATTGACGCCTGGATGAAAAAACACTTTTATGACAGCGATGCCATTCAATGACTGCGACTCGATATGCTCAATATCATTCACAATTGTCGTTAAGTTGCGCTCTTGAAGAGTGATGATCCGGTTGGACATCTCCGTTGGTGAAAGTCCGGTGTAGTTCCAAATGATGCTCACGACGGGAATGTTGATGTTTGGAAAAATGTCTGTTGGGGTGCGAAAAATCGAGAGCGTCCCAAGGATCAAAATCAGGATAGCTAGTACTACGAACGTGTACGGCCGTCTCAGTGCGACTCTAACAATCCACATAATTCGCTGCCCTCATTCTTGCTATCCGGCGTGGCCGGACTGCATCAGTCAAATCGGCCCTATGACCTGTGCCTCGGCGTCTTGGCATCCAAGGTCGAGACCAGTTGCTCGGCCGCTGGGGGCACGGCAACTGTTCCGGACAGAACAATGTCCCTCGCAGGAATTTTCTTGCCGTACACACGGCGGTTGTCGCCATTGTCCGGACGGATTGTGGAGCCTTCCAGGGAGACTCCGGCAAACAAGCCACGCGCCCTTGAGTAGCTCAAGATTTCGGAACGCAGGGTCCCGTCCGTGTCAGCTGACGCATCGCGGCCGACTGGGCCCGCGGCCACGGAAGCGTCGCCTCCCAGCTTGACCTTGCTGGCGAGAATGCCCCTCGCGCCGCGTTCATTCATCACGAGCAAGACAAAATCCGTAGCTTGTCCACCGATCTGAAAGCCAAAGCTGCCGCCCTCCAGGGCCATCATCGTGGGAGCGCCCCACGGTCCTCTGAAGTCGTCGCCCTTGCGGCAGGACATAGCGCCCCGCCCGTAGCTTCCGCCAACAATGAATGCGGCCTTAAGGACGGAGGGAAAGACAACGACGCAATCCGCTTTGTCGAGCAAGTCCTGCGGAATGTTGTCTGGAACGTCGAGAATCTCATGCAAGACCGTGCCACAATTTCTCAATCGGTCGTCATCTTTGGTTTGGTCTGATGCGCTCGCCACCTCAGCGAGGAGTGGTAGAACAACCAATAGAATGCCGCTCAAACAGGGCCACAATTTTCTCATGTGATTTCTCCTAATTAGTTTTTACTTGCCTCAGATCCTAGACGATGCAGTCCGGGTGCCACGGTGAAGCGCGATCGAAAGATTCGGGAAGTGATTGAAAACAGAGACGCTTAAGCCAGGAGGAAGGAAACTAAGTGGGTGTGGCCGACGTGCGGAGAGCCCAGCAACTGACTGCCTGTCAGCACCTTGACAGGCAGTCTTTCAGTAGTTACGAACTCGGCGTTGCCGAGTCGTCGAAATCGCATTTGACCACCAGAATGGTGACATCATCATTGAAACCAGCAGTGCCGCAGAAATCTGCTGCGCTGCTGAAGATATCGTTCATTAGGGCTTCCGCGGACAGTGAAGAACCACGTCTTACTGCGGCGGAAAGGCGCTCCATGCCGAATTCTTCGCCAAGCTGGTTCTGTGCCTCAGTGACGCCATCCGTATAGAAAACCAGCACGTCACCGACGCTAAGGTTTGCTGAAGCCGTTTCACAAATTTCTTCTGCAGATATTCCGATGGGTGGACAAGCGGAATTCAGGCGCGTGAGGGTGTCCTTCTTTGCTTGAAACAGGAGCGCGGGATTGTGTCCGCAGTTGACGTAGTGGAGTGTCCGTTTGCGTGCATCAATTTCGGCGAGCAGCAACGTCACGTAGCGTTCGCCATCGGACACGGAGTGGATTCCCGCGTTCAACCGTCCCACTATCTCCAGCATGTCCCGATCGTGATTCGCCTCAAGCTGCATGGCTGCCGCCGTCGCGGACATCAAGAGGGCAGCGGGAACGCCTTTTCCGGCTACATCGGCAATGACCATCTGAATGCTGTGCGCGTCGATGGGGATATAGTCGTAATAATCGCCGCTCACGCCCCGCGCCGGCTGCATCATGCCGGCTATCTGGAGTCCGGCAATGGCGGGTTTGCCCACGGGAAGAAACAGGCGCTGGACTTGCGCGGCCAGCTCCACGTCGTGAAGGAGATCGTCGCGCTGCTGCTGAATTGTTTTGGCGAGCGCTTCCCGCTGCTCGATATACCGCTGGATGAAGTAAACAACAAAGGCGAAGCACAGCATGGCGGAGAGATTGTGGAAGATCCGAAGCCCGGGGTTGAGATTCCGCGGGGAGTTATAGTCATGGAACAAGATACAAACTACGATGAGACTATAGCTGATTTTCCTGCGCAGGAAAATCGCGCCGACACCAAGTGGAAGAATGTAGAGATAAACAAGCGAAATCGAAACAACGAGATGGTCTGCATACGCGACCGCGCCAAACGCCCCCAAGACCAATACGAGTGGCAGCCACGCCGCTCCATTTGAGGCCACCTCCTTCCGCAGGAGAGGCAGCCACGGAGCCCCTTCGCGTAGCTCGAGCAACTTGGGAGGCGTCGATTCTCGAACGGCGGGATGCACTAGGTCACTCATTCGAAGAGAATCTTCGCCATCATCCCTTTGTCTTCGTGATTGAGAAGATGGCAGTGAAAGACGGACATGCCTTTGATCACAGGATCGGTGAAGTCCATGATGACGTCGACGGAACCGCCGTAAGGAACATTCGCAGTATCCAGCCAAAGTGGGTCGGCGATCGGCCGGCCGTTTTCGGCGTACACCAGGAAATGGACCTGATGGATGTGCATGGGATGCAGTTCCCTTGTGGCATTGACGATTTTCCAATGCTGATACGCCCCGACCTTCGCGCGCACCATCGGAGCAGCATCAGGCGTGAATTTTTCTCCGTTGATGTAAAAGCCGCTCTTGTCCTCCGTGAACGTCACAGTGAACCGAGGAGGGGTTTCTTCTTCGGCTGTGAGGTCCAGCGTTTTGAGATCAGGTTTAATTGAGCTTTCCGAAATTTTGGGTGTTGCGTCTTCCGACGGGCGCGGAACGAGGTCGGCCAGTATCATCGCTGGATTCGCATCACCGTCTGGCCCGGTATCCACACAGCGGGAGATCAGACGGCGAGGCGTGCCGGCTGCCGGACCAGTGACAATGGCTTCAAGCCTGCCCGCTGGAGGCAATAAGACATGATCGGCGATACGTGTTCTATGATCGGGGTCGTGATGGGCGATGGGCTCGCCATCCATAGCGACGATTTCAAAGATTTGACCTTCAAGTTCCAAGTCCATGTAGCGATCCGCCGAAGCGTTCACGAGGCGCCAGAACTGGCGCTCTTTAGGTGCGATCTCGATTCGTGGGCGAACTGCCCCATTCACGGTAAAGATTTCCTCGGCTGCCTCCGCTTCTCCCCCACATCCCTTAGACGGGATTTCAACACGGTGCCTGAGTTCGGCCGCATCCGGATCATGCTCCATGGACCGGCCGCGCAGAACGATCACACGCTCACGGAGTTGCCCTACTTGGGGGGCATAACGTTCCATTCCCTCGATAACGATGGCTCCTGACATTCCGTCCAATACTTGCCGGTGACTCTCGCCATGTGGATGAGTGTGATACCAATACAAGCCAGGTAAATGATTCTTCGGGATCTGCACGGTATAACTGAGTGATTGTCCAGGCATAGCCATCATGTCCAAGACGTCGTCCTGTGGAGCGTCGGGAGAAATAGCGAGCCCGTGAAAATGCAGATTGGTCATGTCGTGACAAGGCGGAATCGCGCAACTTTCCTGTGGCTTGGCCGGAAGATCGTTGATGTAGGTGATCTTCAGTTGGTCTCCCGGTGACAGGCGCAAAGTCGGAGCGATTGGTTGGCCATCAAAGTAGAACGAGTTCTTTCCATCGCTTGCGATGGCAGCGTGCAGAGTTAGGGAAAGTGAATGGTTTTTCGCGCGAAGTTGTGGAGCATTCGAAAGCAGGCCTGGCGGCTTCCCCGTCAGTTCGAGCGCACAGAAAACCACGGATGCCACAAAAGCAATGGCGGGAATAGCGGTTCGTAGAGCAGGCGCAATGCGAGACATTGGCAACCCCGAAGCCTCGCTCATTCCGCCTGGTGCCAGGTGGAATCCGGGTCGTAAACGGTCATCGCTTCAGCAAGCTTTGTTGTGTTGGGGCCAAGATCCTTTTCGTAAATGGTTCCCGATTCGTCGACGATGAATGTCGTTATTCCGGAGGAGCCGTATTCGGCTGGATACGCGACGAAAGCAAAGCCGCGAGTCATGGAACTGTTCAAGATGTAACTATTCGGGCCGCCCGACGCGTTTCTTCCCTGACTCGTCAGGAGGCGGAAATAGTAGCCGCTGAACGGCATGGCATCCTCGCTTTGCTTGTTCTGGGAATTGTCTTTGCCGGCTGCCGCGATCTGCGGGTCGAGAGGGCTGTCGAATTCGTCGTCGGCTCCCCACCAATACAGGCCATTGTGTTTGCCCTCGTCGCTGGTAAATCTCTGTGCGTATTGTTTGCCGGAGCCACCCTGGGGCGCTTTGGCGTAATAATTCTTTTGGGCATCGACCAATTCGTGGCAGGCCTGAATGGCAGTCAGTTCATTCTTGCCAATTCGGCGGAATACGATTTCTTGTCTGCCGGCGTCGGTATCGAAGTACCACGCACCGTTTTTGTTGACGAGCGGGAGCGGGAGCGGCCAGTTCTCCGCGCCGACATATAGCGTCATGGTTCCATCCGGTTCTTTGGCGATACGATGCATCTCTTCGTATTTCACGACGAACCCAACCCTGCTCTCCAAGTCCTCCTCAGAATCACCGGAAAGGATCACTTCCTTCCCGGCGGGCCCGACGATTTCCAGCAGTGCTCGTTCATTGTCATTCTTAGCGGCCGCGTAAAATGAGCTGGTCGCTTCCTCTGCAGAGGGAAAGGTTCTCTGGCCTGCTTGTTGCGCCAACGCCAGCTCGGGAAAACAGATCAGCCAAGCCGCGACGAAAGCAGGTTTGATGAATCGCGCGAGAGAGCCCCAATCAAATCGTTCGAATTTACGTTTCATTTGCAGCATAGTTTTTTTCTCCGTTTCGGCATTTGCTAATCTGGTCTAGGCGCGTGATTGGCCCGGCTACCGGTGGCGTCCCCCGCCACCATGGCTGCCTCCCCCGCCACCGCGGCTGCCTCCCCCGAAGCTAGACCTTCCCCGGGAGGAAAAACTCCGTACATTCCCGCCGTGATCAAAACCACTAAACGCGCCGGAGCGTGTTCCTGGCTGAGCGTGAGGAGCTGAAGACCCGTGGAAGGTGTTGCCGTGGTTAGAGTTGCCATGATTGTAGTTGCCATGATTGTAGTTGCCGCGTCCGTTGTTGAAGTTATTGCGATTGATGATCGTTCGGCTGTGGGAGATGTAGGTGTTGTGGTTGTAGATCACGGTATGGCCGTGCCAGTCGCATCCCCAGTGATGCCAGCCCCACCCAAATCCGCCGAAGAATCCGATTCCAAATCCAAGACCGAAGGAGATCTCGGGACCGGCATAAAAGATTCCGGGCACGGGAACCCAGCCCCGGTAGGCGACGATAGGCGCCCCGTACACGAGCCAAGGATCGTAGGCGGGCACGTAGACAACCTCAGGGTTGACCGGTTCGATGATGACCGTGTTGCCTTGAGTCGTTACGTTTTCCTGTTCGTTGCTATTCAGTTTGCCAGCCTTCCGGGCCTGCTGGCGCATTGCTTGGACGGCATCCGTCACATCCTGCTGCTGATTGGCATAGGCGTCGCCAAGGGATGAAGTCCAAGAGAGGTTCTTGTCCATGTTTTCAAGAACGGAGGGAAATTGTGTCAGCGCCTTTACACTTGGGTCCCAGGGCTGTTTGTCGACTTCTTCGGCCAGCTTTTCACCCTTGAGGCCGGCATGACTTTGCATCCAGCGGTCCGCTTGGACAATTTCGGCTGGATACGTGGAAGCGGCGAGAACCTGCGCAACGAGGGCGTCGGGGTACAAGGCGATTGGCGCGACCAGTTGTTGCAGCTCTTGAGGGGACTGTTGCGCGGGCGGAGCGGGTGACTGTTGGTTGGATTGACCTGTGGGACCGTAGGAGCCGGCTTGCGCAGTGAACTGCACAAGCCAACAGCAGAGAAGCACGATCAAAACCTGCCTGGACAACTTCAAGTTCATAGCAAACTCTCCAGTACAAAAGTGAGATTGTTCCGTCCGCTTGAAGCCGGCGGTCAAAAAGCTTCCTGAGGCCGCGGCCGAAAACCAGCCCAATCAACTGCGAACAAGCGTCACTGGGCACGCAGCGTAACCGGCGGCACGTCATTGCGGCGAGCTATGCCTTCCAGGGCTACAACTTCCGCAAGAGTTACCCGCACGCGTCGCTTCAGGATTTCAATGCCGGTTTCGGCTGAAATACCGGCATCATTTGTCCTCGACTACTGCCTGAATCACTCAAGCGACGCTACTGGGAGAGGCAACGCGGCTGCCAAACGTCTTGAGTCTGTAAGTGATGGAAAGCAAAGGCCGAAGGCAAAGACTGGCGCCTCGCGGAATGCCAACGCGCGAACAGTCTGTCTCAATGCCGACAGTCTGCTCGATTATTGGCGACCGATTTAGCGGGAAGTCAGGATAGGTTTCAAGAGTCGCGCCAGGCTGCGCCTGATTCTGATCGCGCGGGCGCCAGCAGGCGGTACGAATTGTCTTCATTCGGCCGTAGCCCGGCGCTAGATGACTTCGCTGATCGCTCCTGGATGGCTAACGGGACTACTGCCTCGGTCGAGGGAAAACTCGGCAGATCTGTGAAGAAGTGAGAGTTGATAGGCAAGCTCGTACCGGTTGGAACCTGCCTTACTCGCCGCTGGCGTTTTCATCCCGCCGGTTTTGTCTCTGCAATGCGGCTCGAGCCGCCAAAGAATTTCCTGTTTACCCAGAAACAAGTAGATTCCCCGCAGGACAAATTCTTTCAGCGTGATGCCACCAGCTCGGGAACGCCGGAAAGCTTTTCGTATTCTTCTTCAGCTAAGCGCAAGGAAGCCGCCGCGACGTTCTGCTCGAGATGTTCGATCGAGGAAGTCCCTGGGATGGGCAGCATGATGGGAGATCGCCGCAGGAGCCAGGCCAGCGCTATCTGCGTGGGGCTCGCATGATGAGTCTGCGCGATTCGGTTAAGCACTTCGCTGGCAACTTTGCCTGCTCCCAGTGGGAACCAGGGAATAAAGGCAATTCCATTGCGCTCACAAAAATTCACCACGTAGTCCCATTCGCGGTCGGCAAAGCTATAGCGGTTCTGCACACTGACGATGGGGACGATTCTTCGCGCTCGCTCGATGTGCTCCTGCGTGACGTTGGACAGCGCGACCAGGCGAATCTTGCCTTCGTTTCGCAGTTGAGCCAGAGTTTCCACCGATACCTCAAACGAGACGACCGGGTCCGGAATATGCAGTTGATAAACGTCAATACGGTCCAGGCGCAGTCTCTTGAGACTTCCCTCAACCGCCTTGCGAAGGTGCGAGGGAGTTGCATCGTGGGTCCACTGATTTGGGCCGGGACGGTTCCAGCCTCCCTTGGTCGCAACCACCAGGCCGAGCGGGTAAGGAAACAAGGCTTCGGCAATCAGTTCCTCGCTTACGTTTGGGCCGTAGGAATCCGCGGTATCAATGAAATTGATACCGAGTTCCACGGCCCGGCGAAGGACCGCTAACGCCGCTTTGCGATCTCTTGGCGGCCCCCAGATGCCTTCGCCGGTAAGGCGCATCGCCCCGAAGCCGAGACGATTCACAGAAATTTCCCCGCCAAGCGAAATGGCTCCAGCCGCACTTGCAGAAAACTCTTTCTTGTTCATGATTGACCTCCAAAATTCTTCCTTTAACCCTATACCACGCTGACGCTCACGGCTTCAGCCTTTCAACCGCCATCGCCTGCCATCCCTCCTCGTCCCGCACTTTCTCCTTGACCGCGGCCCCAGGAACACTACCAATGCACACGAAAAACCTTCTGGCAATTGCTCTGCCATGATCCGCTACTCCTAAGTCCTTTCTTTTTCGCGATTGGCGCGTT
>WNFS01000125.1_pt1 | contig 53178 bp, 41 predicted proteins | sample 5400141 | NCBI WGS metagenome assembly WNFS01 (sample SAMN13153358, study PRJNA577476) | soil metagenome | isolation source: 60 cm saprolite under Madrone tree | place: USA:California | collected 2016-06-14
ACCGCCGGTATGCATCGCCGCCGAACCCTCCAGATTTGGAAGCGCAAAATTGGACTTTCCATCGCCACCATACGTGGTGCCAAGCAACGAGAAAAGAGCCGTGTTCTGGCTCAGAGGCAAAATCTGCCCATTACACATCGCCCACCCTTTCGGAGCAAAGTTAAACGGGAAAATTCGAATTTCGGCTACAAAGGGATCTGACATGATCTCGGTTCCTTTCTAATTCGGTGACGGGAAAATTCCTTGAAGAGCAATACAAAAATTCAGCACTGTTAAGGGAGAGCGGTTCTCGTGCGGTTGCCCCCCAACGCTTGAAACCGTGCCTGCACCCATGGCGGCGTTGGCCGCTGCGGTGGTGTAAGAGATTTTGCCGGAGTTAGCCCAAAAATTCCCGATAGGTGAAAGCTGCGTCGCGTTCGCACTCCCCCCGGTCACCGCGTTGTTGCCCGCCGGCAACGTGTGTTGGTGGGTCGGATTTTCGGCGGCAGTCAGAGTGTGAGCTTCCTGGCCGCCCACCTCGCCAAGACTATGACTGTTGCCAAAATGAAACGGCACCTTGCTGCGCAGATCCGGCAAGGCAAAGGTCGTCTGGCCATTGCCGCCGTAGGTCGTCCCCAAGAGCGAAAACAGCGCCTGGTTTTGGTTTATCGGCAACAGTTGGCCGTTACACATGGCCCAGCCTTTCGGGGCAAAGTTAAAACTAAAGATTCTAATCTCGGACATAAATGGGTCCGCCATGATATACGCTCCTTTATGCTCTTGATTTTCGGTGTTTCACCGTTGCTGCCGCCACTAACAGATCGAAAACGCTTTTAGGTCGGGCTCGGAAAAACTCCAAACAGTGAAATGATGTAATTGACGCAGAGAAAGGGAATCATGTTGTCGTGTGGCTGCGAACCGCCAATAGGCGCGGTGAAAATCGCCGGAGTACCCATGAAACCAGTTGGCCCCGCGTTAGCATATACAGTCGCATCTGACGGCCCCCAAATCGAATTTGCGGGATCAGACCCAGGAGTCCCTCCTCCTGAACTGCATAGCGCCGGATGACTATGGGTTCCCAGTTGCGCCGTTGTAAGCGTCACCGTTTCTACACCAATCATCTCGGCAAGCTGGTAATTCGACAACCCCGAGCCCTGACCCATGTGAACCGGCACCCGGCCGCGCAGGTCGGGAAGAGCAAAAGTCGACTGACCATCACCACCGTAAGTCGTCCCGATCAGTTGGAAAAGAACTTCGTTCTCGGAAATCGGAAGCAGTTGTCCGTCACAAAACATCCAACCCGCCGGCGCAAAATTTCCGGCGAACATTCTGATTTCACCTACATAGGGTTGACCCATTTCACTCTCCTAATCCATTCGTTAACTGATTTCTGAAATGCCAGGAATCATGCATTAGACTTAGTGCCGCGAGAATATATACTCAAGGCATTGGAAAAACAAGAGAAAAGTTACGCACCTATTATTTCAGCAATTTTTCTGTTGCAAGTTCGTCAACTACGCACTACACTGCACCCCTTCGAAAGTGGGCCACGATCAGTTGCTTAATCGGGAGATAACGAAATCATGAATAATTCACGTCGAGGTTTTCTGAGAAAAGGTACGCTCGGGGCACTGGGCGTCGCCGCGGGGCTAACTCTCGCGAACAAGACATTCGGCCATGCTGAGTTAACCTCGACAGCGCCGCGATTGGCGCTGGACAGAGCCGCCTTTCAAGCCCACTTGAACACCAATTTTCTAATCGGTATTACCAAAGTACCGATCAAGTTGATTGATGTAGTTGATCTCGGCTCAAAGCCGACGGCCGACGGTTCGAAAGAGGCGTTCTCACTTACGTTTCGCGCCAGTTCGGAGACGACGCTGCCACAGCGCACCTTTATGATTGAGCATGCAAAGCTGGGCATGTTTTCGTTATTTATCGTTCCGATCGTGGCCAAGGACAAGGACAATCGGTATTACGAGGCGGTCATCAATCGGCTGCATGGGTAACCGCTCGCCTGTTACCGCGGACAGTTTTGCGGACAGGCTCGAGAGTGTCTTCAAAATCTATTATTTGATCGACTGTGCGTCTTGCGAGGACTGATCAGAGTGATCGGGCTCCGGTCGCCGTTGCATTAGTATGTGAATTCCCTGCTCTTCACTTCGTGAAAAGCCCAGCCGCTCGAAAAGACGAAGAGCCGGATTAAAGCTCTCCACGTAGACAGTTAGCGGTTTCCCGGCCTGTGAAGCCTCACTGATCAGCTTTCTCAACAAGTCACTTCCGATTCCCCGATTTCGATTTCCCGGATGCAGCGCAATATCCACGATTCGAATTTCCTCCTCCAGCCGAGCTACATGGAAATGTCCGGTGGCGCGGTTATGGGAAAGAATTATGTCATGCGTTGCGTCGGGATAAGTCTTTTGATAATGCTGCTGCTGAGCATTGAATTGAGCTAAGACGAAGGCGCGCTTTTGTTCCTCCGACCAGGGCAACAAGGCCATTTCGTCAGCCCTGATACTCGCATACACCTCGATCAAAAAACTTTCATCGGCCGACGTAGCCGGGCGTAGGCTGACGCTTTGACCTAAGGCGGAGGCTTGATCCGAATTGTGTGTCACAATCTGACTCCTCCGCTCTCGTGAAATCAGTGGGTGTCGACTGAATCGACCAGTCTATTGAACACTGCTTCGTAGTAGTAACCTTGCTCATCCTGCCGAATGGGAACCAGGAACATAAAAAAACGTCCCAGGTCCTGGTGTTCGATTTCAAAGGTGCCCTGACCCAGGAAAATTTCACCGGGACCGCGAAACACGATCGAAAAATGCTCCTGGCCCGGAAGCATCTTGAGTTCAGAAACCTCGATCAGGGTAAGTTCGAGTGACGTGCCGGGCTCGATGCGAACCTGAAATTTCGATTCCAGATGTTTCGTAAAAGCTTCATGGGTTAACGAATCAGTCACAAATGCTCCCTTCCGAATCAATGATTGATGTAGTAAGCATCTACTTCCGCGGCTTATTCATAATCAATACCATAAAATCATCCAGGCGAGGACCGTAATGAAAACTATTCCTCAGAGGCTGGAACGAAATTCCGGTTAGTTCCAGTCGGTTCATCACTTCCCCGTACCTCGCTTTGAAAACTTCCTCTGAAATTACCACTAAGGGAATCGACATTCCCTGTTTCTCAAGGACATGGTTCAAACACCGAAGGTGCTCTTCTCTTCCATTGAGCACCCTCACCTGATCGTTTATCGCCAGGAATTCTTTCAAGGGTTGCAGCCGGCAGACAAAGCCGACCGCTCGGGCGCATTCCATCACATGTCCAAAGTGAATGGAAAATTCCGCGTGGTTCAGGTGGAAAGATTCCGCCGGATATTTTGAAACGCTGCCGTATTCAGAAAGTACCACAGTGCCCCCGGGAGCAAGATGGTTCCAGGCACGTTCGATAAACTCGAAGACTCCGGCATTAACGAAAAAACGATCAGGCGCGGACTCAACAGACAGGCCATACTTCTCAATATACGGCGCACCGTCTTCCAGCCATTCCGGCTCGTTCTCGGTATCAGTGCGATGGACGTTGCGACGCGCTGTGGCCACGGGAAAGTCAGCTATCACCTCGTTCGAAATAATCAGGTCGAACACGCGTCCCGGCAAATCAAATTGGGTCGCGTCCTGTTCAAAGTGCTCGATACCTGGCTGCCAACCGGCTAAGATCCGTTGCTGACTTTCTATCAATGCCGGAGACAAATCCATTATGTGATAATTCGGGCGCTGGCCGTTCCGGGAGCTTTCGCTGAGATTCAGAAATTCCTGAATAAAAGATCTCGCGAACGTTCCCGTGCCGCCTCCGACCTCAAGAATCTCGAGACGGGCGCCTGGCGTGTGGATAACTTCAGGTTTCAAAGTCGCGCGACAAAAGCGGGCGCCATAATCCAATCCTCCCAGCATCTCGTTCGGAAAACGAAAAGCATGATTCACTGTTGGCTCGATGACGTCGAACTCCCATGACGCATCCGTAATGCCGGCGCGATGAAAGTCATGTATAGATTTCGATTCGTCCTGGCCCGGTTCCGCTTTCCATCTGGCGGCATGATAGAAATTTCGCGGCACTGTATTGAAAGGCTGGTAGGGATTGCTTAAGTCTCCGTTGTGCCGGGTGAACTTAATCAGTTGCCTTTCGGGCTTGGTAAGAAAATCTAAGGCTGCGCGGAACTCCGCGTTTTCGAGAATCGCATCGCCATCAGCTCCGCAGATCCTTATGAATATCTCTCTCAATGTCCGCCTACCGTTAGCCGCCAGAAATACCTCAGCGGCGATAGACGGGATCGCTTCCTCGATGACAGGCGCCGCCTCCCCTGGCCTAGGCGAGTAAACTCGCTCAGCCATCGGGATGCGTACCAATATCCTGTCGCCCGTTTGTGGACGGTAGACGAGAGCCGGATTCTGAAGAGGACGCACTACATATTGATTAATGAACGAGGATAAGACCTCGTGACCATCAGTGACGAGAAATTCCTGCTCAATCAACCAGCTGATTTGTTTGCCGTCTTCACCCAGGTTCGCCAGATCCTGCGAACTAAGAGAAACGCGGTTACCCAACTTCGCCGCATACAGAAGGGATCGTACTCGTTCGCTCGCCTCACAAACTTCACCCGAGAGCCGGTGAGCCATGGCGTATTGGCTGGCATGGGTAATCAAGTGACTTTCGATGAAATCAACGTAGGGGCTCAGCTTATATGAAAACATAGATTGGGTGATTGCCGCGGGCTGATACTATTCTTCTGGCCGCGGATAGACTTAGCCGGCCCATTTCATTTCGAGGTAGGTTCCGGGTTCGTCCGTGGCTGTAAATCCCAGCCGCTCATACATTCTGACCGCCGGGCTCGTTGCCAATACGTGCAGACGCACTGACTTTCCAATAGCCGCGGCTTCTGCCAGCAACGACTGCACCAACCTTGTCCCGACTCCCCTGTTTTGATGCGCGGGCAGAAGAGCGATATCGATCAGCACCAGATATCGTTCCTTTTGATCGACCAGCAGCCGGCCGATCACCTCCGAGTCATCGAGAATAATTCGATTGATTGCCTGCGGATAGAGCCGGCTGTACTGTTGTTGCCGGGCCGTGAACTGCATCTTCAAGAATGCTTGTTTTTGAGCGTCACTCCAGTCAACGAGTTTGAGTTCGTCCCAGCGCGTCCCGGCGTAGAGATCCAGCTCAAAAGCTTCGTCAGCAGGAGTTGCCAGGCGCAGCGTTATACGGTCTGCGCTTTCCAGCGTCGGTTCCATTATTGCTTCCAATCAGCGAATCCGCCGTCTCGCAGCGCCTGAACACGTTTTGCGCGGCACTCAGCAGTTAGGGTTCGGCTTCGATCCTGAAAAGGCCCACCATAGACAATGAACTCATTTGAATTGGATTTTATGGATCGGATCGCAGTTCCGGCTTGGCTTAGGCCCGATCAAAACTGAGCCGCCACTTTGATTGAGTTCCCGAAGCCATCGATCCTATCAATTTGCAGGGACCAGTACTTCTCGGTCTATTTCTCAGTCTCGTCATGCAGAGTAGTCATCCGCCTGATTTCGAAGCGGCGTGAACCTGACGGGATGCTCACTACTACTTCATCACCTTCCTGTTTGCCCATCAGGCTGCGGCCGATCGGAGAGACCGTTGAGATCAGCCCGGCGGCGGGGTCGCTCTCTTCGGGCGTGACCAGGCGATAAGTGACTTCTTCTTCGCGTTCACCATCGTAAAGCACGAGCGTAGAGCCATAGGACGCTTTGTCATGTGGCAGTTTCGAAAGATCTATTGAACCCACTTCGCTCATCCGTTGGCGCAGCTCACGAATGCGCGCTTTGACCATCGTCTGACGCTGCAGCGCAGTTTGATATTCAGAGTTCTCACGCAGATCGCCAAACTCTCGCGCGCGCTTGATCTCTTTCGGCAGATGAATGAACAACTCGCTTTCCAGCTCATCCAACTCACCCTGAAGTTTCTTTTTGATATCTACAGACAAAGTAACAACTTTCTGGTCACCGCTTACTGCTCACTGCTTTCAGGCTTTGCCTTTATCGTTCAAAGCTTCTTCGATTGCCTGCCGCATGAGCTGGGGCGTGGAATACGCACTGAAGCCAGTGAAGTGTTTGAGTATGCGGCCATCACGCGCCACCACGAAACTCTGCGGGATTACGCCCCTACCCTGGACCGCTTCCACTAATGGCCTGGCCAGTGTCCCATCGTCCCAGATGACTTTGTAGGGGACACTCTGTGACTGAATATAGTCTTTCACACGCCCCTCGTCGTTCTGTTCGTTATAGGTTGTGGCTACTCCGATCACCACCAGACCGCGCGCTTTGTACTCTTTGCTCATCTTCACAAGCTCCGGCATTTCCTGGCGACAAGGTCCGCACCACGTCGCCCAGAGATTCAGCACGACTACTTTGTCCGCGAAATCCGAGAGCTTCAACGAATCGCCGTCCAGAGTCTGCAGCTTTGTGTCGCGCAGCGCCTGGGACAACGTCGGCGGAGCGGCGGGCGGAACATTCGCAGGCGGCGCGTTGATAACACGATTCGCGGGCGCGTTGTTGGTAGCGACTTCGTTTGAGTTACAACTCGACGACGCCAGTGCGCTAATCAGGACGAGGCCGGCGAGCGTGAGCCCGATCCGCCCAGGCGTCCAGAAAGAAGTCCGCCCTGAGGTTTCGGAGCAAGAAGATTTGGATAAAGCCATGGTTCACGCTCTCTCGGAATTAGTTTGCCACCGGCATGACCCGGAAGGTAGCAATGCGCGCCAGGTCATCGCCAATAATCGCATACTCACCCGGCATGAGCGAAGTGCGCGGACGCACTTCCATGAAAACCAGATCGCCATCCTTGACCAGTCCCCGCACCGTGGGTTTGATAATTTCTTCGGACGAGATGGCGAAACCGGCCATCCCCCGCTGGACAATCGCGTTGACCCGGCGCGCGCCTTTGTGTGGTGTCAGCCAAACCAGAAAAGGCGGATGCGTGCCGGGCCGCTGATAGGTGAACAGAAAGATCCGCGGGGATGTGGTTCTAAAGACGGTTGCGGCATGCTCGCCTTTCAGTTCGATATAGCTGACTCTGGTATTTTTCGCAGTCGTCTCTGGCCGCAACGGAGTCTGGCCCTGCTCGAAAGGCAAGGCCACAAGTCTGTTTTGATCATCGAGCGTGTAGATCAAACTGCGATCGGGAGGAGCAGACGGCAGGAATTCCTGGGCCCTTCCGGTTCGCATTGCCAGGACAAAGACGGATCCCAGGACGGCGACGACGGCAAGGTAATTTTTGATCTTGCGCAAGTTGGCGGTGGTGGTGGTGTCGCGGATAAAAAGAAATGCGATCCACTAAACCACACGAAACGACACTAAGCATGTGGCTTCGCTCGAATTCATTTCTGTGAGTTCGGGGATCGCTTTTCGCTTGTTATCATCAATTTCGTTTTGCCACCCTTCTTCAGCAGCCCGCTCTGAAATCCGGCTCGTTAGGGATGCGCGGCCGCTGGTGGCTTCTTGTTGTAGATATAAAGATAGAGCAGGTTCGCCAGCCCCGGATTCAGGGGTTGTAACATCTTGTACTCGTCGACGGCGCCGTTTTTATTACCGGATCTGAGATACGCGTAACCCAGGTTGAAATGTGCTCCTGCATAGTCGGATTTAAGTCTGATCGCCTCTTTATGTGCCGCGATGGCTTCTTTCCATTTCGCCAGACTGCCAAAGGCATATCCCAGATTATTTTGCGCGGCGGGCCAGTCAGGTTTCAATTTCACCGCCTCTTTGAAAGAGACGAGCGCTTCATTTACTTGTTTCAACCTGCTGTAGGTAATGCCAATATTGAAATGGCCTTCGGGCAGATCCGGTTTTAACTGGATGGACTTCTTGAGCGGATCCATCGCGGAGGTAAAGTTGCCGACGTTGTTATAGGCCCAGCCGAGGTTGCTATACGCCTCGGCGTAATCCGGCTTCAGTGCAATGGCGCGCTTGAACGCCTCGATCGCTTCGGGCCAGCGTTTGGTTTTGCCCAAAGCATAACCCATGTTGTTGTTGGCTTCGGCATCATCAGGCTTCAGGCGAATCACCTGTTTGTAAGTTTCGGCGGCTTCGGGATACTTACCGAGCTTGTCATAAGTCCAGGAGAGATCGCTGTAGGCGTCAACTGAGTCCGGCTTAAAATGCACGGCCTGCTTGTAAGCCTCGACAGCGTCTGGAAGCTTGTTGAGGCGGCGATAAGCGTCTCCCAGATTGTTGTAAGCTTCCGCGTAGTCCGTTTTGAAAGTAATTGCCTGCCGATAGGCGATAATCGCATCATCGAATTTATTTGCATTATATGCAGCGACGCCTTGATCGTAATACGCCAGGCCCAGCGAAACCCGCGCTTCGGTATCGTTGGGATCGAGGCTGAGCGAGTGCTTCAAAGCTTCCAGAGCATCGGCCGATCGATCCAACTTGAGAAAGGCCAGGCCCAACGCATGATATGCAGCGGCCAAATCGGGCTTCTGCTGTATTGCCTGCTTCTCTGCGGTTACGGCATCCTCATATCGACCCAGATTGAAATACGCTTCGCCGAGGTTGAGATAGGCCTCGGGATAATTTGGCCGCATGCGGATCGATTGCTGATAAGCATCGACAGCTTTCTGGTACTGACCGGCGTCGAAAAAGTCGTCACCCTGTTTGTGGTAGTCCTCCGGTCCGGCAACACGTTTCGCCGGCTCTCCCAGGGGCTTAGAGTTGTCGGAAATTCGCGTGGTGTCTTCGGGTTTGTCACGTGCGGGTTTGTCACGTAAGGGTTTCTCACGCGCGGGTTTGTCACGTTCGGGCCGATTAGAGGCGGTGGTTTGTATCTGCGGACGCACAGGGTGGGCCGAACGGACGACAGTCTTCTTTTCCAGTTGCTTCACCGCATGGGTACGATTCGGCGGGCTACTAAAAATCCCCTTACCCAGTTTGGCCTCGATGTCTGCACTTGCGAGCAATACATTCGCGCCGCCGCTAATGTCGTTTACAGATGAAGCACCTCCGCTGATGTCCTGCGCAAACGAAGCGGTGTGGACAAAACCCGACAAAGACAACACCAGGGTGAAAACGACTGTGCGGGAATAAAGCGAATGGTGGCTCATGTTCTTTCAACTCCGAGACATTGTTTGTTTTCGGGTCAAGGCGCCGATTGCTGATTTGGCCCTGGGGATGAGTTTACTGTGATGCAGTCAGTCGCGACAAGGATGGTGTCCTGGTGGGTGGTGCCCTGTTTTGAAATCCTCAAGGGAGTTAAGGCGATCCACGAAGCCACACGAAACCTCAATTCGTGCCCATTTCGTGTGATTTCGTGGATCGTTCTTGCTTAGGGAATAACAACACGAAATCAAACTAAGGGCACTACCAACAGGTGTCTATCACTCGCGATACCCTCACAAAATATCCTGAGCCCTCAGCGTAATGATGGCCGCGATTACCAAAGAAAAGAACATCAGGATCAGCACAAATGGATCGATTATGATGTTGCCCCACGGATGCAGGAAGTTTATGTAGTTGCTCAAGTCCTCAGGAATTTTTTCGGCCGGATGCACTTCCGGAGCAGGCTTCAGCTTCGGCGCGGGAGGCTGGTCGGCCTGCTGGCCGCTTTGTAAGTCCTTAACATAGTCCTTCATCTTGCGCTCGTAGTCTTTCGAATCGGCTTCGGCGTCTTTCTTATAATTGGCCACATCATCCTTGGCGGCGTTGATGTGCTCATCATTCAGGTCTTCGTAATGTTTGTAGAGACCGCGACCTTTGTTCGTCCCATCCGGATCCGAGCCTTCTTCATCCAGCGTGTCGAGCGTCGACCACCGCTTGAGTCCATCGAACGCCCAGGTGGCCGGCATCAACGTGCCAATCACCTTTGCGGTTCCCTGCGGCACGCCCACCAATCCTGAAAACAAGATCTGCGGAATCAAAATCAGCGGCACGAGACTGGTAGCCATCTCGGACGTCTTGACCATCGCCGACACCAATAGTCCGAGGGCAATGCCGACCATCGCAGTGAGCATGACTATGACCAACTGTGGTATCGCCCAGCCTGGCAGGTTCATCAAGCCGGTGTAATGCAGGAATTTCAACGAGCCGAACAACAGCAGGCACTGAAAGGAAACGATTAAGGCCAATACAAAAAGCTTCGACGCCACATAGGGCAAGAGCCGCAGGTTGACCATGCGTTCGCGCGTGTAGACGGCACGCTCGCGAATGATCTCGCGCGAGGCCACCGACGTTCCGAACCAGATCGAAACCAGCGCCAACATGAAAAAAGGAAAGTCGCGCGGGCTTTTTGATCCGACCACCAGATAAGTCATGAAGGCGATGATTGGCGCCTGGCCAAACAGAATCAGCAGATTGAATTTGTCTCGGCTGAGGACTTCCAGATAGCGGCGCGTCAGCGTGCCCCACTGGCGCACCGCATCGACTGGCGATGCGCGGCGCTTGGGCGGCGCCGCGGCGCGGCCATCTCTTGGCAGCAGGCTGAGTGGCTCGACCACGTTGAGCCGGTAAGCTTCCGTAGTTTGAAATTTGCGCTTCCAGTCTTCGGCTACCTGCTCTGAAATCTGTTCGCGTTGTTGTTTCCGGGCCTGCTTCTGCGATTTGGTAGCGTTGGCGGGCAGCGCCGGCAGCGCTGCCGTTTGCTGATCGATGGGGCCTTCCAGCTTGTCGTACAAGTCTTTGAAGCTTTCGGCCTTCACATGGGCCAGAGCTTCTTGTGGCGCGCCGTAAAAAACCAGCTTGCCGCGCATCAGCACCACGATCTTGTCGAATAGCTTGACGTTCTCCATCGCGTGCGTCGTCAGCACAACCGTGCGGCCGCTCTCGGCAATCTGCCGGAAGAGTTTCATGATCTTCTCTTCGGTCGCCGGATCCAGGCCTGAGGTTGGCTCATCAAGAAAGATCACCGAAGGCTTGGTGATTAGCTCGACGGCAATCGACACGCGTTTGCGCTGTCCGCCAGAGAGTTGGCCCACCGGCACGTCTCGGCGTTCTGAAAGTCCCGTGACGTCCATCACCTCGTTCACGATCTGATCGATCTCCCGGGTAGATACGTCGCGGGAAAGGCGCAGTCGGGCCACATAATAAAGAGTGCGATAAACGGTCAACTCACGATGAATGATGTCGTCCTGCGGCACATAGCCAATGGATTGCTTGAGCGAGTCGAGATGCCGGTAGAGATCCAGATTATTGATGAGCACATAACCGCTGGTTGCCGGGCGCATTCCGTTCAACGAGTCCATCAGCGTCGACTTGCCGGCGCCGGAGGGACCAAGCAGGCCCACGAACTCGTTGGGTTGAATCGTCAGGCCCACATCGTCAAGCAATCTGATGGACCCGCCGCCGGATCGATTAGCCACAACCTTGGCGATGTTGATGCAATCAATGCGCGTCTTTGACCGCGTGTCGTAAACCGCGACTCCCTGGTGCGTGTCGGCCTGCAGGACAAACGGTCCGATCTGGATTATGTCGGCCAACTGTACCTGGCGACGGCCACTGATGCGGTCGCCATTAACGTAAACACCATTCGTCGATCCTGCATCCTCAACGGCTACGCTGCCGTTGGTCCGCGTAAAGCGCGCGTGATGATTCGAGATCTGAAGACCATCGAGGCGCAGATCATTGTCAGCCGCGCGACCCACTGAGAGTTGCGGGCGCGTGTCGAATGAAAGCCGTGCGAGCAACTGCGGCTGCGCAGATCCTGGCGGAGTCGTCGCCTTAAGCGAGCCCGATCCGGTAGAGACGATCGTTTGCCGGCTGCCGATGGCCGCGATCTGTCCAAAGGCCGAAGGAATTGCCGCCTGGCTCGCGCTCGGAACGCCTGAAGATTTTCTTGCACTGGCCGGATTGGCCGGGTCAATCAAACGCAGGAGCGGGCCGCCCACGCCCAGTTGAATTTCGTCTCCGTCAAACAGCGCTACGGTTTCGGTGATTCTCTTACCGCCGACCAGCGTCCCGTTGAAGCTTTTCAAATCGCTGATGAAGAACTGTTCGCCCGTCTTCTTAATCTCGGCGTGACGGCGAGAGACCACTGCGGCGGCGGCATCAATCACGACTTCGCCTTCGGGATCACGGCCCAGCCGCGTAACTTCGCTGTTCAGCTCAATGCGCTTGATCTGCCTGGTGTCCGGATCGATCAAATCCAGATGCGCTGGTTCAGTTCTGACCGGCGCCGGCCTTGGCGCCGTCGGCGGGGCTGGCGGTGTTTTCTGAGTCGATGGCGCCATCGGCTGAGACGGCGGCGCAGCTGCGCGAACATCCCCTCCCTGCTCGTGCAGGGTCTCCATACGGCCGAGTTCAGGTCCTTTTGCTTCAGGCCGGGCCACCGGTGCTTGTTCGATACTGACCACCCGCAGGATTGGGCCGCCCGTGCCTAGCTGTACTTGAGATCCAACGCGCACTTCTACGGGCTCGGTAATTCGCTGACCGTTCACGAATGTGCCGAAGCGCGAATTCGCGTCCGCCACCTGATAGCGTCCGCCGCTGAGTCGAAACTCGGCATGCTTGCGCGAAACCATTGGCCACTGTTCCTGGGGAAAGAAGTAATGACACATGGCCGGATCGCGCCCGACACGGATTACGTCGCTGGTGAACGAGTGCTCGCCGTGCAATTGGCCGCCACGATCTTCTGCTAGAACAATTTTCATAGTGTGCGTAACAGCAGTAGCCCGACCATTAGGAAGGTGTCTGATCCAAATGAAACGCCCTCCCTGATGGTCGGGCTACTGCCCCGATCTTCAAACTGCGCAACTACTTCTTTCCGAAGCGAAACGACGCGAGCATCATCGGCAGTTCGCCCTTGACGCCTACATCATCGACGCTCTTTAGCTCAGGCGCGAGCGAGGTGGCCAGCATCAAGAGCGTGACCCCGTTCTTCCCGCCATCAACCGGCGGCAGAAAGATCAAGCGACCCCAAAGCTTCAAATCGCCCTTGCTGGTGTTCCGCGAGATTCCTTCGAAACGAAACTCGTAGCCGTCGTAGACTCCCACCTTCGTCTCATTTTCGGAGACCTTGGTATAGCCCGGAAACGTCTTCTCAAACTGCGCACTGAGCTTCGCCGTCAGGCTGGGAAACACTGCGCGATCAGCTTCGGACGAACCAGCGGACGAGTACCAGCCCACCGCAAAATTCTCCTGCGTAAAGTCCGGCGGCAACCGGCGCTCGACTTTCGCAAAATTGGCCGCGCCCGGCACGCCGGCGCCTGGATCCTTCTGCCACCGATTCGGATAGTAAAACGAAAAGTCGAGATAATGCTCGGCCAGTTTCCCGTCGAGATTGCTTTTCGAGTTCACAAACTCGACTGCATCGGCCGGAGCAGAATAGGGTGGTGGTTCAGGCGGGACATTCGCTTCCTTCTGGGCGACATCGTTGGGCGTGGCTGCAACAGTCGGAGTTGCCGTCTGAACCGGCGGTGGCGAGGGCTGGGGCTCGACTGTAGTTCTGCGTGCCAGCATCGGCCGCAGCACGAAGAAATACCCAGCACCCAGGACGCCGGCTCCAAGTAACAGGAGCACTACGAGTATTCCCAGCACCAGCGGCAGCCTGGATTTCTTTTTGGTTTGCGGCGGCGCCGCGGCGGGCGGCGGCGGAAGCGGGGTGGATTGCGGCGGCGGCGGCAACGGAGCCGAGGCCGCAATTGGACCTGAGCCCGTCAGCGCCATCGTGGGAGCCGACGGCGACGATTGCGCATACGGCGGCGTCTGCGGAACCGGATCCGAAGTGGGCGCCGCTGGCGTGGGCTGCACCTTCTCGGCAGGCGATGACAAGTCCTGAGTCTTGCGGGGTGCGCCCGTGAAGGTGCCGTCCGGCCGGGACATCACCGTCTTGAGCGGATCAAAATCACCGGTAATCTCTGAAACCAATTCGCGTGAAATCGCTTTTGTCGGCGCATCATCATCAAGATCTGTAGCCTCGATGCGAACCGTCTCGGAGCCCACTTCGATATTTTCGAGGACTACGCCATCATGAGTGCAGAATTTTTGCGTGTTAGTCGAATACGTGCGACTACATTTAGGGCAACGTTTCATTTTCGGGTTCTCTCGATTAAGTTGCTAAAGCTTGGCCCGCGCCGCCGCGATCTTGTTTGGCAATTCAGTGTTACCAGGATCGAGTTGCAGTGCCCGCTCGTAAGCGCGCAAAGCATCCCGCGGGCGGCCGGCATTCATATATCCGTCACCTACCCCGCCAAAACCGAATAGCCCGGCCAGCTGTTTGCGATCAGCATCAGAGGCCAGCGGCACGGCGGCTTCGTAAGTACGGAAAGCATCGTCGTAACGCTCCAGACCCAAATACGATCGACCCAGAATGTTACGGACCGGAAAGAATTTGGGATTTACTTCGACGGCGGTTCTTAAAACAGGTTCGGCTTCCGCGTATTTTCGGTTGACTGAAAGTAAGCGGCCCATTAGAAAGAGGGCGCCCGGATTTCGGGGATCCAACTGCAGGGCGCGTCGCAGCACCGGGTCGGAATCATTCCATCTCGTCTCTGACTGCATCGAATCGGCAATCAGCACGAGAGTAGGCGCGTCCTTCGCTTTATCGATCGCTGATTGATAGAGCGGGTCGGCTTCACTATTGCGCTTCATTTGGCGCAGCACCCGCGCCAGGTGAACTTGCGCGACGACAAAATCTGGATCCAACTCCATCGCGCGGCGAAAGGCCGCCTCAGTGTCACTGGTAAATATGCTCCGGGAGATTAGGGCCACGCCCAGCCGATCGAACGCAACTGCGCTGTTGGGCTGGAGTCGCGTGGCCCGCCGGGCGAAGGACTCAGCATCACTGAACCGAGTGGCGTTGGAAGATCCAGTCCGTGGCTGGACCAGTACAAAGCTGAGCGCGATTAACGACTCCGGATTGTTGGGCGCGATTTCGATTGCCTGGCGATAGATTTTCTCGGCATCCTCCCAGCGTTGCTGATCGGCAAACACGTTGCCCAGACCGTAATGTGCGCGAGGATCACGGGGCTTCAACTTAAGGGCTGTACGATAGGCACCCTCGGCCTCGGAAAATTTGCGCCCATCGCGCGCATCATTGCCGTCAGCTAGCGCGTCTTCAAACTTTTCCTCAATCTCGGCGGGATTTGGCCGCGTGGGCCTTACGACTGCGGGCTTTGGCCTCGATGGACCGGCGCTGCGCTTCGCTTCCGGATTCTTAGGTCGAAAAATTCCGGCCCCGCCGCTCAGGTCGCCGCCAGTTTCCTGTGCACGAGCCACGCCTGAACAAATCAAAATTGAAAATGAAAGCAGAATCGGTAAAGAACCAATCAGATTCAATTGCTTCCGGGTTCTATGAAACATTTAGATCCTCCGTCTTCCTCGCGGGACAATAACGTAGACTTACTAAGCTCGAACGAAGTTCAGCGGACAACCTTGCGACTGCGCCTGATTTTGAGGAAACCCGGTGGTAAAAAGCAAGTCATTCAAGGTGCGCCGGACTGGCATGTCTTGCCTGGATCTAAGAGGCGGACTTTACCAAACGAAAACCCAATACTGGATTTTTGTAATTCGGAGCGAACCAATCGCGCATAGTTGCGCTGACTTTATTTGCCTGGCTACTGTAGCTGCCGCCGCGAGCCACGATCCACCCCTTTTGCACATCGGGAAGCTTTAAAGGACTACCCGGGTATAGCGAAGCTTTCGACGAGGTCCATTCCCAGACATTTCCGATTAGATCCTGAACTCCCCAGCGATTCCCGCCCTGCGGGTAGGTTCCCACCGGCTGCTCCTTGCCCACGCCGGCTTCCTGCGTGGCCGCGCGCCCCGGGGACCAGGTATTGCCCCAGGGATAAAGGTTCTCTTTGTCTCCGTTGCGCGCTGCGTATTCCCATTCCTCTTCGGTTGGCAAACGGTAAGTTACACCGTCGCGTTTTGAACGCCATTCGGCAAACGCTACCGCATCGTCGTAAGAGACGTTTGCCACCGGCAACAGCTCCTGACCGACGGGCGCCGTGACGCTGCCCCATTGCTGAGGTGGCGGGTAATTGGCCTCTCTCACAAAGCGCGCGTACTCGGCGTTGGTCACTTCGTTCTTGTCCATCGATACCGGTTTGATCGTTACCTGGTGCGCGGGCTCTTCAGTTGGCAGTGAATCGTTTCGTCCCATCTGAAAGTCGCCCCCGGGAATCTCTACCATATCCGGTTTGTTAACCACGTCCGGCACATTCGGTCCGGTTGGTTTAACCGGTACGACCGGCGCGACCTTTGATCTCAAGATGAAATAGCCGCCCACTCCGCCACCAATCATCAGCACCAGGAGTAATCCAAGGATGAGGGGCAGCGAAGACTTCTTCTTTGGGACCAGGCTGACATCGACGCGGGGAAAAGACTGCGCATGAAAACTATTATCACCCGTCGCCATTCCAGCCCGCTGGACCTGGGTGGCTTCGGGATCTACTACCGCGGTGGTCTTCGGCGACATGGTAGAGGCCAGTTGGGTGAGCTTGTCCTCCAGCACTTTGGTTTGCTTGGCAACTAACTCTTCCAGATGCTTTCGCTCTGCGTCGCGATCTCCTTCCTCGGCTTTTCGTTTCTGCTCTGCTTCGTCGACGATCTTGCGTCTGTGCTCGGCTTCCTTCGCCAATTCTCTTTGCGCATACAAACTCTTCTGATCTTCTTCTAGCAGCGACGCAGCACTAATCGTCCCCGCCAGCGGATCAAAGGCGGTCAACGACCCTTTTACGGAAACAGTCGAGTGGTCCTCGGACCCGGGAAAGACGAGCGTTTTCGAAGCGTCAAGCTCGACGATGTCTCCGGTGCGTTTAAGAGTCGCGCTCGCCGTGGCCATAGCTGCGCGGAGCTCGCCAACAAATTCGTCGGCTGACGGAGTCCGATACTGCGGCTCTTTCTCCAGAGCATGACGAATGGCCGCTTCCAGCTGCGGCGGGACGTCGATGCCTTTCGACGCCAGCGAAGGAACCTCCAGCGTGAGATGCTTTTTCATGATCGCCGGAATCGAGCTGCCTTTGAACGGCACCTCGCCGCACAACATCTGGAACAGCATGACGCCGAGACTGTAGATATCGGCCCGCGCGTCCGGCGGATCGTCCGACCACTGCTCGGGCGCCATATAAAAAGGAGAACCCATCAGCCCCGTTGTCTGCGCCGCAATGAACGAACCCAGTAACTCTCCCGATTTGATCTTGGCTAAACCGAAGTCGAGGATCTTTGACCCTTCACTGACGGGCACTCCGTTCTGAAGCATTACGTTCAGCGGCTTCAGATCGCGGTGAACGATCTTCTGGCGGTGCGCTGCAGCTATGCCGGCACAGATTGGCTGGATCAGTTCAAAGGCGCGCATCGGCGTCATCGCGCCTTCATCGGTCATGATGTCCTGCAGCGATCGGCCTTCCACGAACTCCATCACCAGGAAAGGCATTGTGCCGCGCACTACGCCGAAGTCAGTGACCGCAATAATGTTCTGATGGCGAATGGCGGCGGCCGCCAGCGCTTCCTGGCGAAAGCGAGTTGTCAGATTGGGATCGTTGCCGACCAGATCGGGAAGAATGATCTTGATCGCGTGCTGAGTCTTAAGAAAGATGTGCCGCGCTTTGTACACGACACCCATGCCGCCCTGGCCCAGACGCTTCTCGAGCTGATAGCGTCCATCGAGGATCGGCTCTCCCTGGATCGACGAGGTTGTCTCTGCACCGTCATCCGGACAGTGGTTGACATCATCGGGGAAACAATTACGACAGGTTGGGCACTCTTTCATTCGCTGGTTCGACTACTACCTGGCCCCACGAGGGATAAGACATTCTGCGAAAAGGATTTTAGCGGCTGCGGAGCAGGCAAGCAAGCAGGACTTCATTTATTGTCGATCCCGCCGTTTTTCGCCTTTCAGTTTTGCTTCGCGCCTTTGCGTGAACCTGACGCCTACAAAACGTTTCACGCAAAGGCGCAAAGATGATACTGAAGGCGCGAAGAAGAACACTATTTCACCACCACATTCACCAGCCGCTGCGGCACCACGATCACCTTCACGACTTCGTGGCCTGCGATAAAGCTTTGTATCTTGCTATCGGCCAGCGCCAGCGCGCGCAGATCGGCTTCCTTGGTACCAGGCGCAACCACAACCTTCGCCCGCAGCTTGCCGTTGACCTGCACCGGTATTTCCAATTCTTCCTTGCGCGCGAGTTCGGTGTCAGACTGCGGCCAGACTCCGGGATTCTGCACCAGCCCGCCCTCATGTCCCAGACTTTCCCACATCTCTTCAGCCACATGCGGTGAGAACGGCGCCAGCATCACCACCAGGGCTTCAATGGCTTCGGCGGCAGCGAAAATCTCAGACGGTGCAGCCGTACCGGGCTCGCCGTTGAATTCATTGAGCGCATTGAAAAGCTCCATCAGCGCCGCAACATTCGTATTCAGATCGAGCTTTTCAAAGTCATCAGTCACCCGCGCAATGGTCTGATGGGTCTTGCGTCGCAGCGCGCGCGCGGCATCGGTGAACTCTTCAGCAGAAGGTTTAGAGTTGGCCTCTGCCCGCTGACTATCCAGCGTTTCCCGCCAGCGATAAACCATTCCCCAAACGCGACGCAGAAAACGCACCGCCCCTTCGATCCCCGACTCTGACCAGCGCAATTCATTTTCCGGTGGCGCCGCGAATAACACGAACATCCGGGCGGCATCGGCGCCATAGGCCTTAATCATTTCGTCAGGGTCGACTCCGTTCCCCAGACTCTTCGACATGGCTTTGAATTCATTCGTTCCTGCGACGCGATTCGTGACCATGCCCTGGGTAAGCAGACGCTTCACCGGTTCGTTAGCTTTCACCAAACCAAGATCGCGCATCAGCTTGTTCCAGAAGCGCGTGTAGATCAGATGCATCACCGCGTGCGAATCGCCGCCGATATATTGATCGACCGGAGTCCACTGCGCCGCGATCTCCGGATCGAACGGCGCTGTTTCGTTATGCGGATCGGTATAACGGAAGAAATACCAGGATGAATCCACAAAGGTGTCCATCGTATCTGTTTCGCGCGTCGCGGCGCGCCCACACTTTGGACATGTAGTGTTCACGAACTCGGGCACGCTCTTCAAAGGAGATTCGCCCGTCCCCGTGAACTCTGCATTGTCGGCCAAGGTTACTGGTAAATCCTTCTCCGGCACCGCCACCACGCCACAATCGCCGCAATAAACAATCGGAATGGGCGCCCCCCAAAAGCGCTGGCGCGAGATGCCCCAATCCCTGATTCGATAAGTCACCGCACCGCCGCCGAATTTTTTCGCCTCAGCATAGTCGGCCATTTCGCGCATCGCATCGTGTGACAGTTTGCCGCTCCACTCAGCGCTGTTTACCAGCATTCCGTATTCGGTGAACGCCGCTTTCATATCAATCGATTGGTCGGTGCCGGGAACAACGTCGGCGCTTTCGCCTTGCTGTCCATGAATCATGGGAGCAATCACCTGGCGAATCGGCAAGGTGTACTTGCGCGCAAAATCGAAATCGCGCTCGTCGTGCGCCGGAACACTCATTACCGCGCCTGCGCCGTAATCCATCAGCACATAGTTAGCCACCCAGATCGGCATCAACTCTCCACTGAAAGGATTGTTGGCGAGCCGGCCAGTATTCATGCCGAGTTTTTCTTCTTCTGCCGCTGCGTCTTCGGTTTTGATCGCACGGGCCGCTTTTACCTTTTCGGCGAACTGCATTACTTCGTCGGCCAGCGACGAGGACGACGACCCCTCCAGCAGCTTCGGCAACAGCGGATGCTCCGCAGCCAACACGATCGCGGTCGCGCCATAAATAGTGTCGATCCTGGTAGTGAACACACGAACCTTTTCGTCTGTGTCCTTAACGGCGAAATCGATGTAAGCTCCTTCGCTGCGGCCAACCCAATCACGCTGGCGCTTCAAAACTTTTTGCGGCCAGCCATCTTCGATCTCCTTAATATCGCTGACCAGCTCTTCGGCGTATTTGGTAATGCGCAGGAACCACTGCTCAATCTCCTTTTTGACCACGGGCGTGCCGCAACGCCAGCAAACCCCACCGGAGGATTGTTCATTAGAAAGGACGGTCTCTTCCTTCGGACACCAGTTCACCGCCGACTTGCGCTTGTAAGCCAGGCCACGCTCGAACATCTTGAGAAAGAACCACTGATCCCACTTGTAATAATCGGGCCGGTGCGCGGCTATCTCTCGCCGCCAGTCATAACTCACGCCCAGCCGCTGCATCTGGCCTTTCATGTGCGCGATATTTTGTTCGGTCCACTCACGCGGCTGAATGCCACGCTTGATCGCGGCCTGCTCTGCCGGCTGACCAAAACTGTCCCAGCCGATGGGATGCAGGACATTGAATCCGCGCAAGCGCTTGTACCAGGCCAGAGCGTCGCCGATCGAATAATTGCGCACGTGGCCCATGTGCAAAAAGCCGGATGGGTAAGGCAGCATTTCCAGCGCATAAAACTTGGGGCGCGGATCTTCCTCTCGCGCTTCGAACGTTCCGGCCTCAGTCCAACGCCGTTGCCATTTTGCTTCGATATTTTCTGGGAAATATTTCTCGTCCATGACTCTCGATCTCTGACGGTGACTTATATTAATGACCGATCGCGCAAAGCTTTATTAAAGCATTCCCGCGTTCGCCCAGCCTAATTCTTGAAATGGGTGTTAGCTTCCGGCCGCTTCGACGAGCAGGGCTTATAGCGCCCGGCGCAAAAGCGGCGCCGTAAGGAGGAGTTTGGTAAGTGATCGACTCTGAAACATGAAACTCACCTGATGACGGGATTCTAACTAAAGATTCGAGCAACGTCCAGAGCGCTGTGCGGTGCTAGTGAGATTCCTTCACGGATGCAACGGCTCATGATGGAGTCAGTACCGGGAGCGGTAGCGACCGGGTCTCAACTTACGGGACGTTTGAGTCTACCGGTGCAATAACCCAGTCAATACCGCTCCCGGTTCTGACAAGTTCCCATTCACAAACGATCGCAACGCTTCCAGATTCTTCAAATCAGCCCGCGGATCGTCATAGGGTGTCTCGAGTATGAACGCCGCGTGGGCCAGCTTTGGATGCTGTGCAAAGCGGCAGAGAGCTTCGCGACCGATATGGCCTTCGCCGATATGCCAGTGCCGGTCAACGCGCGAGTTGTATGGCGCGCGCGAATCGTTGAAATGCACCGCGCGCACGTTTCTCAAGCCTACCGTGCGGCGAATTATTTCCAGCGTCGCTTCCAACCCATCCGCTTCGCGAATGTCATAACCGGCAGTGAACGAGTGTGCGGTGTCGACACACACACCCAACGGAATTTTGGGACAGGCATCTATAATCGCGCGCAGATGTTCAAAGCGGTGGCCAATACACTCACCCTGTCCCGCGGTGTTCTCGAGGAGAATCCGCAGTGACCCAAGCTTCAACCCCTTACACGCGACTTGCAGGCTGAGCGCGCAGATTTCAATCGCATCTGCCTCGCATGAACCTCGCGCACTACCCGGATGGAGCACCAGGTAATCGACGCCGAGCAGAATTGCGCGCTCGACTTCTTCACGGAACGACGCGATCGATTTTAACAAGATCGTTTCATCCGCCGCGGCGAGATTGATCAGATAGTTTGTGTGAATCAGAACGGGTGAAAGTTTTGTTTGCCGCCGCGTCTTGCGAAACAGATCGATTGCTTCTTTTGTCAAAGGCTTGGCCATCCAGCCGCGCGGGTTGCGAGAGAAGATCTGAACCGCGTCACAACCGGTGTCCTTGGCAATGATCAGGGATTCATGCAAGCCGCCTTTGATCGGCGCGTGGAATCCAATCCGAGGAGATTGTTTCATTGATTCATCGTTTCATTGATTCAATGCTCATCGTTTTTTCGCGGTATATTGCGATGCGGCGAAAATCGCTAATAGCTCATTCGCCTCGGTGAGCAGACTGGTCATTCGTTTTTGCTGCACCATGTCGGTATCCACAAGTAACTCTAGCCATAGAACAGTTTCATCCGCTTCTTCGACAACAATTCCGATCTCGGCTATGAACTCAGCTTTTGATCGGGCTCGACAAACGGCTCGATAGTTTGCCGCAACCGAGGTGCCCGACCCAGCATTTGCTTGCCAACGATTCTTGCTTCTTCAGTCCTCGGGAGCAACCGAAATAGCTTTACAATCCGAATGGCAAACTGCTTGGTCCGATTTTTCAGTACTTGAGATTTGAACATGGGAGCCTCCAATCAAGATTTGATTTACCAATGAATCGATGAATCAATGATTCAATGAACCAATGATTCAGTTGCTTCCATCACTCGCAGCATGTTCCCACCCAGAATCTTATCGATGTTGTTTTCCGAATAACCGCGCTTCAACAGCTCCGCCGTCAGATTAGGCAAGTCGGCAACTGATTTCAGATCCGCCGGTACCGCCTGAATCCCATCAAAGTCAGATCCAATTCCCACGTGATCGATGCCGACGAGTTTCACCACATGATCGATATGATCGACTATGCGCGCTACAGACACCGGGGGCAGTCGCTTCAGATATTCTTCGCGGCGGACTCGATCGCGCGCCAGTTTCTTGTGCGCTACGTCACCCTTCTCCTGATCGGAAGCGCGCTGCACCAGCTGAGCGATCTCTGTATCGACTTTCTTTTTCTTTTCGCTATATCCCGGCTCGATGTGTTCGGGGTAGAAGATCACATTGACTACGCCGCCGGTTTTGGCGAGCGCGACGATCATGTCGTCGGTGAGGTTGCGCGGCACATCAGTAATAGCGCGACAACCGGAATGCGTGGCGATGACCGGTTTGGTCGAAGTGTTTACGATGTCCCAGAACGCGCGATCGGAAAGATGAGAAACGTCGACCATGATGCCGAGGCGATTCATTTCGCGAATCACCTGCTTGCCAAAATCATTCAAGCCGCGCGTCTTGCCTGCTTCATCGCCTGACGATCCGGCCCAACTCGTGCTCACCGACCACGCGGGTGAAAGATAACGGACGCCCATCCGGTAGTAGCGTCCGACGTTCTCGATCTTTTCGTCTATCGCATAGCCGCCTTCCATGCCCATCAACGCCGCGATTTTTCCGCTGGCTGCGATGCGGCGCACATCGGCGGCCGTGGTGGCCACTTCCCAGGTTTCCGGATGCCTTGCCGCCAGGTCGCGCACGGCTTGAATTTGCGCGTCGGCCCGCTGGATCGCGCGTTCACCGCCGCCACCAAAAAGCTCAGGCTCGACCCAGATCGAAAAAAACTGTGCGTCGAGCCCGCCTTCCTTTGCGCGCACTGCATCGAAATGGCCATCCGGCAGACGCTGCTCCAGATCGACTTTCTCATCAACCAGCCGCTGGGTCGTGTCCGCATGCATATCGACGACGATGGCTCGCCGGTGAATCGCCCACGCATCGTTCGGCGCAGTTGTTTCCTCAGATTTGTTGTTCATAGTTTTCGATTCTCGGTTTTCACTCCGGTCAGGCCTGCGATAGCTATCGTTTAGAAAAACCACCACAGCCATCGCAAGCAACAGAGCCGTCCAACCGCGCAGATGTCGAAGCCGGGGAAAATCCAATTGTTTAGCGTTCCTATTCAAAAGCAGCTCCTCACGAATCGTTCGGGCCTCGTTGAGAATCAAGCGCGGGTTCAAGTATCGACTTAATCGGTGATGATCAATCACGTGAAGTCTACACTAACTGCGTGACGTCAGAAGCGCTTGCGGTGCGGGCGGTTGATCAATTACGAGCCGGTTACGCCGGCACCATGATGAAGTCGATACCACGTGCGTGAGGATCGACCGCCCGCTACCGCAGGCGGTTCTGACAAGAAAAACCCGACTGGCGTCAGCGGCCCAAAACGCTCCATATTAGGCCCGGAGTTCATCTTGCAAAGCGGCTCGCGTTTAGAGTATCGTGCTTTGTCAATCAGACCCAAAACATGTCTCGCGGTTCGAATAGTTAGTCTCCAAAGGAGAGTCAATACATGTTCTCAACAAGCGGCAAAGGGAAAGACGTGCCTACTCCCCGCATTTGCGACGTGGTCTGGCACGACGGCGAATTCATCAAGTGGAACGACGCGCGCGTGCACGTGATGTCACATGTTCTGCATTATGGCTCCAGTGTCTTTGAAGGCATCAGGTGTTATAAGACGAAGCGCGGCCCCGCGATCTTTCGCCTCCGCGAACACATGCAGCGTTTTCTGAACTCAGCGAAGATCTATCGCATGGATCATCGGTGGAAGATCGATGATTTCTGCGATGCTTCGATTGAGCTGGTACGCCGTAGCGGCATGGATCAGTGCTACATCAGGCCGATTCTTTTCCGCAGCCTCGACGAAGCGCATCCGGCCTTTGGCGTCAATCCGTTCCCGAACCCGCTGGCCTGCTATATCGGAGCGTGGGACTGGGGCAAGTATCTCGGCGACGAAGCGATCGAGAAAGGCGTCGACGTCGGCGTCGCAACCTGGAGCCGTCTGACCCCAAATTCAATGCCGGCGATGGCCAAGAGCGGCGCCAACTACATGAACTCGCAATTGATCAAGATGGAGGCTCTGCTGAACGGATACTCGGAAGGCATTGCGCTCGACGATCGTGGTTATGTTTCCGAAGGCTCAGGCGAAAACATTTTCATCGTCTCGAACGGGATCGTAAACACGCCGCCGCTTTCATCTTCAATACTGCCGGGCATCACCCGCGACAGCGTGATTCAGATTTGCGGCGAACTCGGAATTGCTGTTAAGGAGCGGACGATTCAACGCGCGGCGCTGTACGTGGCTGATGAACTTTTCTTCAGCGGCACGGCCGCAGAGATTACCCCCATTCGCTCCGTCGATCGCATTACGATCGGTGCGGGTGGACGCGGAGACATTACCGAGAAGATTCAGAAAGTCTTCTTCGAAATTACTTCCGGCGAACGCCCGGCGCCGGGACCGTGGCTCACCTATGTGTCTGAACAGGAAGCGGCTACCAATCGAACGACGACAAGTACGTCCGATAATGGCCGGCCTGCCGAAACCAAGAAAGGTGAATCGAGCGCGACTCCAGTCGAACCTGAACTCGTCCTCAGAGCGCACGCGCTCGCGGCGGATTGAGACGGTCTAAGCGCCAACGGCGCGCAATGTGAAAGCCTGGGCCACCGGCCCAGGTGTGGACAGTTGGAAGATCAGAAGCGCTGAAAGCGCGAAATGGCGAAGGCGGAGCAAGCGCTCCGCCTTCTTGTTTTGCCGGCCTAATTCGCGCTGCGCGGTCAGTGCGGACGGGACGTCCGCGCTCCCGCAAGATGCGCGTCTCCTACACTCTGGATTGGAGGGCATTTTAGCGCGCTTCTTCAGTTTGGGCGGTTTCTGAATTGGCAGGCTCGGATTCTTCTGCCACAACCTTCTCACCCATCAGGATGCGCACTTCATGTGTCTGGCCGTCATCGACTAAAGCGATTTCATGGCTTGACTGCTCGAGGCCATCCAGGAAGACACGCTCGATGCCGCGACAAAGCGAATGCGGATTCTCGACCTTGATCCGGTAAGTCGTCGCGCCACGACGATAGTTGATCTCAAACTCGCGCCAGCCACGCGGGATACAGGGATCGATGCGCAGGCGTTCGCCTGCCAGCTTGAACCCCAGGATGTATTCCACCGCCGCGCGATACATCCATCCGGCTGAGCCCGTGTACCAGGTCCAACCACCGCGGCCCGTGTGCGGCGGCACCGCATAGACGTCACCCATCGCCACGTACGGCTCGACCTTGTACTTGTGCAGCCCGGCGCGCGTCGATGAATGATTGATTGGATTCAGCAGGCTGAACAGCTCGCCGGCCCGATCGCCGTCGCCCAGCATCGCAAACGCAATCACCGTCCACAAAGCCGCGTGCGTGTACTGGCCGCCATTTTCGCGCACGCCGGGGACATAGCCTTTGATATATCCGGGATCCAACTGGCTCTTATCAAACGGCGGAGTGAACAGGACGATCAGCCCATCACCGCGCCGGATCAGATATTGATCCACGGCGGCCATCGCGCGGGCCGCCCGGTACGATTCTGCTACTCGCGAGATCACCGCCCACGTCTGCGCGATCGAATCGATACGGCATTCATCATTCATCGACGAACCCAGCGGCGTGCCGTTGTCGAAATATGCGCGGCGATACCAATCGCCATCCCAGGCCTGCTCAAGTCCCTTTCGTAGTTTTTCCATGTGCCGGCCATAGCGATTGCTGCGTGTCTGCATTTGATATCGCTCGCAGATTGGAGCAAACCCGCTCAAGACGGTGCACAGAAACCAGCCCAGCCAGACGCTTTCGCCCTTGCCCTCGACCCCGACGCGGTTCATGCCGTCATTCCAATCACCCGAACCCATCAGAGGCAATCCATGCTGGCCCAGACTGAGGCTGCGATCGATGGCCCGCGCACAGTGTTCGAGTACCGTAGCACTCTCAGTCGAAACATCGGGCTGTATATAGTGTTCAACCTGATCAGGTTCGAGCAGCGGACCCTCGATGAATGCCACGTTCTCTTCCAGCACTGAGTAGTCGCCGGTCACACTCACATAGAAAGCCGCGACGTAGGGAAGCCACAAGAGATCATCTGAGAAGCGTGTGCGCACGCCGCGCCCGGTTGGTTCGTGCCACCAGTGCAGCACGTCGCCTTCTTTGAATTGCCGCCCGGCGGCCCGGAGGATCTGTCCCCGAGCAACGTCGGGACTCGAGTAAACCAGCGCCATCACGTCCTGTAACTGATCCCGAAAACCAAAGGCGCCGCTCGATTGATAGAACGCCGTGCGGCCGCGGACCCGGCAGGCCAGCGTCTGACACAAGAGCCAACGATTCACCAGCGTGTCCATCGAAGCATCCGGCGTCTTGATCTCAACCGTGCCCAGGGTCTGGTCCCAGAATCCGAGCACCTTTTCGAAAGCTTCGTTGACGGTGTGCAGAATGCGCCAGCGAGCATTTATGGCCCGCGCTTCCTCGATCGATTCGGCCTCGCCCAGAAGGAAGATCACCTGCCGCGCTTCGCCGGGCTCCAGCTCGATCGAAGTCTGGATGGCCGCACACGGATCCAGACCAGCGCCATCGCGGCCACTGAGTCCGGTCCGCCGCAGCGCAGCGGGGCGCGCTAACGTGCCGTTGCGGCCGAGAAACTCATTTCGATCACAAGTCATCGTGAAACGCTGTTCGCTGGTGCCGGCAAAAGCGACGCGATTCGAAAACTCGTTGTTATAGGAGTTGCGCGCGAAGATCGCTCCTTCGTTCTCTTCCAGGTCGGTGACGATATGATTTGCCGATGCTTCGCGGCTTACGCCGAGGACCAATTCCTGATAGCTGGTAACTGACAGACGGCGGCGCCGGTCAGAACGATTGCGCAACCGCAGCAGCGAAATTTTGACCGGCGCATCGAGCGGCGAAAACAAAAGTAACTCCTGAGAGATTCCGTGGCTGGCATGCTCGAAGACGCTATAGCCCTGACCGTGGCGAATCAGATAGCCCGACGCCTCCCGAATTGGCAAAGGCGTTGGCGTCCAGGTAACGCCTGATTCTTCGTCGCGAATGTAAATGACTTCGCCCGGAGGATCGCTGACCGCATCGTTGGACCAGGGTGTGATCCGGTTCTCATGACTGTTGAGAGACCAGGTACACCCGGCGCCGGTTTCGGTAACTATGAAGCCAAAATCCGGGTGGTTCGCAATCACATTGGACCAGGGCGCGGGCGCCCATTGGCCTTCGCCCAACATCACGACGTACTCGCGCCCGCCATGCGCAAAGCCGCCCAGTCCGTTAAAGAAGGAAAGCTTCGGCGGTTCTGGAGACGTCTCGGGATAAACCTGGGCCGGAGATCGCGGTTGAAACGGTGGAGGCAAGTCCTCATCGGCGGGTCGCCGCACGAGTTGATCTTCCAGTGAACCCCTTTCACTGACAATTACAACCCGCGCCACTGAATGCAGCAGAATTCGCTCTTGCTCGGGCATGAGATCTGAGCGGCGCACGAAAATGCCGCCGGGCTTGTCGATCAATGCCTGCGCGCCCGAAGTTCGCACTGCCAGCTGTAAATCGTCGTGCAGTGATTGCGCATAGCCCGTCGGATGATCGTTCAGAATCACCAGATCAAACTGGAGGCCTTTTGAGCGCAGGTATTGGTGACCTCGGAGGAGCTGGCGGGCCATCTGCATGTCTTCTTCGCGATCGAGGCGCAGGATGACTATCGGAAAGTCGCCACTGATTCCCTGGGACCAGAGGCCCGACTGCGTCAACTGGTTTAAGGCCAGGACATGAGGCCGAGGCCGCAGCGATGGATCCGTGTATAGCAAGCGGCCGCCCAGCCTCTGGAACAGGTGCGCCTCGTTAGGATCGATGTGCAGATGAGTCATCTCGACCTGCGCGCGGGTCCAGGCCATGCGCGATTCACGTTCAAAAATATTTGCGTCGCGATACTTTTCAGCCAGCGAGATCGCATGGTCGCGCGACTGCGCGACGCCGGTTGTGAAAACGACCTGCGCGGTTTCGTTCGGCAGCAGGCGTACGCGGCATCTCAGACTGAAAATCGGATCGAGCACCGCGCCCACCGTGTTCGAGAGTGGGCGATCTTCCATCACCGCCACCGGCTCGGCAGTAGTGTGACCCCGGCCAAGAAAGCGGACCCGATCAGTTTCAAACTGGATTCCGGCGATGGTTTCGGCTGAGGTCGATAACACGTGCACGCCCCACTTTGCCTCGTCCTGCGCCGAGCGCGGACGGCGTTGCGCAAACAGCGCGCTGTGGGGCGCATGATATTCAGTTTCAATAAACAAGTTGCTGAACGCGGGATGGGCCAAATCATCAGCTCGGGGCGCCAGGACAACTTCAGCGTAACTGGTTAACTCGATCTCGCGTGGCCGGGTTGAGTAATTAGCTATTGAGACGCGGCGCATTTCAACATTGTCTTCCGCTGAGACGATTACCTCGAGGTGCGTCACGATGCCAGAGTCGCGGCGCCAGAAGTCGGCCTTATCTTCTGAGAATGCGACTTCGTAACTTTGCGGTTTGGCGCCGACAGGTTGGTGGCCCGCCGACCACACGGCGCCACTCCGCACGTCGCGGACGTAAACGAAGCTGCCCCAGTTGTCGCTGGTCGAGTCTTCACGCCAGCGGTTGACCGCCAGCGGTCCGCACATCGAATAGCCCGCGCCCGCCGTCGTGACCATCACGCTGTAGGTTCCATTCGATAACAACTGGGTGCGCGGAGTCGGCAGATCCGCCGTATCGTAAGTGCGACTGACCAAACCCGTAAGTGTCCGCACCACCCGGCCGGTCAAGACTTCCTCTGCGCGCGGATGGGCGGCAGGCACGCCCCGCGGGATGCGTTCCTGCAACAGCAGTTCGGTCGCCTGCACCGCCGGATCGGTGTGAAAACGGTTCTGCATTACATTCCGGTTGATCAGATTGTTGAGCGCTATCAAACTCATACCCTGGTGATGGGCCATGTAAGCTCGCACCAGCGTGCAGCGCTCACCTTTCTTTACTCGTTCAGGCGTGTAGTCCAGGGCCTCGTAAAACCCATAATGTGAAAGTGCGCCTTCGCGCTCCAGCACCCGGAGATTCTCCATCGCCGGGCCCGGCAGAACATTCGCGGCCAGGATGGTCGAGTAAGGCGAGACCACCAGGTCTTCGATCAGACCGCGTTTCAATCCCAATCCGGGAACGCCGAATGGCCCATACTGATAATTGAGCTGCAGATCGCGCGCCGCATAGGCCGACTCAGAGATGCCCCAGGGCACTCCACGTTCGTAGCCATATTCGATTTGTCTGGAAACAACGGCGGCGTAAGTCTCGCCCAGCAACGTTTCGCGATAGCTGCGCATGACGAGCAGCGGCATCAGGTATTCAAACATGGTACCGGTCCACGAAATCAGTGCGCGGCCGCCATTTACCGCCGTCAACTGGCGCCCCATGCGAAACCAGTGTTCCTGTGGCACGTCGCTTTTCGAGATCGCTACAAAGCTCGCCAGACGCGCTTCTGAAGCCAGGAGATCGTAGAAGGAATTGTCGTGGCGTCCTTCAGTAACGTTATAGCCGATGGTAAAAACCTTGCGCTCCGGGTCGAGCAGAAACCTAAAGTCCATCTCGTCGACTATTCGCTGACAAGTCTGGGCAACCTTTGCCAGCCGCGCGGTGATAGTTCCAGCAGCTTCGGCAGCTTGCTCGATAGCGCCGGTAAGCACGCTCAACTCCTGCAGAGCGGCGCCGCGAGGTTCCAGCAAAGAGCGATCAGGCTGCCCTTCCGTCACTTCGATTTCTGCTCGCAGGGCTGCCAATTGCACCAGCGCCCTGTCGCAGGTTTCTGCAATCTGGGCCAGCTCAGGAACGCGTCGCAAGGCGGTCTTGATCAATTCCCAGTACCCGCCAGCCACGTCTGAGCGCGCCGCCATTGCGTCGAGCGAAACAGTCCTGATGAGTCCCCAGGGCGCCAACAGATTCAGATCGCGGCGGTAGTTATTTATTTCATGCAGAAGCGAGCTGGTCCACCAGCGGAGCTCCTTAAATTCATCTCCTCGATGCTCAAGTGATAGTGCGGCCACGATGTCATCTATTACAGTCGCGTGATCGTTAACCGCTTCAAATAAGGTCACCCATCCAGCAAGTGCAACAGGGGTCCCGGCCGAGAGTAAACGTGCGCCGGCTTGAATTTCGCCGCGCAATTGATTGATGGTGATGGCATCAGTGCGCTGGCGAGCTACAGCCAGTTGCGAAGTTTCCTGAGTAATCGCCGCAACTGTATCCTTTAAACCTTCGAGGACTCTGGCGTCGAAGAGTTTGTCGTCGGGAAGATCCAGCGCCGCCTGCTTCAGGGTAATCAGATGACCGGCAAGATTGCCACTGTCGACAACCGAAACGTATTGCGGCCACATGGGTAGAAGGGTGTGCGTGTCATGCCAATTAAAAAGGTGGCCACGAAACTTCTGTAGCTTTTCAAGGCTCGCAAAGGTGAATTCGACCCGCTCGAGCAGCTCGACCAGCCCGATATAGCCAAAGTCATAAGCCGACAGGGTTGAGAGCTGCAGCAAGCCAATGTTCGTCGGAGAAGTTCGATGTGCGACCACCGGCGGATCTTCCTGCAAGTTGTCGGGTGGCAACCAGTGGTCCTCGTCGCCCACCAGAGTTTCAAAGAAGCGCCAGGTACGGCGCGCGACTATGCGCGCGGTACGAATGTCTTTGGCCGCGAACTCGCGGGCATCTTCCACTCTCCGCCGGCTGACATAAAAGGCAATTAACGGTGATAGCGCCCAGCTCAGCAGGAACGGAAGCGCCAGTAGTAAGGCGCGGGTCCTGGTAAGGACAACCAGTAGCGCGGTAACTAACGTAATCACCTCGGCGGGCCACATGAATCGAAAGAAAGCGCCTATGTCGTGCGCGCTCGATTTTTCGGTATGCGCCGCCGTCTGCCATTCCAACAAGCGTCGACCCGAAACTAGTTTGCGATAGACAGTCCGGCCGATGGCATCGGTCATCAACCACGCTTGATGGGCCAGAAATACGACCTCCAGGGCCAGTTGCGCGGTGTTGGTGCGCATGTCTCCCCAGACACTCCAGAAATGACTGGTCCACGGCACACCGCGAGGATGAATCAGTAGACCCGTCGTCACGTGCGCATAAACCGGAAAGGCGAGAGTGATTAGTGCGAACAGCGTCCACCAAAGTGGTCCGCCGGGAAGAATCGTCCAGCCTGCAACCAGTAACAGCACGATCGCCGGAGCCAGCAGACTGCGGCGCAGGTTGTCGAGAATCTTCCAGCGTGAAATCGCCGAGATGCGATTTGGCTGTTTGTTCCCCTGCGCGTCACGTACCCAGCGTCGCAACCAGCCGGCGATCTGCCAATCGCCGCGCGTCCAACGATGCTGGCGCATCGCGTAAGTGTCGTAGTGGGCCGGATAGTCGTCGAGAAACTCAACGTCACTCACCAACGCCGCGCGCGCGAAGATCGATTCAAAAAGATCATGGCTCAGGAGAATATTGTCAGCGACGCGATTATCGAGCGCTTTCTCAAACGTATCCACATCGTAGAGGCCTTTTCCGGTATAGCTGCCTTCTTCAAAAAGGTCCTGGTAAACATCCGAGGCCGCCGTCGTGTAGGGATCGATACCGGTATTGCCTGAGAAGACGCGGGCAAACAACGAGCGCGACGCGCTTTCCAGTGAAATGCTCACGCGCGGTTGCAGGATTCCGTAACCGTCGATCACTCGCGCAGTCTGCGAGTCGAAAAGGGGCTTGTTAAGCGGGTGAATCGCAGCGCCAATCAAACGGCGCGCGGCGTCGCGTGGTAGCTGTGTGTCGGCGTCCAGGGTAATGACATAGCGAATTCGCGAAAGCAAATCCTGACTGCCCGTAGCCACCACAAAACTGTCGATGCTCTTTCCACGCAGCAGGTGATTGAATTCGCGCAGCTTGCCGCGCTTGCGTTCCCAACCGATCCACTTCTGTTCCGTTTCGCACCACCGGCGCGGCCGATGAAACAAGTGAAATCGAATTGGCTGGCCCGCGCTGTATCGTTGGTTCAGCCCATCAATGCCGGCTCGGGCACTGTCGAGGATCTCCTGATCGCCGGGCACGTCCGAGGTCTCTGCGTCCGCATAGTCCGACAGCAGGGCAAAGTAAAGATGTTCATCCTGGTTCGCCAGATAAGCGATCTCCAGTTTATCAACCAGCGCTGAAACTGTTTCCTGGTCGTTGAAGATCACCGGCACCACAACCATCGTGCGAGCGTCGTCCGGAACTCCCTTTGATAGATCGATATTGGGCAGGAGTCGCGGCACAAAAAAGTGCGTTACATCCCAGTTGAGCACGCTCACCGCTAGATCGCTCGCCGGGATCAACGAAACCAGCGCGGCGATCAAAACCATCAGCAGGCTTGGTTGAGTCAGCAGTCCGTACACGACCGCGAAGGTGAGAATCATGGCCGTCAGCAAGGCCAGGGTTCCCAGATAAGCGACGTTGGCGTGTCGCTTAATCGCCCGGCGTACACTCTCGCCGAAGCGTGGCTTGTACGAAGCCTCCGCTTCCAATTGCGAAACACCTGCCGCGATCAGAAAGTAACCAACGTGTGCGTGCGCCGCGTCAGCACCGGCGCTGCGAGCTTCTTCGGCCATCCGCAACGCGGCACGGGCAATCTCGGGCTCGCTCTTTTTTGCTCCCTTGCTAACACGCTCTACGACATGCCGGTAACGATCGCGCGTGGCAAAATCCATCCGCGAATAGACGCCGGCCGGATCCTGAGCCAGTTCCGGATCGATCAAACTCACCGTCTCGAAGAAATCCTTCCAATCAAGCGTCGAGAGCAGACGCATGCTGGTGATGATGTTGCCGACGGTGACCTGCGCGGCGGCCTGGCGTTGATGTTCTTCCTGGACGATCTTTTCGACCGAGAGACCCTTTTTGGCGAGTTGTTTTTCCAGCCACTCCATCACCGGCATCACCGCCGGATCCTGTTCGCGCAAACGCTGTGTGAGTTGGACGACGAAGGAGCGGCCGAGCGCTTTGCGTCTGGCCATCCGGGAGGTAAGCAGCGGTAACAGTTCATTAGGTAGACGCTGTGCCTGCGCCAACAGCCTGTCGGCAAGCCGGTCTGCTTCATCACGCTCAGTGCGCGATAGAACGATCCGCGTTGCCAGGCGGCGCAGGTTTTCGACCAGCGCCAGCCGCAGACTGATCGGCACCGCCCACAGCTCGCCAATCGAAAGCGGCGAAACTTTCTGATAGGCATTGATGAACCGGCGCAGCGTCTCAGTGTCGAGGTGGCTGTCGGTGTGCGCGATCAGCGCCACCGAGAGAGCGTAAATCCGCGGATAGTCTTTGAGGCCGCCGGCAGCGAGTTTTGGCAGTTCGTGGTAATAACCTTTGGGCAGGTCTTCGCGAATCTCGCGTACCTGCTCTTCGACGATATGAAAGTTGTCGACCAGCCATTCAGCGGCCGGAGAAATCACATGCTCGGCGCGAATCGATTCAGCCAGAGCCTGATACGCAGCGATCAGCTTGCGGCCATTCTCTTCCAGGCGTGGCAGGAGCAAATTAACTCGCCGCGGCCTTTCGGCGATCTGATGTTCGGCGGCGAGCGCGAGAGCGTATTGCTCCAGCCGCTCAATACTGTAAAGCTCCTCGCGGATCGGCGACTCGACGCCGATGTCTACCGCGCCTTTTAACCTGCGGATCAATCCTGAAAACAGTGTCGCCATTGAGACCGTTGTCACTGACCAAACGGGGGATAGATTAAGCAGAAGGTTTCGCTAGAATATCACGGCGCGGGCAGTAGCCCGACCGTGAGGGAGGGCTCGAGTAGGGAATCCGCTTTGGAACTCGCTTAGGTAGCGGTGAAACTGTTAGAAATTGACGAGAAAGAACTCTTTATTCTTTCCGATTCTGTTAACGAGACGCCGATTCAGCTTGTTTTCAACTTGCGTCTGACCGCTGCATGCCTGCACACAAGCACTGATAACACCAATAGCCAGATAAGACAGGATGCCGTTCTTGAGTGTCATGATAACCTCCCGTTTACTGTCGCCAGCGTCTAACAGGCAGGGCCGAACTCAAATCGATCAAGCCCGGCATGATGTAAAAAACAGCCACTGAACTCAGTAAAGCGCCAGTCAAAAATCGCGATAGATGCGTGTTCTCCCAGATCGAGAAATAGCCAAGCGCGAAGTCGACGATGAGCGGGAGCGTGGCCAGAACCAACCATAGACGAGAGGGAGTGTCGGTGCTTCGTAGTGAACGCGCCAGCGGATAGACCAGGGCGGCGACCGCGAATCCCGCATAGAGTCCCGTGCAACGTGAACACACGCCGAATTGGTGTCCGGCCAGATGAAATGAACGATCCGGTATTTGATGACAAACAAAGCTGAAAGTTTTGTAAATTGCGGCAGAGATCGAAGGGTGACTGTAGGCTTGGGCCATGGGAGCGACGACGATCAGCCCCACAATGGTAAGCGCGATAGAGCAGGCAATGGCCCACACCGCAAACGCTCGGCGACTGCCAGGCGTCGCCTGTTCTGTTAACGATTTTCGTTCGACGACGGCCGCGCTCATTTCACTCGCTTACTACTCCTCAACAGGGGAGTAGCCCGACCGTAAGGGAGGGCTCATACGTTGGCAACTTATAAGAGCCTGAGCCCTCCTTCACGGTCGGGCTAGTGCCCCGCTGATTGATCACTCAAAACCGGATCACAGTGTCCGGTCCGCCCTCGATGTGCACCGTGTCCACAAAGCGTATGTGCTTTGATTCAGTCGTCATCACCAACGAATGGGTGCGCTTGCCGGAACCAAAGAAACGCACACCGCGCATCAGAGCTCCGTCAGTTACTCCGGTGGCCGCGAAAATGATCTTCTTGCCTGGCGCCAGGTCATCCGTGTCGTAAATCTTTTGCGGATCGGTTATGCCCATCGACTTAAGCCGCTCGATCACTTCCTCGGCCGGCGGTACTTTGCCTTTATCTACTCCCAGACGGTCGGAACTAAAAACCAGACGCGCCTGAATCTCGCCGTTCAGACATTTTATTGCCGCCGCGGTCAATACGCCTTCGGGCGCACCGCCGATACCGATACAGGCGTGAATGTTCGTGCCCGCAACCGCGGCTGAAATGCCCGCCGATAGATCGCCGTCCGAGATCAAACGGATGCGCGCACCCGCGGCGCGCACGTCGTCAATTATTTTCTTGTGTCGCGGACGATCCAGAATGATCACAGTTAAGTCTTCAATATCCCGTCCCAGACGGCGCGCGATGTTGCGCAGATTGTCTTTCACCGGCGCGTCGATGTCGACCACGCCCCGCGACGATGGTCCTACGACGATTTTGTCCATATAAATATCCGGGGCATGCAGCAATCCGCCGCGCTCAGCGGCAGCCAGAACCGCAATCGCGTTGTTCGCGCCCAGTGCGCAAAGATTCGTGCCTTCCAGGGGATCGACGGCAATGTCCACCTCCGGACAAGAGGCCGCCATCTCTTCGCTGACACCGAATCCGCCGCCCACCTCCTCGCCGATAAAAAGCATTGGGGCTTCGTCTCGTTCACCTTCGCCAATCACTATCCGGCCGCGCATCGGAACCGTGTCCATGACTTCGCGCATCGCCTCGACCGCCACCTGATCCGAATACTTTCGATCGCCCTGGCCCATCGTGCGTGCCGCAGAGATTGCCGCCGCTTCGGTCACGCGCAAGAAATCCAGTGACAGCTCGCGCTCTGTCCTCAACTCTGGCGCCATCGTTTTTCTCCTGTGGGCCGGCATTTGCGCCCGTCTGATTTCCGACTGAGTTATTTGAGATTGAAGAAAGCGCGGCCATAGTAGCAGAAACGCGAAGCCGCTGAAAACCGGGCGATGCGCCACGCGCTGATGCGTTTCAAACGGCCGCACTACGTTCGTATCCAAACGCGAGTCACCGATCTTCCGTCGCCATCGTGAGGCCGGCTCCACCTGCATGAGCGGGTGGTTGTTTCACTCAACCAAGAGGTTGACAAATGGATCCATGCGCTCACGCAGGTGGTGCTGACTTCATCATCTCTCAGCGTAATTCAGCGTTGACTTGCGATCTCGATTGGCGTAAAACTCTCGCCACGTTCCCCCATTAAAAAAAATTAAGCGAAAACCTTAGGGAGGCTACTTATGTCCGCGACCGGTCAGGCACAGGCCATTAACGAAGACAAGATGAACGCGTTTCTGGGCAAAGTCGTCGGAGACTTTGGCGCCTCGCTCAGCTCTGCGCTCGTCTACATCGGACAGAAGCTCGGCCTGTACAAAGCCATTGCGGAAGCCGGGCCGGTCACGCCGGCGGAGTTGGCCCAGCGCACGAAAACCAACGAACGCTATGTCCGTGAATGGTTAATCAATCAGGGCGCGGGCGGCTATGTGGAATACGATCCGGAAAGCGGGCGGTACACTCTTACGCCGGAACAGGCCGTTGCGTTAACCGATGAGCAAAGCCCGTTCTATGTAGGCGGCGGCTTTTTCGTGGTTAAGGCCATGACCAGTGCGGTCGGGCGCATCGAAGATCATTTTCGCAAAGGCGGCGGTATGCTCTGGGGCGACCACGATGCTGATCTATTTATCGGCACTGAGAAATTTTTCCGGCCCGGATATTCCGCGCACCTGGTCGCCAGCTGGATTCCCTCACTGACTGGAATTGAAGAGAAGTTAAAGACCGGCGGTAAAGTCGCGGACATCGGCTGCGGTCACGGGGCCTCGACAATTATCATGGCCGGCGCCTTTCCCAACTCGCAGTTCTGGGGTTTTGATAATCACAAGGCATCGATTCAACATGCGCGAGAGGCGGCCGCCGCTGCCGGCGTAGCTGATCGCGTAACCTTCGAGGTCGCCGATGCGCAAAGTTTCCCGGGTGAGAACTACGACCTGGTGTGCTTCTTTGATTGTCTCCACGACATGGGCGATCCTGTAGGCGCCGCTCGGCGGGCTGCCGCGGCACTCGGCGAGGGCGGCAGTGCTTTGATCGTCGAGCCAATGGCCGGGAACACTGTTCAGGAGAACTTCAATCCGATTGGACGCACCTTTGCTGCGGCTTCAACTCTGTGTTGCACCTCAAACTCTCTCGCGCTCGATGGGCCGGCGCTGGGTGCGGTCGCGTCCGAAGCGGCCATTCGCGAAAAAGTCCTGGAGGGAGGCTTCACACAGTTTCGTCGCTCGACCGAGACGCCATTCAATCGCGTCTTCGAAGCAAGGAGCTGAATCGGCGTCTTCGCACGTGAAATGCGCAGTGAAAGGACTAGCTACTGACATAAAATAGTTTAGCCAGTCTTGCGACCTGCACTGCTAAGGAGGCTAAACCTTTTTCAGACGGCGTTGACTAATATTAGAGAAGGGTTGTAGAGTGTGCCTTTCGTAAGGTCATCCTATGCCCACAATTCTTATCGTTGACGATGACGACGCCATTCGCGCAATTCTCTACGATCTCCTATCCGAAAAATACGAATGCGACACCGCCAGAATGGCTGAAGAGGCGCTCCAATATCTTAAAGTCGAGAGTTACGATGCGATCCTGACGGACATTTCGATGCCAGGGCTAAACGGGGTCGAATTGCTCAAGAGAGTTCAGGAAAAGGACTCACCGACACCGGTTATTGTGATTTCAGGCAAGGGCAGCGAACAAGATTCCCAGTCGTTCATGGATCTGGGCGCGTTTGCTTATGTGAACAAACCTTTTAGCCTGGATGAGATCGAGGACGTGGTCGAGCGGGCCCTTGGAGGGAACACAATCTTAGAGAAGAGCCTCTGAAGTTTCTTAGCGCGGAAAGGCTGTTAGAGTGCGACTGCGCCGCGGGATTCGGCTAATCGCCAGGGCGGTAAAGTCTTCCGCGCCGGCTTCTCTTTCTTCAATCCCAGCGCCCAGTCAGCCTGCATCAGCGTATGAATGTCGCGGGTTCCTTCATAGATGACCGCGGCTTTGCAATTACGCAGATAGCGCTCAACCGGATAGTCGTTCGAATAGCCGTTGGCGCCATGGACTTCGATTGCCATTGAGGCCGCCGTCTCGCTGCGCACAGTCGCCTGCCACTTCGCCAGGCTGGTAGCGCGGCCACTCGACTTACCCTCATTTTTCAACCAACCCGCCTGGAGCCAAAGCAGGCGGCTCATCTGATAGTCAGCTTCCATGTTGGCTATCTTTTGTTTGACCAGTTGATGGTTCGCGATCTTTGTTCCGAACGTTTCGCGCTCATTGGCGTACGCGACTGAAGCATCGCGCGCAGCCCGGATTACTCCGGTAGCACCCGCCGCCACGGTGAACCGTCCCTGCTCGAGTGCGAACATAGCGATCTTGAAACCCTCGCCTTCTTCACCAACCAGGTTTTCCTTCGGCACGCGCACATCCTGCAAAGAAAAGTAACCGGTGTTGCCGGCGCGGATGCCGAGTTTGCCGTGAATCGTTCCCGAAGTGAATCCTTTCATGGTGCGCTCAACAATGAAGCAGGACATGCCCGAGTGATCGCGGTTCTTCCGCTTTCCTTCGTCGGTCCAGCAAAAGAAAAGGAAGTTGTCGGCTGTGTCAGCCAGACTGATCCACATCTTCTCACCGTTGAGCACATATTCATCGCTTTCACGCCGCGCCGTCGAGCGCGACCCGACCACGTCTGATCCGGCTCCGGATTCAGTCAATCCGTAGGTCGCCAGCTTTTCGCCCTTCGCCTGAGGCGTTAGATATTTCTGTTTTTGTTCTTCCGTGCCCCACGTATAAAGCGTCAACGAATTCAAACCGGTATGGACCGACATGGCCACGCGCAAAAATGTGTCAACAGCCTCCAGCTCTTCACACACCAACCCGAGTGAAATGTAATCGAAGCCCGCGCCGCCAAACGCTTCAGGAATGCAGACACCGAGTAAGTTGAGGTCGGCCATCTTGTCAAAGATTTCGCGATGGAACTCTTGTTTTTCGTCCCATTCTTTGATGTAGGGCGCGACTTCCTTTTGCGCAAACTCGCGCACGGTTTGCACCAGGGCTTCGTGATCGTCGGTAAGTTCCAAATCAAACATATTCACAGACTACACAGATTTTTTGCGGTTAGAAAGCATGAACCGCCTATATTCGAGGGAACGCGTACCAAAGTTCAAAAGTAATCCGATCTCGAGGCCGCCCGCCTTCAGGTAGTTAATTAGTTGTGCTTCTTCGGTTCCGCTTAGTTTCGCCAATGCCTTCAATTCAACCGCAACCCCTTCCGAGCAAATGAAATCAACCCGATAAGGAGTATCAAGATGGATGCCTTTGTAGAAGATCGGCAAGGTAACTTCGCGATGAAATAGGATCCTTCGTTTTGAGAACTCAACCGCAAGGCCTTCCTGATAAACCGGTTCGAGAAAACCACAGCCAAGCTGCTTGTGCACTTCCATCGCGGCGCCGATGATCGCGTAGGTCCTTGGATCGCGCTCCGTGAAGTCCTTCATCAACACAGTTGGCACTAGTTCTGCTGCTCATTAAGCTGAGAAATGTTCTTCCTTTATTACCCAATGATCGCATAGCTTTTTGTTTTTTACTTTCAGTTTTTTCCATCTGTGTAATCTGCGTAATCTGTGGATATCATCTCTTTAGCAATTTCTTTCGCTTCATCGAGCGTAGCCACTCGCCCATCCAATTGCATCTCGTACACGGCGCGCGTGATCTCACCGATGCGTGGGCCCGGTTCGAGGCGCATTTCGAGCAGATGACGACCCAGCAGGATCGGCGCGGGTGCGTGCGTTACAACTGCCAACTCGCGAGCGCGCTCGATAAACCACTCCTGCGCTTCGGCGTCGTACCATTTCTCACGCGGAACCCAATCAGCGTTACGGCCCAGCGAATCAGCTTTCGCGACCCGATACAAAAGATCGAGTTCGCATTTGCGCGCCAGGCGACGAAAAGCACCATCGCTGACTTCATCGCGTTTCTTAAAAAACTCGCCCGGCTTCAGATGATCGCGCACCAGCGCCAACACCTGCCCGCGCACGTCATAACCATCGAGCGTATGAATGTTCAGTTTGTCGAGAAAAGTTATCGTGGGACCAACGCCCGCCTCTTCGTGCCCGCGTGAGCGCAAACGGCCGTCGATGAATTCCGTCGTGGTTGGCTTGCCGAAGTCGTGAGCCAGGGCGGCGAGCATTACGGTGACTTGTTTTTCGTAGGGAAGATCGTCAATCAATTCGCGCGCGCGATCGACGACCAGACGCGTATGAATAAAGACATCCCCTTCCGGGTGCCACTCGGGATCCTGCGGTACGTCTATGAGCACTTTGATCTCGTGGAAAAGCTGATCGAGGACGCCAAGCGTCCGCAGCCAGCCGAAACCAATCGATGGATGTTGCGCTCGCAGCAAGAGTTTCTCCAGCTCGCTCCAAATCCGCTCGCCCGGCAAGTCGGAAAGATCCATCGCGCGACAGAGAAGCACGGTTTCAGGTTCGACGCTAAACTCGAACCTGGCGGCAAACTGGGCCGCGCGTAAGACGCGCAGGCTGTCCTCGCCAAATGTATTTGGTGAGACAGCCCGCAGAATCCCGCTGTGAAGATCGTCGCGGCCGTGGAATAGATCAATGATCTCACTCGACAAAGGATCCTGAAGAATTGCATTGATCGTGAAGTCCCTTCTCAAGGCGGCTTCCTCGATCGCCATTTGCGGATCGCCCTCGATGAAAAACGCCCGATGCCCACGACCGGTCTTTCGTTCCCGGCGCGGCAACGAAACATCAAGGTGCGCTCCGATCTTGTAAACCGTGAAAGCCTCGCCGACGACGTTCACAGTGCCAAACGCATCCAGCAGTTCCCGCAGTCTGACCGGCTCAATACCGTAGATCTCAACGTCCCAGTCCTTCGGCTGCCGTCCCATCAGTTCGTCGCGCACACAACCACCGACCAGCAGCGCGCGACCGCCTTCGTTGCGAACGGCTTTGGCTAGATTCAAAACTTGATCGGGAATGTCCATCACGAGTAGAAAGGCGGGCAGTATCCCGCCTCGAAACGATCCCTGGTGCTCTAGTAGCAGTGTGAGTCTGGTAAATTACGACTCGTCACCGATTATTACACTCGTCCCGCGCGTCGACGGCAGACAACTAATCACTTGCACCCGTTCGACTTTGGTCAGCTCTGAGCCGGCGGTGTGCCAGAGCTTGACCCAGAACGTGCGCGTCTCGCTGTGAATCGCGAAGGTCGAGCCATCGTTCATCACGGCAACGGGTTCAACGAACGTGCCGGCGCGGAGCTCTTCGATCAATTCCGGGATGTATGGTCTTAGCTTCTCGAACTGAACGAGCACGGCTTCGTCCGAAACCTCGGCCGGAGGCAGATTGACCGGCTCACCTGATTCGAGCAGTAAGCGGAACTCTGTCTGATGATCGCGCTTCTTAACTATGGCCATTGGTGCAATCAAAGCACAGCGCCAAGGAAGTCTCAAAGCGGCCGGGTCCCAGATGTTGTCCTATTTTGAGAGATTGCCGCTGTCCACGTAAAACGATCCACGAACATACACGAACCGAAATTAGTTTGTCCGCGCGTTTCGTGTGATTTAGTGAATCGTTCTTGTCTGAGCCTGAAACCAAACAAAACTAAGGCCCGGTCCTAAAAGGACTTCTTGACGCTGAAGCTCCAGGCGAGTAGTCTAATGTTGATTTTGAGTCCCCAGCGATTGAGAAGATGATCAGCCAGAATTACAGCCATCGTTATTATTACTATTGCGGTCCGCTCTCCATTTGGAGGGACGGTCGGGCGATGGGCTGTCGCGAGCTGATTACCTAACTCGCAGACAAGTTTCCAGATACCGGCCATCGGTCCTTCCAGGTGAAGGATCAGTGGCCGGTTTCGTTTTTTGGAGCCAATATTCGAGTCGTTTCCATAAATATTTCGCCGCTACGCAGCTTTAAGACGGAAAGGCTTTGCAGACATGCCACAAACAATTAATGCAACCGAGAGACATGAGCATCCGCTTCTCTCCGACCACGTAGACATGCGTCCGGTCGCCGCCGATCCGGACGAAGCCATTGCCGATCGAAATGCGATCGTACAACTCGATCCTGATCATCCGGGCTTTCGGGACCTCGAGTATCGCCGGCGGCGAAACCAGATCGCGCAAATTGCCCTCAAGTATCAACCCGGCGATCCGATCCCTGATGCTCCTTATACAGACGAAGAGCATCAGGTCTGGTCGGCGATCTGGCAAGCACTGCAGCCGGCACAACAGAAACATGCGTGCGCAGAGTACCTGGACAGCTTCCGGCAGCTGAATTTCCGGCCAGATCGCATTCCTCAGTTGCGCGAAGTTAACGAGAAGGTTCTGGCGATTAGCGGCTTTCGCCTTGAGCCGGTTGCCGGTTTGGTTCAGCCGCGAGTCTTTCTCGAAAATCTCGCCGACGGAGTGTTTCTTTGCACGCAGTACATTCGTCATCATTCGACGCCGCTCTATACACCAGAGCCGGACGTGGTCCATGAGATTGTTGGCCATGGCGTGACCCTGGCCAGTCCCAGCCTGGCTGAGATCAATCGCTTGTTTGGAAAGGCCGTGCAACGAACAACCTCCACTGAAGCCCTCGAGAGATTGTCGCGTATCTATTGGTTCACGGTTGAGTTTGGCGTGCTGCGTGAAGGCGGTGCAGTGAAAGCGTATGGGACCGGTCTGCTGTCTTCAGCCGGAGAGTTGGAAAAGATGCACGAAGCCGATCTGCGGCCGCTCGACCTTGAGGCTGCGGCTCGACATGACTACGACCCGACACACTTTCAACCGGTGCTGTTTTGCGCTGAATCGTTTGAGGCGATGTATCAGATGCTGCGAGAATATTTAGTGAAGTGGTGAAAATTGAGAAACTCTCATTAGCAGCTCGCTTCAGCGAGGTGTTCTGGGACAAAACGATTGATGGTTAGGCCGTTTCAACGGCTTAGATAAACCATTGAAAGGGTTTGTGCTCTCGGGTGCAAAGACCTTTTCACCTCGCTGAAGCGAGGTGCTAATAACATAGCTCCTTGACAGTCTTTTCAGGCCGCGCCTATAGTTTGAGTGCAGGTTTTTTGACATGACACGCAAGCTCTATTGTTACTATTATTGGTGCGCCTGTACGTTTGCTTCTCGGGAGAGAAGCGTCCGGGCAAAACTTGCGTGCGTTTGAACTGGTAAGCTAGTCGACAGCACAAATAGTTTTAGAAAGCCGGCCGCGACTTTAGAAGAGAGCGCGGCCGTTTTACTTTTTTAACCAGTGATTACTGAAGCAGAAGTACACATTGATTTTCAACCGCGGGCCCTTCCGCGCGCTCGCGATCTGGAATCACAGATCGGGAACACACCTCTATTGGCTTTGCGTCGGATTACGCACGGCCTGCCGACCGGCGTCGAAGTACTAGCCAAGGCCGAGCACTTGAATCCCGGTGGCTCGGTGAAGGACCGCGCGGCGCTGTCAATGATTCTGGACGGGGAACGAAGCGGCCGTCTTTACCCGGGTAAAGTAATTCTGGATGCTACCAGTGGCAATACTGGAATTGCCTATGCCATGATCGGGGCAGCTCGGGGATACTCAGTAACGATTTGTTTGCCGGCCAACGCCAGCGTTGAACGCAAGCGCATGTTGCAGGTTCTGGGAGCGGAGACCGTCCAAACGGATCAGATGCAAGGGTCTGACGGCGCGCAAGTCATGGCCCGTCAAATGGCCGCGCGTGACCCTGAAAAATATTTCTATCCGGACCAGTATAATAATGATGCCAACTGGCGCGCCCACTACGAAGGCACCGGTGTGGAGATCTGGCAACAAACCGACGGACGCATCACGCACTTTGTGGCAGGCCTCGGGACCTGTGGCACGTTTACCGGGGTGGGCCGGCGGTTGAAAGAACTGAATCCGGCGATTCGTTTGATCTCGATGGAGCCGGATTCGCCGATCCACGGACTTGAGGGATTAAAGCATTTGCCAACCTCGCGGATGCCGGGCATTTTTGATCCGACCCTGGCTGATGAAACTGTCGTGGTGGAAACGGAAGAGGCGCAAGGCATGACACGGCGTCTGTCGCGAGAAGAAGGTCTTTTTGTCGGAGTCAGCTCAGGCGCCAACGTCGTCGCCGCGCTGGCGCTGGCGCGCGAACTACCTTCAGGATCGGTCGTAGTAACGATCCTGTGCGATGGCGGTGAAAGATATTTGAGCGAACGCTTTTGGTCTGAGTGAGGATGAAGCTCCTCTTTTTGGGAGAGGGTTGGGGAGAAGGCTTGTGTGCGTCAAGCTTCGCACCCTCCCCCAACCCCTTCCGAAGGGAGGGGAAGAAACCACGTACGTTTCATACAAACTTGATCAGACTTTCCTTTCGGTTTGTCAGACAGTTTAACGACTATGGCAGGTGACAAAAACAACCTGGATATCACCACACAATTGGTTCATGCCGGCGAACGCACCGACCCACCCGCCGGTCAGCCTACTTCGCTGCCGATTTACGCCAGCGCAACTTACACCTATGAGTCGATGACAGAGATCGATCAGGTTTTCGCGGGCGACAAGGCTGGCTACATCTACACACGCTACGGCAATCCCACGGTCAACGCCTTCGCAGAAGCCATGCGCGTGGCAGAAGATGGCGCGACTGCCTGCGCTTACTCGTCCGGGATGGCCGCCTTGCATGCGTCTCTGTTCGCTTGCGAGTTATCGCCTGGTGCGGTCCTTCTGGCTTCTCAGGATTTGTATGGCGCGACGACGAACCTGCTCCAAACAATCTTCGGTTCGTTTGGGATCAAAACCATCATGGCGGATTTCAGCGACCTTGATGCCGTGCGCGCAAAGGCGAATGAATTCAAGCCGCGGGTTCTGGTCGCCGAAACAATTTCGAATCCTCTGCTGAAAGTTTGTGACATCGACACCTGTGCCGAGATCGCTCACGCAATCGGCGCCCGCCTAATCGTCGATAATACATTTGCGTCACCCTATCTCTGCCGGCCCTTGCAACACGGCGCTGACATCGTCGTGCACAGCGCTACGAAATTTCTGGGCGGACACGCGGATGCGATGGGTGGCATTGCCGTTTCCAGCGAACAGGCAGATAGCGCGGCCTTGATTGGAGTGATGAAACTCGTGGGCGGCGTGCTTAGTCCCTGGGAGGCGCACGAGATTCTGCGAGGCCTAAAGACGCTGGCGGTACGCATGGATCGTCACTGCGAAAACGCGACGGCGTTGGCCAAACATCTACGAAGCCATCCGCGCATCGGCCGCGTCTATTTTCCTGGCTTTGTAAATGCTGAACAGCAAGATATAGTGCGGCGAATTCTCCGTCTGCCGCAATCAGGCGCGCTGGTTTCGATTGAATTGAAAGACAACAATCGCGAAGCGGCTTTTCGTTTTATGGATGCGCTGAAGCTCTGCATAAGATCAACCAGTCTCGGAGATATTTTTACGAGTGTGCTGCACCCGGCGACGGCCTCGCATAGAGACTTATCGCCCGCGCGGCGTGAACAACTCGGAATCACCGATGGACTGGTTCGGATCTCAGTCGGCATTGAGAGCGTCAACGATATCATCGCGGATATAGATCAGGCTTTGGCCGCAGGGTCAGAACCGGTTGCGGTAACGACCGGGTCATAGCGGCTGTGCTTCGCTGGGAGCGCGGACGGCCCGTCCGCATTGAGCGCGCAGCGCGAATAGGTTCGTGTCTTAGGAAAGAGAAGTGAGCGTGCTACGCACGCTGTGCGGACGAGACGTCCGCGCTCCCAGCGTTAACATGATGATTACCATCGAAGCGCAGCACCTAACCGAAATGCGCCGGCACGGCGAGCGTGACTATCCGTTTGAATGCTGTGGGCTAATGCTCGGACAATTCGAGAGCAACGGTCACAAAATCGTGGTCGAGACCTATTCGATCTCAAACGCGCGCGAAGAGGAAGCCAAGCGCAACCGTTTCCTGATCCGGCCTGAAGAATTGATGCGTGGCGAAAAATACGCGAGAGAGAAAGGCCTGGATGTAGTTGGCTTTTATCATTCACATCCGGACGATCGCGCCATACCTTCGAAATACGATCTGGACCATGCCTGGCCGACTTATTCGTATATCGTGGTCTCAGTCGAAAAAGGACAGGCAGTCGATTTGAGATCGTGGGAAATGGAACCTGATCGATCAGAATTCAATGAAGAAAATATTATCACTTCGGTTTAGGAGCGGGCTGCCGCCTGCTCGGTCGAGTGGTAGCCCGACTCTAAACAAGCTCTCAAGAATTTAACGACAAATTGAAGTTTGTCGGACACTTGGAAGAAGGACACGAGAAATGCCAGTCACAATCACCATACCTACTCCGTTGCGTCAGTTCGCGGCCGGACAATCAGAGATCCAGGTTGATGCAACCACCGCCGGCGAAGCCCTGGATCAATTGACCTCGACGCACGCCGAATTGCGCAAGCATCTTTTTAACGATCAGAATGCATTGCGTAATTTCGTCAACGTCTACGTCAACGACGAAGACATTCGTCACACGGACGGTCCTAACACGCCGGTGAAAGAAGGCGACACGATTCTGATCGTGCCTTCGATCGCGGGCGGTTCGGCCGTTTTGGATGAAGTAACCGGCAAGGATGCCGGTGAATCCGGGATGCCTGCGCTCCCCATGCTTTCCAACGAGGAAGTCGCGCGCTATAGCCGCCACTTGATCATGCCGGAAGTCGGCATGACTGGTCAGCGAAAAATGAAAGCGGCGAGCGTGCTTATGATCGGCACCGGCGGTTTGGGTGCGCCTCTGGGAATGTACCTGGCAGCCGCCGGCGTGGGGCGGCTTGGTCTCGTAGACTTTGATGTGGTTGACGCTTCGAACTTACAACGTCAAATCATTCATGGGACTAAAGACGTCGGCCGGCCCAAGATCGCTTCGGCGCGCGATCGCCTAGAAGACATCAATCCGCACGTCGAGATCGAAACCCACGAAACCCGTCTAACCAGCGCCAACGCGATGAGCCTCTTCGGTAACTATGACATCATCGTTGACGGCACTGACAATTTCCCGACCAGGTACCTGGTGAATGACGCCTGCGTGCTCGCCGGCAAGCCCAATGTCTACGGCTCCATCTTTCGCTTCGAAGGACAGGCCAGCGTCTTTTGGGCCGAGCGCGGCCCGTGCTATCGTTGCCTCTATCCTGAACCGCCACCGCCGGGTTTGGTGCCATCCTGTGCCGAAGGCGGAGTGCTCGGCGTGCTGCCCGGAATCATCGGCGCCATCCAGGCGACTGAGACGATCAAGATTATTCTGGGCGCGCCGGACATCATGGTTAACCGGCTGCTGCTGTTCGACGCGTGGCGGATGCGCTTTCGCGAATTGAAGCTGCGCAAGAATCCGGATTGTCCCGTGTGCGGCGACCACCCGACGATCAAGGAGCTAATCGATTACGAAGAATTTTGCGGCATAACTCAACAACCACAGACGACCCAACCAACTATGGAAGAAATCACTGCTACTGAACTGAAACAACGCCTTGATAAAGGCGACGACATTCAAATCATCGACGTGCGCGAGCCGCACGAGTACGAGATCGGCCAGATTCCCAATTCAAAGCTGATCCCTTTGGGACAAGTGCTCAACCGCATGAACGAGATCGATCCGGATCGCGAAACGGTGGTGCACTGCAAGATGGGCGGCCGCAGCGCGAAGGCGATCGACGCCCTGCAGCGTTCAGGCTTCACCGGCAAGCTGGTCAACCTCGCCGGCGGCATCACAGCCTGGTCGAACGACGTCGATCCCAGCGTGCCGAAGTACTGATCTCGGAGAACCGTGCGCTAATACATTACCGCGGCTTCGATACCTTTTATTCTAGACATCTGTTCTGGTGTTACCGCTTTCCACGGAGATTCAACGGAGAACGTCTTGACTGGAATATGGACTAGATTTAGCCCTTCTCTGATTCTCAGGGTTAGGAAGCCTGCCGTAAAGTCTTCGACCATCTTTAGAAGGTTGTGAAACGTCACTTCCATTACATCCCGCATCGTAGTGTTTTCGTCCCAAAGTGGAACATGTACAACTTCCTTTCCGTCCTTCGTCATCTTGATGACGAGCATGGCTTCGAAACTAGCTCCACCGTCTAAAAAATGAACCAACCTGTCGCGAGCATCGATAATCATTTCCAGCCAACCTTTGTGTAAATCAAGGGTCTGCTCTTCAATGAGCTAAAGCGGCAAGTGTTGGACATGGGCTATCCACTCTTCCCGCTCGCTGCTCTTCGCGATGATCTCAAGGTCGGTAACGCACTCGCCAATGCTAACCTTACGCTGGTGGGCGTAGATTATGCCGGAAAAATTTTCACCGGCGCGTTGGCGTGTAGTTGCTTCTCGCAATAAATCCTTATCCTGAGTGAAAAGCAAACGTCCTAACTCGCTCGCACGATCCAACAATTCTGGATCTTCGAGTTCAGCGGCTCCATCGTCTTGCGCTGCGAGCACATCGACGCCGCGTAGCCGCAAACCGTCCGCGACCGCACGGCGAACATGGACATCAAAGTAGAGACGAACGCTCACGCTTCAAAGCGCTTAGCCTTTGCCGCAAAGCGGAGTCCGGCTGCTGAGCCCGCAGCGCTTCGACCTCTCGATCCCAACGTTCAATGTCTGCGTCCATTTCCGCTTGATGTTCGTAGTAGTACGACAACGCGGCATGAATCTGGGCCAGCGAAAGATGCGGGTACTGAAGGTGCATTTCCTCGGGGCTTGAATCGTGGGCCATCTTATCCAGCACGACCTCAATGACCTTAGTATTGGCGCCGCTAATCCAGGGAACACCCCGCTCATCGATCTCAATTAGTGAATTGACTACAGCGACCATCGGTAATACCTCGACAAATAAGTTACCACGAGTGGTAACGCGGAACCAGGCATTCCAATTAACTTTATCACCCTGTGCAAGTGAGATTTCTTGCATCTCGTATTGAAACCGTTGAAAACGGTTCAGGGACCTTGGCTGGCGATCACCTGGCTGAAGCCAGGTGCTAATGAGATTATCAGATCGGTTTAGAGAGGGGCTCCGACCAATATTCACTCACAAGCTGCGAACTCCCTGCTCTCGGTGTATGATGTGGCCCGCAATAATCCCCGTGGCGAGGTAAACACCAAACGTGAGTGAAGCAACGCTGGAAGTGATCGACGCAAACGACGCGACCCCCTCAGACGTAGACCAGCAACACAAGTGGGTCTATTTGTTTGAAGAAGGCAGCGGCGACAACAAGTCTCTGTTCGGCGGCAAGGGCGCCGGTCTCTGCGAGATGACGCAGGCCGGTCTGCCGGTCCCGCCGGGCCTGATAGTCACCACCGAAGTCTGCAACGCCTATTACGCCAACAACAAACAATTTCCTGAAGGCATGTGGGAGCAGGTCACATCCGCTCTGCATGAGATCGAAAAGAAGGTCGGCAAGAAGTTTGGCGACGCCAAAAATCCTTTGCTCGTTTCAGTTCGATCAGGCGCGGCGTTTTCGATGCCGGGCATGATGGACACGGTCTTAAACCTCGGCCTTAACGAAGAGACAGTCACGGGTCTGGCGGAACAGACTGGTGATCTGCGCTTCGCACTCGATGCCTATCGCCGGTTCGCTTCGCTGTTCGGCGAGATCGTGATTGGCGTCGCGCATGAAAAGTTCGAGCGCGTAATGGATCGCTTCAAAGCGCAAACCACCGGCGGACGTGACACCGATCTCAAGCCCGAAGAGCTGCGTGGAATCATCGCTGCTGAAAAAGAAATCATCCTCGCTGAGCAACACACAATCCCTGACGATCCTTATGAGCAACTGCGCGTCGCTATTGGCGCGGTGTTTAATTCATGGATGGGCCGGCGGGCAATCGATTATCGCCGCATCAATCGTATTCCCGATGATCTGGGTACGGCAGTCAATGTACAGGCGATGGTGTTCGGCAACATGGGCAAGACCAGCGGCACTGGCGTCGCTTTCACCCGCAATCCATCCACCGGCAAGAAGGAGCTTTACGGCGAATACCTTTTGAACGCGCAAGGCGAAGACGTCGTGGCCGGAACGCGCACTCCAAATCCGATTAGCCAGCTCAAGAAGGAACTGCCGAAGGTTTACGAGCAGTTCAACGCCATCACCCAGTTGCTCGAGAAGCATTATGGTGACATGCAGGACTGCGAATTCACGATCGAGCGCGGCAAGCTCTGGATGCTGCAGACACGCACCGGCAAGCGGACTGGCGCGGCTTCGGTGCGCATCGCGGTGGACATGGCGAGCGAGAAGCTAATCGACCGCGCGACTGCAGTGCGACGCGTTACACCCGAGCATCTCGATCAGTTGTTGCATCCGACAGTCGATCCGAAGACAGATGCGCGCGTTCTCGCCACCGGCCTGCCGGCCAGCCCCGGCGCGGCCCAGGGTACAGTCGTATTCAGCCCGGACGAAGCCGAAGAATTGGCCAAGGAAGGCGCGCAGGTGGTGCTGGTGCGTCACGAAACCAGCCCAGATGATTTTCATGGCATGGTGGCAGCCCAGGCAATCGTCACCGCCCGCGGCGGCATGACGAGTCACGCGGCGGTAGTGGCGCGCGGCATGGGCAAGACTTGCGTCAGCGGCGCATCGGATTTGGAAGTTGATTACAGCCAACAGCAGTTCACCGTGAAGGGAGAAGTTATTACCAAGGGCGAGTGGATTACCGTCGACGGATCTACGGGGCGGGTGTTTCTCGGCAAAGTGCCGACGGTGCAGCCTTCGCTGGGTCCGGATTTTTACGAATTGATGAAGTGGGCCGATGGTTTCCGTAGTCTTACCGTGCGCGCGAATGCCGACACGCCGCACGATGCGCGCGTGGCGCGACAGATGGGAGCTGAAGGCATAGGCCTCTGTCGCACTGAACACATGTTCTTTGGCGATAAGCGTCTGGCGTCGATGCGTCAGATGATTCTCGCGGACGGTACCGGCGCGCGCGAAAAAGCGCTCGAACAACTCCTGCCCCTGCAGCGCGGAGATTTTGTCGGCATCTTTCGCGAGATGGCTGGTTTCCCAGTGACCATACGCCTGCTCGATCCGCCGCTCCACGAATTCCTGCCCAACGTCGACGAACTTCTCGGCGAACTTTCTGAGTTAAAGATGGCTTTGCGACACGCGAGCACGCTTGCCGATATGGATCACCTGCTCGACGAGATCGACGAGAAACGACAGTTGCTGCATCACGTCAACAAGATCCGCGAGGCAAATCCGATGCTCGGCTTCCGCGGTTGCCGCCTGGGCCTGCTCTTTCCCGAAGTCACGCGCATGCAATGTCGCGCGATTTTTGAAGCCGCCTGCCAGGTGAAGGGCGAGCGCAAACAAGTCATGTTGGAGATCATGGTGCCGCTGGTTTCAATCAGTGAGGAATTGAAACAACAGTCTGAGATGATTCACGAAGTGGCCCGCGAGGTCACGGGTGAACACGGCATGAAGATCGAGTATGCAGTCGGAACCATGATCGAGTTACCGCGCGCCGCGCTGACTGCCGGCAAGATCGCCGAATACGCAGACTTCTTCTCGTTCGGCACAAACGATCTCACGCAGACGACGTTCGGTTTGAGCCGCGACGACTCTGGGCGGTTCCTGCCGGCCTATGTCGATCGCAAGATTCTGTCCGACGATCCCTTTCAGGTGCTCGACCGCGAAGGCGTCGGTGAGCTGGTGCGCACCGGTACCGAGCGCGGCCGCAGCGTCAAGCCGAATCTCAAGGTCGGAATCTGCGGCGAACACGGCGGCGATCCCAGTTCGATCGCTTTCTGTAACGAGATTGGATTGAACTACGTGAGTTGCTCGCCTTATCGCGTTCCCGTCGCGCGCTTGGCTGCGGCGCACGCCGCGCTGGACGCCGAAGCGAAAGCCGCCGCGGAAGCCGCTGTGGTTTCAGCGGCGGATGAAGATGCGAAGGCGCGTGAGGCGGCAGGATCTTCGAAGTAGGGATTATCGTTGTGAGTTTGGCAAATGGTTAAATTAAGAGGGAAGTTTATCGATGCCAGTCATTCCGATGTTCTACGGCATCATCGTCTTGATGTATTACTTCGATAACAGGAAACATCACCAACCGCATATTCATGTGCAGCCCAGCGATGAGGAAGCCGTCATATCAATACCGGAAGGCAATCTCATGGAAGGCTCACTCCGACGCGCTAACTTAAACTAGTGCAGGCTTGGATTGAGATTCATCAGGACGAACTGATGGCTGATTGGGAGCTGGCGGTGAACGGGCAGCAAGTCTTCAAGATCGATCCTCTCAAGTAACGAGGTCCCAAAATGAATAAAGTTACCGCAGTGAAAGCGAATGATGATTTTTCACTTGACCTACGTTTCAACGACGGCAGCTTCAAGAGATTCGATACCAAGCCCTCCCTGGATTACGAAGTCTTCCGTGAATTGAAAGACCTGAATTATTTCCGAAAGGTAGATCTCGCCTTCGGGACTGTTCGGTGGCCACACGAACAAGACATCAGCCCGGAGACTTTATACATCGAGGGTCAGCCTGTCTCGGATAATGGCGACTGTAATGGCTAAATCAGAACTCAATGAGTTCATTTCTCGCCAGTCCCGTCGGGACGAAATATTTATAGCTACGAATACCACTTTCACGTCTTGAGCCCATTTATGGGCGACAGAACATTTCGCTCCTATGGAGCGATGAACCTATTTTGAGTCGGCTGTTTCTATAAACATTTCGCCGCTACGCGGCTCTAAGCCTGCGCTGTTATACTCACCGCACCTCGCGAGATGCTATGCAAAGTCAAACAATTAATTGGCCAACTCTGTGGCTAGCATTGGGACCGGCGATTGTCGCTGGATTTTTCACCGCGCTGGGTTCGTACCTAATCTACCGTTCTCAATTGAAAACAAAGTTAGCTGAGATTAAAGGACAGTCAGAGT